>Ga0302238_1000795_pt1 | contig 29589 bp, 18 predicted proteins | sample AAG_UR_Asn_MG_FD_193527 | JGI IMG/M metagenome (GOLD analysis project Ga0302238, IMG submission 193527) | Enriched activated sludge microbial communities from anaerobic digester in WTTP, New Holstein, Wisconsin, United States - AAG_UR_Asn | ecosystem: Engineered > Bioreactor > Anaerobic >... | reverse complement strand
GTCAACGACGCCTTAAGCCGGTTCTGGAGCGCCTGGGATAATCTCTCCGCCAACCCCTCAGGCGAGGCGGAAAGAAGCGAAATCGTATCGGCTGCCCAGAATCTGACTTATGTTTTTAATCAAAGAGGGGAAGAGCTATTTACTTTACAGCAGAATATAGATGAAACAATAGCTGGCGATGTTGAAAAATTAAACGGATATTTAAGTGACATGTCCGCTCTTAATACGGAAATAGTCCGGATAGAAAGTTCCGGCGGTTCGGCATCGGCTCTGAGAGATACCCGTGCGACTCTGCTGAGTCAAATAAGTTCAACAATTGACATCAATTACGTGGAGCACAGTGACGGGTCATTGTATATTTATCTTCCCGAAAACGGCAAAACTCTTGTTGAAGGAAGCAATAACTGGCAACTGACCGTGCAGCCGAATTCATCCAACTCCAATTTATATGATATTGTTTTCACCAATGATGTTAATAATCCCCTGAACGAGTATATTCAAGGCGGCGAATTGGGCGGGCTTCTGGAAATTAGAGATGCTACGCTGCCCGCTTACATCGATAAATTAAACCAGACTGCATCCGGTATTATAAACAAAGTGAATGCACAACACATGGCCGGCTACGATCAGGACGGAAATATCGGGCTTTTGTTTTTTGAGAAAACCTTGGAAGCTAGGGATATGGAGGTAAGTTCAACGATAGTTGCTGATACGAGAAAGATTGCCGCTTCTTCCACTCTTAATGCTGACGGCGACAATGCGACCGCTATAACCGCTATTAAAGATGACAAAATATTTGCTTCTCTGAGTCAGATATTGGTAACCGTCGGCACAGGCAGTGCCGTGGGTCAGATCAATAATATTGGCCAGGTGTTTAAAGATACGGTTTCAGACATAACTCTTGTTCGAGGTGCAACCTCGTCGGCTTGGACAGTTAATAATAACGGCGGTTATACATCTCTTAAAATATTGTCTGCCGACAATCAGTGTGTTGCTCTCGATTTAAACGATAATGGTTCAGTAGATATTACCCTGAATTTGGCCGGTAACTGGACAACAGGCGATACCCTCAAGTTTTCACTTTCCAAACAAGACAGCACAACAACGATCGGCGGTTATTATAGTGCATTCATGGCCAGGGTGGGGCAGGATGTTGCGGGTTCCGCAACGGCTCTGGAACGTGAACAAACAATTGCTGCTCAGAACAGCGCCCAAAGAGAAGCGCTTTCCGGTGTTTCATTGGATGAAGAAATGTTGAATCTGATCAAATATCAGATGGCTTACAATGCCGCGAGCCGGGTAACCGGTATTGTTTCGGAACTGATGGATACTTTGATGTCCATAGGGAAATAGAAAGGGGAATTTATTTATGATTTTCAGAGTTACGGAAAGCATGAAATACGGCTCCCTTACCAATAGCTTATCTTGTGTTCAAGTAAAATCCACCAGCCTGATGGAGAAAATCTCGACGCAAAAAAATATCAACAGACCATCGGATGATCCGGTCGGCGCCGGTAAGATATTGAATTACTCTTCGACGATAACCGCCATAGAACAGTATCAAAATAACATTACTAATGCCGAAACGTGGTTGTCTTTAACGGATACGACTCTTTCCAGTATTAGAGATCTCATCTCAGAGGCTCAGGGCATAGCTGTTTCACAATCTGGAGCAGTGGCATCAAACGAGACAATGGATTCTTCAGCGGAAGTTCTTTCCGGACTGATTGATAGCGCCCTGGCGTTGATGAATACCAAGCAGGGCGACAGTTATATATTTAGCGGTTCGAGAACAGATGTTCCACCGTTTTCCTTAAACTCCAAAGCTACCACGATTGGTGTTGCCGCGGGAGTAGCAACTAATGTCTTCGATGGGGCGGTAACGTCGGGCGGTACTTACACCGGAACGGAGGAAAAAACATATGCTGTAAAAATTATAAATAGCGGAGCTTTCGGAACAGCTACATGCAAAATCTCAAACGATGGTGGTAAAACATGGTCCGATACTCCCTCAGTCGTTCCTGCTACCGGAATATTATCATTGGGTGAAGGTATAACAATGACCTTTGCTGCTGGAACGAAGGATTTAACCACCAATGATGTATTCACGTTAAAAGCATCCATTACTTCAACTATAAGTTCCGCTTCCGCGGCAACAGCCAATACCTTTAACGGAACAGTTGCTTCAGGCGGGAATTATACGGGAACTGAAAACAAGACATATGCTCTGAAAATTATTAGTGGAACGCTAACCAGCGCCTCATATCAAGTATCTTCCGACGGAGGAAAAACATGGGAAACAAAACCAACTGCTGATTTTTCATCAGCAGTAACACTTGGAGATGGAGTAACCATGGGGCTTACTGCCAATACTGCAGATGTTGTTGCCGGTGATTTATTCACAGTTAAAGCTTATGCTGCAGGTTATTACCAAGGAGATGATGATGATCTGAAAGTCCAGATTGGCAAGAACAATGATTTCGCTTATAACATAACCGGCTCCGATGCCTTTACTGCTGCCAACAGGCCTATTGCTATGGCTGTAATTGACAATGCAAGTGCTTTGACAGTTGAAGATACGATCACTCTGACACGGGGAGACTCTGCCGGTAGCTGGACTATAACAAGCCATAATCAATATCCAGATATGATTATTACTTCAATAAGCGACACACAAATCACTATTAATGCCGATAATATTGGGGCACCTGATATAACGCTGAACCTTTCCGATGGTCAATGGCAAAAAGGAAATACTGCCACTTTTACTATCGTTAAAGGTGGAGGGACAACACCATCAACTCAAACCCCGGTATTAAGCTCCGTTGAAGTTGAGGGGCCGGGCACTGTCGATCTGCTGGGAACTATGAATGCGCTGAAATCAGCGCTGGAAGCACATGATATAAATGCAGTATCGGCACAAATAGACGATTTGGAAGATCTTCAAACACAGGTTTTGCAGGCACAAACAAAGGCCGGTTCAAAGTCCGCTTCTCTAAAGATAGTCAATAACGGCCTGACAGCTTTAAAAGAGCAAATAACTTCAATGAAGTCCGACATTGAAGATGCAGACTTGGATAAGTTAATCATTTCCTATCAAATGGAACAAATAGCACTGGAAGCTTCATATAATCTCGCTGCACAAATTGGGAAAATGACAATTCTTGATTATTTGAGATGAAAAAGTTGCAGGTTGAACAAGGGGTTGCAACCCCTTGTTCGATTTTTAGATTCCTGAATAACGTTACAAAACATTATCTTAGACCATCTTTCATTATTCAGCGATTCAGGCTATCGAAGAAAATCCACTGTATTCGTCGGCGGATGTGTCCATTGTTTTTCCATAAATATCGATACCGGAAAATTTGAACACTATATGTCTGGGATCAATTGTCGCATTGGCAGACGCGTTTTGAGAAACCCGGAAATAGATGGTGGCATTGTTAGTTTCTGTGTTGTAAGTGACGTATGCAGGTTTAGGAAGAATAAAAGCTTCCTTGGCAGAAGGAGTTAATCCGTTATTATAAACGCCGCCGTTGTTTTGGATCGTAGCCCGCGATATCGTCCAGTTATAAGGATTGATAACTGAAGCCTGGTCCATATTCTTGGAAAACGCGATTTGCATCGAAAAAAGCTTGGACTTATTTGGTTCGGTCAATTGCGAACTCAGAGTGGATACGCTGGTTTTTGCCCCCAGATTAGTGTCGAATCCATTGGTACTTAAAGTAGCGATTATTCTAGGTTGTGTAGACTGGATAATATAATTTTCCAGCTTTGTGGCGTAATTTGAACCTTCATTTTCCAATATTGACAATTGTTCATTGGCTTTGTCCAGTTTACCCTGATCGGCATAAGTGCACCCTAACTCAACGTAAGCCAGCTCAAAATTCTTATCTTTACGGATAGCTTTGGTCAATTGATTGACCGCTTCACTGAGATCGCCTTCGGCTCTGGCTACCTGGCCCAGACCGTAATACCCGGAAGGGTTGCCCGGAGTGATGCGCACGACTTCATTAAATTGCTTGCCGGCATTGTCCAGTTTGCCGGCAGTAATATAAGATTGTCCCAGAGAATAACGACTTTCCGCATCGCTGGGATTAATCTTTACCGTGGTTTCAAATTCGGCAAGAGCTTCTTCATGCATTTTTTCCTTCAAATATATGTCTGCCAAAGCTTTGTGGAATTCATCGCGCTGCGGATAGATATGGATCGCTTCTTTATAATTTTTTATTGCTGCATCATTATTTCCCAGCTTAATATAAGACTGGCCGATATAGTCATAAGCCTTGGCGGAATTATCGGAAAATGGTGACAGAGCAGCTGACCTTTTAAAGGCGCTAATGGCTAGGTCATAATTACCACTTTGATAATAGTCTATTCCCTGCCCCAGAATGTTTCCGGCCAGTGCATCAAGATTAGCCTGCGTGTTAGCTGTTGAAGAAAACAAAGTGCTTATGACTTCTGAAGATATACCATATTCGATCATAATAAATCCCGTCAATTGTTGAAGTATATTATGAATTATCGGTGGATGGTGAATGATACTTGAATGAAAAGGAAGTTATCGACAGACAGACAGTGGAGCGAACAGGCTAAATAAAAAAGAACAAATCTTGAAAGACCCTCATTGCTCAATTTGCTGAATAATCCAACATTAACGTGGCAACACTGTACATCTTTATGATGAAAGTACACAAATCTATAAATTATTTCAGGGAGCTAAAGTTTAGCGGTAAATTCCCGATAAAGTAATCAAAGTAAATTCAAAAGTACGGAAAGGAGGAAAAACTAAGCAACACCAATCGATCAATTATAGAAAATTCACATGTTTGGAAAACAAAAAACCATGGCAAGAATTGCCAGAAAAAAACCTAGAAAAGGAGAAGAAACATGGCTATTAACGATATATCATTAACCCAGGGAATGAGATCCAACCTTTTAAGTCTTCAAGGAACGGTTGACCTTTTAAATCGTACGCAGGAACGTCTTTCTTCAGGAAAGAAAGTTAATACCGCAATCGACAACCCTACATCATTTTTTGCATCTAAGTCATTAACCGACCGTGCATCTCTTATAGATAGCATGAAGGATGCCATGGGGCAGGCGATACAAACGATTACAGCCGCAGACAAAGGTATCACAGCTATCACAGCATTAATAGAGCAGGCCAAAGGTATTGCGCAATCAGCTTTGAGCGCGGAGGCAAATGCCGGCGTTACGACTTTGTCTTTAACAGCGGGCGATATTGCGGCAGGTGAAACAGTTATATTGGGTGGTGTCACACTGACAGCGACAGCAGCTGGTACTCCGGGCGCTAATCAGTTTTATGCGGGAAGCAGCAGTGCGGAAATGGATGCTCTTGCTCTTGCCAACGCCATAAACGACAACGCTGGTTTAACAATGTACACAGCAACCGTTGATGGTGCAGTCGTAACAGTTTCAAAAGTTGCTGCCGACGGTACGACTCCGGATGCTATTGCTGCAGGTGATGAGACAGGCACCCATGCTCATGTTACTACGGCTACTGTTGCTGCCGTAACTGAGCTATCCGATCTCATGGACCAGTATAACGAAATGCGCACTCAGATAACAGAATTGGCCGAAGATTCAGGCTATAAGGGTAAAAACCTTTTGTCTAATACGGCAACTGCAAGACAACTGGATGTTAAGTTCGAAGGAACTACTTTGAATGTTGAAGGTTTTGACGCTACAGCTACTGGCTTGAATATTACTACGGCAACATGGACTACAGGTACTGCATCGGATAAAATTAACGCCGACCTCGATCTGTTGGATAATGCTTTGAACACCGTGCGTTCAAATTCTTCTAGACTGGCCGGTAACCTGAGCATCATCACTGTTCGTCAGGATTTTTCGACGAACATGATTAATACTCTGACAGAAGGCGCGGATAAGCTGACATTGGCTGATACCAATGAGGAGGGTGCCAACATGCTGATGCTGCAAACCCGTCAGTCTCTGGGCACTACGGCTCTTAGCCTGTCTGCGCAGGCGGCTCAATCTGTATTAAGATTGTTTCAGTAACAGAAAGTTCCTCTAGTTTAGATGGGGAGGAAAAAATCCTCCCCATCTCCTTTATTGTCTTTCAAAACCACTGACATTGTCAGTGGTGGGGCGTGGGGGCGGAGGCCTCACACCTTTAGTGAACCAACGATGTTGGTGAACAATGTTTAAAAAATGTTTTTCAATCCTTATCAGGCAAGGCGAAGGACATTGTCCGTAGTCTTGACGTATTTCAAAGCCACCGACAAGGTCGGTGGTAGTTTACTTAGCAGAACGACCGTGATATGATAAGTATAAACAATATTAATCCTAATCAAGACACGCAAAATACGTATCACCCGAGTCGCGGGAAAACATCCAATAGAAATCCCGGGGCGATTTGTTCTGTAAATCAGGGCAATGCGTGTAGAATTTCTTCCGAAGAGACAGATTCTCACGTAAAACATGTTCTAGGCATAATTGCCAGTATTGACAATCTGCAGGGATTTTTGGAAAACATGAACGTTGTCCATGATCCTCCTTTTTTCCCCATAGCGAAATACCAAAGAATTGATCTTATCTTGAAAATAGGAGGAATTCAGGAGGCAATTGAAAAATCATCTCTTACTCAAGATGTAAAACAGACTGTTTCTAATTTAAACGTGAAAAAAAATGCCACTGATAAGGAATTAAGCGCAGCCATTGGTGGGCTATTCGCTCTTCGAGATACTTTAATAAACAGTAGTAATATACCAGTAAAAAATACTAAACCAGGCTCAATATTAACCATGAAAGCATGAGTTCTATATGTCACTGAAAATAGTACTTAAACCGCAGGAGAAAGTAATAATCGGCGGTGCAGTAATAAAAAATGGAAAGCATCGTTCAGAATTTATTGTAGAAAATAGTGTTCCAATTCTCCGTCAAAAGGATATCATGCGCGAGGATGAGGCAACTACCTATTGCAGTAAAATTTATTTTGTAATTCAACTGATGTATATTGATGGCAAGAATCTTGTTGAATATCATCGGACATACTGGAAGCTTGTTCAGGAGCTCGTAAATACTGTACCCAGTACAGTCGGCTACGTCGAAAGAATTAGCGAATGCTTGCTTAAAAACGATTATTATCAAGCACTTAAAGCCGTGAAAAAACTCATAGAATATGAACGAGAGGTATTGAATTATGTCCGACACGCATCTTGAAGCATATAGAACAACGAAAAATTCCACTAATGTGTCCGGCAGAGAGATTGAAGCCGCAGCACTAACACGTTGTGCGATGTTACTATCAGATTGTCAGAAAAAATGGGATGCTCCCGACCGTGATGCGATACTTGGCGAAGCTTTACGCATCAACCAGCGTGTCTGGAGTATATTGCAGGGAGAGCTAACAAGCGCGGGTAATCCCCTGCCTGCAAAACTAAAAGAAGACCTGCTTAGACTAAGCATTTTTATCGACAAGAGAATTCTTCAAGTCATGGCATATCCGGCGCCCGAAAAGCTCAATATAATTATTGATATCAATCTAAACATTGCCGCCGGGCTTAATAGCTCGCTACATAAAAGGGAAACAGCAGAAAATAACCATAAAGTTATACACATGTCACCTGAAAAACTTACGCAAACAAATTTTCGAGTCTAAAAAAGATAATGTGACGCCTCAGAACTACAGAATTACGCAAGCTGATTATCTGGAGTGACACGAAATATGAACTACGATCTCTGCTCTTTCTCATATTATTACCTTTCAAAACCACTGACATTGTCAGTGGTGGGGCGTGGGGGCGGAGGCCCCACACCTTCAGTGAACCAACATTGTTGGTGAACAATATAAAAAAATGAATTTAATCCTTATGAGGCAAGGCGAAGGACATTGTCCGAAGTCTTGCCTCATTTAAGGCCACCGACAAGGTCGGTGGTAGTTTACTATTTCCAGGAGTCTGGCGGTTTCCTCGTCATTTAATTTATTTTCGATCATTGCATCGAGTATAAGCAAGGACGCATTTCTCTTCCCATGACGATACAGCTGCAACGCAATTTTATTTAGGTTGGGCGTTATTTGAACCCGTTTTTGCAGCAATTCTTTTATAAATTCTTGAGCTTTTTCATTTTTGCTTTCCAAATAGAAAATTACTGCCATCAGGAATAATACGGGCTGGTAGTCAGGTGTCGTTTCATGCAGTTCTTCCAGTAATGCTAACGCTTTATTTAGTGAACCTACAATAATGGCGCAATGGGCGTAAATATATATATACTCTTTAAGTATGGTTTTTGATTTTATTGCTTTACTCGCAGCCTCTAGTGCTTCTTCGTAACGATCTAACATGAGATAAGCTGAAGCAAGCTGTATATATATTTCTGATACTGGTTCCCCAAATGAGATACGGCTAATTTCCTTATAAGCAGGAGAATCTGGATTATCTTTAATCAGAGATATGAGTTTTAGCCATAAATCTATGGCTTCTTCATATTTATCAAGCACTTGGGATTGCTTAGCTAATTCATTTATATATTTTGCATTTGTTGGATCACTTTCATGTTTCATTTTCCCCAACAGATAATATTCTTCACTTTTTTGTGATTCCCGTTCCACATCCAGTTTTCCGTAGTGGTGCACAATGATATTGCAGGTAAAGATTGGAATATTTGCCTGTTTTAAAGACTCTTCCAATAATTCATGTACCGGATTTGCGAAGAAGATGTTTTTTCTTCTCATGAAAAGTCGGACTTTACGACTTATGATCCAGCCCGCACCTGCTTCCTCGGGGTATTGCCCAGTGTTGCGCACCCAGCCCATGATGCCTACATTTCTTGTATAATTTTTTGTTGCGATGGAGTATGCAATTGGAGATTTAGTGGCCTGGTGAATTAAATCATTTAATTCAGCAAAATCACGAGCTGAGATGATTTCATCGGCGTCAAGGATGAGAATCCAGTCGCCGGTTGCTTGCTCCAGTGAATGATTGCGGGCCTCGGAGAAATCACCCGTCCATGGGAAATCAAGTACTTTGGCTCCAAATACTTTGGCAATGTCCTTGGTTCTATCAGTCGATCCAGTATCCACTACAATTATTTCATCAACAATATCTCGAACGCTTCTTAGGCAGCGAACAAGATGCTTCTCTTCATTCTTTACAATCATGCATAGAGACAGGGTGCTTTTACTGGACACTTTTTTAATCTGCAGGGGACCGATTTTTTCCCGGACAGTGAGTGCGGCTTGCAAAATACCTTCATCCATGCCGAACAAAGCAAGTGCGTCTTCTATTCTAAGCATGGCGACATCAAATTTGCCAAGTTGAATGAGGATGTCAATATATAAAAAAGCAAGATTCTTATTGCTGGGATATAACTTTGAAGCTTCCCTGAAATCGGCTTCTGCGTCCCTGAAAATGCCTAAAGAGGATACGACAGAATAATAAAGTGAACTGACCTCAGGTATGTTCGGCGATAGAATGAAGCACTTTTTCAAATGTGCAAGTGCTTCATCTTTTTTATCTATGCCCCAGTAAAGCACACCAAGGTTGGTGTATGCTTCTCCATAACCCGGATAAGCATCTATCGCTTTCTTAAAATAATTTTGCGCTTTATCTTTTTCCCCTTTTTTAAATACCAACACGCCTTTCAGATTTAATGCCGGCGGGTAGTTTTGATTCTGAGACAACAGTTTGTCTGCATAGACAAGTGCTTCATCATCCATTCCCAACCCTTCCTTGGCGTATCCCGCGCATTCCAGACCCTTAAGATCATATTTAGCCGCATCCGGCATAGTTTCAATAACTTCCCATGCATCGGAATATTTTTGGGTTTCAATTAAAATACGGGTTAATTCATAATAGATTTCCTTTGCGTCAGGGGTTATTTTTATACAGTTGATGAGCGTTTCAATTGCTTGGTTAAGTTTCCCTTTTTGATGAAAATCATTTGCCAGGTCTCTTGCTTTGAGAACCGCCAGCTTCCTGCCTTCAGGACTTCCGGTGCTGAGTGCCCATTTTTCTTCGTAGGTTTTTCTGTTGCCATGTGATTCCTTACCGCCGGAATGATGGACAAAGACATCTCCTGCAATGCAATTACAATATCCGTCCAGGGCAGCTCTTAAACAGAAATCTTCATCTTCAAACTGACCAGTATTGAAACGTTCATCAAACAGACCGATCTTTTCCACAAGAGTCCGTTTGAATAACATGCAGAAACCGGCAATGCTTCGGCAGGGAATCCGGCGGTAATGGAATTGCTGTTTAAATATTTTCGCGTATTTATCGAGATAATTAAGAGATTTATAAGAATCATCCGTTATCCTTTGGATGCTTGCGCTGTTGTTGGTCATGGGGCCAACGATGCCGACATCAGAAGAGTGATTTAAAACTTGTAGCATGGTGTGAAGCCAGCCTTCAGTTACAACAACATCACTTTCAACAAACACAATAAATTCGCCTTGTGACATGTTGATGCCTTGATTACGTCCTTTGGCAAGTCCAACATTTTCTTTATTTTCAATCAAATGGAAGTTTTTATTGACTATGAGATGACTTTGCAGCCATTTGACAGTGCTGTCTGTTGATCCGTTATCCACGAAAATAATCTCGTGAGGTTCCGGTGTGTGTTTGCGGATGCTTTTGACGCATTTTTTTGTATGCTCAAGACTGTTGTAGGTGAGAATAATGATAGATGTCATTCCTGCAATAGCTTTTCCCTCTCGGAAAAGTGGAAATGAAGTATTTATCGTATTTTCAGCTCTAGATACAAGGAAATGCGATTCTTCTTTAGGTTCAGATAATGCGCTTTGTAAGGGTGAGTCATGGTTTAATGCGGATTGATCAAGTGATGGTTTATCCTCATGGGGTGTTTGACGCATTATTTTAAGCGCGTAATATTCGGTTATCAATTCAGTAAAGACAGTGTCAATATTCTGAGCATACTGGGAATGTTTTAATGCATTGCGTATAACTTCTTTTATGGCAGTGTCAATATTATATAGCGATTGTCTGATGGATATGATGGCATACCCCGAATGCTGCATCAAAATTGTATTTAAATGGTTTATGTCAGCGTAAGTTAAGCTTTTATTACCCGTTCCAAGTCCTTTTTTCATCGCATCGAAAAATGCCTGCATGTTAAAAGTATTCTTAAGCTTTATGAATAGCTGTCCATCGCTTTTCAAAAGCAATATCAGATCGCTCAAAACCTTTTCCTGGTCGGAATAGGCGTTAATATGATTTCCTAAAATAATATAATCGAAGCTATTGGATGAAAAATGTTCTGTTAGATATTCGATTCGGTCAACTGCTACTGTCCCTTCGCAAATGGTTTTTAAATCCAACCAATATTTAGGGTCCTGAACGAAAGCAGATAAGTTCGCATCGAAAATATCCGCATGTCTAAGTTTGTTTTTCAGTTGTAGAATAGGAGTTCCACACTTGACATCAACACCAAGAACGTCAGGTTTTAATGCTCCTCTTTTCTCTTCCGGATTCACAAGGTTGATCATTAAAGGATCATAATTATTGGCATCTTCCCAAGCGTCGACACCATAATATTTTTTCTTGAATATTTCTCTGCTCTTTTTAAGGACATCCATTTTCTTCTCAATCGATCCTTGCGTGGACGATCCTTCATGGTGAACAAAAACATCACCGCAGCAGATAATTTTATACCCTGCACGGCGCACTCGAAAGGAGATGTCATCATCACTAAAATCATGCCTAAATGCATAGTCTAGGCTGCCGATAACGTCCAGACATTCCCGTTTATAGAGAGCTATGGCGGGCATCAGACGCAAACGCTCCTCCCATTTCCGGGGATCTGACACATTGTATTTTTGGGCTTTTATGTACATGTCCTCAAGCCCATTATATCCGAGGTCTATAGCCTGAAGATTGCTTATGTTATCGGAGTATGTGGCACAAAACCCGATCCGTTCGTCGGATTCCGCGCATTTGATCATATTGGTCAACCAATTTTCCGTGACATATACGTCATTGGCAATCATGGCGACATATCGACCTGTTAAATATCGTGTTGCGGTGAATTGTCCGTAATTTGCACCTTTATTTTCTGTTATTCTAATAATTTTCTTTTTTTGATAAGGAATTGATTTAAAGTACTCAAATGTACCGTCAGATGAGCCATTGTCGAGTAAAACAAGTTCATAGTCGATATCGGACGTATACTTAAGAATGGATTCTATACATTTTCTTGTGTGCAAGTTGAGATTGTTATAGGCAAAGATCAATATGCTTACCATTGTCCTGCGTCTATTTGATGGTGTATTCCGAAATGCTGCTCTGGTTGTATGAAGACTGTCGGACAGGGTACCTATATCAGTATTGTCTGTTTCTTCAATAATGATTTCGGGATGGTCATCTCTAATTTTATCTGTTCTGATTTGTTTTGCTTTCATGCAACCTCACTATTTTATGCGACAGAATCTGATAATATATTAAAGCAGAGAATTATAATTCTTTATTGAACAGATGCTGCGCCCAGGGTGTCATGGGATGTTTGGAACGAACCAGCCCGGTTTTACTGTCTACATAAATTGTTGTTTTATCGGGAATATCTTGTTCATAAATTGTCGCATTAATTCCGAGGGAGACTCCGTTACCTACGTTGCATGAGCCAATGATGGATGAATGAGGTAACATGGAAACACCCCTGCCAATTTTGGGATACAGGCCATGATGAGCGCCAACAGTGCAGCCGTGGCAAGCTACAAAAAAATCCGAATACTCGGCTTTTCCGAGGACTGTGCCCACAATATGCAGAAGAAGAAAAATTCTCGGCATTTTTGCATCATATGAGCAGCTTAAACCATTTATTGCTCTGTTTAAGCAATACAGCTTATTAGCCATGGTTTCATTATGAAATTCCTTCCATATCGTATTCGAAAGAAACCATAAGAATACTGCATATTGGTTGGCATGGAGGTGGTTTAGGTATGTTTGTTTACCGCAAAAATAACTTTCCAGATTAACGTGTCTGAAACAATAGTCCGTCCGCTCAACTGACATGTCAAATGCTACATTATATTCATTAGGAGTAAGATGTTGCCGATCAGGGAAGAAATGATTTATTTGTAGCAGGACATAATTCTTAAATTCTTTATAGGGTAAAGATAGTTTCATTTAGGAAACCCCGTTCCTCGTCTCTTAATATAATTTTTAGCGGCCTGCTGCAAATCGTCCAGATCATCCAGATGGATCATCTTTGCAAGTTCATCTTTTACAATGCTTGGAATAATTTCGACTTTAGTTTCTCCAATCAATATGTAAGCGCAATCGTAGGGTGGAAACCAGAATGCTCTTGCAAATTTTTGAATGGTTTCATCGTCGGCGCCTGACGGAATTCGCTTTAGGGCTTGAAATTCCGTTTGGCTCAAATATCGAAATTTTGTTTTATCCTGTTCCTCAAAAGGAAGGCATTCTTGCGTTTCAGCAATATCGCAAAAATCAATGAATAATTTTATCATTTCCCGCTGGGTTTTCTTTTCCAGGCTATATGCTGTCTCCAAAGCCATTTTAACAGGGAAGCGTCGAACTTTAAATATCGGTCCTGTGTCAAATCCTTCGTCCATATAGTGACAAGTGCAACCGTATTCAGAAACATTTTCAAGAATGGCGACATTGTAGAAAGCCCATCCTCCAAAGCCTGGCAAGAGGCCGGCATGGAAATTTACCGCGGCGCGTTCGGCCATTGTAATGACATCAGTTTTGACGAGATGCCTGTACATATAGCTGATCACGAAATCAAATGTTTCGTCTCCGGGTATTTCAGACTGTTCAATAACTTTGATTCCTTTTTCCCTAGCTAGATCAGCTATGGTCGGGCCGGCAATCCAGGGATGATGAATTGACTTTGATACCACGACATACTTAATATTCCAGCCTCTTTCCAGGAGAATGGAAAGAGCCACAACCGCACCAGGTTTTGATCCAAGTAAAATAGCAGTCGGCTTTTTCGCAGGCATGTTATGATCTCCATCTGAATGATTTAACACATGCTACGACTTGTTGGATGTTTTCGTCACTCATGTTTGAATGCAGAGGCAAAGATAGAATTTCTTTACCGACTTTATCTGTAACAGTTAAATTACCCTTCTTGCAATCTTTGAAAAGGGTAAACCAGTGACCGGGTTGCCAGTGAATTCCAGTGTCAACTCCATGCTCAAGCATATGTTTCCTTAAAGCGTCACGTTTGTTTTCCGGCACACGGATATAGTAAAGAAAAGGTGTTATGTCTCGAAAATCTGTTAGGGGAGTTCTTATTTCTGATATGCTGGTAAATTGTTCATTATAAATTTGGCATACTTTTCGACGACTTTCCGAAATCATCTGAATTTTAGATAACTGAGATGAGCCTATGGCCGCGTGCAAGTTGGCCATGTGATACCTAAAACCAAGATGGTTTACATCATAGGTCCACGCTCTTTGATTTTGATACATCACTGTTGCAGGTTGTCCCATGCCAACAAGTCTCATTTCATGAAGAAGATCGACTTCTTTCTTACTTCTGACAATGAGTGCGCCACCATCAATACAGGTAATAGTTTTGACAGGATCAAAACTGAACATACAGAGATCAGAAAAACTACCTATCATTTTCCCTTTATACTTAGAACCAAAAGAATGAGCTGCATCATGTATAATTCGAATTCCATATTTTTGCGCTAGTTGATTAATTCTATCGTGGTCACACAAAATGCAGTCATAATCCATTACAATCATGGCTTTCGTTTTGTTGTTAATTAAACTCTCTGCTTTATCCAAATCAACGCACAAAGATTTGTCGTCAATATCGCAAAAAACAATCGAAGCACCGGTTGCCAATATAGCCTGAAAGTCGGCTATGTTATTAAATGAAGGAGTGATAACTTCATCGCCCGGCCCAACACCTGCTAAAAGGAGTCCCAGATGCAAAGCTGCATGTCCGGTACTTACCACCACAACATATCGATCATGACATCTAACAAAATTCCTTAAGTCGTCTTCAAAAGCCCCAACGTTTTTACCCATTCCCAGCCAGCCTATGTCCAATACTTTTTTACAGGCTAAAATTTCATCCTCAGTGATTAAAGGCCTAAAGACAGGAATTGTTTCCATGAAGATTACTCCTTTTTTATTTTTATAATTCTCGATAATGTCGGAATTCATATTATCAATAGTTTAGGAACAAAAACGACGAATTTTCCATCCCAACTTTGCACGTAGTTTATCTGTTCGATAATTTCATTTTTGATGTTCCATGGTAGAATAAGTATATAGTCCGGTTGATATTTCCTGATTTCTTCTTCGCTTGTAATCCTAATACGGCTACCAGGAAGAAACTTTCCCTGTTTGGATGGGGCTGCATCGCAGACGAAGGGAACTAAGTCCGGTTTGACACCGGCGTAATTGAGGAGAGTGTTTCCCTTGGCGGCGGCACCGTAAGCGGCTATTTTTTTCCGAATACGCTTCTGTTCAATAAGGAATGTAAGCAGAGCATCCTTCAGCTTGTCGGCTTGTTGTTGAAATGCCTGATAGACCTTCAGGTTTTGAAGACCTTGTCTTTTTTCTTTAGCAAGTATTTTGGAAACTTTGATTTTCTCGGGCCTTTTGTCTTCGACATGGCATCCATAGATGCGCAAACTGCCACCGTGAGTAGGCAATTCTTCTACATCAATGATCTTAAGCCCCGCTTTGGCAAATATTTGACTAACAGTAAAAAGTGAGAGGTAGGAATAGTGCTCATGGTAAATGGTATCAAACTGGATGCATTCAATTAACTTCATGAGGTGGGGAAATTCAAGTGTAATTGTTCCTCCTGGTTTGAGCGCCATTTTCAGACCTCTTGTGAAGTCGTTGATATCCGGCACATGTGCATAGACATTGTTACCGATAATCAAGTCGGCCTGTTTGTCGTCATTACTAAGCTGCTTTGCCAGGGTGGTGCCGAAAAATTCACGCAAAACAGGGATGCCTTTTTTTTCTGCTGCTTCGGCTGTGCTGTCTGTGGGCTCGATACCAAGGCAGGGAATGTTGCGGGCGATGAAGTTTTTTAGCAGATAGCCGTCGTTGGATGCGATTTCTATAACAAAACTTTTTGGACCAAGACCAAGCTTCTCTGTTATTTCCTCCACATATTGGGCTGCATGATCAAGCCAGCTTTTTGATGTAGATGAAAAGTAAGCATAATCTGGACGGAAGAGTTCATCGGCCTGTGCATAATCTTCGGTCTGTACCAGCCAGCAATGATGGCAGACAAACACCCGGAGCGGAAAGAACAGCTCCGGCTTGTGCAAATCTTCTGAATTCAAATAGGCGTTTGACGGAGGGGCGACGCCCAGGTCGATCATTTGCTGATTCAGCTGTTCCCCGCAAAAACGGCAGATCATGCATTAATCCCTCGGAAATTGACATCGACAGGAGCATGGCTACGGTCTCTTTCGGAGATGCTGCTGACGTCGAGCGGCCAGTTGATTTTGAAAGCGGGGTCGTTGAATCGCAGGCCACGCTGATGGTCGGGACTGTAAAAAGCTGAATGCTGATAGAAAACCTCGGAGTTATCGGCCAGGGTCTGAAAACCATGAGCGAAGCCTTCGGGAACATAAATCTGTAGTCGGTTTTCATGCGTCAGTTCTTGCGCAAACCATTGTTTGAATGTGGGAGAATCCGGACGCAAGTCGATGATAACGTCGAAAATGGCGCCAGCCGTGCATCGGACGAGCTTGACTTCGGCGTACGGTGTGATTTGATAATGCATACCACGTAATGTGCCTTTGTTGTGATTGAAAGAAATGTTGCATTGAACCAGATCAAGACTAAGTCCTCGATCTTCAAATTCGTGACGGCAAAACATTCGAGCAAATAAACCACGCTCATCCTCGATGCAGTCAGGTACTATTATAAAAGCGCCTTTAAGTATGGTTTCTAAAAATTTCATTCTTCAGCCCATGCAACATTGATGCTTTGCGCATCGGCAATATATTTCTTGATTTGTTCCGCACTAATTATGGATTGAGATTCGTAATAGTTTTTATACCATTGCACTGTATTGCCGACGGTGGTCTGGCCGTTCCAGACGGGCCTCCAATTTAATTTCGTCCGAGCCTTGGAACAGTCGAGTATGAGCAGGTGCGCTTCATGCGGCTGATTTACGTCCTGATGAATTTCATATTCAACTTTTGGCCAAAACCTTTTTACCTGCCGTACGATTTCACCGACGGAAATATTCTCGGTTTCAGACGGGCCAAAGTTCCATGCGTCCGCGAATTCTTTCCGGCCGTCTAAAAGCTTTTGACCAAGAATTAAATATCCGCTTAAAGGCTCCAGCACATGCTGCCAAGGGCGAATGGCCCGAGGGTTGCGTATCGTGACTTTTTTTGATTGGGACACAGCGCGCATGATGTCCGGAATCAGCCGGTCATGTGCCCAATCGCCGCCTCCGATGACATTTCCTGCTCGGGCGCTTGCCAAAAGGGTCTGGTGTTTTGTTTGGTAATCTTTTGGATTAAAAAAAGAATTTCTCCAGCAACTAGTGATTATTTCAGAGCACCCTTTCGATGCACTGTAAGGATCGTATCCACCAATTTTATCGATTTCCCGGTATCCCCAGTGCCATTCCCTGTTGTCGTAGCATTTATCACTAGTGATATTAACTATCGCACGTACTGTGCCACTTGCTCTTGCTGCTTCCAGAACATTGACAGTTCCAAGAACGTTACTGGTAAAAGTTTCTATTGGATCACTATAGGACTGCCGGACAATAGACTGTGCGGCCAGGTGAAAAACAATTTCTGGCTTTTGCTCTTGAAAAACTTGTTTGAGTTTCTCAATATCACAAATGTCGCCAATGATGGAGTTCATGTTAATATTTAATAGTTGAATATGGTTGGGTTTCGTAGGGGGGTGCAGGGAATAACCAGTAGTGTTTGCACCCAACTGTGAAAGCCATAGAGCCAGCCATGATCCTTTGAATCCTGTGTGTCCAGTAACGATGACATTTCTCTTCTGATAAATGTTATCATACATAATTTATCCACACACTAATTCCAAAGTTTCCATTTTGCTTTCCCGGATTTCCAAAGTTGTTCAAGAATTTCCTTGTCGCGCATGGCGTCCATACACTTCCAGAAGCCATAATGCTTGTACGCTATAAGCTGGTTATCTTTAGTGAGTTTCTCCAGAGGGTAATCCTCCCACATTTGTTGATCAGCGTTTTCAGGCAGATAGTCAAATACTTCTGGTTTAAGAACAAAAAAACCGCCATTAATCCATCCGCCATCACCGAGGATTTTTTCATTGAAGTTCGAGACATGTTCGTCATCCTCAATGCTAAGCAGACCAAAGCGGCCTGCAGGCTGAACTGCTGTGACAGTGGCTATTTTCCCGTGATGATAATGATAATCTATCAACTCTTTCATATTGACATCCGCCAGTCCATCTCCGTAAGTAAGGATAAAATTTTCATTACCTATGTAGTGCTGTGCCCGCTTGAGACGGCCTGCCGTTTTGGTATTTAAGCCTGTATCAACGAGCGTAACGCGGAATTTTTCAGTGTTGGATCGATGCACTTCAAAACTGTTAGTCAAAAGATTGACGGTTACATCAGAATTGTAAACGTAGTAATTTAAAAAATATTCCTTAATAATGTAGCTTTTGTAGCCCACACAGATGATAAAGTCATTAAATCCCTGAGCTTCAAATATTTTCATAATGTGCCATAAAATTGGTTTTTCGCCGATTTCAATCATGGGCTTTGGTTTTAGATAAGACTCTTCCGAGATGCGAGTTCCAATTCCACCGGCAAAGATAACAACTTTCATGGAGATAGCTTTCTCCTTTTCCGAGAGACGTTATAGCTTTACTTTTTAATCTCTTTGGGTACAATTTCCCACCCCTTGGGGCGAAGTAATTGAGTTTGCAGTTTGATACCCCGTAGCTTGCTGCGAGGTAGTTCATTTAATTGATGAATAAGTCGTATGAAACTTATTGGTGCCTTATTCATTATAAAATTCGATAGTATGACACAGCAAAATTAATGCCACCGTTATGTTGTTCCTTGGAAATTGAGAAAAGTAACTATTGGAAAATCTATGTGGTCTGTGTTCTTCGAACCAAAAACAAGAATTTATAAGTGTAACAACTGCCCCAGGTTTGATATTTATGGCGCAGTCTATTTCTGAGCCAGCAGGTCAGGATAAACAATACAAGGCATTATTATGTCATAATATTGACGATATTTTTTGCGTTGTAAAATTGAAATATCGAGAGAATCCTTTTTGTCTCTGTCTCATAGGTCTTCTACATCTTTCGTTCAAGGGAGCCTTCTTATAATAAATAATATATGCCGCAAAATTAGGTAAATACAGGCCGAGTGTTTTGCAGGATGTGCTATTCCAAACACGGCATACGGATTGCTTTGCAATGAGGGTAGAATTTTAAGGAAAAGTGTAAAAAATAAAACACAGACTCAGGTATCAGCAGAAAGCAACGACAGAGGCTGAATTGAGCTAATAAAAAGAAGAGGTATTTTGTGAGTGTAGTGATACTTTTTTACATGATAGTTTATTTAATTTCGGCGCTGATATTTGTATTTATCGTCAGAAAGATAACTAAGTTAGGAATTATCAGATGGCTGGCAGTGGCTTTTGTGATTTTCTTGCCTACATGGGATGTTGTGTTGGGATTTGTTGTATATTACCCATCCTGCTTTTTTATTCCTAAAATTGCGATCTACGAAACAGCGGAAACAGATAGCATTTACTTTGAAGGGATAAACAATGATGTTTATGGCAGTGAATTGAAGTACGATGACGACATTGAACAAATCGAGAAAGTTGGTGGTTTGTATTTCCATAAATGGCAGGATGGGTTCAAATATCTGGAAGCGAAGGTCTTCAAAAGATGTAACGATGCGCATGCTTGTGATATGGGAAATACCACTGAAATAAAACCCACCATATATAAATGCACACCTTTGTCTAAGAATAATCCAAATTATACACCGACAAGATGCTTACCAACGGAAAAAGTTGAAAGTCCGTATATGGTTGAAGTTAAAACAATAAAAATAGGTATTACTGAAATTAATTTTAAGAAAATCTATAGACGTACTAATGGAAAATTAATGGCAGAGTATAACAGAGTTAGCCGTTGGGGATACGCGGGCCTATTAGATGTACCATTTTTTGAATGGTTGAATTGGCGGTGGTGGAGTGAAAGTAGAGGAAGTAATCACTGTCCAATGCCCGACGAACGATATTTCACTTTCGAATATGAAGTACTAATACCTATAAAAAGATAAGGAAATGTTATGACCTTAGATATCAATTGTAGTTATCTAACGAATAATGCTACCGAGTATGCAATGTTATCTAATCTTGCATATGCCGATTGGTTTAATGGCATGCCAAATATATATGCCAGAGATTGGGAAATACTTCAAAAAAAGGGCTACACCTTTGTTGCCCAATATTCGGACCCAGCAACCGGTTATTCTGGTGTTATCTTTCAAGATAGCAGCGGGAAAAAAATTCTTGCTAATCGAGGTACTGATGGTGATCTGGGCGATCTCGCTGCTGATAAAGCAATATTACTCAGTAGAGCTCCCTCTGAACAATTTGTAGCGATGGTTAATTTTATAACGAATAATGGTTTAACTGCTGCTCAATTTGACGTGACTGGCCATTCACTGGGAGGATGCCTTGCTCAAATGGCGGCAGCGGCATATGGCAGCACTGTTGGTAATGTTTATACATTCAATGCGCCTGGTGCAAAGAATTTGATGCAAACTTATGAACTTGTCGGCGATGCTACTAATCCCTCAAACGTGGTCGTGAAATATTGGATTGAAAATATTAATAATCCAGGCACTGGTTCCTGGGTTACAACTGAATGGCGCCGCGAAGCCTGGAATCGCTACTCTACATATATAACAAATAAAGGGAGCATTGATGGCGGCAGAATTTATAACGTATCTGGAAAAGATACTATTGCCAATTGGGGTACAGACATCGGTATGGAGGTGTTTACCAATGGTTCAGGTCATACAATTGCCGGTTTAATCTCCATTTTGAATTCAGGTGAATACAACACAGACAGTAAGAAGCCAGTAACGATTATCGGCAGCAAAGCTAATGAAGTAATAAAAGGCAACTATAATAGTGGACATCACAATGGTTCTGCGCAGAAAGAAACTTTAGTGGGCGGATACGGCAATGATATAATCTATGCCGGAGACGGAGGAAGTGAGATTTATGGCGATCTGCCTAAAAATATTATTGATGATGCAAATGCAATAAGGAAAAGCGGTAATGAAGGTGGTACAGCCGGGAAAGATATTTTATATGGTGGTGCGGGGAATGATACTATCTACGGAGGAAACAATAATGATTGTATCTTGGGTCAGAAAGGAAACGATTTTTTATGCGGTGGTATTGGATATGACACATATTTTTATAAAATCGGAGATGGTATAGACATAATTAATGATGAAGATAAAAGAGGGCAGATTATTGTGCAAAACACAGTAACTCCATATGAAGATATCGTCATTGGCAATCTATATAAAGGTAGTAGTAGCGCAACGTGGTCTAATGCGTTAGGTACCTTTCAGTTTAACGGTTCAAAAATAACCTTCTCAGATGGCGGTTCCATCGAAATACAAAACTATCAGCCTGAGACTTACGGCATCAATCTGATTGAAGTTCCCGATAATCCTACAGCAACAAACATAATCCTCGGCGATCTTACCCCCATAGATTTTGATTCCAATGAGGAAGGCATCCAGACACAAAATGATCAATGGGGCAATGTGATCACTGATCCCAATAGTCCTGAAACGGGCCGGACTGATGGATTGTACGACACAACAGGCAATGATCAGATTACAGCTGGTGAAGGGAATGACGTTATTGTTTCCTGTCGCGGCGGAAACGATTGGCTGTTAGGCGGCAACGGCGATGATTATGTCATAGTGGATCATAATCAGACCGATTCCGGCAATGACATACTGGAAGGTAATGCCGGAAGCGATATTGTTGAGGGCGGTAAAGGCAGCGACAAGGTCTTTGGCGGCGATTACGGCGAAATGGAGCAACTGCTTGCCGCCGGAGAAACAGCCGTCGAAATAAATGCCAGAGGCGACGTCGTAGCTGGTGGAGAGGGAGAAGACTATATTTACGGATCAAACAGCAGCGACGCTTTATTCGGCGGATTCGGAAAAGACCTCATTGTCGGTGGCGGCGGTAATGACGTCATCACAGGAGACGACAACTACTTCGGTGCGGCTCAGAACTGGTCTTACACGGTTACCATAACACCATCAGGACATACGAACATATATGGTCTCACTTTTTCCGGTATAAACGGCGGCCTTGATGATACGGGAAAAATTGGGGACGATGACGTTATCTATGGCGGCGCCGGCAGCGATTATATTGACGGGGTTGGCGGAGATGACGAGATTTATGGCGGTGCTGGTGATGATATCCTCTTTGGTTCAGCAGGAAATGACTTTATCGAAGGCGGAGATGGAGATGATGCCATCAAAGGAGACGGTTATAGCGTTTCTATTGATCTGCAGGGCGCTGACTACATCGACGGTGGAGTAGGAAACGACTTAATCTGGGGAAATTCCGGCAATGATGATTTATTTGGTGGCGACGGCCAAGATACGATTTATGGTGACGAAGGTGATGATTACATAGATGGTGAAGCCGGTGCTAACTCTCTTTATGGTGGTTCGGGAAATGATGTTGTTTTCGGAGGCAATGATAATGATCTTATCGAAGGTGATAGCAGCGATGAGATCGGTGATGATTACCTGGACGGCGGAGCCGGGAATGACATAATCATCGGTGCAGGTGGAGCCGATGAAATATTCGGTGGTGAAGGCGATGATCAGTTGCATGGTGACGCTTCCAATATTGCCTCGGGTGATCAGGGCGATGATTACATAGATGGTGAAGGCGGAGACAACCTGCTTGTCGGATACGGAGGAAATGATATTCTTTATGCTGCTGAAGGCAATGACACTATATACGGTGATGCCGGAGATGACTATATCGATGCCGGAGACGGGGAAAATACGATTTATGGCGGCGATGGCAACGACGAAATCTATGCGGGACAGGGCAACGATCAAATAGATGCCGGTCTGGGTGAGGATTACATAGATGCGGGCGATGGTTTAAATATTATAGTTGGCGGAGAAGGAAATAATGAAATCCATGCCGGTGCCGGCGACGATCAGATAAGCGGCGGCACCAGTAATGATTACATCGATGCCGGTGACGGCAACAACATTATAACAAGCGGTGCCGGAGATGATGTTATATACACTGGAATCGGGAATGATCAAATCTGGGGCGGTGCCGGTCAGGACGAGATTTACGGCGGCGCAGGCGATGATCAGCTCTATGATGAAGGCGGCGATTCCATAATCTACGGCGGAGAAGGAAACGACTGGATTCAGGCAACAGACGGCAATACCTTTCTTGACGGGGGAACTGGTGACGATACACTGTTAGGCGGCACAGGCAGTGATACCATCTATGGAGGAGCAGACGACGATTATCTGCAGGGTAACAGCGGCAGTGATATTTATATTTTCGGCAGGGGAAATGGGGCAGACATTATACAAAATTATGCTGGTGATTACGCCGCAGCGACAGACAGACTGCAATTAGATGTGAGCATTGATGATGTCGCGGTGGCAAAGGAAAACAATGACCTGCGAATTAGCATAAAAGAAACAACAGATTCAATATTGATTTGGGATTGGTTCATTGGCAGCCTCTACCAAATAGATCAAATTCAGTTTTCCGATGGGACAGTTCTGGATTCATTGCATCTGGAAGGAAAAATTGCGAATACGATAAATGGAACTGATGTCAGCGACACTATTATCGGGGGGAGTTTCAGCGACACTATATACGGATATGCGGGTAACGATGGGCTTTATGGTGGTGGAGGTACCAACCTGCTTTATGGGGGAGATGGTAATGATTGGTTATACAGCGATTATGAGAGTGTGAATGACACTCTCGTTGGTGGTGCGGGTAATGATAGTCTGCTAGGTGGAAGCGAATACTTAACTATGCTGGGCGGTACCGGAGATGACATTTATCGTGTGAGTAGGGAAACGCAAGTTGTCTTTGAGGATGCTGGAGAAGGGATTGATTTGGTTTACAGCGATATTGAATATTATAAGTTACCAGCAAATGTTGAAAATCTTAAACTAGATTATGGTCATAACGGGACAGGCAATGATTTGGATAATACAATTAAGGGTAATGCGAATCAAAATTTAATAATTGGGGGTGCCGGGGACGACGAAATTTGGGGGTATGATGGCAATGATACTCTGAACGGAAGCGGTGGAGCAGACATGATGATTGGCGGTGCGGGCAGTGACCGCTACTATGTCGACAATGTAGGAGACATCGTTACGGAAAACGCTGAGGAAGGCACCGATACCGTTTACAGTTCGCTCGGTTACATCCTGGGAGCAAATTTGGAGAATCTTATTTTAACCGGTACGGAAGCAACCAATGCGGTAGGTAATGAGCTAAATAACTCCATAAAGGGCAATGCAGCGGCAAATATCCTGACTGGCGGCGAGGGGAACGATACCCTGAACGGTGGTATTGGGGCGGACATTATGAACGGTGGTACGGGCAACGACCGTTACTATGTCGATAATGCCGGGGACATCGTTACGGAAAATGCTGAGGAAGGTACGGATGCCGTTTACAGTACACTCAATTACACCCTGGGAACGAATCTGGAGAATCTTGTTCTGACCGGCGCGGAAGCAATCAATGCGGTGGGTAATGAACTTAATAATTCTATAAAAGGCAATGCCTCCGACAATATACTGAGCGGCGGCGAGGGGGACGACACTTTGAACGGTGGTCTTGGAGCGGACTGCCTGAGTGGCGGTCTCGGAAATGATCGTTACCATGTAGACAACATAAATGACTTGGTTACTGAGAATGTTGACGAAGGTATGGATGTCGTTTACAGTTCGATTGACTACACATTAGGCAACAATCTTGAAAACCTCGTTCTAACCGGCACGGATGCAATCGATGCGGCAGGTAATGAGCTAAACAACTCCATAAAGGGCAATGCCTTAGACAATGTACTGACTGGCGGCGAGGGGAACGACACCCTGAACGGCGGCGTTGGAGCGGACACCATGATAGGTGGTGTGGGCAACGACCGTTATTACGTTGATAATACCGGTGATGTTATGGCGGAGAATGCTGATGAAGGCACTGATACCGTTTACAGCTCCATAAGCTACGCCCTCGGAGCAAATCTGGAGAAATTGAGCTTGACCGGCACGGACGCAATCAACGGTACCGGCAATGAACTGAACAATTCCATAAAGGGCAACGCGGCGGCGAACTTCCTGGCCGGCGGTACAGGCAACGATGTCTTAACAGGAGGTTCGGGCAGCGATAATTATCTGTTCCGCCGTACCGACGGCAAAGATACACTCACCGAAACAGCTGGAGTCAGCGGCGATATTGACACCCTGAAACTTACCGACGGTATAGCTACCACTGAACCGGTGTTAGTCAAGCAAAACAACGACCTTTACGTATTTATCGATTCCGGCAACTACATGCGAATTGTAAATGAATTCCAACAGACAAATTACGGTATTGAAAGACTCGAAGTAACGGACGGGCATTACATAACCAGATCAGATATCCAGAATATAGTAGATACAATGAGCGCCATCAACAACAATACAGGCATGGATGTCATGCAGAAATACAACGCCATGATGGCCGACCAGCAATACCAGAATATTCTAGCGCAAAGCTGGCAGCAGTAGAATCGGATTAAGCCGGATGACGGCGGAAGAAAATTGCACGATGATAACCGAGTCAAATAGACTCGGCTAAGTACAGCAAAAACCGGATTGAAAAAATAATTTGAGAAATGAGGCCTTTGCATAAATCCCCCGCTGGTCATTTCCGGCTCTTAGTCGGGCGTATGCCTGGTGACCCGGAACACGGGAAATACATGATGTAACTGGATTCACGCCTTTGCGGTAATGACGTATTTGCTTAGCTTGTTCTGTTTTTCAAAGGTCTCAAATTAGAAAAGAAAAAAGTAAAAGCAAATTGGGTAAATTCAAAGCAGCTGTTGTTACAATGGTTATGACGATGTTGGTCTGCCCGGCCCATAATGGCTGCGCAGGTGTGTTGACATATCGTGACGTACTTCTTGACAGCATCAACTATTCAGCATCCTTACGAGTGAAATCCGAAGACATCAATATATCGAATGCGCAGTACCGGAGCAATTATGCGGGAATGTATCCGGCAATAAATTTAACCGGGAGTGCGGAACGTTATGAAAATCTTGATAACCGCAACGAAGGCAATCTTTATTCGATAAATAACGAAGTTGTCGGCGGCAGCTCCAGCGCCTGGCGTTCGGGCTTCTATTTGTCCGGCCAGTATTATTTATCCCACTGGTACAAGAAAAGACATGAAGTCGGCTATTATGAGAAAATTAGAGATTCTTCCGTTCACCAGTGTGAAGTTGAATTAAAAAAAATCATTAAGGACGTTACAGAAATATTCGGCGCCATAGTCGAGGGAAAAATAAAATTACAATATTCGGATAAAATTCTTAACCGGCTATCCAAAATTTACACTGTGAAAAAAGAAGCTTTTAGAGCAGGCCAGTTTTCTTATGAAGATGTGCTTAAAGCTGAAGCAGATACTGTTGATAGCGAAAAAGAAATAACAAAAATTAGAAAAGAGCTGACCGAATATCTGGAACGCATGAGTAATTTTACGGGAAAGAGATATTCCATCAGTGATACAGAAATTGTTTATCTTCCCATTACCGGATTGCCTTCCATTATCAGTGAGAAAAGCAGCATTGAAGGAATGCCGGAGTACCAAGCCCGCCGAAAAGAACTCGAAGCGGTCAAAAAAAAGGAAAAGGCAAATGCCAATAATTATCTGCCGGATGCCTCGTTTTATGCAAGATATGATTTTTATGGCAGCAGTCCGGATGCATTGGATTGTGCTCTGAATGATGTACGGCAATCAGCGTATAATGTTGGATTAATGATCAGCATTCCAATTTTCGACGGCGGAGTTAAAAAATGGCGGCACAGGCAAAGTCTTTATGAAATTAAAAAGCAGGAAGAAAGCATCCGGCAGGTTATTAACGAGAAAAACAGGGATTTGAAAATACTGCGTTCGTGTTATGCGGAAGTTTCCAAATCGTTTAATCATTATAAAAAGCTCAACGACCAGTATCGGAAAATGATCGAAATCAGCAACAAGGCTCTGTCTCTTGGCGAAAGAAGCAGACTCGATGTTATGGAACTGGAGAAGGATGCTCTGGCAGTGGAAAGAGATTGCAAAATCATGGAACATTCCGTAGCCGTTTATGAAAAGCAAATAGCATTGGAGTTGGATTATAAAAATTATGTGAGCGAATACAATGGAGACTGGGCTTGTAAGTATTGAAGTAGTATCGAAGATTCATTCCGTCAAAATTGATATTCAGGCTGTGCAAAGGCGCTACTTTGTCGAACGGGAACTTACCGGAGAAGAAGTGGTGCGGATTTTGAGGGATCATGGCATTCGCTCGCGGTTGAAAAAATTAAAATCAACAGAAGCGCTTTTAAAATATCCCCTGCCTCTGATTATCATATCCGCGGACAATAAATTTCACATTCTAATCGGCAGGAAAGATAAAAACATTTTCATCTTTGACTGTAATGAAAAAAAGCCGCGTGAGGTGGCGGAAGCTGAATTTCTTCAATTCTGGAGCAGGAAAGCGATCGCTTTGTATCCCCGCTTTACCAGGACGGAATTTTTTCTCAACATGAAATGGCTTTTCAAGGAATTTTATAAACACCGGCCTGTATTTGCCGCCGTAGTTACAGCATCATTTTTTATTCAGTTGTTCGGTCTGGTCAGCCCACTTTTTATTCAGGTCATTATTGACAAGGTTTTGGCCCATCATGCTCTCGCTACCCTGGAAGTTGTAGCCGGTGCATTCCTGATTGTTCTGATCTTCGATACAATTATGAACTTGATGCGCAATTATCTGCTTTATCATACCGCCAATAAAGTGGATGCCAGCCTGGGGGCGAAAGTATACCGGCATTTGCTGTCTTTGCCCTTCCGTTACTTTGAAGTGCGCAAGGTGGGGAATATCATCGCCCGTGTCCGCGAGCTGGAGAATCTGCGGCAGTTCATGACGAATATATCGCTGAATGTGCTGCTCGATACCGTATTTTCAGTAGTGTTCATCGCCATAATGGCGGTCTACAGCGGTTATCTGACGTTGATTGTATTATGCTTTGTACTGGCGATTGCCGTCATATCATTTGTAGCTACCCCGATGATTAAGACGCGGCTTGATGAAAAATTTCAGAAAGGCGCAGCCAATCAGTCCTTTCTTGTGGAATCGATTACCGGCATCCAAACTGTAAAATCATTAGCGATCGAAGGTAAAATGATCAAGGATTGGGAAAAGAGCCTCGGCGATTATATTCTGTCGGCATTCAGGCTTTCCAATCTGGGAAATGTAGCGGTAACATCTTCGCAGGCCCTGCAAAAAATGATGACGCTGGCGGTAATTTATTTCGGGGTAAGTCTTGTTTTTGATAAAATTATGAGCGTCGGGCAGCTGATTGCTTTCCAGATGTTTGCTTCGCAGTTGAGCGGCCCTATATTGAGGCTGGTGCATATGTGGCAGGACTTTCAACAGGCCAAGCTTTCTCTGGATAGAATCGGCGACATCATCAACACCCAGCCCGAGGTCACGGGCGGTGCAATCGCCGTCAAACAGCTTAAAGGCAACATCGTGGCGGAGAATGTTTCTTTCCGGTACGCGCCGGACAGTCCGCTGGTTCTGGATGGAGTCAACTTTAAAATAGATGCCGGGATGATGGTGGGCATTGTGGGACGCAGCGGCTCCGGTAAAAGTACAATTGCCAAGTTGATTCAGCGCTTATATCTGCCGGCGGAAGGAACCATCGCCATTGACGGCGTGGACATAAGGCATCTGGATCCCCTGTTTCTACGCTATCGTACGGGGATTGTTTTGCAGGAATGTTTTTTATTCAGCGGCACAATCCGGGACAACATTGCCATGGCGGCGCCCAATGCCGACATGGAACGGATTATCCAGGCCGCCCGTATTGCCGGAGCACATGATTTCATCTCGCAGATGCCTATGGGCTACGATACTTATGTCGAAGAAAGAGGATCATCCCTCTCCGGCGGTCAGAAACAGAGAATAGCAATTGCCCGCGCTCTGATAATGAATCCCAATGTTCTGATCTTTGATGAAGCGACCAGCGCCCTGGACTATGAATCCGAGAAAGTCATTCAGCAGAATCTCAATCTGATCAGAAAGGAAAGAACCGTAATCTTCATTGCGCACAGGCTGGCGGTGATGCGTGACTGCGATCTGGTCATTGTAATTGACAAAGGAAAAATCGTGGAGACGGGTACACATACATCGCTGATGCAGCAAAACGGCCTTTATGCATACCTCTATAAGCAACAGGAGGAGAATCGATTGAGATGAGTAATAACGACTATCATGA
>Ga0302238_1000788_pt1 | contig 29772 bp, 40 predicted proteins | sample AAG_UR_Asn_MG_FD_193527 | JGI IMG/M metagenome (GOLD analysis project Ga0302238, IMG submission 193527) | Enriched activated sludge microbial communities from anaerobic digester in WTTP, New Holstein, Wisconsin, United States - AAG_UR_Asn | ecosystem: Engineered > Bioreactor > Anaerobic >... | reverse complement strand
TTGCCAGAGTTTGCCGCTTCGGAGTAGCTGTTAAAGCCATATTTCTTAGCGATTTCGTTGCGGCGCTTGCTATCGTCCTTTTGTGCGCTCTTTAGGCCAATCTTCTGCGCCGTGTCGCCAACTGCGCCGACAACAGTTTTCCCGATGTTATTAGCCGTGTTGAGAATATCCGAGCCACGCTCTTTTAAGCCACCGATAAGGCCAGATAGGGCGCTTTCGAGCGTTGTTTTCTGCTTCTGATTCTGCGCTGCCTGCAAGCCTGCTTGCTTCTGCTGTAGATTCTGAGCAGAGTTCTGTAGGCTCTGGCGCTGTCGCCTTGCCCAATCATCGTAGCTTGTTTCTTTATATAGTGCCATCTTCGCTCCTTACCATAGATAGTCGTATTTATTGCTAACAGGAGTTCTGCGGTTAAACGCTGCCACCGTGTCCGAGCCGACACCCGTAGTAGATACACCGTTGTTCCAAATGTCGTTCCAGTTGTTCCAGTTTGCGCCGTTTGCGCCTGTTTCTTCGAGGAAGCGACCTGCGCTAACTTTCTGGCCGTTCTTGTAGTATTCTGCTTCGCCATATGGGTTTTGCATGACTTGATAGCCACCGCCAAAATCCCACGTCTTGAGGCCGCCTGATCTAGAATTATTAGCAGCATTAAGATATTGAGCGTATGCTGCTTGCTGCGCTCTCTGTTGTGCCATCTGCTCGTTAAACTGGCGCTGCTTTTCTGCCATTTCAGCCTGCCATTGCCTGCGAGCTTCTTCTGCCTGTACTGCGGCATCATAGCGTTGCATACCGTAGCGAGTAGCCTCATCGTTAAGACCTGCAAGGGTCTGCTCAAGGGATAGCCTGTTCTGGTTGGCTTGCGACTCTGCGCTAGATAGGTCGTTGGCCTGGTTGGTCTGCATCTGCGTTACGGCTGGCACAAAGGCCTGCTGATAGTATTTCTTATTAGCGATTTCTGATTTACCGCCGAAAGAGCCACCGTTACGGCTTGCTGCCATGCTAGAGGCTTGCGCTTGCCAGTTACGCTGGTTGTCTAAACTCTTGCCCTGTTGCGCATATTGAGCGTTTATACGCTGCTTCTGCGCATCAAGATCGCCAGATATAGCATTTATCTGGTCGTTTAGAGCTTTTCGGCTGTTGTCGTAGCTTTTGCTAGTTTCAGCCAAAATCTGCTCGAGATTCGCCATATTGCGTTTTCTCACGCAACGCCAAAATTACTTTAATTATAGCACGAGCCGTTAAGTGTTTGGCTGGCGCATAAAGTCTATATGGAGCGTGAATGTCTGCGAATTGACGAGTGGGCTAGTAGCATCTGTCAAATTGTTTACGTAGTATACTATTACGAGCTTGCCCTTTTTACAGGTTAAGTATGCAAAATAGCTTATATGTTTGCCGTTCTTATAGGCATTGATATAGAAAAAATACTGACAGGCTAGATACTGCTTTGGGCCTGAAGTACCCGTATATTCGATTCTGAACCTTGCCCACGCTTGATCGGGAATATCTACAGGGATTTCGATAGTCCCTTCATAGTTGCACTCCTTGCCAGGTATAGTGGCCGTAACAGTCGTGCTGCCGACTCTTGCGATAGTCATAAAGTCGCTATTATAGATGAATCTCTTTACTCTTGCCATTATCCGTAAACCCTAAAATGTACCGTGTCGTTATAGTTTGGCATACCTGTTCTAGTTGCCCCTACGTTGATAGCGATAGCCATTTTGCCATCGCCTTGTGCGCCTGCGACATTATACGTAGCATATGGCGCATTTCTAAGACCGTAGCCAGTTTCGTAAAACATGGTATTAGATTGCAAAATAGTTCTATTAGTTTGCGCCGTAGTTTTCCACATCATTACCATAGGCGCTAGTGGCTCTTGATAGTAGAGCGATATATCGGACGCCCTGCCCTCAATCTCGATATAGCCAGTTTTGCCAATAGTTTGCGCTAAGCCTGTTTGTTCGCCTGGAGTGTATGGGTTATCCATTCTTCTAGGTTGAACAGCGCCGGCGGCCAATAGTGGGCTATATTCGTTGTCTGTATCGAATAATAGCGCCGTGTTGGATTGCGCCGTTGGCTTGCAGTCGCCAGTCCACGATATAGGAGCGAAGCCGTATATCTTCATATAGTATTTTGTGCCAGCGCTGCCGCCTGCATCTATATACAGGTTCGTTTCGTCTGATTCTATTTTTACTCTGTCATCGCAGAGCGAGCGAGTTATCTCGAAGTCCTCGGTAGTGCTATACGAGCCGAATATTAGCGGCGTAAAGCCTAAATTGTGCGCAAAAGAGGTTGGGCTAGTGCCTTTCGTAAACTCTACATACTTGTAGTAGATAATCATATCGAACGGATAGTCCGAGTTCGCTATAAAGTGGGTTGGGTATTGCATTAGTCTATCTCGTTAATGACATCGAAGCCGCTCTTTGTGATCCAGACACCAGGGCGGCCGTCTTTAGGCGCTTGGCCTATCAAGATACGAGGCATACCGCCATCATCGTAGATAAGCAAGCCGTAACGGTTATTCGGTAACTTGCCGAACATAACTTGATTGTTTCCGCCTTTTTGGACGGTCTTAGTAAAGGCCTCGGCATCGAGTTGCATAAAGTTTTGGTTAATCTGTTGTAATGCCGCCTTAGTGCTTTGTGTGCTTGTAATTGGAGTGAATCTATTAGGCATTTTGCCCCTCCTATCTTATTCTTTGCGTTTGAATCGTTAGAGTGTGCGAACGGAAGATAACCGGCTCGAACGCTGCGATATGTTGGTAGCGAATCTGACAACGGTAGAACTCGCCGTTTACTTTAGGGGTCGTGGTATGCACGGTCGGAATGGCTGGCACTCCATAATCGCTAGGGTTATCCCATACGTAGTTGGTATTGATTGCAATTTGGCGCTGTAGGTCGATACTGAACGCATATTTTACTTGATCGCTGAAGTCTTGCGAATATCCGCACTCTACCGTATATGCTCGCTCGGTCGTTGCGAACTCTGGTCGCCACTTGGTAATTCTCTTGAGCTGGCTAGTCGTGCCGTAGTGCTGGTAAGCCGTTTCGAGATTGAACGCAATAGGCTGGCCGAGATTGCTATAATCGCCATCTTCGTTGGTCATAATCAACCCGATACGGCTATGGCCGCACAGGAAGCGCCCAGAAGCGTTTTGACGAGCCGAAGTAGCACCGACATAGGTATTAGAGTCAAACGACTCCCAGACACGCAAATTGATATTGTAAACGAAGCACGAGTTAAGCTCGGTATTATTGTTGCTAAAGAATACGTATAGCCTGTTCTTGTAGAGGTCTAGGCGGATAGTTTCCTTGTTTGGGATAGCATCGTAAGCGTTCTGGATAGTGTTTTGAGTTAGCGACTGTTCGCTAGAGCCATCGAAAATATAAATGCCGTTATCGTTAGCGTAGTAAGCGTAGTTAAGGTCGCAGACGACTGATTCTTGGCTAAACGTGCCGCCTTGAGCGTTGGAAGCCTGTTGAGTCCATGAGTCGGCGCTTTGCATATACATTAGGTACTTATTGCGCCTTGTCTGGAAGTAAAGCACACCGGCTAGATTGAACATGGCCGTTAGGGGGTCGCCAGTCTTAATGGCTGGGAAGTTCTGGTAAAAATCTACGTTGAACTTGTCGTAGCTTGAGATGGTCTGCGGAGTTGTATCGACAATAGTAACCGTTACATCGCCGCCGCTAATAGTCGTGATTTCTGCCGTTCCAGTTCCTTGCCCCGTAATCCAGTCGCCTATTGCGAAGCCACTAGGAGTAATTGTGCTGCTGTTGATCGTGAGAGTGTCGCCAACGTTGCCGCTAATAGTAGCTGTTGTGCTAAATGCTGGGCTTTTTGCGTAAGTGTAGCCATAAGGATACGTCCATACCGCCTCTGTATCAGGCTCGGAAGCGAAGTAAAGCAAGTTGTCGCTAGGGCCGTTCATGATATTAGTAGGAGTTATGCCTAAATCCGTGCCAGTAGCGAGGTCTAGCGTATCAATCTTAGTGTCTGTCCAGTTGCCGTTATCTGGGTCGAGCAAGCGAGGACTCTCTTTGCCGTCTGCATAGCGAATCTGGTTGAGATTCTGGCTAAAGCGTACCGTGCCTGCGCCAGTTGGTAGCGTTCGTATAGCCGTCATCGTGCCATTTGCTGCCATGCGGTATAAAATGCCATTCTGCGTGAATAAGACGGTTTTAGCGCCATCTATATTAGCCTCGAAGATAGAATCAATGCCGCCGGCCGTGCAAGTCAGTAACGAGCCTGCTAGTGCGCCCGAGTTTGCGGATATATAGGTATCGTTCGCCGTACTAGAGGCGGAGTTTGCTTGTGCTGTCGTTGTAATCGTTACAACATCGCCGTCCGTAATATCTGGCGCTGCGTTGAATAGAATATCGTAGGAGTCGTCCGTAGTTTCTAGGTCGCTAGGGTTGATACAACTCGTATCCGCTAGCTCATCGTTGATATAGAGTGATAGTTTCGCAATAGGGGCTTTTGTGGCATCGCCAACGAGCTTTGCGCTAAGCCTAAAACCGCAAATACGTGCATCTGCCGTTGCCGTGTATGTGTATGCGCTAGAAATGGTCGCTAGGCTTGCTGTAGCGCCCGTAGTTGCGCCGTTTGCCGTTAAGCCGATAATATTAGCGCTCAATGCTTTTAAGCCTGTTCTAGTGCCATATTCGCCCACTCTATCAAAACGAGCATCTTGCGCTAAGCGTACTTCGTCCGTTCCCATCATGTCATTAGGCTTGTAGGTTGCGACACCTTTTGCGAAGTTGGTTGTAGCTGGAGCGCTTTTGCGTGTTCCGATATTCGGCACTCTTTTGCCTGTAAAATTAGATTTAATAGCCATATTAGCGCCAGTTCCTTACCCATACAGGGAGTTTAGCCCTATTCTCGTTCGCCAACTGACGAGGACAATAGCGCAGTTTCATATTAGTAATTAGTTCGTCTAGCTTGTTCTCATAAACACCGGCATAGTCGAAGTTATCTCTGCGCCTTTCACAACGTGCTAGAGCGCCTAGAACGAGCGTTTCGCCAAACTCATAAGGAATTAGTGGCTTGTCGGTTGCGTTGGCCATAGGGAGCGGTTTAGCAAGGTAAAATAGCGATAAATCGTAGAACTTATCCTCTCCTGTTGGAGTTTTATCATTCTCGATATTAGGCAGACTGTAAAATAGCTGGTTGCCGAAGATGGTATATTTATAACTCTTTAGCCCATCATCTTTGTCTAGTGCGAAAAACTCCTCTTTTGGCATATAGCCTAATGGGAAGATACCTCGCTCATTTTTGGCGGTTAGCGTAAATAGGCTCTGAAAATTGCGAGGTAGTGGCAGAATATCCGAGCCTTGCGTGGTGGCCTTGTAAATCTGCTCTAAGAACTGATACTCCTCATCGCCTACAATATCAAAATAGGCATCGTTTAAGAATTGCGTAATTGTTTCTTCTGGAAACTCTTGATCATCGAGTTTGTCTTTGATTCGGGCTATTAGCCCCTCAAGATTATAGTTTGAGTCCATTTAATAATGCACTCGCACCGCCATTATCTATATTTTAGCACAATAAAAATCCCCCTCGGCCGTAGGGGGATTTGTTTATAGCGATATGTCAGCTAGATATTAGCTCAAAGAGCCAGTACCGATAGCAGCGACAGCGTTCTTCTTACCATTCAAGATGAACGAATCGTAGATGAAGCGGCCACGGAGGACTTTGCCATCGACCAATTCGGAGTCGTCAATAACCTTAACGCTCTTAATCTGTTCGACACCCAATAGAGCACGTTTGTGGCACATAATAGCGCTGGTATTGCTTGGGAAGTAGCTGGACGGAACTTTCACGACTGGAGTGCCATCGAGTTCGCCAACGAAGCCACGACCGAGAAGCTTGCCGTTATATTCGGAAGCGTTTACGGTAGTAGTAATTTCTTTCTTAATTGCGTTGTAGAAAGTTGGAGTAACCCAGAGAACACGGCCGCTCTGTGGAGCTTTAGCCTCGTCAAGAGCTGCGCTCATCTTCAAAACATCGCCGTAAGCATCGTTAGCGGTTGGAGCGTAGTATTGAGAAACAGCAGCAGCGCCGATAGCAGCCTTGAGCAAGCGGTTAGCATCGACAGTTGGAATAACCTTTTCTTCCATCTGAGCTTTGAGAACTTCGCCAGCTTTCTTAGCGAGTGCCTGCTGCTGGTAGTTGCCCTCGTCAATCGTGAGCTTAAAGCACTTATCGTTGCCGATAGTGTAAGCAGTTACGACATCTTGGATTTCGTTGTTGCCACCGAAGCGGTCGCCAGTCGAGGTACGATCATAGTTAGATAGATCGACAGTAGAAACGGTATAAACCTCAACGGTTTTTGCACCGGTAAAGTCATAATCTTTGTTAATGTAAGCATCGGTATAAGAGCCGGCCGTAAAGAGCTGGTCGAGCTTGCCAGCATACTTGGTAGCTAGATTGATAGCCATTTTAATTTATCTCCTAAAGTATTGAACGGTTAAATTATTCGCCAAACAGTCCAGTTAAAAATGGGTCGTCTTGTTCGGCTTTGCCAAACTGCGTGGAGTTAGTAGCGTTGCTACTCGGTCTTTTAGCAGCTTGTCTAGCAGCCATCTCGTTTTCAATCTCCTTGCGAAGATTTGCCTTTAGGTCATCGACTTGTTTTACGCCACAGCCAGAAAGACGGTAAACGTCATCAAGGGTTAGCACACCGTTATTGACTAGCATACCTTTGGTATATGGAGTTCCAGTAAGCGGGTTAATCTTCGGATTTCCTAGGTTATCGACGATAGGTTGGTTGATAAACTCCACCATCTTTTGTTCGTCATCTTCGCTAAGATTGTGCGTAGATTTCCACTCTTTAGTTCCCATTTGGATTTCAAGGGAGCGTACTCTATTGAGCGCCTCTTGGTCAGGTACGGCCGTCTGTTGGTTTTGCTGGGCTAGTTGCCTCTGCAATTGTGCCGTTTGCTGCGACTTGTTATAAGCCAACTTTTCAGAATTGCGGTACATATCTGCGATTTTCCGAATTGCGTTCGGGTCGCTTGGATCAATACCTTTTTTCGCTAGAAACTCGTCTATTGCATCGCCAGTTTGTGTTTTTCCCGTAGATTCAACGGCTGGCTCATCTTTAGCGACTTCTTCGCTATCTGTTTGCTCATTGGTTGCCTCTACTGCCGAGCCGTTTTCTTCCTCTGCTTGTTCGTCCGTGGTATCGTTAGCTACCGATTCCATGTCCGAGGCTTCAAAAAGAGCGTCCTCAGTTCCAGTTTGTTCGTCCATGAACTCTCCTAAAATTATTTAATGGTTGCTTTGGTAAGGTTGCCCCTACCAACAGCTCGGCACTACCACATTTGGCGATGCGCCAGCCCTATTTGCTGGATTTTTAAGTAATATTTACTTTGTAGTGCCGATTTGTTGGCTCATTATGCTTAGTCCTGTTGTTAAAGTGCTTGGTCGTGGTTTGTTTTACTGTTCTTCGCCGTCCGGCTCGTTTTCTGGTGGTTTAAGCCATAGGTATATTTGCTCTACTGCTTCGGCCGCTGCCACCTTGTTTGCGATATAGTCGTTGCCTTTGCCTTGTAGCCCGAGCTTTGCGCAATCTAAGTGCGCTTGCTCGAACTCTTTAATGGCTTGTAGTAGCTTTGCGCCTGTATCGGTACGTAGCCAGCGGTTAATAATCTTCTGCTCCTCTTTAGAGAGCTGGTTCTGCATTTAATTGCTCCTGTTGCATTATGTCTGCGCTCATCATGTCTTGTGCGGCCATATTCTGCATTTCTGGGGTTGGTTGTGGCATTGCTTGCGCCGTTGGGGTGATAATCGCCTGTATTTCTTCTTGCGAGAGGTCTGGCATCATCTTCGGATACATGATTCGCTTCGCTTCGGTCAGGTTGTTGGTTGGGTCTGCAATAATCATCTGATAAGCGTTCGTGTAGGCCTCTTGCTTCTCGCTCTTTTCGAGTTGTGCCTGTACGTCTAGCGTTACCATCGGGGTATAATCTCCGATAAACTTAGACATCTCTACATTCTCGAACTTAATACCATCTTCGCCAACTTTGCGAATCATATACTGCTCGTCTGCGTAGAGTTTTAGAAGTTTAAAGACGATTGTAGCTTCTTGCATAAAGAAACCTTGTGCGAGGTTGTCGGCTTTCTCCCTAATGCGAATATCTGCCTGGCCGAGCATAGCCTTAATTTCGGTCGCCGTGGTCGTGTCGGTGGCTGTAATGCCCTTGCTAATCTCTGATACGCTAGCGGCCTCTCTGATTTCGCCCTTGAGGTTGTTACGCTCTGCAAATGCGTTAGTTGGGATTGCTGGTGGGTTGTTCCAGTCCATTGCGCCAACTGGTAGTGGGTAAACCTTGCCTGGGAATGGGTCGAGATTGTCCAACTTTCCTGCAAACTTTGGATCAATACGGCGCTCTGGGAATAGCTGGTAAAGCACGGCCTCTACGTTGAGTTCGGTTAGCGTATTCAATAACTCTTGCTCGTCAGCGATAATATCTACATCGCTAGAGCCGTAGATAAGAGAAACGTCTGGATAGTCGCAACCGTGCGCAAATGGAATTAGGCCTGCGTTGCGCTTGTTGAACTCCTCTTGGAACTCGCCAATATCTTTAGCGCCGGCGGTCTGTTGTAGGGTCTGTAGGCGCTGCAAGTCCCATTCGAGCTTGCGCTGCTCGAACTTGCTCTTATTGAGCGCATAATATGGGTTTTCTCGATGCTCGATAACTGTTAGTCTGTTGGCAATAACGCAAACTTCTTCATGAGTCCAGATTTCGATAACTTCGACTTGTGCGCCCTTGTCTGGCGATACAGAGCCGAGTGCCGTGTCTTTAATAGCCTTGTCGCTCTGCGCATCTAGTCCGCCGTCTGAAGCGTTTTCCGATACATTTTCGAGGTCTTTATACCTTTTCTCCATTTTACCAGTTTCTGGGTTGTAAATGAGAGTATCTTCGAGCGCTTTTTTGCTAGTAAAGAATCTGCGGCCAACGTATTTTGCATCGGCTATATTGTGCGCATTAGGGTCGAGAACAGCATCACGAATAGGGATAATCTCTTTATGTACGAATCCGCCGTTATCGTCCGGCTGCCATTCATAATATGCAAAATAATTGCCAGTAATTACGCCCTGGCGGCCGTTAATCTTATTCTTTAGCGCCCAGCCATCACGGCGAGCGAAGTCTTGATAAACATCGTTTAATATATCCGTTTCTTCGTTCTGGTCGGCACGGTTAGGGATATATTTTACGGTTGGGTTGGAGTTGAACAGACTAGCTACGATCGTGTTTACTGTACTGTTTACCATCGGCACGAAACACTCAATAGTGCCAGGGTGGTTTTTCTCTGTTCTAATATTTCTATAGAGCTTCCAGTTGCGCTCCCATGTTTGGTGGTAGTTCTGCTGCGCATAAGTCCAGGAGTCAGTAAAATACTTGAGGAATCTGCTTAAAACTGGATTGTCTTTTTTTGCATCGCTAGATTTTGCGGCTTTCTTTGCCATTATGTCTATCGACACATCGCCATTACCCATATTGTACCACATTCGCAAAAACTACCACCAATTGCCGCTGCTACTGCTAGACTTCGGACGGAACGCTTTAGGCACGTAGGTCTTGAACTTTATATTTATTTGCTGCGCTTCTTCGCTGCACTCTGTAGCGGCCATCATGGCATAGATAAAGGCGCTGCTTGCGTGGCTGCTCCAGTCATGCTCGGGCTTGCTCTTTAGCAGCTTGTTTTTCTCGTCATACTCGTAGTGGTAGGCTCTTAGGCACTCTAGCCCACGCTGGCACTTTTCCCGATCAATCCAGACACGGCTAAAGGCTGGACGTGCGATAAGGTTAATATCGTCATCGCCTAGATTGAAGTTTGTAGGGCGCAATACTTCGATATTATGGAAGCCGTTATCCTCGAAAAACTCTACACGAGTCTTTCCAGTTTGCAGCTCTCTCTGTTTGGCATCGTGCGGCAGGTAGATTGTCGTATAGTTGTAGCCCTTGTTATGGAGCATGGATATATAGTGGCCTAATTCTTCGCCAGAGTTCTCGTAGTAGTCAATAAGGTGGATTTCTCGGCCAATCATCTGATACCACCATATTGCCGTTGAGTCGCTAATACCTAAGTCGAATACAGCGTACGTTCCGGCGCTTGCGTCATAAGGCACATTGCCAATTCGGCCGTCCATTTCTGCCCTTGCGAGCTGATTGCCGAATACAGAGCCTGTTTTGCTTGTTAGTGGTTGTCCTAGCCATACATGAGCGAATAAGTCGGGATTATCTACACGCATAGCTTCTCGTTCTTCGATAATTTCAGGGCTTAGCAGTTCCTCTACGTCCTCGGAGTTGATATGGCACACATAAGCCGTGCCACGAGCCTTATACCTATCTTCTACTTCTGTCTTTACTGGATCATGCTCTGTCAGAGGGTTATACGTCCATATAATCTGGCTACCCTCTTTGCGAATAGTAGGCACGAGTGTACGGATAGAGTCGGCAGATACGCTTTGCGCCTCCTCTACCCAGCACCAATCTACACCCTCGTACGACTTAATAGTCTGCTCGTTATTGTGCAAGCCCTTAAAGTGAATCTCCGAGCCTGTACGCAAGTTGCGCAGCTCCTTGTCTAGCACTTTCCAATCTCGCATATCGTATTTGGCCACTAGGTCAGCTAGAAGCGCCTTTACGGAGTCGTCCATAGAGTTTTGGAACTCACGAGTGCAAAGCCCCCTTAGCTTCTTCTGCGAGCCTAGAATAAGCCTAGATAGCGCTACTTGATACGACTTGCCAGACGAGCGACCGCCTTTGTATATAAGATGTCGCCATTGTTGGCTCGGCTGGAATAACTCTCTAAATTGCTCTGGAATCATTAGCTCTGTTTTATCGTTCTTCGCCATCTTCGACTCGCTCCTTAAACACGTTGCCCATCTTCATATATCTAGCTTCGTTGCCGGCTATAACCTTGTCTGCTTCTTCGGCGGTCAATAAATCACGCTCGCCCTTTACCTTGTTGCCATCTATGCCCCATCTGCCTATTCTTGTTTTGTCGTTGTAGTAATAAACATACCAACCGCCGCCATGCACTCGATACTTCGCCATCTCTAGCGCTCCTTTTTAATATCGCCCCTGTTGAATCTCTTGCAGAGCGAGTCGGGGTTAGCGTTCCAATCGTAATGATAAATAGGCTTGTCGGATAGCCCTCTGTTCTTGCCTGGGACTACGACACGTTGTAGCCAGTCTAAATCTTCGGCCACGTTCCGATCTTCTCTAAAGCGTTCATCGCCAATAGTGTGCCAGGTAAACGCATAAGCCCATACAGCAGCGTTGCCTACTAGATCAAAGAATAGAAACTTTGTATCGCCGCTTCTGTCGTCAATCCATGGGAATACGCAGTAATCGTAGCCCCTATCCATCTCGCTAAATACCGTGCGAATATAGCCAGATTCTACGTTGTCGTCTGAATCAATAAAGGTTATATATTTGCCCGTGCTTGCCATTAGCCCAACATTGCGAGCGTTCGATACTCCTCTATTCGGTTGGTATATATGGCGCACTAGGCCAAACTTCTCTATAACTTCTCTCGAATTATCTGTGCTTCCGTCATCTACTACGATAATTTCTACGGCTCTGTCTATGTTTACCTTTTGCGACATTAGGTTTTCGAGCAGTCTGCCGATAGTTTTACCATTATTCCAGTTCGGAATTATGATACTTAGCTTGTCTTGGCGCTCGCCACGCTTGTTGGCTTCGTGCCTTGCCATAAACATATCGTAATCGTTCGGATAGTCTAGGTCGTCCGTTTCATCGCACCAGTATATATCGTGTTCGTCTAGTTCGTTCGGCCTGTAATCGTCTTGGCCTAAGCCCCTCAAGTAACGGTCTATCTGATAGTCTTTCTTAAACTCAATCTCGCCAGAGTCGCACTTCTTGTTAAACTCTGCCATCTTATCTAGCCACCACTTGCGCTGCGGCACTAGATGGATATAGCCCTCCTCCCATGGGCAGCCAGTCCAGGGGTTGCCGTGTGGGCAATAGTAATGCTTCCAGCTTTTTACATCTCTGTTCACGGCATCTTTAATAATTGCCTCGGTATAGTAGCAATCGCCTAGTAATATACCAAAAGCTCCCTTGCTCTTTCTTGCGATACCCTCAAAGGCCTCTCGTTTGCTGTTGTAGCCCTCTAAAACTATCTCGATATTAGTTATGCCGTTCTCTTTCAAAAGTCGCTCTGTGCGGTCAATAAGGCGCTCTCCGTCAATCTTCACAAAGCATTTGTTCTTTTCGCCTTGATAGCCTTGCCAGCGTGTTGCGCTTCCGCCTGCTAGAATAAACCAGTTTTTAATCTTCATGTTAGTAACTCTCCTCTAAATAACTGCTCCCAGCGTTCCGTGTCGCCTTTTCCGTTGCCGAGTATAGGCAAGCAAGCTGGATTCGGTTTTACTTCAAAAATCTCGTCTATCTTCTCGCTATCGACATCGGTTAAGTTTCTGTCAATCAGATAGCCGTTCATGCCGTCCTTTACCACTCGCTCAATCTCTGGCACTCCCTTAGAGCCAATCACGGCCACTCCGTTAGCTAGAGCTTCTCTTATTGAATATCCCCAGCTTTCGCACGAGCTAAGAGATACGAGATAGTCGCAGCCCCTTATTAGCGAATCCGTGTAGATATTAGCGTTGGCATATACATAGCGAGGATTACGACTTATACGCTCCCAATAAGGCCCGTATGGGTCAATCTGGCTCGCAATAATAAATAGATAGTCTTTGCCTGCTTGCTCGAACTTGTCCATAAGTGCCAGAGCCTTGTCGAAGCCCTTTTCCTCGGTACTTCTACTCATAAAGCAAAAAACTCGCCTGTTATTACTTGGCGAGTCAAAAACATTCTCAATAACGATAGAATCTAAGCCGAGAGCCTTTTTAAGCCCCTTTTGTGCCGTTTCCGATACGCTAATAATGCCGTCTAGCTTGCTTGGTGGAGTCCAGGTAAAGTCTGCCCATTGTGGTAGCTCTTTAAGCCCTGATAAGTCGCTATGGATTACTTGGTATATCTTACTTGCTACGATATTATCCCACGGCACACTCTGCATAATAGGAGTGAATACGAGCGCTATATCTGCGCCATATAGTTGCTCTCTGCCTGGGTCGAAAGTAACTTTGCCATAAGGGCGCAAGCGATCTAGTTGTGCATCTGCTCCGTCTGCTTTAGCGTTTATTACAAACTCTAGCTCGTAGTCTTTGCCGAATCTTCGTGCGAACTGGTACATAGCCGTTTCTATGCCGCCAATAGCGCACTCGTAGGTCATTTGTATTAAAATCTTCATTTTGCTAAATACTCGTCTATAATTTTCTTTGCTTCATCGAATCCGCAAGCAAACTCGGCTACATAGCCACGCTTGCGAAGTTGCTCCAATATATCGAATTGCTCTCTAATATGCTCGTCTGCTACCAGCGTTCCGTCTTTCTTGTAAATACGAGTGCCGGCTTTCTTGAGCTCAATAAAGAGGCCGTATTTTTTCTCTTTAAGTTCAAACTTAGGCGCACTATCAAAATCTTCTAGCTTTGCGTTTAGCTTCTTTACTATCTTTACCCAACCTTTGCAATATGTTGGCTCTGCAATAAACATATCTGGCCACGCTCTGCGGCCGCCGTTCTGTCGCTTCTGCTTGATAGCTTGCCCCATCGTTAGCTTGATACCAGAGCCGTAGTCGCTGTGAAACATAACATCTGGATACTGCAAGCGTAGGTAGTCTGCTACTTGCACTTGTAAATCTGCTTCGCTAGTCATTGTGTTTGCTCCATATGTCGAACTTTATGCTCCCTTTGTTCTTTTCTGCATCGACATTGACTATATGCCCATCGCTCATTACCCATAAGCAACCGTGCTTCCAGTCGCCATCGGCCTTGCTTTTGTCGAACTCTACTGCATCTAGCAGCTTGATAGCCTGCCCTATGCTAAGATGGTCGTCATAGATGCTAACTATTATTCTCCGCTTCATCGTCTTTCCTAAAGTTCTTAAATGTTATCTCTATGCCCTTAGCGTTCTCGATATTGAGTTGCAAGCCATCTTCTCGGTCTAGCATTGAAGCCTTGAGCCAACGATCGTGCGCCATCATCTGCTTTTGTAGGTCATCGTTGCCGTCTTTGTCTTTAGCTTCTAGCCCTTTTGCGATAGGACGGATAGCTTTATCGAGCGTTACCCCTTGCTTTGCGAACTCTTGCCTAATCGCTTTTGCTAATTCTAGTTTTTGTAGGTTCTGCCACCCCTGTTGCGCTGCGCTCTTATCGCTTTGCTCTGGATAGGCCACTTTGGCGGCTGCCGTAGCATTGCCGCCGTTCTTTACGTACTCTGCTACAAACTTCTGCTGCTTTGGAGTTATTTCTTTTGTTTTTGGCATTTCCTGCCCCTTATTAGCTCAATTACCATTACGACTAGGCAGAGCGCATTAGACACAATTAGCGGTATATTGCCGGTTAAGATACCCGATAGCATCCAACCTAGATTGCCGACCGATACTAGCAGCTTAATTGTCATCTGCTTTTTGGCTAACATACCGCCTGCACGGAATACTGTTGCGATCCAGCCTAAGATTTGCGATGCGATATACAACATTGTTCTAAGTCCTCCCAATTCTTAGTTAGCGTTTGAAACACTTTCTGTTTGGCCGGAATGAATACGAGCGTTGCTTGCTCGAATATTAGGTAGTTGCCTAGGTAGATATGGCCAGAGTCTAGCCATTCGTTATCTTCGCCAACGTACTTGCGCCACTTCCGCTCTACCCATCTGGCCTTAATCTTTTCGTGTTCCATCTATTCTCTTTCTAGTTGTTCGACTAGCCATACGATAAACTCGGCTATATCGTCATCGGTTCGAGTATCGTCTATCTCGTCCTCCGACCAGTCCGTATAGCCCTTTTCTTTTCTGAAGAACTCTACAAACTTTTTCCAAGCATCGCCGTTTAATTCGATATACATTACTTCTTTTCCGCTTCTTCGTACTTGTTCCACTTTTTAGACGGCCCACGGCGGCTAATCTTGCCACCTTTCGAGCCAGCTATCTTTGCAAGCTCTGGATTTGCTGCGAATCCGCCAGTATTGCCGTTTTGGCCGCCAATTTTGCCGATTCTTGCGTACCAGTCCGAGCCGTAACGCTTTTTATTTGTTTCCGCCGCTTTTACCCCTCCGGCCTTAGTGCCTGACATTATGCTTGCTCCTTTGCGAGTTTCTGGCAGATTTCGTATGCAAGCCTAATAGACTTCGTTTTCTGCCATTCCTTTACCATTTCTGCTATTTGTTCCATATTTACCTCCTTAAGTGGCTCGTTATCGCACGAGCCTAGCGTGTAGCGACTCGACAGGTTGCCCGGCCGTGGTCTTAGTGCTGCGCTAGAGCGCCTTAATACCGCTCGCAGTCGGCATCAAGATTCTCTAGCGCTAGATTTAAGACATCATCGGGAGTTTTAATAACCCCCCCCAGGACTCCGCTCGTAGATTCCATTTGACTTGCGTTTTTGCCTAAGCCCTGGGGAGGAGCGGTTAAGCCCCTCGCCGTTACTATTTGCTATTCGCCGTGTATTTGCCCATTACGCCCATTTTTCGTGCTATTTGCGCTAGTAGGCTAATCTCGTGCGGTGTGCCGAGTAGTTCGAGCCTCGACATTACAATTTCGTTGCTCTTTGGTTGTTCTTTTAGATCAAGCTCTTGCTGCTTCGCTTTACGAGCCTCTAATTTCTCTCTGTTCTGTTTGTTTGTGACTTTGTATGCCTCGAATGAGCTTGCCTTGTAGTATCTGCTGATAGTCATTGCGCTAACCCCGAGTGCTTTACTAGCCTTTTCGGTTGAGTAGCCCATCACTTGTAGCGCTTTGGCTGCGTTGTATTTCTTTTCTGCCATGCTACCCATGTAGATAATCCTTTCTCGGAGGATTCGCCTAGAGGCATAATGACTGGGGAGCTCTAGGCGCTTGCCTCCTGTCTGCTCTGCCCGACCACGAGCGGAGCGTTTCAGGAGGTAAGACCTCCATTTAGTTATTAGTTGTTGTTAAGATTGCGTACTTCGATACGTTCCTCTGTTGGCACGTACTTTACTTTGATTCGCTTCATATCCTTAGCTCCTGTTAAGTGGTATTGTCCGCATAGTTCACATTCGTAAACTCTTGCCGGTGCGTGTCCGCTCTGTCTTCGATTGCTTCTGCGCCTAAAGTTGTTCATGGATCGTGCGACCCTTTGTGCTGCTCCAGCGCTTGCGAAGCATTGTTTGCCGCTCTGGCACTCTACATCTGGCATATAGCCTCCTTTAGGCCGCTTAGAATCATCACGATAAGGAACGTCCCTGCAATTACGGCTAAGAATGATACGAGTACGGCTACTAGCGCCGACCTCTGTATATCCTCTAGCTCGTCATGCTCTCTTAGTTCTTCGATTTCTCGTTCTGTCATAATTACTCCCCTGGCTCGTAGTGTCGCCACCTGTCCTCGATACGGCTTTGGCGGTTGAGCCATTTCTTTTGCCAGCCCTCTGGGATTGGTTGCTGTTGGCGAGTTTCTAGGGCGATTTGCTCGCCCTTTTGCTCGTTCTGCTTATTTTCCGTAGCCATACTGGTAAACTCCTATCTTCTTCGTAAGATTCACGATTTTTAGCTTTGATATATCTCCGTTTGAGTCGTAACCGATTTCGGATATAGCGAATTTGTCGTAACAGGCCCATTTTGGCTTTCCTTTCTTGTCTAATCCATTCGGTTTTAGCGTTGCCTTGTCGGCTGCAATCCAGATAAACGGTGCGGTATAGAGTTCTCGACCGATACCCCAGTTAAAACAGGCTCGCTTGAAGCTGTCGGAAGCCTGGCCTTTTTCTGCCTCGGTGTTCGATTCCGTGCCTACGTCCTGCTTTGCGACCCATTCTTTCTTGTCTTTGTCGTAGATTTCGACCGTGCAATATAGCCTATCCCCGATAAGTTGGTGCGACCTTTTCCAGTTCATCGCTCCAAACGTTTCATCGAGGATTCTTTGATCTACTCGTGCATCTTTGTAGAGTAGTAGGCTAAGCCCTTTCTCGGATACTTGCGCCACTCTGCAATCTATCTCGTTAGCTTTTAGTTTCCTGATTTCGCTCATTGAATGTTAGCTCCTTATCTTCTTTGCCATCTTCAATCTGATTCCATATCAGATTCTTTATCTTGCTCATCTTCCTTGACCTTTCCTATCCATTCCTCTGTTTCGGCTATAAAGTCATCGCATAAGTCTTTAATAGCCAGTAGTTCCGGCATCATCTTATGCCCCTGCCGTCATCTTGTTGCGGATTGCCAGCGACTTGCGCTTGTAGCGAAGTGCGACCTGGAAGCGGTAAAAATCTCGCTTCGATAGTTCGGTTAAGCGATCCATAATGTAGTCGAGTTCTTCGGCTCTTGAGCCGTAAGTTTCGATAGCCTCCTGTTCGAGTTGCTCGTCCGTCATATCTTCTGTGCGTTCGAGTTCTTCGATAGCTTCGGTTAGTTCGATTTGTTCCTTATTTGTCATGTAGTGTCCTTTATTTGCATATTGGTTTGTCGTAGTAGTATGTCCATTCGCAATTGTTGCGTTCGGCATACTCCCTAAGGTTCTTGGCACGATAGTTTCCTATTGCCATAGCCCCCGCAAAAGCTACTAGAATAGCTGCTGCGATGGCGATTTTCTTTCTCATTAGTTACCTGCCTTTCTTCGCTACCAGTAGCCCGACACCGCACAAGATAAATCCGCTGAAGTAGTGTGTGAGTAACAGCGGTCTGATTCTACTAGATAAAATTACGAGAAAGTGTGGGTGGAGTTATGTTTTCCGTTTTTTGTTCTAGAAAGAAAAGGATATTAGCGTTTATTCGATGTCGGGTTATTGGTAGCGAAAATTATTGTTGTTTACACTAGCTATCGGATTGGCTGCGCTCTCACGAATATTAAGATAATCTCCAGTTACTATTGGGTATTGGAAAATATCTATGCCAGTTGCATATTGCCTGTACTACATGGTTTTTACCGCCATATCTACGGTTATCCGAGATGAAAATACGACTCGGTTGGTTGCAAAGGTAAAAAATGAGCGTAGCCAGTCTGATAGCTAGTGCTTTGGTCGAATCCTTGCTGCTATCGCCACTATTTGAAATGACTAAATGCGATGCGCTTAGATCAACCGTTGTTGTTTGGTTCGCTATCTTAAATTGTTAAAGCTCCCAAGCTGTTCGAGCCGTAGTCGCTTGCTTCGTATCTACGGGGCGATTATCGTATTGCTGATAGATAACCCCGATTGATACCAAAAATCCCCCACCGAAGCAGGGGTTTGCGCTATAATGTCTTTATTCCTTTATGGGGCACTAGCTCATTTGGTAGAGCGCTTCCATAGAAATGTTGAGATTATAGCGAAGCTCCAGCTTCGTATTTTTGTTGCTGATTCTTAATATTCGCTTTCGATACTTTCATATTAGCATAAGCATAGGGCTAAGTCAATGGTATTGTGCTTGGAAAAGAGAAGGCAACCACGAAAAAAGCCCGCGAGCATTCGCAAGGCTTTTTGCGGTTTCCAGACCGATTAACACTATTGTAGCAAAAGCCAATTCAAAAGAACATACTCCCTATTATGTTTGCTTTGGGAGTATCTCGGTATCTAGTAGCCTTTGGCGGTTAATAATCTCTTTGCGGCGGTGCTGAAGTATTTAGCCGGGCATTTTACGTATGGTCTAGTTGCTACCTCTAGTGCTTGCTGCACTTCTGCTTCGCTTAGATGATATACGCATTTAAGATAGAACTTGTAGCAGTTTGGCGCATTTAGCCTTTGGGCTAGAAATCTTGCTTTACACTCTGCTTCTTGGGCCGATATTTTGCTAGTTTTGCACAGCTTTTCCACAGCCCACCCCTTATTCATTGAATCATTGAGAATTAAACTTCGTTTAATCTTCATTGAATCATTGAGAATCTCATTGATACTCTGAACGCTCCCCATATTACCTCCGTTTAGAATTAGGCCGCAAAAACTCCCGCTCTTTAAATGAGCTTTTGCGGTTGTGTAGAGCTTGTTTGATCCAAGAGCGTAGAATCGCCCAAGCTCGGATAATAGGTTTAATAAAAAATCCCTATTCGGGATTATCTATTAGCAATACGATACTTTTATATTAGCGCAAATAGCCAAAAATGTCAATGCTACAAAATACCGCCACTCGACCCAGAATGTACTGTAAAGGTCGCCATGGCGGCATATTGTGTATGGATAGAATGAGCAAATATATTACTTGCTGATTCCATTATACCAAAAATGGCAAGATTCTACTCTTGCCACAGGCATCTACATGACGGCGATTTTAGAGAATCGACCGAACTCAGGGCTTGTATGTTGGAGTTTGCCCCTGTCCATTCGACTATTATAGCACTCTACTTCTTAAAAATATACCTATCTACCCAGAAGAATATTAGGCCGCCAATAAGGTTGGCTAGAACAGTCGCCCATAGCTCGCCAAGCCCGGCTAAGAAATGCAAGCATACGGCCAATATCGGTGTAGATAGCTGCCATCGCAGAAGATATAAAAGATACTTCTTTGCCATAACTATATTATATGAGAAAAGCCCCGGCTATTGCCGAGGCTAATCTTTAATATGCCTTGAGAACGTCCTTGAGATAAATAAGCTGTCTTGTCATGCAAGCTCGCCATGCTGGATCGCTGCAAGCGTTTGCGAGCCACTCGCAGGCTTGTACAATGTCGTACTGGTCGATAAGCCACTTGTTTGCCTGGTAGCTCTCCCAAGCCTGTTTTAGCTGGTATTCTGGCGGTTTCGGTATGTCATGGATAATATGCTGATGCAGGTAGTTGTGTATATCCACGTCTAGCTCGAATACGAAGTTTTGGCGCAGCAGATAGCCGTAGCCGTCACTAAAATGTTTTCTTTGAAAAATAAGATGCCTAATGGTGGCGGTTAAAGTGTTTCTGGCGCTGTTGTTTGCGCAGTTTTCTTCCCCGTCTTCCCATGCTCATCATCTCCTTTCGCAAGTGCGATTTTTCGTTTTCGGTTACTTGTCGTGCGTGAGTTCGGTTACTGTCTGTCCGTAGAGCGAGCAATGGTAAAATACTCTGCTCGCTGCTTCAAGGTAAACATCGCCATAAACGAGTGTGTAATCGCCGCAGTCCGTAACGTTGATGCCGTAGTGTCTAATCTCGTCATAGAGCTTGCGACTGTCGATAGACCCGATAATGCGTACAAAAATAGCTACTTTCATGTCCGCTCCCCCTTTCAAAGCGTTTCAAAGGTCTTAATGTTCGAGAGGTTTATAACCTCTTATCTGCTCAGCGAACTATTACCAAAATTGAACTAGATATTTGTTGATATTATTTTCGCCAAGCAGGTAAGAGGGCATAAGCCCTCTGTAGGCTAGTCGCCCTTGTGGTAGACGCTCGAACTCTTTACGAGTGCTACGCCCAAAATAGTGTTAATTGCAGCGATAATTAGCTGTATTGTCTGGTCAATCTCTGCGCCGAATCCAAATCCCCAGATTTTAGACAATCCGGCATAAAGCACTTGAATTAGCGGCAGAATCACGATCGCTACGATTTTAAGAATGTCGTAGGTCTTATTTGTCATCGGTATCATGGCTTTTTGTTCCTTTGCGTTAGTTTCTATAGATTTCATCTGTTCAAGTATTTTTTGGTATTCTTCATCGCTAAGGCCTCGTGGGTCGTCTGGATTTCCTGTGCCGTCTGGCTTTACTGTAGGCTCGTCTTGCGGTTTTTCTGGCTCGGACGGTTCGACAGTCGGTTCTGGCGCTAGAGTCGGTTCTGGGGCTTTCTGTGCGGTCAGAGCATCATCTTTGAAGCCGTTAGTAATCTTCTTTGTGTAGCTATACTCCGTAACTAGGAATGTCTTGCCAATCGTCTTGTTTTTGCACTTGCCGTAAATGTCGATAGGAACGTCTTTGTCGTAGGCTTTCACGGCCACTAGGTCGTTAATATTCGCTTTATTGAAGTTGTAGAGGTGTGTATCTCGCACGGTTATATAGGTTGTAGGCTTGTCGAGCTTGCTCCACTCTAAATCCACCTTAGTTGGGTAGTTAATTTCGTTGGCTCGCTTCTCGATATAGCTCATCTTGCTATATAGGTAGTCGCCTGGGCAGTAGGTTGCGCTCCAATCTCTGTGCGCCGATAGTGTCGGGTAAACTCCGTCCGGCTCGAACTTGATTCTGCCGAGGCCGTTTCGCTTCGCAATATCTGCCACCAACTTGCACAACGTTTCGAGCGTTTCGTCATCTACTAGCCAGTTCGGTGCGCCTGTACTGTTTACTGTTTCGATGCCTACCGTGCATGAGTTGCCGGCCCAATCGCCACAATGCCATGCTGTATCTTCTTCTCGCACGTACTGGTGTACTTGCGTTCCCTTTACTCCATAATGCGCCGAGCCACCTCTGCCATACTGGCTAAAGACCTGGCCTACGCTGTCTAGGCTTGTGCTAGCAGCGTGGTGTATAACTATGCCGTGGATAGTATCCTGACGACCGTAAGTAAAGTTTGACTCGTTCGCCCACCATTGCCTAGTTACTAATGAGCTTTGCGGCATAATCGCTCCTTTCTTAAAAGCGCCCCAAAATGGAGCGCTCTTTGTTATTTTTTCGCTTGTATCTCTTTGAACCAAGTTTTATAGCTTTCGACTTTCTCGCTGATATACGAGTTGCCTCCGTTCGCATGATAGATGTCATACTCGTGTAGAACATTCTGGTAGTTAATAGGGAGCTTGCCTTCTGTAACTAGCTGATGATCTTCCATAATCATCATGATGATGGAGTTTTTGGCATCGTATCTATCCGCCTTAGAGCTTGCCCTGCGAGCCGTGACGATAGTCGTAATGGTTGCTCCGACTGCGCCTAGAACTCCTGCTAAATCTATGATTATCTTCGCTTCCATCTTTAGCGCCTAATCCTTCCGGCTAGGTCTTTGACCTGATAGCCTGTCAGCTCGTATGAAGTGTTGTCATCTATTGCCATAATCCTCCTTATGCCGTCCTTTTATACATATAACAAGTAATATATGGCTGAAGGTTATTATGTGCTTGGTCGCCACCAGTATTCTCGGTCATACCGCTATTCGTGCTATACTCACTACCTAGCTCACGAAACTGGGTACCAGTGCCTTGGTTTCTCAAGTTACCTCTAACGGTGTGATTATGGCTAGGCATTTCACTAACCGTAAGTTTATGAGTTTTTTCACCGCCAGTTTCTTCGGCTGTATCAAAGTCTGTATCGCTCGTATCCACACCTACTGGCACTCTACCAGCACCCCATGCTACCCATGTTCCCCCTAACGCTGAGGCTACTTTAGCAGGCGTAGAAAGAGTAGCTGACATATAGATAGACCCTACTGGATAAATCATGTTAATGACGGTGCTTTTGTCTAGCTTATTAGCCGTTACAGCCCCATTAAGTATGTTCTGGTTTTGCACTGCTACATTAGCTAGCTTGGCATTAGTTACTGCACCGTCTTCGAGCATTGTCGTTAAAACTGTACCAGTATCCGTAGTGGCTACATAAGCCGAGCCAGTAGTGCCATCGCCATCATTAGTGAGGTCGCTAGTTTTGGTCGGGATATCTGACACCTCTGCTACTACACTTGTGTCAATAGAGATCGTATCGTTTGTGATGTCTATGCCGTTGCCTGCCGTATAGGTTGAGCCACCCCCACCAGTAGCCGAAAGCGTACCGTCTGAGTCAATAGATAAATTGCTGCCCACGATGATACCACCAAGCGTTGTGGTTGTTGCTGGAGGCAGAGTATATGCCGCAGCAGAACTGATTGTGCCGTCAGCAGCAATCGTAATAGTCGAGCCATCTGGTTTGACTTTACCAGCCACAGATGTCGTAGCGATTGGAACGTTGGCATCAGTGCCGTTTGTGATGTCAGCAGTAGTGGTGCCCTGAGCATCGGTGATGGAAATCGTAGCACCGGTGGCGGTCTGCGTTACTGTAGCGACTGGACTGAAGCCATCTTGGCCATTAGCACCGGCAGGACCTTGGATACCTTGAGGACCTTGCTCGCCTTGAATACCCTGGACACCTTGAGGGCCTTGAGGGCCAGTTGCACCAGTAGCACCATCTTGGCCGGCTGGGCCTTGCGGACCTGCTGGACCAGTATCGCCAGTATCGCCCTTAGGACCTTGCGGAATGGCGAAGTCAAAGATAGCAGCTGACGGTGTGCCAGAGTTAGTGACTGATGCACTAGACCCAGCTGGGAGTGTAGTGGTTGTGCCTACTGCTACAGTTGCAGATGCGCCGGCTGGGCCAGGGATACCTTGTATGCCTTGCTCACCTTGTGGGCCTCGCTCTCCTTGAGGCCCTTGGGCACCTTGCAGACCTTGCGGGCCAGTATCGCCCTTTTCTCCTTGAGGGCCTTGAGGGCCAGTTGCACCAGTAGCACCATCTTGGCCGGCTGGGCCTTGCGGACCTGCTGGACCAGTATCGCCAGTATCGCCCTTTTCTCCTTGAGGGCCTTGAGGGCCAGTTGCACCAGTAGCACCATCTTGGCCGGCTGGGCCTTGCAGACCTTGCGGGCCAGTATCGCCCTTTTCTCCTTGAGGGCCTTGAGGGCCTTGAATCTGTACGCCATCGCCATTTGCTGGGAATGATGTGCCGTTCCAAATATAGAGCTTGCCGTCTGCTTCAACATAGTAGCCTTTGCCGTCGTCGTCTGGACCCAATCCGGTCGGGAGGTTGGCGTAAGTTGCGACTGTGCCATCTACGGAAATGCCAGTACCATCATCGCCCTTATCGCCCTTTTCGCCTTTAGGGATACCGAAGTTTAAGACTGCATTAGAATCAGAGCCAGAGTTATACACGGTGGCTTGTGATCCAGGAGCGAGCGTAGAAGTAGTGCCGACATATACCGTAGCGTTCGTGCCTTTCTCGCCTTGTGGGCCTCTAGGGCCTGTGTCGCCCTTAGCTCCAGTATCTCCCTTGTCGCCTTGAGGGCCTTGTGGGCCTTGTGGGCCTTGTGGTATGCCAAAATTAAGGACGGCATTATATATCGAGCCTGTATTAGTTACTGTTGCATCGTAGCCAACTGGCAGCGTAGTAGTCGAGCCGACAGAAACGGTAGCAGCGTTGCCCTGTGGGCCTTGTGGGCCAGTAGCTCCAGTATCGCCTTTATCTCCCTTGTCGCCTTTTGGGCCGCCAGTATTGCGAAGCCTAAAGTAGTATTTCTTCGCCGTACCATCAATTACGTTCTGTGGGTTAGTAATGGATATTCTCTGCATAATTAGACTCTCAAAGTAGTTACAGGTAGTATCTGGCAAGGGCCATAAACGATGGTCGATTTTACAGTAGCGTTGACTAGCTTTATGTCGTAAACATAATCCCCGAAGTCAATGTCCGTATCGGTTTCGGCTAGGTTTAGCGCAAGATAGCCCTCGTTGTCGTATTCTGCATCAGTTCCAACCGTCCAATCCTTAGCCATTAGAGCATCACCATCGGTCTGGTCGTTGTCTGGCTTAGTCTTGATAGTCATATAGAGCTTGTCGCCAGTCTGGAACGTATAATCCGATTCAATCTGGATAGTCTGCGTATTTTTCTGCGGAATTAGGAGCGGTTGTAAGCCCTGGATATAGGTATCTGCGTCCATGCCTACTCCTTATCTTCAATGCCGAGGCCTTTTACGAACGCATCGGCTTTCTCGTCAATTTTCTTGCGGTCAGCCTCTTTTACGTCGCTGTATTTCTCCATCTGCTTGTAAGCAGCAGCTTTAGCGCCCTTGATATTTGCAAGAATGTCGATAAAATCCGAGCGTTCTTTTTCGCCCATCTTCTTATCGCCTAGAATGTCGTAGCCTAGATCGCAGAGCTTGCCGAGTTTCTTGCCGAACTCCTCGAACTTGTCGCCAAGAGTGCGCTCTTTTGCTTCGATTTCTTCGATGAACATAGGAGTATATCCTACGCACCGCCAATTACTTATATTTTAGCACAATACTATAATGGCTCTAAGTAAGCGAGGATTAAGAATGAGAAACGAAGCACACAAGAAGCGCTATTGGTTCACGCTCGGAGCTTTTGTTGTTGGCATTTTTTTAGCGTTTCTGGTCTTTAGAAGCGCCAATAGCTCTAACTGGGGGATATTTGCCCCTATAATTAGGTTTTTTGGCTGTAGTTTTACTATTGTTCTGTTCGTGCTTGGGCTGCCGCTGATTACATTTTTGGTCGAGCGTAGATTTGTATGCAAAGACGAAATAGAAGCCAAAAATAGAGCTAATTCTACTTCCGATAAGCTCTCCATCTCTGTTAGCTCCTGTAAATTAAAATTGTTATTCAATTGACAATGGCGCTTATTACGGGTATGCTTATGGGTAAGGAAAAGCAACGAATTGATAGATTACTACACCTTATAAGGATGTCGCTCTTGTGCTACAATTCTTGTAAAGCCAGTCGTTAGAAAACAGCCATCTTGCCGATGGTTTTTTTCTGCCTTCTGGCTCTCTTTTTTACCGCACCTAAATAACCTATATTCTGCGGCGCTATATGCCAATATTAACGGCGCTATACACAACCTCCTAGCGCATCCGCATTTATTTAGCCAAGCTGGTATACAAGACTAAGTAAAGAGCTATCGCATATAGAGAGGAAGCCAAGAAAAGAGCTGAAGAAGCGAGGCGGAAAGAGGAAGAAGATAGAAGAATTGCCGAAGCCAATGCTGAACTATGGTCGGAGCGTTGGGAGAGCTACATTAAGCCGTTGCTGAAGTTTATCCTGATTGCTTTATTTATTCTTGTTGCTATTATCTTGATCGTTGGTGGTATAGAGTCGTTTATCTCGACTTTTGGTATCATCGCTTTCTTGCTCGTTATAATAATCATTATCCTATTAGTAACAATCCAGATATAAAAAAATTCACTATCTTCGAAATAGTGAATTTGTGAGGCTTTCGCCAAAACTGATTACTTTTATTGTATCAGAAATTTATAAATCTCTTTTATTGTATCAGAAATTTGTAAATCTGAATAGAGATAAAAAATACCCCCATTTCTGGGGATATTTTTTGTTTGTCTTTGTTTAGGCTGCGAGTGCGCCAGTATCCGACATATAGCTTTGGATAAGTTGTGCTGCACGATCGAGTTTCTGCTGGCGGACTGCTTCGGAGTCGAAAGCGGTAGGCACGTAGGCTTTGCCGATACGCTTTGCTTCTGATTCCTTGATATTTGCGCCTGATAGCAGATAGCCGAGCGTGGTTGCGAGTGCATCTGCCTGATTGTCGTACTCGTTACCGCCGGTTAGATTGACGATTTTATTTATGCCTGGGATATTTGCCGCCACCGTTCCAGCGTTTGGCTTCATGGTTGCGAGCATCTCTAGTTGCTGCTGCGCCGTTAGGGCTTTAGCCTGGTTGGCAGATAGCGCTTTGCCCTCGGTTTTACTCGTTGGGTTCTTTAGCTCCTCAATCTTTGCCGCCTGCTGGTAGAGGTCTGCAAGTTGGCTGTAAGCGTTGATGTCGCCAGCGTTAAGGGCTAGAGTCATAGCCTGTTCGATTCTACCGAGTGGGCTTTGCATGGCTTGTGCTTGTGCGATAGCGTTATTTACCTGCTGCTCCTCGTTCTGATAGCTTGCAAGTGCGTTATCGTAGTCGTTCTGGGCTTGCGATAGGGCTTGTGCGTTAGCCATACGTTCCTGCGCATCTCGTGCTTGTCCGTAGCCGATTTGGCGGTTAGCCTGGTTGGTTAGGTACGTTCCGAGCGTTGTAGTTTCTGGGGCGAGCCTGCTTTGTGTCTTGCCGATTCGGTTGCCGATTTCGATGCCAGATAGCGATTCGTTGTTGAGGCTACTCGTTGCATTATTTACAACATCTGCGGCTTTGCTTGCGATATTCTTAGCGCCCTGTACGATTCCAGCATCTTTAATATTGGATACCTTTTCTTTAATACCTGCTAGCTTGCCCGTTTGGATAGGAGTTTCGCCGTTTGCCTGCGATTGGAACTTTTGCGCCTTTTCGTAAGCTTTCTTGATCGCTTTTTGCTTCATCTTTGGCGATTCTGAAGCCATTTCTACACCTGCTTGAGTAAGAGCGATAACAGGGTTGCGTGAATTGGCTGCTTTTATGCCTTTAATAGCATTATTAGCGTTTTTGCCGAAGTCGCCTTGATTTTGGCCATAGGTATTTCTGTTATATTCCTCTGCTTGCTTCAAGAGGTTGAGTTTGGTTGCGTTCGCCATAGCAGAGCGTAGGTCTTGTACGGTCTTTGCGTTTTGCGCTAAGTTCTCCATTCTTGCGATATGCTCTGCGTTGTCTGGAGCGATTGCGATTAGCTTATTGAGGTCGATATTCTTCGATACATCTACACCGTCAGTAGCTTTTCCGATAGCCGCCTCTGATAGCGTGATTAGCGCTTCACCGTACGCTTGGTCTGTCGTATTCTGGTTGCGGACTCCTTTATCGTATTTCTCATAGCCCTCTTTCTCTAACTCTTTGCCGAGGTCGTATAGGTCTGCTCGCTTGATCGTGCCGTTGTCGGTTGCATATTTCTTCTGCCTTGCATCAAAGAAGCTCTTAATCTTCTTCTGCGCCGCTTCTTCTGCGCCAGATGAAGCGAATACGTCCTCCATCGTAATACCGAGGTTTGTATCGGTTGCGCCGGCATCGTTTAGCGATTTGCGGATTGCTTTTGCGATTTCGCTATCTTTACCAGTCATTTGCTTTGCGTAGTTGTCGATTTCTGCTCTTTCGGTAAAGCCGAGCTTGAGCATATCTTCGATAGCGTTTGGTAAGCCCTCGATGCGGTCGCTAAGGCGAGTCGTGCCGTACTGCTCCATAACTCCGCCAATAGCTTGTCTTTTAAGCTTGTCTGCTTGGATTTGGGCCTTTTGGCGCTGGATTTGGGTATTATAGTCGACTTCTGGCTCTTGCGTTGCGGCTCTCTGCTCTGGAGCGCTTGCGACCGCTCTATTTGCCGTTGTTTCTGCCTCTGGGATATTATTTACGGCCTGCTTGTACTGACGTGCTGGGATAGTAGATTTGCGGTAGTTGGTGGTCATATCCGTAATATCGACCGGCTGCGCTTGAGTTAGCGCGCTTTCGATTGAGATTTTGCGAGTTGGCGCTGCCTGTTCGAGCATTGCTCTTTGTACTCTCGCGCTTAGTTCTGGATCGAGCGATAGTGCATAACCGAAGTTCTCGCTAGTGTATGGGCTTGCCTGGGTCGTGTCTGCCAATTCTTCATAGAGCCTATACATATCTTCTTTGCTCATAATGTCGCCAAAGACTTCACGCATAATTGACTCGTTGTCTGCGCTTGAATAGCGGCCCTTGCCTGCATCGTTTTTGAGCCTATCTCGCATATAGCGTGGCACATCTTCAGTTGTTAAGCCGCCATTGCCAGCTCTGCCGATTTTGCCCATATTGTCGTTGTAGTATTCTTGGCGGTCTAGTAGTGGCAAGTCGCCTCTGCTGGCCATGCCATAAGCTGCGAATGGGTTTGTGTCGTTTGCATAGCTTCTTGCACCACTCTTGATTGCTGCAAGCTCTGGCTCTCTGACTCCAGATGCCTTTAGCGTGTCGAGAATGTCGATACCATCGCCCATATCGCCATTAGCGATAATCTGCTCTAGTGGGCTATCGAACTGCCTTGTAAAGCGTTGCTCTAGCGTTGGCTTTTGTGCTTCTGGTAGGTTTGCATCGGCTCTCTTTACGAAGCTATCAATATATTTGCCTCTGTTCTCGGTTGGTCTGCCGTTTCGGACGTTTACGGTCTGTTCGCCTGCATCTAGGTCAGTAATAGCGATACCACGGCGAGCGCTTGGGGCTTCTGATTCGATTCTCTGCGTTGTTGGTTGGTCTATACGGTTCTTCTGTACGGTCGTTGCTTCTACTGGCTCAATATCCGTTGTAGGAGCGCTGCCAGTACGTCCACGGAACTTGTCTAGCGCTTTGCCGCCTAAGCCCATAGCGCCAGCCATGACACCACCACCGATACCGCCTGCTTTTGCGCCCTCTTTGGCTGCTAGGAGCGCATCTTCGAGGCTTCCGCCGTTAAGATAAGTGCCTAAGCCGCCACCGACTGCGCCTGCTGCTGCGCCGCCTGCAATACCTTTTGCAAGTTGTGCGCCTGCTAGCTTGCCGAGCGCATTAGTGCCTGCCTTGCTTGCGAACTTGCCCATGCCTGCGCCGCCTGCCGAGCCTGCTAGCCCACTTGCTGCGCCTACAATTGCGTTATTTCGTGCGTTTTCCCAGTTAAAGTCGTTTCCCTCACGGCCTGCTCTCTTGTACTCATCACCGATACCAGATAAGCCGCCGCCTGCAATATTAGCTGCGACACCTAGGCCGCCAGGGAGTAGCCCTAATACGGAGTCGATAGTGTTAAGCGCTTGGCCTTTAGCTTCGTTCGTATTGATTTTCGTTACATCGCCATAAGAGCCTAGATTCGCCTTGTTGCTCTCTAGTTTCTGCTGGGTCTGCTTGTTCGTGCCCTTAATCTCGTTCCAAAACTCTTGGCTAGCGTTGCCAGAGTTTGCCGCTTCGGAGTAGCTGTTAAAGCCATATTTCTTAGCGATTTCGTTACGGCGCTTGCTATCGTCCTTTTGTGCGCTCTTTAGGCCAATCTTCTGCGCCGTGTCGCCAACTGCGCCGACAACGGTTTTCCCGATGTTATTAGCCGTGTTGAGAATATCCGAGCCACGCTCTTTTAAGCCACCGATAAGGCCAGATAGGGCGCTCTCAAGCGTTGTTTTCTGCTTCTGATTCTGCGCTGCCTGCAAGCCTGCTTGCTTCTGCTGTAGATTCTGAGCAGAGTTCTGTAGGCTCTGGCGCTGTCGCCTTGCCCAATCATCGTAGCTTGTTTCTTTA
>Ga0302238_1000783_pt1 | contig 29946 bp, 28 predicted proteins | sample AAG_UR_Asn_MG_FD_193527 | JGI IMG/M metagenome (GOLD analysis project Ga0302238, IMG submission 193527) | Enriched activated sludge microbial communities from anaerobic digester in WTTP, New Holstein, Wisconsin, United States - AAG_UR_Asn | ecosystem: Engineered > Bioreactor > Anaerobic >... | reverse complement strand
AGAAGTCTGAATTCAGGGGAATACATCAGCGAACAAATACCCTGGCGAATGCAGGGAACAAAAAAACGGTGCCTGTCAGTTCAGGCCGGTTACCTCAGCCATCTCTGAAACCTTTACCATCTTTGGCACAGGAGCATTTTTCCTTTTGACAATGGCACTGAGAATCCCTGTAGCGATAAGGCAGAGAGCAAGCAGCAGAAGCCCAAGCAGGAATATCCCCAGGCCGTCAAGAAGGAAGGCAACACCTATGATGAAGATATTGAACAGCGACATAATCAATGTAGCCTGCCAGTGCTTCAGACCGGCCCGAAGCATCATGTGATGGATGTGCTGCTTATCGCCAATGATGATACTTTTATGTGCATACATCCTGAGAACCGCAACCCTTATCAGGTCAAAGATGGGAAGTATCAGAATTGCTATTGATATAGATGGTGCGGACTTCAGTTTTATAACCGAATCACCTGCTGCAACCATCTCATTGAAGTGTATGGCAAAAACCGCAAGGGTAAACCCTATCACCAGCGACCCGGAATCACCCATGAATATCTTCTTCGGCCCATTTGACATGTTGTAGTATAGGAAGGCAAGCAATGAACCTAACAGGGCTGCAGCCATAACCGTGTACCCGTAGTCGCCTGAGAGGAAGAAAAAGACTCCGAAGGTCACGGAGGCAATGATACCCACTGATGCCGCAAGCCCGTCAATACCGTCAATCAGATTGACAGCATTGATTATGAATATAAACAACAGGACGGTAACAATGAATGAGGCTATTGAAGAGATATCGGTTATACCCAGGAATCCGTGAAAATGGGTAATATGGATATTGGTAAAGAGAGCAACAATAACAGCTGCTCCCAGCTCACCCAGGAACTTTTTCTTTGGATTGAGATAGACCAGGTCATCCTTTATCCCAACGAATAGCAGAAATACTACTGCGGCGGTGAAATATGACAACCCGGGCATATAGCCGTCTATCCCTATCAGGAAACCAAAGATAAAGCCTCCGAAGATCCCGATCCCGCCCAGGGTGGGCACCTTGTATTTATGGATCTTGTGGTATCCGGGCCTGTCCTCGAGGTGACGCGCTTTGACTACATTGATCACCTTTGGTATATAATACCAGGTAATGATCAGCGCACTTGCGAAAGCGATCAGTATTGCCGGTAAGCCTGTGATTACTATCTCTGGCATATTGGTATAAAGCATTTTCTATCAGCTCTAATCTTCAATGTCAATTAATCAACAGCAGTCTTCCCTTTCCCGCCGGTTTCTTCCAGTAATAACAAAACCTTTGGGAGCCGGTTCAAATTTAGTCCAAAAATTCAGGTCGCGATGGCAAATCACTAAAATACTTATGAACAAGTTCCGAGCGCGGGGAGAATATCACCCATACTGTCAGGAAGATAAGCATGAAGTCAGTGCGGAATGTGAGGTGATTCTGGTACCATATCTCCAGCTCTCCCTTGTAGGGTGCAATATACTTTGCGTAGTACTCTTTCGGGTCAATTGAAGTTTCCGAGAGGAGCCTCTCCTCATCCCTGAAGACTATTGATCCGATGCCCGTCAGTCCGGGTCTGACGTTATAGATTTTCTCTCTGACATGGGCAGGGTAGGGATCGAATGTCTTTTGCACCAGCGGTCGTGGCCCAACGAAACTCATGTCTCCCTTTAATATGTTTACCAATTGGGGAATCTCGTTGATCTTGGTTTTTCTCAGGAATCCGCCCATGGGCAGAACTCTCGGATCATTCCTTGTAGTGTGCATCCCTCCCGGGAGGTTGGGGCTGTTCTTCAGCATGGTGGCAAATTTCCAGATCTTGAAAGGTCTGTTCCTGTAACCTATCCTCTCCTGAAAATAGAAAACATAATGTTCGCCTGTTAGCAGCAGCCCTATGATTATTGGCAACATAAACGGTAACACCACCACTATCGCCACCGCCGCCAGTACAATATCCAAAGAACGCTTAAAGAATCTTCTGTACATAATGTTTTGACCTTCGGACCCTCAGATCCTCAGATTTTTCACTACATCTTCGAATCCAGCCCCTTTCCTTTTTCAATATGTTCGAAGTCGGGGAGCCAGGTTTTGAGTATATCAACTATTGCTGCCTTTGTTACCAGTCCAGAATCAAACAGTGTTCGCAGTCTCTCAAATATCCCGTCTATCTCTGATAAATCGCGCTTCACTGAATTCTTTATCACACCAAGATTGATGAACCTCTCATTGTCAATCACCTCTCTTTCAGTAAAGAACTCCTCGTACGGCTTTTCACCTGAGGTGTCAGTCTTGAAAAAATAAACAGGATATTTTTTTGAGCTTTCGTTTAGCAGCAGAGCCTTCTCTCGTGCCTCATCCTCAGTACTGCACACATCGACCTCCATACCAAGATAATTCAATAGGTCATGGGCTATAGTATCAAATGAGATCATATCCCTCTTCTCATCCAGCTTCGGGAAGATGATATCTCCTGATTCTCCTAGCAGGGAAGCTATCAGGCATAGTTCACCAGACTCCTGTGGTGATACAAAGAAACGCCTTATTCCCAGCGGGCACGACCAGGGCTGCCTGCGGCTCAGCCGCTCTAAAAATCCCTGCGGCAGGCTGCCGTTTGAGAATGCCACGTTGGCAAAACGGGCAGTAGTGATCTTTAGCTTGCCCGAATAAGCCATTATAAGCTCCTCCATCAACTTCTTGCTGGCTCCCATGATATTCACGGGATTAGCGGCCTTGTCAGTAGAGACACAAAAGAAATGTTTTGGCGGATGTTGCAGCAGCAGTTCCAGGAGCTGACGTGCCTTCAGCACGTTGTTCTCTATCATCGCCTCTATTGAGAAGATATCCTTCTCGCTGCGGACATGCTTGTGAGCAGCAAAGTTAGCCACTATGTCAAACGGAGCCATTGACCGGAACATCTTCTCAAACACTCTGTCGCCGAAGTTCATGGGATAGGTGACAAACTCCGGGGGAATGTTGTACCCTGTCGAGCTGCGCAGGTCACGCACCAGCTCCGTCAACCCGTTCTCATTGATATCAACAACAACCAGGCTGCTGATCCTGTATTTCAGAAGAGCCTTTATGTAGAAGGAACCTATCGTTCCTGCTCCGCCAATCACCAGTACCTTCTTGCCGTTCAGCCTCTCTTCGAGCTCCTCATGATTTTTCTCCAGGTCAGGCTTCAAAAGGCTGACTGGCCTCCTGGTGACATATCTCCTTATGAAATGATCAACATCTATATCGCTTCTCATAACAGGCAAACAAAAATGATCATAGACAACAGCTCACTCTGCAATCTGAAGAAGTATCTCTACAATCCTCTCCGCTGTCTTGCCATCCCACAGCTCCGGGATGCCACCCTTCTTCCACTTTCCCGTAAAGAGTCTGTCCATTGCCGGTTTTATTGCGGCTGGATCCGTTCCCAGCAGCTCGTTTGTTCCCACGGTGCATGTCTCAGGTCTCTCGGTGCTGTTGCGCAGTGTCATGCATGGCACCCCCATGACGGTTGTCTCTTCGGTGATGCCGCCCGAATCGGTGATCACTGCAAATGCCCTTTCAACAAGGTAATTAAACTCCAGGTATCCCAGCGGTTCAGTAAGCTTCAGGGGTTGCCCGTCTGCAAGACCGCAGGACCGTAGGACTGCAGGACTAAAATCATTTATGACTTTACGGGTACGTGGATGAACGGGGAAAACTACCGGCAGGTCACGCGAGGCATCTGTAATTGCCTTGAGCAGTTTCTGAAGGTTATCTGGATCATCTACGTTATTCGGACGATGCAGTGTTATTACAATGTATTCCTTCTCATTCAGGCCGAACTCATCCCATATAGCAGGCCTGATGAAATGCGAACGGTTTGCAAGAAGTGTATCTATCATGACATTACCCACGAAATAGATTTTATCTTCTGGCACCCCTGCTTTGCGGAGGTTCTCGTTGGCGAAGTGTGATGTTGTAAAGAAGAGGTCGGTTATGCTGTCTGTCACCATGCGGTTTATCTCCTCGGGCATTGTCAGGTCAAATGAGCGTATGCCTGCCTCTATGTGAGCCACCTTTATATTAAGCTTCTTTGCGGTGATTGAGCAGGCCATGGTAGATGTGACATCACCCACCACTATTACCAGGTCAGATGGATGAGCAAACAGTTCCTTTTCGAAACCGAGCATTATTCCGGCTGTCTGTTCCGCCTGTGTACCGCTGCCCACCTCAAGGTTGATATGTGGTTCAGGTATGCCCAGCTCTTCGAAGAATGTGGCGCTCAGTTTCGGGTCATAATGCTGTCCTGTATGCACCAGACGGTAGTTCAACTTTTGCCCATTACCTTTTCTCTGATGCTTTTCAATGGCATGTATCAACGGGGCAATTTTCATAAAATTCGGCCTGGCGCCGGCAACAATCGTAATCTTCATTTTAGTTTTTTCTTTTCAAACAGCCTGAAACTACCAATTTTAACTAACTCACTTATAACCGACTGAATATCTTCCTTCCTTCTCCACCATTTATCGGGATTGAAACTTGAATAATCACTTGGAACGCTACCAATATATACAGAATTTCTCCCTTCCTTTAAAGCAGCTCTGAAGATCATGGATGCCCGCCGCATGTGAGCAGGGGAAGAAACAAGAACAATAGTATCAGCAGAACCGGTTGAAGCCAAATATTTCTTCACTGCCAGAGCTTCGTCAACTGTGCTCAATGCATCACCCGGTAGTAATATGATGCTGTCTTCCGGCACTCCTAATTCTGTAAGTGATGTGGCTGCCTGTTCACTGTTACTGACAATATTTACCCCTTTCTCCTCCAGTATGCTGAACGGACCCATACTCTCCTCGACAATGATGATCCTGCCTGCCAGGCCTGTTTTCCACGAATCGTATGCCTGAAGAACCCTTTCCGGAAAGCTACCCATCAGTATCACCATGGCATCAGCATGAGGTGGTATCTCTTCCTTCACCAGCCAAGTTCCCGCTCGTCTGCAACCGCCAATGTATGTTACGATAACAACGATAAGTATAAGAAAGAAGAGCAGTCTTGATTTTGCCATTACGTTTTCAATCCAAAAAACTGTAAACTATGAAATGGATTGCCTTGATCTCTGAAGGGATTGGGGTATTTTTTGTTATTTCAAGTCTGATTCAAATCCTTTTCGGTTAGTGTCCCTGAAGCAAGCAGATGGTGAATAATTTTCTTACCTTTCCCTTGATCACTACCAATCTGTTTGTCTTTGTTTTCAGTTACAAATCCAAGAAGTATTTTTACGCATCGATTTTAAAAATCCTTTCTCCAACAGAACCAAGCTAAACTTCAAAATTATCAACCACAGGCCTCGACTGCCAGCTAATCTCTCTGCGTGCCTTTGCATCAGAAAAAGTAAGTGACGAAGTCAGTTTTTTATACTTTACTGAATTAATCGGAATAAGGGGAAGAAAATCACCAGTTCTTGCAGCGAGTTTAACCAGTGAAGAGGGAGTTTTTTTGATTCTTCTGTTAAGGCGTGATGCAATAGCTTCATCCAACTCCTTAATACTCGGATGACAGCCATCTGTAAGGTTATATGTACCTGAATAGGCTTCGCAGGATGCTATAAATCCAGCCACATCCTCAGCCAGCACCATGCTCCGGTTTGCACTGCCGTCACCGATGCGAAAGTAAAACCCTCGTTTTATAGCTCTGATCATAGCCCCCAGGTTTCCCGGAGGGTAAGTACCGGCAATAAGTGGCAAACGAAGTATTAGTGTGTTGACATTATTCTTTTGGCCCCACTTCCTTACAAGATTTTCAGCATTTATTTTACTTAGAGCATAAGGAGAACTACCATTAAGAGGGGCCGTCTCTTCAATAGACTCTCCCGCATCAAGCCCGTACACTGCTACAGTGCTTATGAAAACAAACGACTCCGGCAGAGGAGAAACCTTCTCCAGGCTCTCAAGCAGGTTCGCCGTCCCTGTCTCATTAACTTCAAAGAATCTTTGGGCTGATTTGTTTGATCCAGCCTGTATATGAGCTAATCCTGCTGCATGAATAACCTTGCTGAAACTCTCCGTAAACTCAGGAACCTTTGCAGAGAGGTCTAAATTATAATCGCACCCTGAAAGACCAAGTGTCCTGAAACCAAGGTTATTTACAGCATCTACTATGTATTTACCAAGAAAACCGTTGGCTCCGGTAATTAAAAATTCTTTCATTTATAACGCCAAAATGGCGGAAATATATTTTTCAGCTAGTATATCGACATCAAATTCTGACTGTGCAAGGCTAAAAGCATTTTGAGCGTAAACATCTCTTTCTAAAGGATTATCAGCCAGATGGGTAATTGCATCAGCAAAAGATCGAGGATTGTGCTGCTCTACGTTTAGTCCGCACTTATTAATTTCAACCATCTCCTTTATCCATCCCGTACTGTTTTGGATTATTGGCACCCCTGCGGCAAACGAATCGAACATTTTATTTGGAGAAAATGTTTGAATGACCTTATTATCCTTAACTGTCAATATAGATGCATATGCTTCTGAATACCATTTTATTAGTTCAGTTTTAGGGATCAGACCAATGAATTCAACATTTTTTAAATCCAGATCCTTAACTTTTGCTTCAAGATCATTGCGTTCCGCCCCATCTCCGATTACAACCAACTTTATATCATTCCTGCGAACTAAAACCATTGCATCAACACACTGCTCAAAATCGTCCATCAGACCGAGTGAGCCAGCATAAATAAAACATTTTGCTTTTTTATCACCGCCTTCCTCTGATAATCTCTCACGACAAGCGGCAAATAAAGCAAGATCAGCCACATTAGGAATTACCAGGGTCTGTACAGAACAATATCGTTCATTGATTGACTCTTTCATCCCCTTGCTGGCCACAACCACAAGGCTGGAATTCAGATAACAGGTCTTTTCAAACTTGTATGCGACTTTTATAAGAAGATTCCCTTTGATTTTATCGAGTTCAACAGCACCTTGAGGCCATAAGTCACGCACCTCAAATACCATTTTCTTCTTTCTGAGCCATTTTGCCAAGAGTGAAGGAATACCAACTGTAATCGGACCTGAACTGGCAAGTACCACATCAAACTTCAGGGTCAATGCATACCATGTTGAGATAAAAGCGAAGCGGACTGCATTCAGCCCTCTGATGAATGTAGATCTTCTGTTTGAATCAGGGGAGTTAATTATTATTAGATCAATGCCGTCGAAATTCTTCCTGGTTATAAATCGTTCTGCTTTAATGTCAGATTTTTCATACGGGGCAGTGACAACAGTGACATGATGACCCTTTTTTACCCAACGGCGGCAAAATTCATACATGCGCGTTGACCAGCTGCCTTTAGGTGTTCCGAAATATTGATAAAAAACTAAAATTTTCATATAACAAATAGTTCTCCAAAAATGTAATCTGCTTCAACCGGAATGAAAGGTCCATTACCGCCTTCAGGCGTAAATGTAAGTTCTCCAAAATATATCCTTGAATGATGCAGATATAAGTCAACTCGGACAAAAGAAAATGGAGAAGAAAGTTTTCTGCAAATTTCGATCATATCTTTCAGCTGAGTAGGCTTGTCAACCATTTTATCTGAAATTGGGTAGCATATAGAATAAGCTTGCTTTTCCCATTCCATATTAAAGAAAACCCTTTTGTGATTTGTAAACCTATCAATATCAACCTGTATAATCTTTGGTTCTCCGTTGAAACAGAAGAATTTATAGTCATATATATTAAACCCGAGTAGCTTTTCACATATTATTGCTGGTGTAATATGTTTGTATTGATATTCCCTTGATAGATAAAATGCGTTATAATTAAGCCAATTGACGAGTTTACGCCGTGTTTTATTAAAATCTAACTTGTTCTTATCCTTACATATTATATTCCACCCGGAGCCATGATTTGCTTTCAAAACGAATCTTTGCGGAAGAGTTTCAAAGTCAATTTCATCTGCTGATTTGTAGATTCCCAGTAATGGAATAAGGTACTCCTCACCAATTTTGCTTTTTATATACTTTCTAACCTCAAGCTTATCTGCATAACTGGATAGACCAACATTGCATGGATTTATTTTGAATCTTGTAAGCCTCTCATTAAAAGAAACGGGATTAGTAAGATTATATGGCTTATAAGGAAAACCTAACCGACTATATGTAATGAAAGCTGTAATCTGTACAAATAGTCTGTCAGGAATGATGATAAACACATAACGACATAATAAATACCATAAATGTCTAATCTTGTCGTTCATTAACTCGCCGTTTCAATAACCTAAACTAATAACTCACACCATTGGTTTAAAACATGAATATGATCAAATTTCTTGGATTTGTCTCTGGCAACTTTTGATAATACACCCACCTTACTAGAATTTTTTATCAGTTTTTCAATTTCTGCTGCCATTGTACATGCATCACCTCGCTGAACTATTACACTGTCAATATCATTATTAAGTAAGAATGGTATACCTCCGGGGTCTGTGGAAACAACAGTTAATCCAAGGGCCATAGCTTCAATAACACTTACTGGAGTATTATCAACATTCGTAGTATTTATAAAGAAATCATAATCTTCAGCCAGCTTTATCCACTCTTCCTTTCTGAGCAATCCGGTTATCTTAACCTGATCACCTATTCCTAGTTCATTAACATAATCTCTAAAATCCTCCATACTACCATCCTTATCAGGACCTATCATACAAAGTTCAGCTTCAGAGTATGTTTTTAAGAGTTCCTTTAATACGTCAGCTGCCATGTTTGGATTGTACTGCCTGTGAAAAGAGCGCACCCACAACAGTTTCGGACGGGGATTTGACCTGAGTCTGAAAGGATATTTTAAAACATCAATGCTGTTTGGTATTGTCACTGTTTTATACCCGGCTTTTTTAAATTCATGTCTTAAATAGCCCGACACAGCAACATTAGCGTAAGAATTCAAGAACAGTGAATCGCACGCTTTTTTTGTCTTCCTTAGTCTTGACGGCAGGTTACCACCATGCAATATGGGAATATACTTAGTCCTGGTTAATCTAGCGATTAAACCAGTTATAAAAGAATACCAAAAGGCTTTAGTGCTGTAAGTATCAATAAGAATATAATCTACCTTTCTGCCAATAAATGCTACTTTCAGAATAATCTCAATCAGACGTATTACCTGACTTTTGTAAGTACCTGCATAGGACACCTTGTAACCCTCGCTCTCAAGTAACGGGCCAAGTGTTTCAATTACTCCAGGAGTAAAGCCGTAATGACTTAATTTGTTCCCTACGTAAAGAAGGCTTGGTTTAGGATTCATTTTCGAGTTCATTGTGCCCTTCTTCAATTATAGTTAACATTGAAAGTCCAAAGAATAAAGGACTGACATAAGTGCGCATTGCTGAATGAAAGGTGGTAAATAATGCAACAATATATAACGTTGCTAATATAGCTCCATGAGGCATTCTGTTTTGACACCTGATTATATCCCAACCTAATTTAAGCAGGATTAAGATATACAGCAAACCTAAAGCACCATGCTCTGACAAAAGTCGGCTGATCTCAATGTGAGAAAGGAAACCTTCAGACTTATCTCTTAAATAGCGTGATGCTCCAACACCTACACCCAATATCGGATGTTCTTTCCATAACTTCAGATCATCATTGAATATCTGAAGCCGATTGGAGGTAAAAACATTCAAAGTCTTTTCCTTCCGGCCTGCTAAAGTACCAGGCGTTTCGCCCTGATAACGTTTTGAGAGAAGACCTCCACTTACCTTGTTTGCATAAGTAAATGTAACTGCAAGTATAATGATTATTGGAATGGCTGTTAATATTGACTTAAGTGGTTTTATCTTCCTTCTATCTCCGGTCATTTCTCGATCAAGCAATAGAAATATGATAATCCCCAAAGCGCCGCCAATCATGCCACCTCTTGAAAAAGTGAGTAATCCTCTTATTGTGAAAAGGATTAACAAACCAAAATCAAGCCATCGATAACCTGATAGGTTCCATCTATTTCGCCAAAAAAGGTATGCCAGAAATACTCCCAGACCCAATATTGTTGAAACCTGATTTGATCCAAAGTCTCCTGCAGTTTCGAAATTTGTTCCTAGTGTAAATTCAATATGTTCTAAATTTGGCGCTTTAATGACCACAAATGTTAGAACCGATATAGCAGGAAGAGCAAAGAGCCTCAGCAGAGATATGAATTCTTCAGCAGACACTATCTGATTTTTGAAATAGACTACTGCAAGAGCAACATTAACAGGACCTAAAAGATTAAAAATGATGTTTTTAAACCATACCTGATCTGACTCATCAATAAATAAGGATGGGAGAAGTAATACCAACAAAATCCACCCAACTGTGCCCCGACGATACTTCATTAAGATACCCGCCGTCAGCAATAAAAATAGTAAATATTTACCCATCTCCCAAGGGATCAAAGGGTAAGCCTTTGACATTCTTGACAATAGCTCAAAAGAAACTACATACACTATCAGTGAAGTAAACTTGAAGAAATGGTCTTCGCTCTTTTTAAGAAATAAAGGGATAGAGGTAAGCAGAACAAAATAGAACCATATTATAAGCAACCATGGCGTAAGTATGCTAAAGGCACCAAGTATGGAATGAAATACTATCCAATATAGGCGGTGATTATTTCCTGTCAGATACTTAAGCATTTATCCACTAGTTACTTACTCTCAGAATCTCTTTCTCAATTTTATCATAGTAATAATCATATGTGAATACGCGTGCCATTGATTGAGCCGTGTGAGCTATTTTTGACAATTCACCTGCCGACTTTGATAGCAGCCTTTCAAGACTAGCTGAAAGTCCCTGACTATCTATAGAATCCATTAAAAACCCATTGTTACAGTCTTCTATATATTGTGGAATACTTGACACTTTGGATACAATAGGAATACAACCATAGTTAGCACCCTCAGCAATCACTTTTGGAAAACCCTCGGAAGATGAAGGAAGAAGAAGGACATGGCTTTCTTTAAATAATTCATTTAACTCAGTTCTACTCCTAAATCCCATGAACGAGAAATCCAGACCACATTCTTCAGACCGTCTCTCAAAACTTTTCCGACTAAGACCATCTCCTATAATACGAATTCTTCCAACCCTATCATTAGGCAAAATTTTTTTAAAGGCATCTATGATCCTTCCAACTCCTTTATCTTCTTCGACCCTTCCAACAAAAATAAAATTTAGTTTACCTCCATAGCTCTTATTTTTTAGAATTAGAGCTCCATCTTTTCGTTCTTCTTCCGTTAAGCATGGGTTTTCAAAAGAATGAATATGCGCAGGCTGACCCGGCCATTGACCATTGACCGTTACTTTACATTTCAGAAAATTCTCCTTCAAGATCCACCTTTGGAAGGCATATCCTAGTGGTGGATTCTTCTGTGTCCAGTTCCCAGCATACTTTACCCAAAATCTCGCCTGAGGCTTCTTAAACATCAGCCATGGCAGGAGATAATTACCCATTCCTGTAGGTAGCCTTAGTTGAAAATAATCAACCTTGCTTATTACATCGTTAATCGTCTTGAGAACAGCAGGCATTATTCGCAAAACTGATAGTTTTGCACGAACAGTGTTGCCACCCGAAGGTGGTATAGGAACAAACTTAATATTATCGCCAATGTAACCTAAAGAACTTGTTGGAGGAGTTTCTTTATGAAAGCAGGCAACATGATAGATTAGGTCAAAATGGGCTGCGAGATGGTTTATCTCCCTGACAGTTGGTCCCCATCCAACCACAATGCCGTTGCCGTCAATATAATGCTCAGTATGTGAGATAACAGCAAGTCTCATTCTGCTTTGAGGAAATCATTTATTAAAAAACTCCAATCATGGCGTCTGACCCATTCCTGTATTCCAAGACTATACTTTTGATTTTGTTCAAGGACCTTTATTACAGTATTAGTAATGCTTTCAACATCGGCTCCATTAACAAGTTCTCCGTTGATACCGGGACAGATTGCATCTTCGATTCCACAACCAAAAGCCCCGATGGCAGGCAAACCGTAATTATTTGCCTCAAGAATTGCAATTCCAAAACCTTCAACATCTCCATCAGGCTGATTTTCACTCAACATTATGAAAATGTCTGAAGTTTTAAATGCCCTTGCCAATTCCATTCTCCCAGGCAAACAGCCGTGGATTGTGACATTATTGTCAAGTTTTAGAGTGCTGATAAGATCTCGCAGGTATACAGCATTCGAATCCATTCCGACAATATGGTAATGTATATTCGGAAATCTTTCAATCAGCAGCGGCAAAGCATTAATCACTCTGTGCTGTCCTTTTCTTGGTGAGATACTACCGACTGTCAGGAGTTTCGGATATCCTTTCCAGTCGGAGTATTGTTCAATCGAATCCAGTCCCGGCCATATATTTGTATGTATTCCGTTTGGCAGAATTCGTGCTTCTTTTTGAAGCCTAACCTTAACAGGAAGAATCGACCTGGTGAATTCCGATACAGCCCAGATTATGTCGGCTTTGCTAAGCGCCCAATGTGTAATAATCTTGTTGATTCTATTTCCCGGGTTTATCTCACTACCATGAACAAAGAATTCGACTTTTCTTTGTTTGCCATACATAATCTTAATGACACCACCAGTCCAAAGTGGGAACTTACCGGTAAAGATGATTCTACAGTAATTGTGTCTTCTTACAGCATTAATGACTCGAACTATTCTGAGAGGATATGTCAAAATGCCGAAACGTATGAACCGATGTAACTTGACATTGGAAGGTAGTTCGTTTGCAAATGAAGATATTTTGTCTTTCTCAACATAGTCAATATTAGAATAAACATCAATAAAATAACCCCTGAAAGCAAGAGCCAGGCTTAAATCAGCAGCATGCCGACCGATGCCCCCGGGCCCAGGAGGAAATTCAGATGCAACTAATAATATATTCATGGCTGAACTGCACAGATTGGTTTCACTTATCATAGTGATTCAATTAGTGGACCTGCTTTTAATTTTTCGGAAGCTCTGAACCAGGATAAAAAGACCTGTGATAATACCACAGGCCATGTTATAATAAGTGAGATGCCTGCTATCAATTTCGGCCATCTCTTTGCCTTATATTTATACGGTATTACTGAACTAGGTATAGAAAAAAGCAGTAGAAGTTTTGCTAAATGATTACCAAAGTATTTTCTGGTCATGTAAAGTACGCTAGGAACAGGGCGGGGAGCAAAAAGCTTTTTAGGGCGAAATCCATCCCAACTGCCCATTTGGCGTAAACCACCATCAGATACTTTAAGATGAATTCTCTCTGCTAGAGTATTTGATATGTTAAGCAGCCCTAGCAAATAACATCTTAGACCAAATTCACCATCACCTTGTCTTTGTCCCTCAAATTGGCAATCAAACATTCCCGTAATTTTCATAACAGATTTATGGAACATTACATTTCCAGTGTCAACCTGATCGCCCCAGCGGTAAAATGAATAATTCTCAGGAATCTTACTGCCAATAACAGATAACGAAATGCCGGCAGAAATATCTGTTTTGAAATAATCCAGGCACTTCAGGTGCTGAATGATCCAATCCGGCTTTACTCTTGAATCATCATCAAAAAGAAGTATATATTCCCCTGTGGCATTTCTTATAGAAGTATTTCTTGCAAGCCACAATGCCTTTTTTTCCTGTCTTATAAGCTTTATATCAATCTGCCATCCACTGTAGAATGTTTCGTCAAAAGGATCAGATTGGTCACAGACAATAACCTCAAAGTTTCTATAGGTCTGCCTCTCAAGATCGGAAAGCACATCCTTAAGATATTCATACCTGTTAAGGGTTGGTATGATAACTGAAACCCTGGGATTGTTTTTTATCAATTCTGAGTCAAATTTATTGTATTGATCAGCGTATAACTTAAATGCTATTCTTTTGTAAAGATCAATCCTGCTAGTCTTTAATGAACGTATAAAAGCAGGTATCTCCCTCATCGGATTATGGAATGACAACAACCGCACAAAGAATATGTACCAGCCAATACCAGGATGAAAAAAACGTCGGATAAACTGATAATTGTCATTTACATTACTTACGGCTGGCTCATCTGAAACATTAACATTGCAATCACCGAAAAGATTTATCGTTCTGTAACTTGACGATCTGCTGATGACACCAGACGCATAAATTGACAACTTAGGATCGCATTTTAAAATACCCTTATGCCATGCCTGGTAAGCCGCATCAGCAAGCTTCCCCTCCAATGTTTTATACCCGTCATCAATAGTAAGTAGATCCTGTTCCTCCTTGCTTAGTTTTCGGTAATCAATAAAAAAAGAGGCTGATTGATTTGCTGGTACCAAATTAAAATACCAAGTCGGACTAATATATTTCAGGAAATCAAACAACATTTGTTTTATTCTGAGTAAAACTTAACAAATTCCCTTCTCTGTTTTTCAAGATTAAATTCGTCTGCAACACGCTTAGATGCAGACTTTGAAACATATAGTAATCGCTCTTGAGGATAAGTAATAACCTCTTTTATTTTACTTGCTAACTGACTTGGATTTCTTTTAGGGACTACCCATCCTGTGCTTTCATCAAGAACATTTTCACTGAGTCCTTCAGCATCACTTACAATGCAAAGCATTCCTGCAGCCTGCGCTTCCAAGACCGAATTGCAGAATCCTTCTTGAATGCTGTATTGGATATAAACGTCATTCTTCCACATTAATCCGGGCATATCAGCATGATCAACCTTTTCAGCAAATGTAATATTATCATTCAGACCAAGCTGATACGCGGCAAAAATCAGACGCTCCTTGTCATTCCCTTCACCTGCTATAGTATAGCTAAAATTAATCCCTTCTTTTTTAAGAAGCGCCAATGCTTCCATGGTGTATTCCAGTCCTTTTTTCCAATGTAGTCTGGCAACTGTTAAAATACTAATCTGACCTTCATTGAAAAAACCTGCTCTTTTAATCAAAAAGCAGGGTGCATCTATAGCAGGTGTAATCTTTGTCACGGGCACTCTCTGTGGCAATTTGTAAAAATAGGCTTCCTGCAATAAGTCATCCGAGATTGTATGAACTCTATCAATATATTGCCAAAGTTTTTTGTAGCAACCCGGATGCTTCAGCGGATAAACTGAAACATCATATCCGCGAAAACTAACTGCAACCTTTGCACCAATAGCTTTTCCTACTATCTCGCGATCAACACCCATTGTTGCAAATCCAAAATGAAGCCAATCCAACCTGAATGGCAGAATATGACTGTTTATAATAAGTTTCCTGAATGAATCTTTCCAAGAAGATCCGGATTCTATTTCTAATTTCAAAAATCTCATTGAAGTGATTGGTGCACATATAATTACACGAAAAACTAACCGAAGTGATATCAGGATCTTATGTAATATCCCTCCTGATACGGTAGGACCATAAATAACTCTTGTACCCGGGAAATTTCTCCTTCTTCCACCTGCCACAAACAACACCACATGGTAGCCGCTGGCATTCAGCCCCCTGATCTTTTTTGTAAAGAAAGTCTCGGAATAGCCTGGTGTATTTGATAACACTATACCTATACGCATCGATTATAGATTCTTTCTTGTGAAAAGACTGAGTGTAAGAAGCATTGAAACAGGATGAGAATACCAAACTGAATCATTATTCTTAAAAGAATTATAGAAATACTTCACAAGTTCTGGTGGCACAAATTGATTAAAGTTAGGATTGTTGAAAAGATGATTTCTCAGCATTATATCATTTTCATCTCCAACAAACTGGAGCTCCCAGTTTCGCTGAATATACTTCTTTTGTGAAAGGCTCCTGTGAATCTTATCTGCAACTCTGAACATTAAATTAAATGGCGTTCTATCCAATTGGTAATTATAAAGATTGAAAGGCCTTTTAGCCTGCCATGTGATTCTTGCCAGGTCAGGATCTCTTTTTTTTAGATAATCTATTTGTATTTTTCTCCCGGCAAGAAGGTTTTCCGGAACTTTACAGACAAATTCGCAGATTCTATTGTCATAATAAGGCAAGGTTACCGGCCGTACTGATGAGAAAACAGATAGGTTTGTGCTTGTCCAGCGTGGAGCCCAATAAAGGCTTTTAAATGCCCTGATTCTTGCATTGGCGCTATTGCCTGTTTCAATTTTCTTCATTAGATTGTAAACTCTTTCATTGAGGTATCCTCTGAAATCATTCTCCTGGCCCCATGCCACCCAAAGTTTCTCAGCCAATTCATAACCACCTTTTTTGACAACCTTTTTAAGGATATCATTAACCTGTTCATCAAAAGAAAGGTCATCAGGAACTCCCATGTCATCAAAAAGGACATCTCCCCAATGTCCAAGTGAAAACATGTCGCCAAGTTTTGAAAAACGATCTATGAAAGCCATTTGGCGAGGATGGGTAAATTCAGAATAGCATTGATTTATCTCTGAAAGTCTTTCGATTGAGTCCCACAAGTAACCCTTCGGAACAATCCAACTTCTAAAGTTAAAACCACATTTTTGTGCTATTTTCTTTCCGTAAAATGTCTCTTTATGACCGTTAAGAAACTCATAGCAATAGGCTTCGATGTCAACTCCAATGTGCTTCAACGCAGCTGCCTGAGTCCGACTGTCAAGACCGCCAGAGAGGGGAAGAATGACTTTTTTACCTGAAACTTGTTCTTTTATTATTTCTTCAAATAATTCTGTAAATTCCTTTACAGCCATTTTCAGCGTTTTCTCCTTAGGATTATAGTACCACTCAAACCATGGTCTAGCATTAACTATTAGATCATTTTCAATTTCATAATCATGAGCAGGTTTTAATACTTTAAGATCTGTATAATAGGTGTCATCGTCAAGAAAAAAACCGAGTGCGGCGAAAATGCATATTGCCTTATAATCAAGACTGCATTTCTTACCAACGAAGCGTTGCTGAACAGGAATTATATCAGTTTTTATTCTTTCAGCCATGTGATACCAAATCAAGATAAAATTTCATATGTTCCTCCACCTCCTTAACGATAGGATATCTCTGCTGAACATGTGCCATAATTTCATTTTTAAGATTATGTTGATGTTCAACTGTCATCCGACAATAATGCAAAAGCTTATTTGATAATTGTAAACAATTACCTGGCTCAAAGAGTAAATCAGGAAATTCTTGCAACTGGTCTTTTATGCCAGGAACAGCACTCCCCAGAACTATCTTCCCATTCGCCATAGCTTCCAGCAATGAAACCGGAAATCCTTCACCTTTATCTAGGGTTGGCAGCACAAAAACTTCTGCTAAATTCAGATAATCTGAAACATCAGGCACCTTTCCCGTGAAGATTACTTTATCATCAATACCTCTCTCCGTGACAATTTTCTTTAATAATCTTCCATATTTATTATTATTGTCACCTACAATCATAATTCGCCATTCCGGAATTTGATTAGCAATCTCAAAAAATGCATTCATTAATACCTCTATCCCCTTAACGGGAACCAAATTTGCTACCGATATTATTATGCTGTCATCAGGCTTGAGCCCTAAGTCCACTTTAATTGAAAGATCAGCTGCCTTTGGGGCAAACTCTGCTGTGCTAACACCACGAGGTATCAAAATAGTTTTAGTTGATCCATTAAAGAATTCCCTCATCATGTCACTATTCTGAGCAATGATCCCGGAGGCCAGCAATGTTCGAATACGCCAGCCATTTTTAGACGAGCCGCCCCAATTCATGTTTTTTTTAGTATAAATCCATTTTATGCCGGCCATCTTTGCAGCAATTGATTCGGAATAATCAGCAGCATAATGGAAAGAATGAATCAGGTCAGGCCTTATTTGGCGGAAAACACGTGATATCTTATAGCACCTCGTAAGACCTCTGTGGTATGGTCTCATAGCAGTGGTATAATCAAGCAAGTAATATTTTAAACCACTTTCTCTTACTTTATTGAACAACTGGCCTCTGTCGTGCATACACATAATCATAGGCTCAAACCTGCTTTTATCAAGTCCTTCAGCAATGTTTAGCAGAGCCTTACCGCTACCGGCAGTATCAAAATTCGGTATGGTGTAAAGAATTCGTAATTTCCCTGTCACCTGAAGTTTAGCGCTAGAATTGTGAAAAGAGGCCATTTCAAATCAGTGCCGGACTGATGTTTGTGCCACATTGTATCAAAGGCAGAATAGTCTATCCCATATTTTTGCAGAAGATCTGAACTAATGTATTGATCTTTGATTTTTGAAGAAAAAGCAGGATTGCGAAGCCACGACCCCAAGGGAACAGTAAACCCGCGCTTGACATCATCCACTGGAGCTGATGGGTACAGGTTTCGTAATAGCGTCTTCAGTATCTTTTTCTTTTCTCCAGGACCATAGGATAAATTTAGATCCAACATTAAAGAATTTTCAATCATCTTTTTGCTGAGAAAAGGGACCCTCACCTCGAGTGATACTCCCATGCTTGCCAAATCGACTTTGCGCAATGTCTTCTGCATCATCCCATAAAACTCTGCTTTACGCATCGTCTGTAATAGCCGATTCTGATTAATCTCATTATTGTAAGCATAGACATCATACTCTTCGGGGACTTTCACATTTTTCAAATCCGGGAAAAGTTGATCAAGATATAAGGCAGGGAAACGGCTATGTAAGCCTTGGTGAGCATCAGATTGTGAAGAGGATAATAGTACTGAATTATACTTTTTGTTCCCTGTTGCCAGTTTGTCATATTTATAAAGAATTGCCTTGAAAGCCCAGGGGTAGTTCTGAAATTTAATATTTTTCGCTAATGACCAGAAACGTTCATATCCATAAAATAATTCATCCCCCCCATCACCCGAAAGCGCTACTGTAACTTTGCTTCTTGCCAGTTTTGAAACGATAAACGTAGGAAGAATGCTAAAATCGGCCATGGGTTCATGAAGACAATTCATAGCAGCATCAAATGTGCCCATCATTTCTGAGGCATCCAGTTTTTTCAAAGTCTCATTTGTACCAATTAGTCGTGCGTATTTATCAGCATAATCACTCTCATCGTGCTTCGGACTATCACTACCGATGGTAAATGTCTGTAACTGATTAGTACTGGATCTTGCAGCATAATGGCAAACAATCGGTGAATCTATTCCTCCCGAAAGAAAGGCACCAAGAGGCACATCTGACATTAATTGTTCCGTGACTGCAATGCCCAAAGTCTGATCGATCAGTTTTAAGGCTTCCCCTTCAGAACTGATTGATGTTTCGTTGTACTCGGGCATTTCCCAGTAATGGTCCCTCTTGAGCCCTGACTGTGATATCCTAATATACTCCCCTGGCTTAAGTTGTCCTGTCTGGCTTATCAGCCCGAAAGGTGCCGGCATGAAATGTTGCTGAAGATACAGTTTAAGTACGGATGGATCGATTATATTATTCCTGAATGATTTATGATTTGTTATCTGGTTATACTGACTTGCAAAGACAAATGTTCTGCCATCCCATCCATAGAAAAAAGGTTTAATGCCTGCAAAATCTCTTGCACACATCAAAGTATTTTCAACCATATCAAAAACTGCCAGAGCAAACATGCCATCAAGAAGATGCAAAGTATCTTTAAACCCATATTGCTCGATGCATGCCAGAATAGTTTCGGTATCTGATCTCCCTTTCCAAACTCTGTTTCCAAAGCCCTCCCTTAGTTCAAAATGATTATAAATCTCACCATTGAAAACAATGATATACCTGCCACTGACCGAATGCATTGGTTGCGAACCTGCTTCACTGAGCTCAAGGATCGATAGCCGGTTAAACCCCAGCCAAATTGATGCTTTTTCGTTTGCCCAGACTGAAGTCTGATCCGGCCCCCTGTTTTTGCTTAAGGCTAGCAAACTGCATAAATGATCAGTATCAAGATCTGATTTCGTAGTATTAAACTGTCCAAGAAATCCGCACATTGTGTAAAATAAGCTCGAAATATTTATTCCTACTTGGATTGATGATCTGATGAATAACCTCACTGAGGTTGATCATACTTGTAATACGCTTCTATACAACTCTAGCATATTTATCACCATCTGATCTTTACTAAATTTTTTTTCGACAGTACTTCGGGCTTCCCTGACTATTTTTAATTTATCCGAACAATCAATCTGAGATATCCTTATAACACTTTCCGCTATTTGCGATGGGCTTCGCGTGCATACAAGGAATCCGTTTACGTTATGCTTGATTGCCTCTTCCATCCCTCCACATCGGGTACTTATTACAGGTACGCCAACAGCCATAGCTTCCAATACAACATTAGCGATGCCTTCTTCAAGTGAAGACAACAACAAAACATCTGAGTCTGCAAGCATCCTCATAGTATCATCTAACGGTAGAGATGGAAGCAATTTAACTTGATCCTCAAGTCCGAGCTGATGGACCTGAAACTGTAATTCCTCCGAAACGCCACCAATGATTGTATAGGCAAATTGGAAGTTCGTATCGGCCAATAGCTTGCAGGCATCTATTGAATAGCTATAACCTTTTATCCAATGGGGTCTTCCGATAGATATAATTTTAAAATCGCCTTTTATGGGATTATTACAAGGAGAGAACTTAAGCGCTTCTGGATCAAGTCCGGAATAGATCACTTTGGTTTTTCCCGGCGGACAACCATATTTGCCGGCTTCAACTGCAATGGCTTCAGAGACGGCATGGAAAGCATCCACTTTAGGGAAGTTTCTGCGGTACATCCGAGCTAAATCTTCATCTGCGATTGGAGAATAGTTTATATGTGCGCCCCTGAGGCTGACTACTATCTTTATTCCAAAATCCTGAAGGAATAGCCAATCTCCTATTGATTTGACCCATTGAATGTGGAAAATATCCGGCTTGTGAAAGATAACCGGTGTAAATTTTACCAATTGATTAAGTAAGCTGCAGTGTTTTCGCTTGGTATAACAATGTTTAACTAGTTTTGTTAAGTCTTTGGGCCTACTGGCCAACAACAATGTTAGATACTTAAGTAATAAAATTGCCTTGCCTCCTTTGCTTGCATATCCTGTAATCTTAATATTTCTGTTAACATACTTGTATCTTTTATTGAACTGACCATATAAAAAGACTACAACACCATTACATGCAAGACTTTCACTGAGGCGCTCTATAAAAACCGATGATGGGATTGCCCCAGAATAAATAGCTACTTTCATGCGTTCAGGCTAATATCCTTTGAATAGTTTTTCCAATAATCATCTAAAAACAGTGATGCTTTTTTTGATAAGAATTTGATTGATTTTGTCTAACATATATTGCTATAGTTTTAGCGCAACATCTCCGACTCCAATTAAACATATCAAAAAGACCTCATAGATCTCATTTTTCTTACTAGCCTGGATGAAATCGGAAGCCTAAGACGATTCGAAATTCTCGCTAAAGTCAGTAAAGAGATGTTCACTTTTGACCATCTTCTGATTTCCTCGAGGCTGTCTTGAGAATGTTCAAAAGCCCCGATATCTATTAGTTGAGCCGTAACGCCAAGATATATACTTAATAAAGTATTATATACTTCTGAATTATGCCTGTAAGAAGAATTTCTAAGGACTCTCGATATTCTCAGAATAGACTTAGATTTCTCCGTTACTGTGAGTGAAGTTGGCTTTGATGAGAGGTTCTCATTCCCGGCGATTTCATAATTTGTTAAAGGCTTAGGAATACACCTTATCTCATTGTTGACAATGGCTGCCCTGATGTCAAAATCATAATCCTCCCAACAACGTGTATGCAAATATGGGCCTACCGTATCTATTACGGACTTTCTCCAGAGACATGCACTTGTGCCCCAAGGTCGACCGAATATCAAAATATCCGGTAATATCGATTTGCATATTATTCCACCTTTCCGCAATCCAGCATCTTTACCGTTATGTATTATTTTCGCATAAGTATAAACAAATGCAAGATCTTGACTTTCAGCATGAAGAGCAATGGTATCTTCAAGAAACCCAGGTTGCCAATAATCGTCAGAATCAAGAAAAGCTATATATTCTCCTTTTGCCTGTTCCAATCCAGCATTTCTGGCTCCTCCTGGTCCGACATTTTTTAAAAGAGGTAAATACGTAATATTGAAACCAAATGAATTAATATCAATGTTAAATTCTTTCTCAGATGCATCATTGACCAGAATTACCTCGACATTTTTGTATGTCTGGGCTTCAACGCTTTTTAATGCCCGCTCAACTTTCCCAAACCGCTCTTTAAAGGGAATAATTACAGAAACAAGATCTCTGGACATTTAACCGCATTATTGAAAAAGTAAAAAAGCTGAAAATGAATTTCATAAAATGGATGGAATTACTCATCCGTTTTTTGGGAACACTTCTCTGAGCACCTCAAGGAATTTATGCCCATATTCTTGATCGGGTTCAAGATAATTGCCTTCTGCCCACTCATTCCAGCTCTTTATAAAACACAAAGTCTCACCAGTGTGATTTCTGGCAAGTTGACCTCGAACTTTAATCAGATGCTTCCTAAATAGTTCAGGGCTGTACCTGGTAAAAACATAGCCGTTTCTTCCACTTCGAGGGGTATTGTCCCAGCCTGTGAGAATTGTAGGAAATATATTTCCAGCAATATCATGATTATTGCTTTTTTCTACAACCGACGAGTAAGTATATGCCTTAACACCCTTGGTAATGATATTATAATAATCCCGCAGTTTTTTCCCGGTAACTTTTTTGGAAATACGGTCCAATGATGCGTTGCCTTCATGAGTAAAGTATGCATCCTGTAAAATAGCCCCGTCTAAGCCGCTTGGTATTATCCCATTTTCATATGTAAGCCCAAGAAAATATAATTCGCCAAGCCCGTTTTCCAAAGCCAGACTTCTCCAGTGTTTAGTAAATTCGTTAAGGTAAGGATGAGCCTTGGGCTTATAGATGATGATCAGAAGTTTGCCCTGATAGCTAATGTATCTCTTGTCCTTCAGGTAAGGAAGTATTGAATAAAAGTGTCTCTCATCATCTTCTCGGCCCAGATATAACTGCTCGATAATTACTTTGTCGTCAAGCCCGTGCCATCTGCCTGTCCAACTTTGGTTTGCCCAAGCTATGCAGAACGGAAAATCAGGCTGCCCGGATTTATGAACCTCCTGGAGTGGTCTATTAAGAACCTGTTTGTCATTTCCAAACCAGTAATGCCAATATGAGAAGCCGCTGATTCCATAAGATTTGGCCAGTTCTGCCTGAGCTATTCTGGATTCAGGAACACGCAAGTCATAGAAACCTAAATCAGCGGGTACTTTAGGCTGCTTATGCCCCTTAAAAAGCGGTTTTGCCTTGACGACGTTAGTCCATTCTGTGAAGCCTTTGCCCCAAAATTCATCATTTTCTTGAATTGGATGAAATTGAGGCAGGTAGTAGGCTATTAGATTAATTTTTTCCATACCCTTAAAATAAACCGCAGAGGTTTCATGAGAAAATTTCCCAATTTAAAATCTAGCGAATGAAAAGACTTTTCTACCAATAATCTTGTTTCATTAAGTTTTCTTTCATAAACTGGATAGGCATTATAAAATGAACTTAAAGGATACTCCATTAAATCAAGCTCCAAATCACTACAGACCAAAATATTAAAGAAAGGCACATTAAAAGGATTACTCCTCCTTAATTGAAATTTTATTTCATTAAAATCGCCATCAAAAATCATGAATTTGGATATGGAGTCATCATTTGGACTAACTAAAGAGCCGACAACCAGTTGTTGAACCAAGATTTTACTAAAATCAAAAAACTGCTGCGCAAGGGTTAGTAATTCTTCCTTTTTCAATTCCTTAACATGATACTTGTTGGAAATACCGAAAGTGTCTGAGAGTGTCTTGTCTGGAGAGGAGAGAATTAAAATGCCATCTGGTTTAAGCACTCTCTTTATCTCAGCAAACATCTGTATGTGTTCATTAAGATGTTCAATTGTTTCGAAACTAATAACAATATCAAAGTAATTATCTTCGCAAGGAATGGAGGAAGCACTACCATGCTTGAATATTAAATTCTGCCTTGGATATTTAGTTTTAGCCTTCTGAATGGTCTCCTCATCAATATCTACACCTGTAACTGCTTCAGCAATTTGAGCAATTAAATTAGAACCATACCCCTCTCCACAAGCTATATCAAGTACTTTTTTTCGATTAGCAAAGACCGAAGCAAAGGCATATCTATGCAAGTGCTGGACAATACCATAGGTTAGGTTATAAGTAACAGAAATTCTTTCCGGTATCATGTTATTTTAATCAATTCCAAAGTTTAACTTACTTATTATAAGCTGTGAAATAAGCATAAGACATATTATGATAATAATAAGGAAACCGAATCCATCTAATATATAAATTCAAGACGTGTCGAATTCTAAAAACTTAGCGACACCAGCTCTTCCCAGATTAATTTCGGCCTTATTATGCCAGGAAATTCTAGTTTATAATCCTCTGGCCTTGCAGATTGATTCATTGTATCAAGCACCTGTAATCTTAAAAGATCCTTCTCGTGAAATAATACAGTGAAAGGGTTGTATCTCATTGCGGCGAAGCTCAACAAGTAGTCTCCTTCCTGAAGTAAATTCGCTGGAATCCAAACTTTTGTGAGATAAATGCCACGTTGAATAGTCCTATCCTTATGATAGTTATTTGTATCATGAGAAGAGAAAATGTGAATCCCTGAAGAATTATAAAGATTTATTCCATGGGTAAAAAAGGGAATGTCGTGCAGAACCTCGTATTCAATTTCAATTCCTATGTCAGAAGTCGTGAAAGAATATTGGATAATATCTTCATCCCTGTTTGTTGAACGAATCTTCCTTATTTTGATATCGGCACTCCCTGGTGCGCTTTCAATTTGATGCCAAGTTCTGCTGACAGGTATGTCTCTGGTAGATTGAAGGTATGCCGAAATCATTTCTCTTGCATTTCCCATTCTGTTGACTACTCCATTATGCATAATAATTGCGTTTTCACATAAATCTCCAACAGCTGACATATTATGGCTAACGAAAAGCACGGTCCTTCCATGTGTTTTACTTACATCCTGCATTTTACCCACAGCCTTTTTCTGAAATTCCGCATCACCAACAGCCAAAACCTCATCTACAACAAGAATTTCCGGCTCAAGATGTGCTGCTATGGCAAATCCAAGGCGTACTGTCATTCCTGAGGAATATCTTTTGACTGGAGTATCAATGTACTTTGCCACCCCGGCAAAATCAACTATCTCGTCAAACTTGCGGGTTATCTCGGCCTTCGTCATACCCATTATGGAGCCGTTCATGTAAATGTTCTCGCGGCCGGTCATCTCAGGATGAAACCCGGTACCTACCTCCAATAAAGAAGCAATCCGTCCTTTTGCTAATATCCTGCCTTCAGTGGGTGTTGTAACACGACTTAAAAGCTTCAGCAATGTGCTTTTACCTGCACCATTCTTCCCGATAATCCCAAGTACTTCGCCCTGCTTTACCTCGAGATTAATATCTCTCAATGCCCATACATATTCGCTGTCAGCTTTCATACTGCGGTCATTTACAGCGCCAATCTTCAGGTACGGATCCTCCTGATGGCGGACACTTACTGTCCACCATCGCTTCAGGTCGTGACTCAGAGTACCAGTACCGATTTTCCCAAGCCGGTACTGTTTGGAGATGTTTTCGAACTTTATTGCTATATCACTCATTTACTATTATTCGTTGACCTACAAATACCCATTCTCGCAAACCTAAATAACGTCCATAAAGCTTCTTTCCACTTTATTAAATACAATAATACCCAGAAAAAGGACAATGAATGAAAACAGAAAACTATAGCCCAAGGACAGCCAGGTGAAGGTTCCCTGACCAAGAAATCCAAACTTAAATGTTTCCATCACGGCTGTCACCGGATTTGCCTGGATGAGCCACATGTACTTTTCATAATTCCCCTGCATTACTGACAACGGATAAATTACTGGCGTTGCGTACATCCAGAGTTGGACGGCAAACGTGATCAGGAACTTCAGATCGCGGTACTTGGTTGTCATGGATGATATAATGATGCCAAAACCCAAAGACAGATTTGCAAGGATGAGCAAAAGTACAGGGAAGAGCAGGGCATAAATATTGGGCTTGACATCTACTCCCTTCATGACAAACCAAATATAGACTATAGCAAAAAGACTAAACTGGATGAACATTTTTATCAGTCCGGTCATTGTTATTGAAAGCGGAGCTATCAGTCGCGGGAAATAGACTTTACCAAAAATTGCCTGATTCTGAAGGAAAGTATCTGATGTTTTTGTAAGAGTGTCGGAGAAATAGTTCCATAGCGTGATGCCTGACAAATAGAAAAGAGCCTGAGGAATTCCATCAGTGGGGATGCCTGCCAGGCCACCGAATACAAACATGAAGACAATTGTGGTGAATATCGGTTGAATGAAGAACCAAAGTGGGCCCAGGATTGTCTGCTTGTAGAATGTGACAATGTCGCGCTTAATATACATCTCAAGCAGATCCTTGTATCGCCAAAGCTCCTTCAGGTTAAGACTCACAAGCTTGCCTTTGGGTTCACTGATTAATGTCCAGTCTTCGGGTAGGTTCATTATTTTCGTCTATCTGTTCGAAATCGTAAGGTCATAAGATCAGGTCCTTCGACTGTATTCCTGATACCACTCAAAAAATCTCTTTACGCCAGTCGTAAGGTTTGTGCGTGGAGAGAATTTACAGTGGGTATTAATTAGCTCAATGTCAGCGAAAGTGGCGTTTACATCGCCGGGCTGCATAGGGAGATACTCTATTACAGCCTTCATTCCAAGTGCAAGCTCAAGTTCGGAAACCAGATCATTGACTGTTACAGGCCGATTATTCCCGATATTCATGAGAGAAGGAGGGGGTGCAGTATCAATCTTTTGGATAATGGCCATGATGCCGCCAATAATATCGTCAATAAAGGTGAAGTCGCGCAATAGTTTTCCTGCAGCATAAACCTGAATAGGCATTCCGTTCATCATGGCTTCGGTGAATTTGAAGATAGCCAAATCAGGTCTTCTCCAGGGACCGTATACCGTGAAAAAACGCAATCCGGTCGCTGGTATTCCATACAGGTGGCTGTAGGTTGATGCCATCAGCTCATTGCTCTTTTTTGTGGCAGCATATAGGCTGACGGGGTGATCAACATTGTCTTCCTCGCTGAAGGGCACCTTTTCATTGTTGCCATAAACGCTCGAACTGCTCGCATAAAGAAGGTGCTTAACAGGGTAATGCCTGCAAGCTTCGAGAATATTGAAAAAACCAACAATGTTGCTCTGTATGTAAACATCAGGATGATCAATACTGTACCTTACCCCCGCCTGGGCTGCAAGATGAATAACATACTCAAACTTCTCATCACTGAACAGATCCATTATTCCTGCTTTGTCCTCAAGATTCATCCTGATAAATCTGTAGGCCGGATACCTGGCGCTCAGAACTATCTTATCCCAGTCAACCTCCTCCCTCTTTATGCCGGCTTCGTTCAGCCTTGCATACTTTAGACTAACATCATAATAATCATTGATGTTGTCAATACCTACAACCTCTTCACCCCGCTCAAGCATAGCATTGGCCATGTGAAAGCCGATGAAGCCTGCAGTGCCGGTGACCAGAAATTTTGCCATAAGAAGGTCTGAGGTCTAAAGGTCTTGATAAATCTTAAAATTCAGAATAACTTTAAGGTTGTGAAAGTTCAACCTAAAACAATTTGCCATGAAGTCAAAATTTCTCTCTCTCGACTGGAAGGATTTTTCAAGGGGTCTGTTGATCGCCTTCCTTACTGCTGTATTAACGGGTGTCATCAATATTCTTGATGCCGGGGCTGTTTTTACATGGGTGACACTCAAGCCGGTGCTTATTGCCGGTGTTTCGGCGGCCTTGTCTTACCTGTTGAAGTGCCTTGCGACTAATTCGCAGGACCAGATGTTTAAACGGGAGCCAGGATAGGTCCCTTAATTACATTCAGTCCCTGACTCTCAAGGAATTTACGGAACTTAACTACCGGTATATTTGATAGTCTCCTGGCAGACATAACAGGCGTGTATTAAACCGGCAATCCTATCTCCTCATGAAAAGTATTTACACTGTACTTGTCAAAAATCTCTGAGATATAGTCATTTTCATTGATAACAGTTGTAATGCTTGGTGCAAGCAACTTCCGCGGATGTTTTTCTGAACCTTTCACCTCCCAACCTAAATCGGCCAGAACTTTGGCAATGGTCTTCTTTTTTACAGTATAATCCACAAAATCCTCCATCACAATCTCAAAGGATTTCTTAGCCTGATTTTCATCATTTCCGTAACCAGTCAGGTCGAGATGAGGAGAATAAACAAAATGAACCTTGTTCTCATCCTGGAAATGAAAGAGCAATAGCTTAACTCTGACAACGGAAGTCTTGCCCTGAAACTTACCTTCGAAAATATAAGGAGGCATACTCTTGGAAATAATGAGTTACAAACTGTTATAATAACAATCTTATCAGGTCATGCGTTCACAGGCCGAAATTACCTGTATCTATCCAGCGCATGTCCAGTATTGACCAGAAGTCGAGGGCGAGGCCGTTAAGTACATATTCATATGGCAGCCAGCCGTAGCCGTTGTCTCCCCAGCTTTTTCCCCAGCTGTTGCGGATCAGAAGGGCACCCCGGGTTTCACTTTTACATCTGAGATTAGTGATCCTGCGATCATCATCATAGCCTACCGCCATGACAGCATGGCCCCACCGGGCGCTCTCACCCTTGCAGGGATAAGGGATGTCTCCCGGTTGGTCCGAGTCCTCAAATGATTCAAACCCCCAGAAACCAAACATGGAAGGTATGCCGGCTGTCAGATAGCTCTTGACAGATGCCAGTACATCAGCAGCCGGTACCTCCGAACCCTGGGGGTCATGACAGAAGTATTTGACTGTTGAGTAGTTCTCTGCAAGAGCATAGACAAACCCGGTTGGCTCCCTGTCAAAGTCCTTCACCTTATAGGGCCAGTACTTCTCATCAGGCACACCGCATAGCACAAGGGCTCCCATGGTCTCGCGCAGCCATGCACCAGTGTCGCCCGTGACCTGCATCAGGTTGCGGGTTGTCTTGTAGAGGAAGAGCCTTGATGCATCAATATGTTTTCCATAGGCACGTTTCTCAAAGTACTCCACGATTCCTGCGGCGGCATGAGCGGTACAGGCACCCAGGTCGCGCTGGTTTTCAATAGGGCTGCACCATTCGCGCAGATCAACGGATGAGCTCTGAGTCAGCCTGAAAGAGCGCATGGCCAGTTCCTTTTTATCCACCTTTGGAAACTTCAGCTTCCGGTTAAATGTCATTATCTGGCGGTGCAGGGGTGTGTAGTCGCGCAGGTCGGGGTGCGGGGCAAGCCATCCGGTGCCTACCTTGTGTGGCACACCGGTGACCCATATCTTCCGGTTGAGCACTCTGTTCTTCATTGCTCCACCTCCCTCAATACTGTTCCACCGGGAGCAGGCAGAATCTCAAACAGTCTGAAACACTTTCCCTCTTCGTGCTGCTGTCCCGGAGGAGCAGTGAATGTCTGGGCTGCATAAGCACTCTTGGAGAGCATGGCCGCAAAGGCCTCCATGCTTTCAGCAAGTTGCGAGTCGGTTGCAACGCCGTACGACTCCAGAGCACTGTTCTTAAATGCCATCTTCAGCTCGCTGGCGCCAATACCAGGCTTAAGTGCCATAAACTGAGGATTTGCCAGGTCAGGCAAATAGACAACTGAGGTCTTTACCGTGTTATCCTTTTCTGCCATGTATTCAACAAGCAGGTAGGGTTTGAGAGTGTAGAAGCGGATACCTGTTTCATTTTTCAGTCCCGCATCAGAGTAAACTTTAACGGTGGCACAACCTGTCATGAGGATGCCTGCCACAAGTGCAATCAGGGTAGATAGGCTTTTCATAATCAGTAGATTTTATCAGACTCTACTAAATTAGAAAAGAAACAGATTCATGTCAAATTTTTTTGATGGTCGAAGAACAAAACAGCTCAAAGAGTATATG
>Ga0302238_1000770_pt1 | contig 30312 bp, 36 predicted proteins | sample AAG_UR_Asn_MG_FD_193527 | JGI IMG/M metagenome (GOLD analysis project Ga0302238, IMG submission 193527) | Enriched activated sludge microbial communities from anaerobic digester in WTTP, New Holstein, Wisconsin, United States - AAG_UR_Asn | ecosystem: Engineered > Bioreactor > Anaerobic >... | reverse complement strand
ACCCGGTGTGCTGGAACACCGTCTGCGCACCGATAGCTCTCTACCAGTTGGGCATACCGATAGACGCACTCCCCTTGACGCACGGTCGAAACACGCAGGTGCATGAACACCTCCCTCTGCAACCAGCTTGTGCCTACAACATCCGGACCGACTGGCCCCCTTAACCCCGGAAAATCAAGCAGTCTAGAAACGCTCAAAGATGCCAAAGCCTTCGCCCATCTCGTATCTACGCTAACCGCTGTAGACAGCTTCCCCCCCAGCAGGCCTGGCGCCTGGCGCTCCACTACTGTTTGGGGGTGATATACTTTGGGGACACGACACAACCAGCCGACAACGATGCGCTGATCGTGGCGTCCAAACTGTCGTGGCCTTGTCTGCCAACGGTTTCGCTCCGGATCCTGGGGCGAAGCGCCCCGTGTGCAACACCGGCTTGGTGTGCCAGTCTTGTGGGGCCCGAATATAACCCGCAGATCGCTCCTTGGCCCCGATCGAGCGCAGCCCAACTTGGAGAACCTCTGCGAGCCATCAACTTGAAGGACCCGGCCGCTAGCCACCGCACATCCTTGGCTTTCGATGCTGATGGCCACACTGGGAGGCTTGTGAAAGGAGCCGATTGGCGCAGCATCAAGCATGTCGCTAGCGCCCTGCTGCGCATCCACACGTGGGCTTGCTTTCCCATGGTTCAACGCGCTGAAAGCCCCGGCTCCCAAGGTAACCTATAAAAAATGCATAACCGCTTCAAAGTCGCCAGACTTCACCAGAAACAGCCACAGTGTTACGCGTACAAACACCCTGTGTTACAGCGACGTGACACCACACGTTACGTTTGGGCACCCGGCACACTCGTAAAAGCACCGGGCGCGGGTGTCTTCACTGGTCGGATGAGAGCCGAAACCCACGGCTCTGAATTGGACACGCATTGCCTCCAACCTCGCTAGCAGCGGCCTAAGGGGCTCCCCAGGCATAAGAACGCCACCTTCGGTCCGTTAGGTGGCTCGACCACTCTCCTGGCTTGGCACGATGTCTGCTTTCGATCATGCAACCGCGGTCCGGTGGCCGAGATCGTGAGTGGGCCACAAGAGGGCGCATTCCAATCGGGGCACTGGCTCAGGTAATTGTGGGTTAGGTGCGTTACTTTCACGTATGGGAGCTAGCATGTTTGTGAAGTACAAGAACGGGAGCATCTTGGCCCTGCTCCCATTCCGATGAAAGCTTCGGGGCGGCAAGGTGCATTCAAGGGCGACCGGTGCCGCATCTGTCATCACGGGTACTTACAAACGTTTGCAAAGCAACGCATTCATTTTTTCGTAATAAGGAGACCTTATCATGAAGCCATCGCCAATCACAACCACACTGACCTGCGGCCGTTGGGCCGCATTTCTACTCGCTGCTCTCTTGACCACCGGAACAGCGAACGCCGACCAAGGCATCTGGGGACCGGAGTGTCGCTCCATTACCCTTCAGCCAGACAACGAGGCTGGCCAATACGTGGTTGAAGCTCTTGTGACACTGCCCAACGGTACACTAGGCCTCACGCAACTCAGTCTCGCCACGAACGCCTCGACTGTCCAACCCGAATACGTTTGGGGAATTCCGGCATCGTCTGCCTCAGCGGAGCGGCGGGATGAGTACCTAGTGATGTTCCGAATCGGCGCCGCTCCTGGCCTAGCATCAATTGAACTCCGAGTGACCATCACAGGCGACGGCGTCAACACGCCGAGCCTTGTTCATGACTTCAACTACACGTTTGTCGTCGGTTCGGGCCTGCCAGTTCCAGTCTCGCCGGTGGAATTGACCGAGGAGTGGACGGCCATTGATACAGCAGCGACCTCCCAGGCGGGTAAGACCGTCTTCGCTGGCGCGGTGGGAGTCCCGACAGTGCAACCCATCGGCTTGCCGGCCGAAGAACTGCAACCTGACATCAACTAAGGCAACCGTCTTCTAAGGATAGCTGAGGACAAAAATGAATTCGAAGAGGAGCATTTATGAAAGCACATTATAGCATATCGGCCTTCCTGTTGTGCATGGCGGTGTCAACCGCCTCAGTCGGAGCGACACGTACGGTCTGTGGGTACGTGAACTTCTGGGATAAGCGCTCAAACTGCTCTGGATGTGGCACATCTTGCGAACCTGGGCGTATCGACCCATGCACCCCCGATACTAAGAAGTCAGCACGCGGGCTTGTGGTTGAGTTGTGGGACTATGACTCCGATGGTGGTGACGAGTACATTGGTGCGTGGAAGTGGGACAATGGCTACCGCTGCATGACATTCGAGTGGGAAAACGCTGCATATTCTAAAGGGGAGACCAATCCAGACATATATATGAAAATTAGCGGATGGAAGCTAAGAACCGGCACTGCTGAATACGTTTACTTGAGGAACCCGGATTGGACCACCCCGGCGGATATGACATGGCGTACTACCAATCGGGTCAACGAGTGCACAGGAGGAGCTCCATGTGTCTTCCCAAGTGAGCACATCATTGGCACAAATAGTCGCAGTGACTCCTGGACCATATTGATGAACATGGGAAATAGCATCGAAAATCCTTACTTGGTTTTTGCCAACTATTTGGTCAAAGAATTGCGGGTGCGGTGGGCGCCGCATTGTATCGACTGCGGCGACCCATCTCAGGGGCCCGACGACTGTGCTTGCGGTTCTGCCACCGCTGGTTTTGCGGACCGGGACCAGATCCGTGTCGTTGACTCTAGCGTATGGCCTTGGTATGTTGCGGCTCACGAGTTTGGGCATGTGACGCAGTTGGCACTCCTGGGCCGGACTTCCTTGAGGTGCGACTATGGTCCTGACGGCGATCACTCCCTCACAGGGGTCAACCCTGATTCGGCTGCCACGGCGGAGGGGTGGGCGCATTACGTAGCTTGCCGTGGTTATTGGGATCCCGAAAACTCGTCGTCTGTACCGTACATTTTTGGGTTTGACTTTGAGAGCGCTACCCCCGTCAATCATGACCCCGGAGATACGTGTGCGGATAATAGGGGCGTTGAACTGCAGATTGGGAAGTCGTTCTGGGACCTCGACGACGCTGCTTCGGAGACCTATGTCGCTCCGGCCCAAACAGGTGACGGCATTAACGCTTCCACGAGCGACATCGCTGAGTGTTGGTATGAATTTGCCGATGGTACTAGCAACAGACAGGACTTTGAGTGCGACGGTGATTGCGACACATCCGACGGTTCATGGGATCCGCAACACGGAGTCAATGCATGGGACTACTATTACAACTGCTCGCATATTTTTGCGGCTTCGTTTTATAGTTCGTTTCTATGGCATAACTGCCAGCAAACCATGGATTCAAACTAGGCCCCGGCTGCGGCTGGACCTGGCGGAGGAGACAATGGCATCAATTTGCAAATGCGCCGGCCTCACGGTTCTTGTCATGGCGGCGGCTACCATTTGGTCGTGCGGCGGAGAAGTGCAATCGGCACCAGACTTGATAGATGGAAGCTCGCTTGTCGACACCAAGGACGACGACTCATTGGGAGTCGACGGCGAGGAGATTTCCGCTGAGGACCTGTTGGATGCCCGGTCCGTTGAGGATGACTCTGGCGGGGACTCCTTGGACGCATCGCCCCTCCGCAGTAACACCACGTGTGGAGAATCGAAGCCGTATGCAAAGAACGGTGCTCCGTCTGAGTTTTTCGAATTTCTGGCGGAAGCATGGTCTGATGTCGGGACTTCGGAGATCATGTGCCATCAGAGCAACAAGTACGATCTTCCGTACAGTTGCAAAAGATTGGAAATGCAGGTGGATGTGGTGGAGTCTAAATTTGAGCAGGAAGCTTGGTCCCCATACTATAGTCAAACCATTCTCCTGAATACTCCATTTGGGCAAGTAGAGTGGGTTCGGAATGCACGAAATGGAGGATTGCAGGTAGAGGCCCTTCAGACTCTCGATATCAAGTTGGTGAAGGACTTCTCCCCGCATGGGGAAATCGACATGGAGGTGTGGGCTGGCTCTCTTCTGGTCTACAAGGAGTTTCGCATTCAGGCGGTGCCGGCCAACTATTGCTTCAGCACTGAGGGAGTTGCCGAAGTCTGCCTGCGGCTTGAGAGCACTTGTGAAGAGGCTGAGTTTCTGGAGGCTACGGCCGGCTGCAGTGTATTCCCGGCAACCATGGGGATCCAATGCGGAGGCAAGTGGCTGGAACCGCCGGTGCTCCCTCTAAGCGCTGTCGTCTTGGACGAGGGAGTATTCTTCTTGATTGAGGCGAATGTTTTTGGGAACGTTGACTTGCTGAACTCCGAATGCCCTCTTGAATGGTGGCATTACCGGTTGTTTTCTTTTGAGTATTTTGATGATGGGGCTTTTGTCCCCCCACGCGACATCGCTGATTCCCTTGGAGATTAGCGAACGCGCTACCCCACCACGCTCTTCCTCCTCATCCGATAACGTGCCCCCGAAAACATCACCCCCGCCCCTCCGGTCTTAACCCTCAGCCACCAGGGCCGGCTTTGGTCGAAAGCGAACGGCTGGGGGTCATGCGGCGCGACCGGGATCGACGAGGACGAGTTCGTGGACCAGGCTCTCGCTCCCGTTGATGCCGATGATGACATCGCCGAAGTCGACGGAGCTGCCGATGAAGTGGGCCAGCTCTGAGGTGGAGAAGCCGAGGGTGACGTTGAGGGATACCCGATCAGAACTCCACGTCCGGGGTGGCGGGTGAGTTGGCATGGAGTTTGAAGTGGCGGTCCTGTTGTGGGGTTGTTGTGGGTTAAGCTACACGGCTGCTCACATATCTCGATCCACCCAGCAGCCGTGTACCCCGCCTTCGACGGCCCAGAGGGGGCCGCTCAGGCCCTTCGATGGGAGCCGGCCATAGGCCGAGTCGAGGGGGGGGACGAGAATGGTGAGCAATGGTTTGGGGAGAGAGGGGGTAGTTGGCCAGCCTCTTTGAGGCGAAGCCAGGACTCTGGGAGGAGGTCATCGATGCGTTCCTGATGCCCCGTCTGGACCAGGAGGAGGAGGTCGGAGAGAAGGTCCATGGGGCTCACTCCCTTGGCCTGGCAGGTAGCGGCCATGGTCAAGGCCATGGCCAGAGTTTTTTCCCGGCCTCGTTGTGGGCGAACGCCCCCTTGCCCCGATACGACTCATCAGCTCCGCCAGGTACACGGCTGCTCACATATCTCGCTCCCCCCAGCAGCCGTGTACCCCGCCTTCGACGGCCCAGAGGGGGCCGCTCAGGCCCTTCGATGGGAGCCGGCCGAAGGACGAGTCGAGGGGTAGGGGCGAGAATGAAGGTCACTGGTTTACTCCCTTCCGGTACCCTCGACGAAACGCCGCTTGGTGCCTCGGAGGGTCTCCAGTTCCAGCCACCGGCTCGAATGCTCCTGCACCTCCCCACTTCGTATGGAGACATCAACTGGGACAAACCGGACCTCTTTCCCCTTCCCCCGAGCGGCGGCTCCCGCCGGGCAACCGAAAAGTCTGTATGTCAGCGCATTGAAGCCCCCCCTCCTCATTGGCGAACTCCCGAACCGTCTTCTCTCCGGGCTTCACGGCGAACCGGTAGAGCACCTCCTGGTCCAGGAAGCTCTCCCCAGGAAATTCTTGCCTTCATCTCCCCTTTGACATCCCCACAGCCCCTGTGCCAAAGTGCCGTCGTTGTACTTCTTACTCTCAGTGTGGATTGGAGATCATGGACCAGTTGCAGACCCACAACGTTGTTACTCCTGAGCAGGTCGAGGCCTTCATCGCCAAGTGGCGGGAATCCGGGGGCTCGGAGCGGGCTAACTATGTCTCCTTTCTCAACGAGCTGTGCGACATCATCGAGGTGCCAAGGCCCGACGCCAAGGTGTCGGATGACATTCGAAATGACTACGTCTTCGAACGAGAGGTGCTCTTCACCCACGCCGATGGGAAACAGACAACGGGAAGAATCGACCTCTACAAGCGTGATTGTTTCGTGCTGGAGGCCAAGCAGGGGGTAGACGCCGAGATGATTGCCTCGGCAGGCTTGCTGGGCAGCGGGCATCGTCGAGTACACCGGGGTCACGGCGTCAGAGGCAGCCTCACCTGGGATGCAATGATGGAGAGGGCCAGGCTTCAGGCCGAGCGCTACGCCCGGGCGCTGCCCGTTGACCATGGCTGGCCCCCCTTCCTGATTGTGGTGGACGTCGGTGCCCGTATCGAACTCTTCGCCGACTTCACCCGCCAAGGTAAGACCTATACCCAGTTCCCCGACGCCCAGGGATTCCGAATCTCCCTCAACGACCTCGCCCGCCCCGCCGTCAGGGCCATGCTTCGCTCTATCTGGACCCAACCCATGCTGCTTGACCCGTCGCTGCAAAGCGCCAAGGTCACCCGAGACGTCGCCGAACGCCTGGCCAAACTTGCAAAGGTCCTGGAACAGGACGGACATCAGCCTACCGCCGTAGCCGAATTCCTCACCCGCTGCCTCTTCTGCATGTTCGCAGAGGACGTTAGCCTGCTGCCCTCCAGACGATTCACTCTGATGCTGGAGCAGATGCAAGGCAGAGCAGACAGAGCCCACCTCATGCTGGAGGACCTCTGGCGAGCCATGGACCGAGGAGGCTTCTTCACAAACTGGATGCAGGACCTCTTGCGATTCAACGGCTGGCTCTTTCGCTCAACAACAGCGCTTCAACTCAATGAAGAGCAGCTTGGCCTGCTGATTCAGGCCTCGCACTGCGACTGGACCAACGTGGAACCTGCCATCTTCGGCACCCTCATGGAGCGGGCCCTCAACCCCGACGAACGCCACAGCCTGGGTGCCCACTACACACCTCGGGCCTACGTCGAGCGCCTGGTACTGCCCACCGTCATCGAGCCCATTAGAGAAGAGTGGACGGCCGTTCAAGCAGCGGCTTTTCACCACGCAAGTCAGTCGGAAATAGAGCCAGCTTATAAGCTTGTCTCCGGGTTTCATAAGCGGTTGTGCGAGATTCGAATTCTGGACCCTGCCTGCGGCACCGGGAACTTCCTCTACGTCACCCTGGAGCACATGAAGCGCATCGAGGGCGAGGTGCTTGACGTCATCGGTAAGCTGGGCGGAGGCACGCTGTTGCAGCGCAGTATCGCCGAGGGCTACTCAGTATCACCGGCCCAGTTCCTTGGTATCGAACTCAATGCCCGTGCGGCCAACCTGGCTAAGCTGGTCCTCTGGATTGGTTACCTCCAGTGGCACTTCCGAAACCGAGGGGCCAACGTCAAAGTTCCCGAGCCCGTCATGCAGGACATCTCCAACATTCAGTGCCGAGATGCCGTTCTGATGCACGACGGCTTCCAGACCCTCTGTGACGAAAGCGGCAAGCCCATAACCAGGTGGGACGGAAAGAGCTACAAGCCATCGCCCGTAACCGGTGAGCCAATCCCCGACGAATCGGCCATCGTTCTGGTAGAGCACCCCACGAACCCACGAAAGGCCCAGTGGCCCCAGGCCGACTTCGTTGTGGGCAATCCACCATTCATAGGCAACAAGCGCATGCGCATGGCCCTGGGCGACGGCTACGCCCTGGCCTTGCGAGAGACCTGGCCCGAAGTGCCCGAATCGGCTGATTTCGTGATGTACTGGTGGCATCACGCCGCAGAGCTGACCCGAGAGGGGCAACTGCGAAGATTCGGACTAATCACAACCAACAGCCTACCCCAGGCATTCAACCGCCGAGTGGTCCAAACCCAAATGGAGGCCCAACCGCCCCTCTCACTCCTCTTCGCAATCCCGGACCACCCCTGGGTCGACTCAACCGACGGCGCTGCCGTACGAATCTCGATGACCGTTGGCACGGCCGGCACCAAGCCGGGCCGCCTGCTCAGAGTATCCAACGAACGCTACGAGAACGGCCGAGACGAAGTGGTGGTCACCCTCACCGAGAAGCGCGGCAAGATCCATCCCGACCTGAAGACAGGCGCCGACGTCAACTCGGCCACCCTCCTGAAAGCCAACGAAGGCCTGGCAAACCGTGGCGTCATCCCGCATGGGGAGGGGTTCTTTGTTACCCCGGACGAAATCCACCAGTGGCCGGAGCCAAGACCAAGCGCCAACCTGCTTCGCCCCTACTTGAATGGGCGCGACCTCAATCAAGTGGTGCGAGGGGTCTTTGTGTTTGATACATACGGTATAGATGAGTCAAGACTCAGAACTGCATTCCCTGCTGTTTACCAGCGACTTCTTGAGCGAGTGAAGCCAGAGAGGGATCAGAATCCGAGGAAGACGCGGAGGGACCGGTGGTGGCTCTTCGGTGAAAACCAGCCACGAATGCGCGCCTCGCTGGCAGGCCTTCCCCGGTTCATAGTATTGCCATATACCAGCAAGCATCGTTTTTGCGTATTTATGCCAAGCGATGTTTTGCCTGACGATGGGCTAATTGCTGTTGGCATATCTGATGCCTTCTACCTTGGTGTCTTGTCCAGCCGAATTCACGTCGTTTGGGCGCTGTTTGCCGGGGGTCGGCTGGGGGTGGGCAACGACTCACGATACAACAAGTCCACCTGTTTCGACGCATTCCCGTTCCCAGAGGCTGATGAAGTAGTGAAGGAGCAGATTCGGGGGCTTGCGGAGGAGCTTGATGCGCATCGGAAGAGGCAGCAGGCGGCGCATGTGGGGTTGACGTTGACGGGGATGTACAACGTGTTGGAGAAGTTACGTAGTGGGGAGGCGCTGACGGGGAAGGAGCGGGTGGTATATGAGCAGGGGCTGGTGGGGGTGCTGAAGAGTCTCCACGACCGGCTGGACGAGGCGGTGTTTGCGGCATACGGCTGGCCTGCGGGCCTTACGGACGACGAGATACTGGAGCGTCTGGTGGAGTTGAACCATGAACGGGCAGCGGAGGAGGCCGAGGGTCGGGTGCGGTGGCTGCGCCCGGAGTTCCAGAGCCCCGAGTTGAGGGCCAAGAGGGCGACGCAGGGGCAGTTGATGCTGGGCACCGCCTTGACAGAGGAGGCCCCTGCCGAGGAGGGGGAGCCCGAATCGGGAGTTGCGGAACCGGCGAAGAAGCGGGGCAAGAAGGCGGTGGCCGCCAAGGCCCAACCCGGCGTCCTGCCGTGGCCAGAGACCGTACCGGAGCAAGTGCTGGCCCTGCGAGGCCTACTCTCCGCCACGCCGGGCAGCAGGTCTCCGTCTCAGTGGGCCTCGTTCTTCACCGCTGCGCCGGTATCCAGGGTGGCAGAGCTGTTGGATACGCTGGTGGCCCTCTCTCTGGCGCACCGTGACGAGGATGGGGGGATTCGGGAGTGAGGGAATGGAGAGAGGGAACTAACCGGGGACGGAGGATGAGAACTTCTCAGACAGACCCGTAGTGCCGCATGACCCAGGCCTTACATAACAGGGACAGTTCCTACAATCTGTCCTCTATGTTATCAAGCAGTCGTTTGCCATGCAAAACTACCACCACGAGAATCTTGTTGTCATCTACTCGATATACTAGTCTATAGCTAAAAACCAGGCGCTCTCGTAGTTCTGGCTCACCAATCTCCGGCACTACTCGACCTGAATAAGGAAACTCAGTAAGAACTCGGCAAACCGCCATAAAACGCGCAACAAGGCTGCCGGCATAGAAGACAGAGTCTTTTGCTACATACTCGGCGATGGCCTCAAGATCCTCAACCGCTGCAGGTGACCAGTTTACTTCGATGTCCACTTGCTAAGTTTCCTTTCCACTTCGTCCTGGCCAAGCGCTCCTTCCTGCTCCGCCCGTTCAATGCCTCGACGCACCTTGCTAATAACATACAAGTGATATTGGACGTCTTCGAATGTGCAATCGTCAGGGAGTTTGTCAAGCAGCAACTTGACCTCCGACTTGGCTGAATTCATTAAGTCCTTCCTCCGGCCACGGCCCCATAACCCTGGCGTAATCGCCAGTTCCCATGGTCCGAACCACAACTGACGAAAGCAATATTAGCCTTGGTGTCAGCCTCGGGTCAAGGGTGAGACAAATCCCGGGACCGTTGACAAGTTGGGGAGGACAAGCTGGGGACGGACAAGTTGGGGACGGACAGGCTGGGGACGGACAGGCTGGGGACGGAGGCCCACGACTCCTCAGACAAGAGGGGGCACCCGCCACCCGTGACCAGGTCCTACTCGACCTTGGGCTACCATGAAGAAGAGAACGTCGGGCTTACCGTGAAGCAGATATTGTAGAAGATAGGTCTTTCCCGTGCGCCCCTGACCATACAGCAGCACCAGCGCACTCTTCCCGCCGAGCAACCGCTCCAGACGCTGCTACTCTTCGATTCTGTCGACCAATCCCCGCATGCTTCGACCGCGATTAAACTATCGGTTCGTCAACTTAAAAGCCCGGAAGTTGGTGGCCGTTCACCCTGTTCTGATGCAGCCTAAACGTTCTTCGCCTGGACGACGAACTCCACATGGCACTCCAGGACCCCGAGAAGGAAGAGTACCTGGTCCACGGACTTCGAATAGTTCGTCTGGTCGAGAATCCGATAGAACTGGGTGGCGGAGCTCCCCAGCCGGCGGATGATCTCCCGTTTGCTCAGCGGGCTCTCGGCCACCCTCCGCTGAGCCTCCAGCGTAAGTTCGTAGAGCAGTATATTGCGCAGGTACGAAGGGTCCTTGTGGTAGTCGAGCAGCCGCTCCAGATGTACGGACCCCTCGGCCCCGGACTGGAGTTGGTACGTGAAGGCCTCGTTGGCAAGTTCCCAGTCGACGTAAGCCTTCACAACCGGGTCCGCTGCGGAGGGTATGGGGGCACACTTGGCAAAGGGGAACGAGTAGGCGCGACCACCGGCGGTGACCACGAAGGCACGAAGGCTGCGGTTGATTTCTACGTTGAGTATCTTCATAGCAACCCCTCTCTGACCAGTTCTTCAATAGCCTCGACCACCCTCCGGCTTGGCTTACCCGCCATTACCTTGCCGTACTCCAGGTCCCACTTCACTACTAAGCGCCCGTCACGAAACACATGGACGTGCTCAGGGCCATGGTCCCCTTTCCACTTCAGAAACACGAACCCAGCCCGACGCAGCTTGCTCACGGCTCAACGCTACCTTGCAGGGTAACACTTGTCAACCGGCATTTCTTGGGACCACCCCGGAACAGTCCCCCGATAGCTGCAGCCTTGCAAAGCCCGAACACTTCACACGAGAATGTGCCTGGCCAGGTATCGCACTCCACAGTGACCGGGAATCCCTCCACTACCTTCACTTCAAGAGAAGTCCTGTTGGCAAGCATGCGGTCACCTCCGTCCCCTATGTCGTCGGAACTCTCCAAATTTGTGGAAAAATCTGCACAGAGCCATCAGCGTGCAGAGACCATCACTGGTGTCGCCGTCCCTCTCCACACTGAGTCATGCTCCGTCCCCAGTTATTCCACTGACCAAGAGCCCCGCCTTGACAATCGGAAACCGTGGCTTTGGTTACACAATGCGTGCTACAATGACGCCGCAGTAGATGGGGGTAACGGTGAAAAGACTTGATCGGACGGCGGTCAGAGTATCAGCGCTCAGCGCTCCAGGTACCGAGTGCGTCCCCGGGACTCCCGAAGAGAGACTTGGCATGGTCTGGGAGTTGACCTGGCGGGCCTGGTCCATTGCCACAAGGGGGAAGATAGATGCTTCATCCCGACTACAGAGACATGTTGTTGTGCTTGAACGACCATGAGGCTGAGTATGTAGTAGTTGGTGCTCATGCTATGGCTGTTCATGGCTTTGTCAGAAGTACTGGAGATTTCGATGTATGGGTCCGTTCTGACCCGCAGAATTCCCAGCGGGTATTCGAAGCCTTGGCGGAGTTTGGTGCTCCCATGGATGGTTTGACGCCCTCGTCTTTCGCACAGTCGGGATTAGTGCTACAGATTGGGGTCGCGCCTGTTAGAATAGACATCTTGACCACAATTTCAGGCCATATTACATTCGACGAAGCCTTCAACTCAGCCAGCATCGTACTGCTGGATGGAATCGCTGTCCGGGTTCTGTCAGCGGAGCTTCTTCTTAGAAACAAGCTTGCCGCCGGTAGGCCCAAGGATCTCCTTGATGCAGAGAACCTGCGTGGTCAAGGGTGATGCAAATCCGGTTACAGCCTGACGGGGTGGAGAGAATCTCGCACCCCATTTCCATGGCCGGTGGCCATGGGGGACCTTGTCTGGTCAACGAAATGTGGGGACGCAATGTGGGGACGGAGGACGACGAGTTCTACGGGGGGAATCAATGTGGGGACGGAGGGCGACGACTCCTCAGTTCGACCGCGATTAAACTATCGGTTCATCAAGTTATAAGCCCGGAAGTTGGTGGCCGTTCACCCTGTTCTGATGCAGCCTAAACGTTCTTCGCTTTGACGACGAACTCCACATGGCACTCCAGAACCCCGAGAAGGAAGAGTACCTGGTCCACGGACTTCGAATAGTTTGTCTGGTCGAGAATCCGATAGAACTGGGTGGCTGAGCTCCCCAGCCGGCGGATGATCTCCCGTTTGCTCTGCCGGCTCTCGGCCTCCCTCCCGACTTGCGGTCGCCCACCCAACCACCACTCGCCAGCCGCATAATCCACGAGTCGTCACGGATTATCCTGGATAATCGACAGGACATCGTTGATTATCCGCAAGAAGTGCGCATAATCCGGAAAGCAGGAAAGGATGGAGGCGATTGACCATGTTCTACCGAAGGCTGGTTCAAGAGATGCTGGAGGGCAAGCGTTCCAGAAACAAGGTGCGTCTGCTCTTCGGGGCTCGCCAGGTTGGCAAGACCGCACTGCTCAATAGGCTGTTGCCTGAAGGGAACTCCATTGTTTACAACCTGCAGCAATCGTCGGTCAGGCAGCGATTTGAGGCCGACCCGGCTTCGTTCTCCAGGGAGATTCGGGCCTTGCCCAAGTCGATTACCCACGTGGGGGTGGATGAGATTCAGAAGGTTCCGGCCCTGCTGGAGGAGGTCCAGGAACTCTATGACAGTTCACCCGAGAGAGTTCAGTTCTTTCTCACGGGAAGCTCTGCTCGACAGCTCAGGCAGCGTTCCGCCAATCTGTTGCCCGGCCGCTGCCACATACACGGCCTCTTGCCCGTTACCAGATTGGAGGAGGAGGGGGCTTTTCAGCCCCTCCTTGGGGGGCAAACACTCAATACCGACGGATTTCCCCAAAGGAGCCTCGAATCAAGGCTGCTGCTGGGCAATCTGCCCGGTGTATTGTTGGAAGAGCCGGAGACGGCCGCCGCTACATTGGACGCATATGTGCAGAACTACATCGAGGAGGAGATTCGCCGTGAAGCCCTGGTGCGGGATGTTGGGGCGTTTCTGAGTTTCGTACGCCTATCCGCGGCCGAGAGCGGGGCCCAAGTGAACCTTGCGGCGCTTTCCCGAGAGAGCGGCATTGCCGCATCGACCCTGGCGGGGTTCTACAAGGTGTTGGAGGAGACTTTTGTTGGTTACCAGCTCAATTCCTATCACGGCTCTGCCCGCAAACGCTTGCTGACCACTCCCAGGTTCTACTACTTCGACTTGGGCGTCAGGGGTGCCGCCGCCGGAACTCCTCTGCTTCTCAGCCTTGCTCCAACACAGGCGGGGCCTATGTTGGAGCATTGGGTGGCGCTGGAGCTTATACACCGTGCCAAGTACCAGGGCCGAGGCGTCGATGTGCGATTCTGGCGCACCGCCAGCGGTGCAGAAGTGGACTTCGTATGGGTCTGCCCGGAGCAGGACATCCCCATTGAGGTCAAGTGGACCGAGAACCCGAGGCCCGCCGACGCCCGGCACATTGAGACCTTCCTGGACCTGCACCCCGACCGGGCAACCAAAGGCTTTGTGGTGTGCAGAGTCCCTCGACGTCAGCAACTGACGGACAGAGTAGTTGCCATCCCCTGGTCCGAGCTCTGATGCAGCCTAAACGTTCTTCGCTTGGACGACGAACTCCACATGGCACTCCAGGACCCCGAGAAGGAAGAGAACCTGGTCCACGGACTTCGAATAGTTCGTCTGGTCGAGAATCCGATAGAACTGGGTGGCGGAGTTCCCCAGCCGGCGGATGATCTCCCGTTTGCTCAGCCGGCTCTCGGCCACCCTCCGCTGAGCCTCCAGCGTAAGTTCGTAGAGCAACCGCCGATTCTTGGGGGCGCCCCCAATACCTGCTCCCGCTTTGCAAAGCCCCACCACTTCACACGAGAATGTGCCTGGCCAGGTATCGCACTCCACAGTGACCGGGAATCCCTCCACTACCTTCACTTCAAGAGAAGTCCTGTTGGCAAGCATGCGGTCACCTCCGTCCCCTATGTCGTCGGAACTCTCCAAATTTGTGGAAAAATCTGCACAGAGCCATCAGCGTGCAGAGACCATCTCTGGTGGCGCCGTCCCTCTCCACAATCGTAAAGCGGTACTTCACGATTATCATAAAGTTGGGCCTCTTGACACGACATTGGGGCTGGCCCATAATTCGTATCTCGTTCAGCCCATTTATGGGCCCACAATGCAGAGCGCCGACTTGAACCCCTTCCTGGCTACCAGAGCTTTCGCCTACTTTCAAGGCGAAATACTGCCAGAATTTGCCTCGGTGCAAGGCGACAACAGGGGGCCGAGGGCCTGCAGCCCTGGTTCGTCCCTCCCTCTCCAGAATCGTATCAGGGTCTCACAGTAAACGACGCTGCAACAAAGCCTGCATGTCCCTACGGCCATCGGCTATGACCATTATATAGACTCGTCCAGCGATAATCCTGTAAATGATGCGATATGGTTTGAATCGTATTTGTCGATAATCTCTTATTCCAATGACCAATAATTCATCAGGATAGCCACCTCGTTCCGGATTCTCCCTGAGGTGCTGGAAAGAATCCTCAAGTCGACTCAAGACATATTCCGCCTTCTCTGTGGAGTCGTTAGCTTGGATAAAGTCATACAACTCCTCGAGATCCCTAGATGCATCGTCGGTCAGAAATACCGGAAATGTCATGAGGAGCCCTTTTTCTTCTCTCGAATCCGCCGAATAACATCCTCCGCTGGCTGAACCTGCCCGTCGTCAATCTGGGCCCTGCCCAACGCAAGGATCTTCAGCAGGGCCAAGGTCTCCTGAGTCTGCTCGTACCCCTGAATATCCTGCAAAACGGCCTTTGCCTCACCGTTCTGAGTGATAATCAGCGGACCACCCTCAGCAGCCAGATTTCTAACAATCTCGGCAGCGTGGGCCTTCAGATAACTGATCGGCCGGATTTGCTTCGAGAGCTTCATGACGCTTCACCTCATCGGACCGAATATGGTCCATAAACGGGTCGCATGTCAACACCGCGTGGCATGGCCGCAGCCGTGGGGCTTCCCCAGAGCCCGCCCGACCCGGTCCGACACTGGTTGCATCCACCCACCTCACGGCGCCGGCCTTCCGCACGTGCAGCACGCCACGATCGAATCGCCATCGTGGGATGGTCGGTAGTCCACATGACGCTGAGTAACCGCATAACCTAGAACTCTTGTACATCGCTCGATTCTGCGATATCAGATCTTCGTTGCGGGTCTCTGGGCGCTGCTCCACTATCTCCTGCCCAGACCAGGCTCTTCGAAGAGGCGTTCTCAACGGTATTGGAGGCGGCGGTGGCTATTGCAGATGTTTATGTACGGGAGTTTCATAGGCAAACAAGGTTTTACTACTCGCATTGGATGCCGAACTCACCTCTCAAACTTGGTGACGTCGGCATTCTGGAGGATGGATGCCATCTTCGTCCTCGCACCACCTTCGCCGACCTGCACAGCCGCTCACGCGTCACGATTCGTCGCTACGGCTTCACCGGTTCCGATGGGAACTCACCCGAATCGTAATACTCTTCCAGCGTCGGGATGAGCACGTGAGGAAGGTCGCTCTGCCACAGGTCCACGCCCGCCTCTAAGAAGGTTAGCCACCCCTTCGTTGTGCCCATGGTGGCAAATGTATCGCCCGTTGCCATGACGTCCTGCTGAACCTTGATCCCCAGGGCGTGAGCCGCTGCCACGAAGTCGGGACGGGCCTCGGCGTAAGAGAGTTCGACAATGATAAGGTCTGGTATGGCCGCCAACGCAGTCTCCAGCTCAGCCACGTCGGCCACCGCAGGCATCAGCAACAGATCCGGACACGTTGGAGCCATGGCTAGAACAGTCCCCAACCCGTCCCTTATCAACGCCACCGACTCACTCTTCGTCTCGCGCACAACCCCCACCACCGCTTCCCAATTCTCAGCCTTCTGGTCAAGGTAGACCATGAGCCCTAACTCCTTTGCCAGCAGCAGCGCTTCGGCAAGAGTGGGCACCCGCAAGCTCTCGGGGTCATCGGCGTCAGCCCCTTTGAGCCTCAGGGCCCGAATCTGCTCCAACGTCAAATCCGAAACGTTGCCCTCGCCGTCGGTGGTACGGTCCACAGTACCATCGTGCATCAGCACCACCGCCCCGTCGGCAGTAAGCCTGGAATCAACCTCAACGAAGTCTGCCCCAAGAGCCGCTGCACCCCTGATGGATGCCAGCGAGTTCTCAGGATGGTCGGCATGATCGCCACGGTGCGCCGCTACCAGCACCCGGCCGCACTCAGGGGCAAGCAGACACTCCAGGGCCCCCAGAGGAACCGCCGGTCCCATGTCGGCACCAACATCGCCACCGCCACTCTCACCCGTGGTCTCCTCCGCACCAACACCCTCCTCAGCGCTCCAGTCAACGGGGCCCACCCCTTCGCTCGGCGCACCATCCTCGCCTCGCCACTCCTCCTGGCCGCCCACATCAGGGTTCCCACCGGAGGCCTCCCCGGAACCGCACGAAACCCAGATGAGAGCCATGCTGAAAACCAGCGCCATGCTGAAAACCACGGCATAAGTCCGTTTCACTGACTCCCTCCACACTACCGACATCCCGCAGTGTAGGACCCGACCAATCCTTTGTGCAATGTGGAAGTTTGGGCCCTCATCCTTTTTCCTTCCCCCATGCCCCCTCTTTCGGCTAGAATCCGTCGGATTGAAGGAGTGTTGCATGAGACGAGTTGGCATTATCTCCGATATCCACTCGAACCTGGAGGCGCTGGACGCCGCGCTCAAGTGGCTCGATTCACAGAGCGTCGAGGACGTCGTCTGCCTGGGAGACGTGGTGGGCTACGGCCCAAACCCCAATGAGTGTTGTGACCTGGTAAGACGGGTCTCCTCAGTGACCCTGCTTGGCAATCACGACGCAGCAGTCATCGGGGCCATGTCCACCGAGTTCTACAGGGACGCTGCCCGGCACGCCATCCAGTGGACTCGACGACAGCTCTCGTCCACTCACCTCGAATGGCTATACAGGCTCCCATATACCCACCGCCGCCCCGATGACGGAATCGCCTTCTGCCACTCGGCTCCTATCTCCCCAAGCAACTACTTCTACGTCGTCTTCAAGGACGACGCCCAGGCTCACTTCAGAGTCCTGGACCGCCTGGCCTCGCTCTCGCTGTTTGGCCACTCCCACCTCATCAGAGCCTTTGCCCTGGCCGGTGGAAAAGCTACCGAGACCGATATCGCCAAAGTCAAATGGACCGACGGCACCAAATTCCTGGTCAGCGTAGGCAGCGTGGGACAGCCCCGTGACAGGGACCCCAGAGGCGCTGTCTCCTTCGTAGACCTGGACAATGGCACCATCCAGATGCACCGTTTCGAATACGACAAGGGGAAAACCGCCCGGAAAATCGTCCAGGCCGGACTCGAACCCCACTTCGGTGAACGACTGATGACAGGTTCCTGATGAACCCCAGCCGCCATACAATTAGCCCCAGCCGACACCTGGGTGCCCATCCGGCCCGCAATCGAGTTCCACATCAGGCCGGCCAGCCGCCAAGACCGCTTGGCCCCTTTTGTGCTGCCATGCTCCTACTGCTGACCCTGGGCGCCACACACGCCCAGGCACAAGAGCCGGCCCCAACGCCCACACTGGCCCAAATGACCCCCGCAACGCCCCCAGCGGCACGAAAACACCCCGCCGACCCCATGGAACTCCAGGCATTCCGCCAGTTCCTCGAAGCCAGCAACCTCACCGACTCAGCCGAAGTGCTCCTCTCCCAAGGCCCCTGCGGAAAAGAGGCTTGCCTGGGCTTCTCTCTGAACGGAATCGGCCGGGATAGACTCATGTCCCGCCTCTCAGGACTCATCTCAGGCTTCGGATACGGAGCAGACCTCGTCTCCTTCGTCTTCAACTCCACCGCCGATGAGTTCGCTCTTGTAGACATCTCGCTCCATCTGCCCCTGGATGCCCCCAGACTCAAACCCGACGCCCTCACCCTGAGAGCCGCCAGACTCATCTCCCTGCTCAAGGCATTGGCCTCACTCTCGACGGCCCGTGCTGCCTTCAACGCTCCATCAGAGATTCCCGCCGGCACCGAAATCTTTCTCATGACGGCCTTCCGATGGGAAGAACGTGGCGAGACCGGCGTGGTGACCCTCGCTGCCCCGCCACAAGCCCCCGGGCCAGACATCAAACGCCTCGCAGCACCCTGCCCCAAGTGGAAACTGGACCCAGCCCAGCCACCAGCCTCGGGCCCCCTGGCCACCTGGCAACACTACACCCTGGCTTGGAGCTTTCGTTGCGGGCCCGACCCGAAGGACATACAATGATGCGCTGCCATGCCGACCCGGATGGAGGGAGGAACTCCATGCACCGATACTGTTTTCTGATGCTCCCCACTCTGCTGGCCCTCTGGTCTTGTGGTTCCGACCCGGCCCCGGCAGATTCTCAGAACACCGATATATTCGACGCATCACTTGATTTTTATGTGCCTCCCGATATAATAGTATGGCCTGACACCAAGCCAGTCGACAACAAACCTAAAGACACCAAAGAGGACTTGGACGTTATTGAATCTGATGGACTTGACATAGAATTTCCTGATGGAGAGATTTTCGTCCCCGACCAGGGAGATCAGAAGAAGTGCACCAAAGACTCCGACTGCCTGGATGAAGTAGACGATTTACTGCCTTGCGAAAGACCTCTGTGCGATAAACACCTCTCAATCTGTGTTGCTGGACCGAAATCCCCCGGCGAGACCTGTGACGACGGCAACTCCTGCACCACCGACACCACATGCACCCTTGACGGCGCCTGCGTCGGTAAGAAAGTACACTGCGACGACGGAAACATCTGCACAACCGACTTCTGCTTCCCCGATAGCGGTTGTGTGTTCCAACCAAACGACAACGTATGTGATGACGGAAATAGCTGCACAAAGAACGATAGATGCTCTAATCAGGCTTGCGTGGGCGAGGTCAGCCCTGAATGCACATGTATCGTGGACAGCGATTGCAACACATTTAATGATAACAACAAATGCAACGGCACCGTGAAGTGCCTCTTTGGTACCTGCAAGGTGCCGGCCTCCTCTGTGGTGGTCTGCCCCGAGGCAGGAAACAACCCATGCAGAAAGGCCGCTTGCGTTCCATCCACCGGCGAATGCACCCAAATCGTCATGGAGGATGGACGCCCCTGCGACGACGGCAATGAGTGCACCATAGGTGACCTCTGCAAAGCCGGCGTCTGCGTAGGCAGCGCACCAAAGAGCTGCGATGACGGAAATGGATGCACCACGGACACCTGCGACACCGCCACCGGGTGCAGAAACGACTTCTCTCTCATGCCCTGCGACGACAAGGACCCCTGCACCCAGAACGACTTCTGCCGATTCGGGCAGTGCATGCCCGGGCCACTCAACTCCTGCACATCTTCCACCTGCTTCCCCAAATGGACCCTCCACTGCGGCACATCCGACGCATGGGGAACCAAGTATGACGGCAATACCAAACTGGTTGACTCCTATAGCTGCTCCCCCACCCCAATGCCAGGCCCCGAATTCACCTACAGCTTCGTGGCACCATACACAGGCACAGCAACTCTCAAGCTGCAGGCATCCAATGCCCAGGCTCGGCTCTTCGTCCTGGAGGGCAAAGCAACGGGCTGCGACCCCGGCAACTGCAGGGCCTTCACCGATGGCACCCTCACCATGGAGATGACCGAAGGTACCGCCTACTTCGTGGTCGTGGACTCCCCCCTGGATGAGCAGGTCACCTACTCCGTCGCCGTCTCGTGCCTACCCGAAGCCGAAATCCGCTGCGACGACGGCCTCGATGAAGATGGCGATGGCCTCACCGATTGCGACGACCCGGACTGCGACGGCAGCACCCACTGCCCCGCCGCATACTGCATCCCCGTCTGGGCACTCACCTGTGGCTCGAAAGACTTCGCTACCAACTACGGACTCTGGTCAACAAGCCTCATCTCCAGCTACGGAGACCAGGGCCAGAACAAAGGATGCATCGACAACACCTACAGCTACGAAGGCCCCGAATTCACCTACCGCTTCGACGCCCCGGGTGACTTCACCGTCACCGTTCGCCTGGGCAACGAATCCGCCATGACCGACCTCATCGTCCTCAAAGACAGCGGCTCTGGTTGCCAACCCCTCGACTGCGTAGTCTGGGGCCAGAAAGCCCTCACCTTCCCCGTCAAGGGCGGCGAAACCTACTACTTCGTCGTCGATGGCTACAAAGGCGCCGAAGGCTCCTTCGACATTGAGGTCATCTGCACCGGCTTCGTTGAGACCTCCTGCCACAACAAAACAGACGATGACCTCGACAGCCTCACTGACTGCGAAGACCCCGACTGCCAAGGTGCGCTGGCCTGCATGAACAGATGCCTCGCCGCTCGAACCGTGGCCTGTGGACACAAAGAGGCCTTCGCTAACTTCGGTTGGGGCAGCACCCTGGCCGTCAACGCATACTCCCCGGCACCGGCCTGCCCCGCCTACAACTACTCCGGCCCGGAAATCGCCTATCGCTTCGTGGCACCCTACGACATGCAAGTCACCGCCAACCTCCAACTCGAAACCGCCTCCACCGACATCCTCGTCCTCGAAGGCGACGAGTGCAACCCAACCAACTGCATAACCTACGGCCTCTCCTCCGCCACCTTCTCCGCGAAAGCCGGCGAAACCTACCACATCGTCATTGACGGCTTTCAGAACGAGGCCGGAACCTTCCTCTTTGACCTCTCGTGCAGCGCCCCCGTTGAAGTCCTCTGCGACGACGGCGCCGATAACGACGCCGATGGCCTCCTCGACTGCGCCGACGAAGAAGACTGCGGTACCTCCCCCCTCTGCCCCAAATGCCAGGCCACTTACCCCGTCAAGTGCGGCGAGAACTACGCCTGGAACAACGGCGGCGACGGCAGCACTGCCCTGGCAAGACACTATGGCTGTAACTCCGGAACATACGACGGCCCCGAATACACCTACGCCTTCACCGCTGCCGAGACTCAGAACGTCTCCTTCCTCCTCGACTCGCCAGGCTGGGACCTCGACGTCATGATCCTCCAAGACTCGGGCTTCGGCTGCAATCCCGCCAAGTGCGTCACCTGGGGAACCCATCAGGCAACCATCCAGGCCATCAAGGGCGAAACCTACTTCGTCGTCATCGACGGCTTCGGCACCGCCCCCCAGCCCAAACCACTCAAGTTCGGTGAGGCCGACTTCACCCTGAAAATCGAATGCGAAACCGTCGAATAGAGCCCCTCCAGAAAGAGATCCACGCCAGCCTGGTCCTCCCCTCGGGCCAACTTGTTACCATGCCCGTCTCCATTCGCCGCTGCCCGCTCACCAATATCACCTCCAGAATTACCCCAGCCCGCCCCTTGCAGAAACTCTCCTCGGCTCCCCTGGTCGTGCCACCCAGCACCACCAACAACGCCGGTTGCCCCTTCTGCGAACCCCAAGTATGGAGCGCTACCCCAACCTTCCCCAAAGAGTTCGCTCCCACTCCCAGGCTCTCCAAAGGAACCTCGCTGATCTTTCCCAATATCTCGCCCTACGGCGCCCATTCGGCAGTATTATTATTATCCCTGGATCATTATATACCAATGGGTTGCTTTTCTGTCCCTCAGTATCAAGATACTTTAACTAATTCTCAGCAATATCTTACGTTAGTCGCTCACAAGGACCCCGAAGCCCACTTCGTGGCCATCACCCAGAATATCCTGCCATCCTCAGGAGGTGCACTGGTCCACCCCCACCTGCAAGTCAACGCCGATTCCGACCCTATGGGATACCACCGGGCTCTGCTGAATTCTTGCCAAGAGTGGGACGGGAAACTCGGGGGAGTTCAAGGGCCTGATGGCTCCCACCTGCTCTCAACCTGGGCCGCCCAAGAGTCCGACGGACCACGCTTCGTGGCAACCAGCGGCCCGTGGACTCTGGCAGCGGCCTATGCCCCCGCAGCTCAAGAAGAGTTCCATCTCTTCTACACCGGCAAGGAGTGGTCTCTGCAGAGCCTCAACGAAGGCTCATGCCAGGAGTTGGCACGCCTTGTGGTGCTGGTGCAGCGCTTCTGGCACTCCCGAGGGTTCAATTCGGGGCACCTGGTGCTGCTGCTCTCCACCCGTGCGCACCACCCGCCTATGGCACGGCTGCTGCTGCGGGCAACCTACGAGCCCTGGTACCGCAACGACCAATCCTGTTATGAAGTAGGCTGCTGGGAACCCTCACGAGACGTCTCGCCCGAGCAACTTGCCCAGGCTACAAGGAGCTTCTCCGCTTCCACGGAGTGGTGACGGGTATCACCTCAAAACCGGCGTTGGACCATGCCGCGGCACACGCTGCCAAGTCGTCCCTGGCCCATGCCAGGGCCACCACGCAATCTCCGCCCCCGGCACCAGAAACCTTGGCCACAGCCCCGCTTCGAGAAGCCTCGAAGAGCAGAGCATTTATCTCCCCTGTGTAGATGCCCATTCCCCCGGCCTCATCCAGGCTCCTGAGAGTGGCTACCGAGTTGCGCACCGACTCGGCGATGGTACCCGACGGCGCCCCCTGCCACAGCTGCCCGATAAGCATGTTCGACACCCGCTGGTGCTCCACCAGCGCCTCCCTGAAGGCAGCGTTGCCCCGTGCAGCATCGTAAGCCCTCAGGAACCGGGCCGTCTCAGCCTTTACACCGGTGTGAGCAACTATCACTCCCAAGGCCTGCCGCGGGCGACGACGTACCGCCGGCCAGTCGGCAAACTCCAGCGCAAAAGCCAGCGTCCCCTCTAACGCCTCGAAATCGAGACAGGAGGCCACATCCCAACCATCCCAAGGCAGCACCCCCTCCAAGGGACGCTCGTACATCGTCCACCCACCCATGGTGGATGCAGCAACATCGTAACCGGAACCGCCACGCTGAGAGAGGGCGTGCGCCATCACCGCCAGACGGAACACCTCAATGTCCTCAAGCTCAAAGCCCATGTGGAGCGTCAAGGCCCGCACGCTTCCCACTGCCAACGCAGCACTGCTCCCCACGGGAAGCCGCCGGCCACCCGCCGACTCCACCACCAGTTCCACCCCCGCCAGGTCGGCCAACTCCACATGAACCTCCTGCTCCTCCTCCTCCACGTCAACCAGTTGCCTCAACCTCGCACTTGACGCCCAGGCCGCAACAACCCGGGCCGACCACCAGAAGCACCTGGATAGCCCAGGCTCTGGCTCCTGCCCTCCCCTAAGCTCATCCAGTGTCCAGTTGCACCGGATGCCCAGCGCCGTCACCTGCAGCCCAACCTCCTCGGCCGCCGCCACACCAATCCTCAGCCCAACCCCCTCGGCCACCGACAACGCCTTACCCCCTGGCTCCAACACCGAGTACTCTCCAGCTATCATGGTTTTGCAAGGCACCACCATATGCCCCCGCATCACCCCCTGCCGAACCCCGAGGCCTGCCGATGTGCACCTCATGAGGGCCCCCCGCCCAACAGCTCAACAGAATAGTCCGCCCCTCGGCATATCAAACAGCCCCAGAGCCCCTCAGCTCCCTTCAACCAACCACCAGGCCTCCCGCAGCAGTAGAGCCCGCGATCAAGCCGCACTTGCAAACAATTGCCACAGGCACTACTCCACTCCGCAGACACTTGCCCCCCCACCAGGCTTGCAGCAAAATACCGCCGCATATGGAAAGCGATCCGATATGGCGTTGAGTACCATCTGCTTACTTGAACTGAGCGTGAAAACAACCGGGTTCGGCCCCGCATCCAGCGTATAAAAGAGCGGCACCTCCCGCTGCAACTCCGCTACCAGCTCCAGCATCGAAACGGTTGACTCACGGACGTAGAGCAGCGGCGGCACCGCCGTCATGCACAACCCGTGAAAACTCCTGGCGTTCCTCTCGGTCAGACGCCCCAGAGCCTCGAAATCCCGCTTGGAAATCGCATCAACCACATCGTCGGAGACACTCTGGCACTGCTCAACCCAGTACGAAAACTGGTGCGACGTGCGGGCCGTGCGCATCATCCCCGCCGATGAAGACACATCCTTCGACTTCGTGGTCAGAACCACCACCAGAACCTCCAGCTCCGGCCAATGATCCGGCGACGCAATACGCTCGGCCACCGAATCACTGCCATCCTCCCTCACCCCACGCTTCCAGCGCGCAAAGCCCCCGGGAACGCTGCGGCACGCCGACCCAGACCCCAGCCTCGCTACCGCCGACAGCTCCCTGTCCGTCAACCCCATGCCGTATGAAACATCCACTGCCCTGGCAAAAGCGGCCATACAGGCCGAACTGCTTGCCAATCCAACCCGCGACGGCAGATTAGTCTTCACCGCCAGACGCATAGGCGACCGATCTCCGCTCCGCTCCCGCGCCATCCCCAACAGCGCCATGAAACGACCCTGGTAACTGGCCGACAGCTTCTGACCATTCCACAGAAACTCGTCCCTGGCCAGACCCTCCTCGCGCACCAGCTCAACCTTCGTCTCGAAACTGTCGAGACACACAGAAACACTGTCGGCAAATGGGAGATTCCATCGCTCGTCTCGTTTGCCCCAATACTTTACAAAAGCGATATTAGGTTGCGCCTGAGCAATAACTTTTTTGGGAAATCTATTGGTCATATTACTTAGCCTCAATAGTAAACGAATGAGACTTGTCCCCACTATCCGTGGACTTCGTTTCGTACCGCTCTAACATCCTCTCTATTTCTAGAACCCCATTCACCGGCCCCCCCTGCCCGAAGATCAACTCGTGGTGGGACCCCGAAGCCGCAGGCGCCCCAGCATCGAACCTGGCCTTGACCTCAACATTGTTCACCCCCGCCACCAGGTACTTGGTTATCTCATGAACTTTGCCAATGAAGTGCCCCTCATAGACCGCAACCAGCCTACCATTAATAAATATATCATAATTATATGGAACCTTGGTCGCCTTTTCCGACCTGGAGAAGACGAAATACCGGTTCTCCAGCGGCGGCCCCTGGGGCACCGGCTCCGCCTCAGGCTGCACCGCCCCCTCAGAAACCGCCTGAGGTTCCTGTTTGGCAGCCTGATACCCTGGCACCCCGATGAGCGCCCCGGGAATCTCTATCTCGATATCGCCGTTAGGTTTGAATGTCACCTTGCAATTCTCATAACTACCATTAGTAAGGCCAACAGCCAGCTTGCCATTCACATATACATCTCCGGCCTTAGCAAAATCAGGCACAGCAACCATACAAACAGCCACAGCAACAAGCGCAATAAGACTTCTCATAAAAACAACCCCTAAACCCAAATTAGATATCAAAAGGTGAATTCCAGGTCCCGTTTGACCTCCAACACTACATCCTCCCTGGCCTTGTATCCTTCCCACTTCTGGCGCCCCTCATCCTCCTGACGCTTGGAGACGGTCCATATGAGATCGCAAAGAGTCCCACTCCACCCCGCCACCCATGTGGGCACCTCGCCCGTCAGATTCACGGCCAGATCGGCTTTGGCAGGGATCTGGGAACCAACCAGGATGATTACCGGGGTCAGCCCCGATGGCTGGTCCCCCGGCTCTGCATGAGGGATGAAGCTGGACTCATCCACGGTCCAAAGCTGCTCTACGACTCTGGTGGCCATGGCCTCGTCCCTGGCCAGAACCACCGTCCGCAACCCGCGCACCACCGCTGGCTCCAGAGCCTTGACCAACCAGCGCTGCAAGAGCTCTCGCTCACCAACCACACGTGCAAATATTACTTTCGGCAAACGGCGCCCCCTCTCTATGGCCCTTGCTTACCACCCCCACACAGCAGGGTCAAGCGGGCGCACGCTCTGCAGCACCCAACAGGCAATCTCCCGTTGCCTGCCTGATCCCCGCCGGCAGGGGACTTCGTCAGTCTTCCCCGACGTGCTGCCAGCACGACTCGCCCTTTTTGCTTGCCCCCTTCAGCGCTGCTTCCGGTTGAGCAATGCGCCAACCTGATGGCGCCGTGCGGTAAATGATCTTGCGCGCATCCCAACCGTGGGCTACATTACCGCCTTGTCCAGATGGGAGCGTTGCATGAAGTTCCAGTGCCCGCAATGCAAGAAAGAGTTTTCCTTGGCAGCGTCAAAGCTGCAGCCGGGCGTGGTGAGGATTCGGTGCACATCTTGCGGTAGCGTGATCAAGATGCGCATCGGGGCCTCGGCAGGTCGCCCCGATGGGGAGCCCGATGGGGCCGCCCCGTCGGTGCAGTACTGGGCCGTCATTGGCCAATCCAAGGTTGGGCCTATGCCCTTCCTGGCGCTCAAGAGGCTCATCCAGGAACAGAAGGTCACCAGAGCCACCCTCCTTTGGAACAAGAACCTCTCGGCATGGACAAGAGCCTCGCACATCCCGGACGTTGCTGCGCTGCTTCCTCCCCAGGAGGACAGCTCCGCCGCCAGGCCGCTGCCTCAGAAACCGGCCGAACCGGCCCCTGCCGCTGCCCCCGCTGCGCCGGTAGCGGCCCCAATACCGACCTACGCCCCGGCCCCCTCAGCACCGGCCCCTGTGCCCGCTGCCAAGCCGGCGCAGCCCGAGCCAGAACCCGCTAAACCCGCTGCGGCTCCCCAGGCAGCACCCCAGCCGCCCAAAGCGCCTGGGCCCCCTGTGCCGCCGCCAAAACGCTCTCCCATTCCCGGCGCCCAGCCGGCTCCATCCGAGGAGGACGAAGCCCTCTTCCCCGTGCCCCCAATTCCCTCGGGGCCCCCACGCAGCATGCCGGGCATGCCCTCGGGTGAACACGACGCTATCTTCCCTCAGGCCCCGCCACCCAGGCCGGACCAAGCGAAACCGGGCACCCCACGCAGCTTCGACCTCCTAGACATCCCCGACGACGCAGACTTCGCAATGAAAGTGGAGGAGGGCCAGGCCCGGGGCGCCCACGACTCCCTGCGTGACTTCAGTATGATGGTCCGCCTCAGCGCCGCCAAAAGGAAGCGCAACGTAGTAATTGTTATCACGGTCATCGCACTGCTGGTCGCTGTGGGCGCAGTGGTCACCGTTATCGCCCTGATGCAGCCTCCAAAGGTTGAGGCCAAAGTGGACCACGAAGAGGATGACGACGACTCCGCCGCCCCCTCGGACTTCCTGAAGCAGAGCACCGGCACTAGCAACGGAACCAAGAAGCCCGGCAAAGAGCTGGCCGTGAGCGATAAGGTCATCGATCTGGGTGGACCCGCAGCCAGCAAGAACACGGCAGACATCACAGCAGCCCGAGGAGCCATCACCGCAGCCATGGGTGAGGCCGACGACGAATTCGAATTCTCGGTCACCGATGCGCCGGATACCAGCGCAATCAAGATTCGAAAGACCAGACCACAACAGCAAGGTGTCGCCACGGCTCAGGGAGAAACCAGCAAGCCCGTCAAAGGCTCTGCCGGAAAAGCCCCCGAACTCTCCTTGTCGCAGTTGGCCGCCGAGACCGACAAACAACTCGCCGAAACCATCAAGGGCGGTGCCCCCATCGACCCCAATGCCTCACGCTCACTCTCCGAATCGGCCACGGTGAAGCTCTCAGGCAGTTCCAAAGGCGCTGCATCGGGCGCAGCGCTGGTCAGATCGCTCAAGAAATCGCTGCTGCAACACCTCAGCGGCTCCAAACGCAAGATTCGAGCCTGTGGCGCCAAGTTCGGCCTCGAAGGCTCCGAGGTCCGCATCCGCCTCCACATCTCCGAGGCCGGCGTGGTCGATCGCATCTCCAGCGACGACGCCGGCGCCAGCGTGCAGAAATGCCTCCTCGAGACCTTCTCAGGTTGGAGTACTAAAGAGGTCAATCGGGCCGTGGTCGTACCCATCACCCTGAACTTCTAGGCCCGTTTCATGGGTCTCGAACGCTATTCCAAAGTCCCCCGAAACGAAGAACCGCCCCGCAACCCCCTCTTCTCACTGATTCTGTTGTGCTTCGCCCTTGCCCTGCTCATCCTGGCCAAAACGCAGCTTGGCGATGGTGCCTCTTCATGCTTCGTCAGGTCAGCCTCCGAACCTACGGAATCGGAAACACCGACTGAACCCTCAGCAGCGGATACCCCAAAAACAGATCGAAGATGAGCCAGAGCACCATGAAATTGATGGCGAAGGCCGCCATGAACGGAAAGACCATCTGACCGGGCCTCACCAGCTTCCGCATACCAAGTACCGTGGCAATGCCAACAAGCACCGAGGCCGCCAAAACATAGGATAGCATCCTCACGTCCAGTGCCAGAAAAACGCCGTAGAGGCTCGCCAGAAAGAAACCCATGTCCAATACAACCCCGCATGCTGCAACTGCCCCACAATAGCAACTCCTCAGCCCTTCGCAATTCAAAAAGTGGCGCCCCCGCTTGCTCTCGCCAACTTGACAGCCTCCTCCCCGGGTCTACAATGCCCAAAGGAATTTGAGGGGAGGTCTACTATGTCCGCTAAACTATTGTCCTTTGCCACACTTGCCGCCATCCTGCTTGCCTCGGGTGCTGCCTCTGCCCAAGAGAAGGTCGACCCCGAGTCCGTTACCGTGGGTGCCGTCAGGTTTCAAACCAATGCAGAATGGATTCGCTTCGAAATCGACGGTGCACCCCTCGAAGGCGAAGATGCCGAAGAACGAGTCTTCTTCGAGGACGATGGGAAGACCCTTGTCGTCGCCGGCACCGACCGCACCAGCCCACATACCTTTCGGCTCATAGCCGGAGACGAGTTCAAGTGCGAAGAGATCACCGTCGGGCCCAGAGAGTGGAAGCTGGCCAAGGTCAGTAAAACCCTTCGGGAGTGGCGCGTCACCAAAACCGTGAAGTTCCGGGCCTGGGCCCCTGGCGAGAAGGAGAAGTTCGAGAAGAAGCTCCAGGAAGAAAAGGCCGCCAAAGAGGCCGCTGCTACGGAAGGAAAGGGCGGTGACGACGAGCCCGCCGCAGAGCCCAAGGCACCCCAGGGTGAGGTCAAGCCCGAACAGCCCGCCACGCCCGAACAGCCTGCCACGCCCCAACAGCCCGCCACGCCCCAACAGCCCGCTCCAACGGAGGAGAAGGCAGCACAACCCGAAGAGGCACAACCCGAAGAGGCACAACCCGAGACACCAGCAGAAAAGGCCCCCGCCGACGCTGAACCCTCCCCGGAACAGCCAGCTCAAGAAGAGTAGCATCACCGGTCAGGCATCCATCATCCCGCCGTCGGCCCCGGGTCTATCGCACCTCCTCCCCGGCTACCACCGTTTAGGACTTGATCCAGAATAAACATATTAACAATAATATCAGGGGTTTAGGTAGCCGCTGGCGGCCCAGAGCGGCGCTTCGGTAGGGCTGACGTCAGCCCTCTGGGCCGTTGGCCCAGAGGGCGCGCCTTCCCCCTAGCCCCCTTCCAGACAAGCTGGACGGGGGTATCGCTACACGGTCAATTTTGTCAGCATTTATAGGCTATAGCAAGGCTATATATACACAAGAAGTAGCGAAATACCGAAACTTGGAGCTATAAGCCCCCAGCTTGCCTGGGGGTTTGGGGGCGCGCCGTGAGCTTGTCGAACGGCTGACACAGCCCCCTATCGCAGCCTCCCGCATCAAAGACCTATGCTTGCTCCGGACTGCGGGGGCGTTTAGGACCGAAAAGTTGGCACTTGCTAGTCTGGAGACTAGATTTGTGGTGTTAAGGGTTAGCCTCGGCCCGGGCGCAGAGTGACGAACAATGGTCTCTTCGCTGCGCCCAACATCGTGATGACGGACAAAACGGCCGGAACCGGCAATTAGCTTGGAGAGTCGGTGTACCAATTCCAGACGCAGTCCCAGCCCCAAGCCAAGAGACTCTACCGTGTGACGGACCCACTCTGGGACCCTGGAGAGGTGCCGACGCCCCAGGATCCACCTTGTGGCATACCCTCAGTCCTGATGGCCACTGGGCCCGACGTGGACCTCGCTGGCAAGAGTCGGCGTCCCAAGCAGCGCACCATCCCCCTGCCTGCCGCTGCCCTGCTTGCACTCACTACATCTCTGGCCTTGGCCTGCTCTGCCACCTTTCCGGAGCCAAACGTCGCCATTCTGCGACTTGACCCTATCAGCCTGGCTCACGAAGCCGCCAAAGGCAGCACGCCGCTGGGCTGTTCCCAAGATGCGCTTCGCCTGGCCGACGACCTCGCTTTGCTCATACCATCGCCCCCCGAGATGTGCCGTCCCCCTCACTGCTCCCCCGTGGCCTCCA
>Ga0302238_1000757_pt1 | contig 30675 bp, 25 predicted proteins | sample AAG_UR_Asn_MG_FD_193527 | JGI IMG/M metagenome (GOLD analysis project Ga0302238, IMG submission 193527) | Enriched activated sludge microbial communities from anaerobic digester in WTTP, New Holstein, Wisconsin, United States - AAG_UR_Asn | ecosystem: Engineered > Bioreactor > Anaerobic >... | reverse complement strand
ACCAGTGTGGTGTAACGGGCGCTGTCCACCCGGGCCGCGTCAACAGCGGTCTGGGCCTGGTAGAGGTCAAGGGCCGAGCTGATACCGGCATCGTAACGATGCTTGATCAGCTGGTAATATTCCTCCTGGCTGGCCTGGGTCTGACGGGCCAGCTGCAGGCGTTCCCGGTCGGCGGCCAGGTTCAGCCAGGCATTGGCGGTCTCGGCGATCAGGCTGATCTGGGTACTTTTTCTGGCCTCTTCCGTTGCCAGATACTGCTCCAGCACCTGGTCCTTCAGGCTCTGCACCCGGCCGAACAGGTCCAGCTCATAACTGCTGACCCCCAGGCCGATGTTGTACTGCTCACTGGTGCGGGCATGGCCGTTTGAGGAAAGGTCCGCCGGGGTGCGTTGAATGGTTGCCCCGGCCGTGCCGTTGATGGTTGGCAGCAGGTCGGCCCGCTGAATCCGGTATTGCGCCTGGGTCTTGGCAATCGTCAGTACTGCCACCCGCAGGTCGCGGTTGTTGGCCAGGGCCAGTTCCAGCACCTTTTGCAGGCGCGGCTCCACAAAAAACGTCCGCCAGGGCACCTCGGCCAACGGCTTCTGATCCGGCTTGACCGCTTCAGCCTTATAGGACTCACCGCTGGGCCAGCTGGCAGGCACCGGCGCGTTGGGCCGGGTATAGCTGGGCGCCATGCTGCAGCCCCCCAGTAGCGCAGCCAACAGCGCTGCACACCCGAGCAAGGAAACGGAGGATCTGTTGTTTGTCTTCATATCAATGCCCCTCCACAGCCGCGGCAGTGGCCGGCTCACCATCATGGCGCTTGTACTTCTTTCTGCCGAACAGACGTGAAATCATCACAAAGAAGAACGGAATAAAGATCAGGTCAATAAAGGTGGCAGACAACAGACCGCCGGTAACGGCAGTACCGATGGCATTCTGGGCCGCTGCGCCGGCCCCTTTGGTCAAGGCCAGCGGCAAGGTGCCGAAGAAGAAGGCCAGCGAGGTCATGATGACCGGCCGTAACCTGATCTTGACCGCCGTCAGGGTGGCATCCACCAGCTCGTGCCCCTGGTGCAGCTGGTCCTTGATGAACTGGATGATCAGGATGGCGTTCTTGGTGGACAGACCCACCGTGGTCAGCAGACCGATCTGCAGGTAGACGTCATTGGGTAGAAAACGGAGTGTCACCGCCGTGACCGCACCGACCAGGCCAAGCGGCAGCATCAACAGGTTGACAAACGGGATGGTCCAGCTTTCGTACAGGGCCGCCACCGCCAGGAACACCACCAAGAGCGAGATGGCGTACAGGGCTGGGGCCTGGGCGCCGGCGTTCTTTTCTTCATAGGAAAGCCCGGTCCATTCGTAGCCGATACCGGGCGGCAGCTTGGCCGCCATCTTTTCCATCTCGGCCATGGCCTCCCCGGTGCTGACACCGGGAGCGGCCTGGCCCATGACCTCTACCGACGGCAGGCCGTTATAGCGTTCCAGACGCGGTGAGCCATACTGCCACTTGGCCGTGGCAAAGGCCGAGAACGGCACCATCTCGCCCTTGTCATTACGGACGTACCACTTGTTGATATCCTCCGGCAGCATGCGGTTCTGGCTGTCCGACTGCAGGTAGACCTTCTTGACGCGGCCTTTATCAATAAAGTCGTTCACATAGGAGCTACCCCAGGCGGTGGCTAGCACATCGTTGATACTGGAGAGCGAAACCCCCAGTGCGCCTGCCCGCACATCATCGATATTCAACTTGAACTGCGGCGAGTCATCCTGGCCATTGGGACGCACCGCCACCAGCTTCTTGTTCTGCATGGCCATGCCCAGCAACATATTGCGCGCCTCCATCAGCTTGTCGTGCCCCAGGCCGCCCCGATCCTGCAGCTGGAAGTCAAAGCCGTTGGCCTGCCCCAGTTCGATCACCGCAGGGGGAGAGAAGGCAAAGGCCAGACCATCCTTGATCTTGGAGAAGGCGGCCATGGCGCGGCCGGCAACTGCCGGCGATTTCAGATCCTTGGTTTTACGCAGCTTCCAATCCTTCAGCTTGACCCAGGCCAGGCCCATGTTCTGGCCGCGACCGGCAAAGCTGAACCCGGCCACGGTGATGATCGTATCAACCGTCTTTTGTTCCCGCTCAAGGAAGTGCTGCTCGATCTGTTCGAGCACCTTGATGGTCCGTTCCTGGGTTGCCCCGGCCGGCAGCTGAACCTGACAGATCAAAAAGCCCTGGTCCTCGTCCGGCAGAAAGGCGGTCGGCAGGCGGTGGAAGAAGAACGCCATGGCCGCCACGATACAGCCGTACACCACCAGATAACGGACCGGCTTGCCAAAGGAACGGCCCACGATCCCTTCGTATTTGCCGCGCGCAAAGTCGAACTTACGGTTAAACCAGCGGAAGAACCGGCAGAACGGACCGCACTCACCCGGTTCGTGTCCTTTCTCAACCGGTTTGAGCAGGGTTGAACAGAGCGCCGGGGTCAGGATCATGGCGGTCAACACCGACAGGATCATGGCGGCAATGATGGTAATGGAGAACTGGCGGTAGATCACCCCGGTGGAGCCGCCAAAGAAGGCCATGGGCAGAAACACGGCCGAAAGCACCGTGGCAATGCCCCACAGGGCGCTGGTGATCTGTCCCATCGATTTGATGGTGGCGTCATGGGGCGAGAGCCCCTCTTCAGTCATGATCCGCTCGACGTTTTCCACCACCACGATGGCGTCATCCACCAAGAGGCCGATCACGATCACCAGGGCAAACATGGTCAGGGTGTTGATCGAAAAGCCAGCTGCGGACAGGACCCCCATGGTGCCCAACAGGACCACCGGCACGGCAATGGTGGGAATCAGGGTGGCGCGGATGTTCTGCAGAAACAGGAACATGATGATAAAGACCAGCAGCACCGCCTCCACCAGGGTATGTACCACCTCTTCGATCGAGATCTTGACAAACGGTGTTGAATCGTAGGGGTAGACTACCTTCATCCCGGCCGGGAAGTACTTGGAAAGCTCCTCCATCTTGGCCTTGACCCGGTTACCGGTATCCAGGGCATTGGCACCGGCCGCCAGCCTGATGGCCATACCGGCCAACGGCTTGCCTTTGTAGCGTGCCACGATGTCATAGTTTTCGGTGCCGATCTTGGTTTCAGCCACATCCTTCAGGCGTACCGTGGAACCATCCGGATTGGTCCGCAGGATAACCCCGTCAAACTGCTCCGGGGTCTGCAGCAGGGTGCGGGCCGTGATGGTGGCGTTCAGCTGCTGCCCCTGTTGCGCCGGGGTACCGCCGAACTGACCGGCCGAGACCTGGGCGTTTTGCGACTGCAGGGCGCTGATCACATCATTGGTGGTCAGGTGGTAGTTGTTCAGCTTGGCAGGATTGACCCAGATGCGCATGGCGTTCTGGGTACCAAACTGCTGCAGTTCCCCCACCCCTTCCACCCGGCTGATGATATCCTGCAGGTTTGAGACCATGTAGTCGGTCAGTTGATGGCGGTCCATCGAGCCGTCTTCCGATACGAGGCCAATGATCAACAGGAAGTTCCTGGTCGACTTGACCACCTGGATACCCTGTTTCTGTACCACCTGCGGCAGAAGCGGCGTGGCCAGTTGCAGTTTGTTCTGCACCTGCACCTGGGCGATGTTGGGGTCAGTGCCGGCCTTGAAGGTCAGGTTGATCGACACGGCCCCGGCCGAGTCGCTGGTGGATGACATGTAGATCAGGTTATCGATACCGTTCAGCTTCTGCTCGATCACCTGGGTGACCGTATCCTGTACGGTCTGGGCCGAGGCCCCCGGATAGGTGGCGTTGATGGTGATTTGCGGCGGTGCGATCGGCGGATACTGGGAGACCGGCAAGGTCTTGATTGCCAGCAGGCCTGCCAGCATCACCATGATGGCAATGACCCAGGCAAAGATCGGTCTGTCTATGAAAAACTTGGCCATGAATCGGCTCCTTTACTTTTTGGCTGCCGGGGCCTGTTGGGGCGCCCCGGCCGGTTGCCCCTGTTGCGCTGCGGGCTTGCTGCCGAACGGTACGACCTTGACCGGCGTACCCGGCCGGGCACGCTGCAGCCCCTCCAGGATGACCTGGTCACCCGGTTTCAGACCGCCGGTTGCCAGCCAGTTTTCGCCAACTGTACGTGCCACCTGAATCACTCGCGGCTCAACCTTGCCTTCGGCGCCCACCAGCATCACGACCGCATCGCCCTGGGGGTTGCGAGTGACGCCGCGTTGCGGCACCAACAGGGCTTGCTCATTCACCCCTTCCTCAACCACCGCCCGCACAAACATGCCGGGCAGCAAAATCTGCTTCGGGTTGGGGAAGATCGCCCGCAGGGTGATGGAGCCGGTACTCTGATCCACGGTCACTTCAGAGAACTTCAGGGTGCCGGTCAACGGATAGGGAGAACCGTCCTCCAGCAGCAGCTTGACCTTGGTCTGGCCTGCGCTGTCCCTTTTCATAATACCGCTGGCCAGGCTCTGCTTCAGCCTGAGCAACTCGGCGCTGGACTGGGTCACGTCCACGTAGATGGTGCTCAGCTGTTGTATTGTTGCCAGCGCAGTTGTCTGGTTGGCGGTCACCAGGGCACCTTCCGTCACGGTCGAACGCCCGATGCGGCCGGAGATCGGTGCGGTGATCCTGGTGTAGGCCAGGTTGATGCGGGCCGTTTCCACGGCTGCTTTGGCTGCGGCCACATCGGCCTCGGCCTGTTTGAGCGAGGCCTGCGCATCGTCGTTGTCCTGCTGGCTGACCGCCTTGATCTTGACCAAGTCGCGGTAGCGATCCGCTTTCAAGCGCAGCGTGCCCAGGGTCGCCTCGGCCCTGGCCAGGCTTGCCTTGGCACTGGCCAGGGTAGCTTCATAGCTGGCAGGGTCAATCTGATACAGCACCTGGCCGGCATGCACATCCGAGCCTTCCGTAAACAGACGTTTCTTGATGATGCCGCCCACCTGCGGGCGCACCTCGGCGATCAGGTAGGGCGAGGTACGGCCGGCCAGCTCCGTGGTCAAGGCCACTCGCTGCGGTTGGACCGTCACCACCCCAACCTCGGGTGGCCCGGAAGGCGGCATGGCCGCCTGCTTCTTGCCGCAGGCACTGAGCATCAAACCGGCTGACAACAACAGCGCTGTTGCCATGACATGCGTACGCTTTGTCTTGAACATAAGAAACTCCTTATCGATATCTGGGCGACTTAAATGAATAGCCATTCAATACACACTACAACGTTATCGTTTCAACGAATCCCAGCAGGCTTCAGCTACCCGTCGAATCAACGCCTCGTCCAACGTGATAAAGCCCAGAATATGATTACGCGCCACTGAAATGACCGGGCCAAAGGCCAGGTCAAACAGCAACACCAGAGGCAGGTCCTTAATGACCTGCTGTGCCACCCCTTGTTGTAAAAGCTCACTGTAGGCTGAACAGCTCTTGCCTTCGGGTTGCGTCAGCATGCGGTCTTTTCTAAAGGCCACGCCATATGGTGAGTGATGAAATTGCTCGATAAATCTGAACTCTAGTGGGGCAGCAATAAAGTACTTCAGCAGGCCGGTCACCAGGTGAACAAACCGTTCACGAAACGGCATCTCCGGGCTGTAACCCGTCAGGATGCTGGCGCTGAGCTTGGACTCAAGCTCCAGATACAGCGCATTGATCAACACATCCTTGTTCTCAAAATAGCGGTAGATTGTGCCAGCCGCCACGCCGGCCCGCTCGGCAATCAGGGCGCAGGGACAGCCATGAAAGCCGTGCTCAGCCACCAGTTCCAGGGTCGCCTGTAAAATTATTTCCCGTTTATCATCACGCGCCATCGCTCCCCCAGCCAGAAAAATGAATATTCATTCACTCAATACGCCGCTTTGTTCCCTCGGTCAACTTTTTTTTGACCGTACCTTTATACAGCATCCATGCATACGGGCATGAGCGCTTGACCTTTTAAATGACCGGTCGTATATTTAAACCCATGAGTAGACCCAAGAATCCAGAACTAATCCGCCTCCGCCTCCTTGATATCGGTCTAGCATGCTTCGCCAGACGCGGCTATCACGGTACCGGCATCAAGGAGATCGTCGAGGCCGTAGAGATTCCCAAGGGCTCTTTCTACAATTATTTCAAGAGTAAGGAAGAGTTCGGCCTGGCCATTGTCTTGCGGCATTCCGAAGAATTCTGGCAAAAGTGGCATGAGAGTTTTGATCAGCAGCAGCCTGACCCGCTCTTGGCCCTACGCAGCTGTTTTGAGACCATGCTGACCGAGCACCTTTGTTGCGCCGTTAACACCTGCAGCGTGGTCGTTCACCTGGCCGGTGAAATCTGCGAAAGCAGTGAAATCTGCCGTTCCACCATGAGCGCCGTAGTACATGAGTGGTCAGAAAATCTGGCCGTGGTAATTCGACAAGCCCAACAGGCCGGAACCATACGACAGGATATTGATGCCCTCCAATTGGCTACACTCTTCTGGGATGCCTGGCTGGGGGCAATGCAGCGGATGAAGATGCACGATTCGGTGGATCCGCTCAGGCAACTGGTTGATCTGATGTTCGGGACATTTCTCAAACCATAATTTTTTTTGCACAACTTTCAAGACGACCGGTCATATAAAAAGGATGTTGTATGGCGCTCAAACGAGAACCGGAAAAACATGCCAACCATGAACGCTGGCTGGTTTCCTACGGCGACCTGCTGACCCTGCTGTTTGCCGTATTTGTGACCATGTACGCCATGTCGCAATCGGACAAGAAAAAGATGGAGGAGGTGGCGGCTTCTCTGCGGGAATCATTCGGCTATTCCACGCAGGCCTCAGCGGGCCAGAAAGGCGTGCTGCAATCGCGGGACATAAAGCCGATACCGGCCATCAAGCCTGAAATGGCCATACTACCCATCGCAAACAAAATGCCTCCAGCTGGACCGCGACAAGGCAAGATCGGTGGCGGAGCCGGCACAAAGCAGATGGCAGGCGAAAGAGAGTTTCGTGACATGGCCGCGGCACTAGAAGCCTATCTGGTCAAGCAGGGTTACCAAAACAAGGTGACACTCTCGATTACCCAACGGGGACTGGTGATCAGCTTGAAGGAAGCCGGTTTCTTTGACTCGGGTAGCGCAAAACTAAAGCAGGATTCCATACCTACGTTACGAGGCATTGCAGAAGGGCTCCAGCAGTACGCAAACCGGTTTCGGATTGAAGGACACACCGACTCCGTGCCGATCCGATCAGCTGAATTCCGTTCAAACTGGGAGCTTTCAACGGCACGGGCAACCAATGTGATCCATTTTCTGGTGGATTCAGCCTCATTTTCACCAGAAACGCTGTCCGCGGTCGGCTATGGCGAATACCAGCCGCTTGTCGCCAATGACACACCGGAACAGCGGGCAAAAAACCGGCGGGTGGACATTGTGGTGCTGGCAGCCGAGGCTTCAGGAGGCGAGGCAAAGGCGAATCTCCCCCAATAAGAAAAGGCCGGTGCAGCAGCACCGGCCTTTTTTAGTAACGAGCTCACTCAATTACTTGTTTTTCTTCTTGCGCTGGTGCGGGTCCAGCTCCTTCTTGCGCAGACGGATCGACTGCGGGGTGACCTCAACCAATTCATCGTCGTCAATGAACTCAAGGGCCTGTTCCAGGGTCATGAGGCGGGGCGGGGTCAGCTTGATGGCATCGTCCGAGCCGGAGGCGCGCACGTTGGTCAGCTTCTTGCCCTTGCAGGCATTGACCTCCAGGTCGTTGTCACGGCTATGTTCACCGATGATCATGCCGCCGTAGACCTCCACACCGGGACCGATAAACAGCACGCCGCGGGGCTGCAGCGAATCCAGCGAATAGGCGGTGGTCTCACCGTGCTCCATGGCAATCAGCACGCCGTTCTTGCGGCCGGGGATATCGCCACGGTACGGGGCATACTCATGGAAGGTGTGGGTCATCACGGCCGTACCACGGGTGTCGGTCAGCACCTCGCCCCGCAGACCAATCAGGCCACGGGCCGGGATCACGAACTCCAGACGGACCATCTCACCCATCGGGTGCATCGCCACCATTTCACCCTTGCGAGGCCCCATCTTCTCGATGATCGCCCCTTGGAATTCAGTGGCCACATCCACCACCAGGTATTCCATCGGCTCCAGCTTGACACCGTCCTTCTCCCGCACGATCACCTCAGGCTTGGAGACCGCCAGCTCGAACCCTTCCCGCCGCATGTTCTCGATCAGGATCGACAGGTGCAGCTCGCCCCGGCCGGAGATCTTGAAGGTATCCGGCGAATCGGTATCCTCCACCCGCAAGGAAACGTTGGTACGCAATTCCTTGGTCAGACGCTCACGGATGTTGCGGGAGGTGACCCACTTACCTTCACGACCGGCAAAGGGGGAGGTGTTGACGATGAAGTTCATCGAAAGGGTCGGCTCATCAATGGAGACATAGGGGACCGCGACCGGATTCTCGGCCGAGGCCAGGGTTTCACCAATGCTGATATCGTCAAAACCGGCCACGGTGGCGATATCGCCGGTGCCGGCCTCCTGAATCTCCACCTGCTTCAGCCCTTCGTAGCCCAACAATTTGGTGATGCGGCCACGGGTCGTTGTGCCGTCGGCCTTGATCATGGCCACGGTCTCGCCGGATTTGACACTGCCGTTAAAGATCCGGCCGGTGGCGATTCTGCCGATATAGTCGTTGTAGTCGATGTTGGCGATCAGCATCTGGAACGGCGCATTGGCATCACCCTTGGGCGGGCGCACGTTGGACTCGACCACCGCAAAGAGCGGTTCCATGCTGTTGGACTCGGCATTGACGTCCAGCTTGGCAAAGCCCAGCTTGGCACTGGTGTAGACCACCGGGAAGTCCAGCTGCTCATCACTGGCGTTCAACTCGCAGAACAGGTCGAAGACCATGTTCAGTACCTCGTCCGGCCGTGAACCGGGGCGGTCGATCTTGTTGATGACCACGATCGGCTTCAGCCCCAGATCAAGGGACTTCTTTAACACGAAGCGGGTCTGGGGCATCGGCCCGTCCAGGGCATCCACCAGCAGCAGCACCGAGTCCACCATCTTGAGCACCCGCTCCACCTCACCGCCGAAGTCGGCGTGACCAGGGGTATCGACGATGTTGATCTTGTACTGGCCGTGGTGGATCGAGAGGTTTTTGGCCAGAATGGTGATGCCGCGTTCCTTCTCCAGGTCGTTTGAGTCCATCACCCGCTCGGTGATGGCCTCGTTTTCCCGGAAGACCCCGGAATGTTTCAGCATGGCGTCCACCAGGGTGGTCTTACCGTGGTCAACGTGGGCGATAATGGCAATGTTGCGGATACGTTCCTGCATGCGTGAAGCTCCTTAAGCAAATAAAAAAACGGGCATGGACTGCCCGTTGTTGCTTCGCATTATGGACAAAAACATCTTTCCTGACAACTATTTTTGTTTATGCTAGGTTAATCGAACCATGCAAAACGTTTTCAACCTCACCACCAGCTATACCCCCAGCGGTGACCAACCCCAGGCCATTGACGAGCTGGTGGCCGGAATCGAGCGGGGTGACAAGCACCAGGTGCTGCTGGGGGTGACCGGCTCCGGCAAGACCTTTACCGTGGCCAATGTCATCGCCCGCACCGGCCGGCCGGCCCTGGTGCTGGCCCCCAACAAGACCCTGGCGGCCCAACTCTACGGCGAGTTGAAGGAGCTGTTTCCGGACAATGCGGTGGAGTACTTTGTCTCCTACTACGACTACTACCAGCCCGAGGCCTACCTACCCAACACCGACACCTTCATCGAGAAGGATTCCTCCATCAACGACGAAATCGACAAGCTGCGCCACTCCGCCACCATGTCGCTGCTGACCCGGCGGGACGTGATCATCGTGGCCTCGGTCTCCTGCATCTACGGTATCGGCTCCCCCGAGGCCTACCAGGCCATGCATATCTTCTTCCATCAGGGGGACGACTATGGTCGCGACACGCTACTGAAGAAGCTGGTGGAGATCCAGTACGAGCGCAACGACACCGACTTCCATCGCGGCACCTTCCGGGTGCGGGGGGATGTGGTGGAGGTTTTTCCGGCCTACGACAGCGAACGGGCCCTGCGGATCGAGTTCTTCGGCGACGAGGTGGAGGCGATCTCCCAGATCGACCCCTTGCGCGGCATCGTGCTGCAGAAGCTGTCCAAATGCTCGATCTTCCCGGCCTCGCACTATGTCTCCACCAAAGACAACCTCAAACGGGCCATTGAACAGATCCGGCTGGACCTGGAGGAACGGATTCGCCACTTCAGGAGCCAGAACAAGCTGCTGGAGGCCCAGCGGATCGAGCAGCGCACCTTCTACGACATCGAGATGATGGAGGAGATGGGCTTCTGCCAGGGGATTGAGAACTACTCCCGCTACCTGGATAACCGTCAGCCCGGCGAGGCGCCGTTTACCCTGATCGACTACTTCCCCAAGGATTTTCTGCTGTTCGTGGATGAGTCCCATATCACCAACTCCCAGGTGGGGGGCATGTACCGGGGCGACCGCAGCCGCAAGGAGACGCTCGTTGAGTACGGCTTCCGCCTGCCGGCCGCCCTGGACAACCGGCCGCTCAACTTCCAGGAATACGAGGCGCGCATCAATCAGGTGGTGCATGTCTCGGCCACCCCGGCCGACTACGAACTGCAGCAGTCCGGTGGCGTCTTTGTAGAGCAGGTCATCCGCCCCACCGGTCTGGTGGACCCGCCGATCACGGTGAGACCGGCCCAAGGACAGGTGGACGACCTGCTGCACGAGGTGCGCCAGACCGTGGCCAAGGGAGACCGGGTCCTGGTGACCACCCTGACCAAGCGGATGGCCGAGGAACTGACCAACTACTATCAGGAACTGGGAGTGCGGGTACGCTACCTCCATTCCGATATCGACACCATCGAGCGGATGCAGATCCTGCGCTCCCTGCGACTGGGTGAGTTTGACGTGTTGGTGGGGATCAACCTGCTGCGGGAGGGGCTGGATCTGCCGGAGGTCTCGCTGGTAGCGATCCTGGATGCGGACAAGGAAGGCTTTTTGCGCTCCACCCGCTCACTCATCCAGACCTGCGGCCGGGCCGCCCGCAACGTGGATGGGCGGGTGCTGATGTATGCCGACACCATCACCCGCTCCATGCAGGCCTGCATCGACGAGACCGAACGCCGCCGCACCAAGCAGCTGGCCTACAACCGGGAGCACGGCATCACCCCGGCCACGGTCAAAAAGGCGATGCGTACCATCCTTGAATCAATTGCGGAAAAGGATTACGTCACCCCGCCGGTGGTGGAGGATATCCGGGAAACCTACGGAGTTGAGCTGAAGGAGCTGCCCAAGCTGATCAAGAAGATGCACAAGGAGATGCTGGCGGCGGCCAAGGCACTGGACTTCGAGAAGGCGGCAGAACTGCGGGACCGGATTAAACAACTTGAAGATGCTGAATTGAAGCTGCGGTGAAGCGCTGTTATGGTGAGGCACCGCCATCAGCGCCCACCGCAGCCCTGAACTCCTCCAGCTGCACCTTCAGACGCTTCAACCCTCCCGGCGCCCCACTGATGTCGCCAGTCTTGGCAGCCGCCTCGATACCGCCGGCGGTCTCCCGCATCTGCATGGCGCCAATATTGGCGGATGAGCCCTTGATGGCATGGGAGCTGGTGCGGACCTTTTCGTGGTCACCCGCGCCAATTGCCTCTTCCAGGGCAATGATGTTGGGGCCAACCCCTTTGAAGAACAGCCCCATAAAGCGGGGGATCAGGGCCTCGGCCCCGCCCAGGCGCTCTACCAAATCTTTTTTGGCATAGACCGGCACCTCCTCGACAGAGGCGTGTACCGGCGCCGATGCAACCGCAGTCCGCTCCCCTTCAGGCGGTGGCACGCTACCCCCACAGTAGCGTTGCAACAGCTCCAGCACCTGGGTCGGCTTAACCGGCTTGGTCAGGTAGTCATCCATCCCCGCTGCCAGGCATTTATCGCGGTCATCCTTACCGGCATAGGCAGTCATGGCAACAATCGGGGTATGACCGGTCCCATTGGCCTGTTCCAGTTTACGGATGGCTGCTGCCGCCTGTAGACCATCCATTTCCGGCATCTGCACATCCAGCAGCACGATCTCAAACTGCCCCGTGCTGAAGGCCTCAAGCGCCTCTTTACCGTTGGTTGCCTCGGTAATGCGGTGTTCGTACCGTTCCAGCACCGCCTTGATCAGTTCGCGGTTCACCTCAACGTCGTCTGCCAGCAAGACCCGCAGCCCGGTCGGCACGGCTGCCGGGGGCGTTGGCTCGGTCTGTTCCTCGCCTTCTATCACCACATCATCGGCCACCGGTGTCACCAGCAGGGTAAAACAGAAGCAGCTGCCCTGGCCCGGAGTGCTCTCAACCCAGATCCGGCCGCCCATCAATTCGGCCAGCCGACGGCAGATCGGCAGCCCCAGGCCGGTACCGCCGTATTTCTTGGTGGTGGTCAGATCAGCCTGTTCAAAGGTCTCGAAGATACGGCTCTGAGCCTCGGGCGAGATGCCGATCCCCTGGTCGGCAACCGCGAAGCGCAGCACCAAACCCTCGGCAGACTCCTTTTCAAGCCGCACGGAAACGGTAATGGCGCCGTGATCGCTGAACTTGATCGAGTTGCCCACCAGATTGATCAGGATCTGGCGTAACTTATGGGCATCACCGTCCAGGCGTTCGGGCAGTCCATCCGCCACCTCCAGCCGCAACTGCAGACCTTTCTGCTCCATCTTCAAGCGCAGGGGGTAGAGGCAGTGCTCTAGGTTCTTACGCAGCAGGAACGGTGCCGTTGCAAGTTCCAGCTTGCCGGCCTCGATCTTGGAAAAATCCAGGATATCATTGATGATCAGCATCAGATTTTCAGCCGAATCGCGGATCGCCAGCAGGTGCTTGCGCTGTTGTTCGGGCGTAAACGTTCCTTCCAACAGCAGCTCGGCCATCCCCATCACGCCGTTCATGGGGGTGCGGATCTCATGGCTCATGTTGGCCAGAAATTCACTCTTGGCGCGGCTGGCAGCCTCTGCCTTTTCACGGGCAATGGCCAGCTCGTGGGTCCGCTCCTCAACCCGCTGTTCAAGGGTGGCCATATGTTCCCGCAGCAGACCACGCAGGGTCGTGCTTTCCAGGGCATAGGCCGCGGCGTTCAAGAGGATGGAAAGGGCGTTGAGCGAAGGGGCATCGATACTGAAGGATTCGTCTGCCACCAGACCGACAAACATGCCGTGGATGCGGGAACGGGTTGAAATGCTTTGCAAAAGCAGGGTTCCGCCCCCTTGGGCAGGCACCATGACCGCCTGGTTACGGTTCAAGGCCCAGGCAAAGACCCCGTCCATAATGGCGGCGTCAACCGCATCCTGCAATCTGGTGCTGTTGGCCTGGCTGTCGCAGGAGGTCAATTCAAAACTGCCGTCATCCATGGCCTCCATGATCCCGGCCAGGGAAAAGGGGATCAGGCGGCGTACCTGGGCCAGGGTGGCCCTGAAGATGTCCTGCAGGCCTTCGGCGCGGGTCAGGTCGGCCTGGAAATCACCGCTTGAGGCCAGCATCTCGAAGATGGCGACATAGCGGCGGTTGGCCTCCTCCAGGTAGTCAACCCGCTCCTGCAGAAACAACGGGACGGTTGCGGTGTCGTCTGATCCGGTCACGAGGCATCCGAAAGAATGGCAAAGGTCTCTTCAATCTGCGGCTCGACCTGCCTCAGCACCGCCCCCAGCTGGTGAGGCGACATCCCCAGGCGATCCCACGAGGCCCCATCCAGGGGCGGCACAAACCGCTCGCAACTCTGGCCCAGCTCAAAGGCCTGGCAGATAATGTCCGCCAGGTGAATCAGGGAGGTCTCCAGCGGGAACTGCTCGGCCCGGCTGGGACGGTGATGATAGGTGACCGGGTCGGCAATGTTGGCCGGGATCTTCCACTCCTTCAAAAGCGCCCCGCCCGCCTCGGCATGGTCGAAACCGAGCCGTTTCAGTTCGATGTCGAAATACAGCGCCTCTTCGGCCTGGGTCTCCTCGATCATGGTGCGCACCAGGTCACCCAGGATCGTGGCGATGATCAGCTGGCCGATATCATGCAGCATGCCGGCCACGAAAAAACGCTCCACATTGACCTCACGCCGCCAGGTGGCCAGGGCCCGGGCAATGATGCCGCAACCAATCGAGTGACGCCAGAAGGTGGCCATGCTCATCAGCTCTTCCGGAATCCCCTTGAAGACCCCCATGACCGAGGCAGCCAGGGCCAGGTCGCGCAGCTGCTGGGTGCCGATGATGGTAACCGCCTTGCTGATGGAGTCGACCTTGCCGAAGTAGCCGAACATCGGGCTGTTGGCCAGCCTGAGCAGACGGGCCGTCAGGCCCTGATCCTCGGTAATGATCTTGGCGATGTCGTCGATGGAGGTGCGGGGGTGGTTGATCGCCTCGTTCAGGCGTTCATAGAAAAGCGGTAGCGAATAGACCGTACTGGTACGGTCGATCAGCCAGGGGATGGTGTAAGTGGGGGCATCAGCAAAGGCCATGCTGCACCTTTCTGATGGCTGCCAGGCGCAACAGCTCCTTCAGGGCCGGATGTTCCAGACCGCAGTGCTTGAAATGGGGCAGCAGGGCTGCTTCGGCTGCTGCCACCGCCTCGGGATCAACCTCCGCCGGCAGCGGCGCCTCGGTTTCAGCATAGTCGATGCCGGCAATGTCCACCTCGGTGATCCCCCAGGTACGGAACACCACCATATGTTTCTGGGTCAGCTCGGCTCCGGCGCCGAGCAACATGCGGCCGTTGCGGTCCTGCACATCGCTGGCCAGCACCATACCGACTTCCAGATTGTCCACGGCAACCAGACCCATAGTGCCAGCAGCTCCTTGCTCTGATGAGGGCACACAATAGCATGATTTCTGCGTAACTCAAGATTTTGCTTGCAGCATTTTTTGACTCTTGTCATAGCTGCCGGCAAGCAGATAGTGCATGCTGCACAGTATGGAAGCGCTTGTGAACCGTCAACAGCAAAAAGATATTCGTATTATCGGCATGTTCACCGAGGCCTGGTGCGCCGGACACCAGCATGAGCAACGCCGGCCGCTGCAGGTACCGGGCATGTCCAAGCCGCTTGAGCTGTGCCCCGCCTGCAGCGCGTTCATGGAATACGCCGTCAGCAGGCGCCTGAAATGCCCCCTTGAAGCGGAAAAGCCCAGCTGCAAACACTGCCGGATCCACTGTTACGCCCCGCAGCAACGCGAGCTGGTCAAACGGATCATGGCCTGGGCCGGACGCAGGATGATCATGCGCGGCAGACTGGACTACCTTTGGCACTATTTCTTCTGAAGGGCGCCGGTCAGAACGGTGAGGCCGGCTTGGTACGCATGGCGCGTTTGGGCGGATGGCGCGATCAGGTGACATCGGTTGGCGGTTCAGTCCGGCCGGCTGCGCTGACCGTGGCGGCAAGCAACAACTCCCGGCACTGGGCCGGGGCAAGCGGACGGGCATAATAGTACCCCTGCATCTCATAACAGCCGCGGGCAAGCAGGAATTCCACCTGCCGCTGTTGTTCGACCCCCTCCGCAATCACCCGCATCCGCATGTTCCGTGCAAGCGAGATGATCGTCTCAACAATTGCCGCATCATCGCTGTTATCCGGAGTGTCACAGACAAACGAGCGATCTATCTTGATCCGGTCGATCGGGAAGTGCTTCAGGTAACTTAACGAAGAGTAGCCGGTACCGAAGTCATCCAGGGCCAATGTCACCCCCAGCTGTTTCAACGCCTCCAACTGCTTGGCTGCCTCGCCGGGATTATGCATGATCAGGCTTTCCGTCAGCTCCAGTTCCAGGCTGTCAGGCGACAGGTTGTTGGCCTGCAACGCTTCATGGACCATCTGCACCAGCTGGGGCTGTTCAAACTGGGCAGCCGAAAGGTTGACGGCCAGACGCGGAACCGGCACCCCCTCCTGTCGCCACTGGCTCAGCTGCCGGCAGGCGGTCTGCAGCACCCACGCGCCGATGGGGAGGATCAGACCGGTCTTCTCAGCAGCGTGAATAATCTGCAGTGCCGATAAATGCGGACTACCATCCGGCTCGTTCCAGCGCAGCAACGCCTCCATGCCGATGACAGCGCCGTTGCGCGCATCGAGCTGGGGCTGGTAGGCCAGCGACAACAAGCCGTCTGCCAGGGCATGCCGCAGGGCCGTTTCCGTTTCAAGCCGTTCCAGCGCCTGCTCCTGCAACTGCCGCGAATAGTAGTGATAGCGGTTCCTGCCCTGGGCCTTTGCGGCATACATGGCCATATCGGCATTTTTCAGCAAGGCGCCCGCATCATCGGCATCATCGGGATAGATCGATATGCCGAGGCTGCCGTTGACGAACAGCTCCCGGCCGGCAATCCGGAACGGTTCCCCCAGGCATCTCAGTATGGTGCCGGCAATCAGGGAGGCATTCAGCTCGTCATGCAGCCCCATGGTCAACACGACGAACTCATCGCCGCCGGTTCGCGCAATGGTATCGGATTGGCGCAGCTGACCCTCCAGGCGTCCGGCAACCGCCTGCAACAACAGGTCTCCGGCGGCATGCCCCAGGCTGTCGTTGACCGCTTTGAAATGGTCAAGATCGAGAAAAAATACCGCAATCTTGCACTGCTGGCGGTTGCAGGCCGCCATGGCCTGTTGCAGGCGGTCATACAGCAGTGCGCGATTGGGCAGCCCGGTCAATACGTCAAACGACACCAGCTGGCGTACCTGGCGTTCGGCAGCCCGGTGCTCGGTCACGTCGGAGAGGATGACGGCCAGCCGCCTTTTCCCGGCCGGCGCCACCGATATCGCCAGCACCTTTGCCAACACCGGCAGCTCTCGCTCAAACGAAACCGTGGATTCATCCTGCAGGACCTGTTGGAAGGACACCAGCATCTCTTCGTGCAAATCGCCGAAGAGCCGATCGGTCCGTTGCCCGATCAGGTTGGGAAAACAGCCTGAAAACAGACGGGCGCAGGCAGGATTGACCTCGACAACCGTCGCCGTATCCTCCTCACACCCGATCTCAAGCAAGAGCACCGCTTCGTGAATGCCAAGGAACAGCGAGCGGTACTTGCGTTCATTTTCAGCCAATGACTGCTGGGCAGCCACAACCACCCGCATCGGCAGGACCCAGATCGCCCGGAACACCAGAATGGCCAGGCCGGTACTGCAGAGTGCCACGAGCAAGGTCTTGCCGAGTACGCCCCGCAGTGATTGCGCAACCTCGATCCGTGCAACCGGCAGACCGGCGTCATAGATCAGACAGCTGCCGCTGATCGTCGGCCAGGGTGGCGGGCTCCCCTTGGCGGAAATCACCGCCCCTTCCAACGTCATAATCCGGCGTAAACACGCTGCCCCCATCCCCGGCCTGTGCTCCAGCAGTTCGTCGAGCCTGAGCTGCTGATACGTCCAGAATGCCGGTGCAGCTACCACCAGGGCCGAGACATGCTCGGCCTCAAGCTCTGCAAGCGCCTGCAACGCCCCCTGTTCGTAACGGCTGGTCATCACCCAGTAGCCCAGTGGCGGCAGTAACGCCGTCAAAAGCGCAGCAAGGCCGGCCAAGGCGACAATCAAACGTTTGAGATGACGACGGGCTACGCCCACTAATGCGCCTCCGGAGGGACACACTGGAGAGACTTCAAGAGCTTCATCCCTCTTGCAGAGCGGCTGAAGGCGATAAACTCCTGCACCCGTGCATCGGCAGGCATGCGGCTGACCAGATAATACTCACGCACCAGTGGATACTTTCCCTGCCCAAGATTTTTGACGGTGGGCGCAACGCCGTTAAAGCTCAGCAGCCGCAAATCGGCCCGTTCGGCGTTGTACATGGCTAACGAGATCAAACCGAACCCTCCCGGAGTTGTCTGTAGTGCCTTCAGGTTATCCTGGTCCGTCACCGCCAGGATCATGCCGACCCGCGACTTGGCCTGCGACAGTGCCTGATCAAGCGCAGGCGAGATGTGACGCAGCAGCTGCGTATCGCTTTCCGTTTCCGGTCGCAGCACTACCCGGGCCCTGCCGCCATCGGGCCACGTATAGGCGGTTGAGCTGTACAACTGGATAAGCTCGGTGGTGCGGATGGCAGTAATCGGCGTAGCCGGGTGTACGGCAAAGGCAAGCGGTGTGCGGCAAAGCAGGCTGCTCCCCAGAGTCTTATCCTCCGGCCGGGTCGGCCGGACCGCGATGGCGACGTCAAGCACCCCTTCCTGCACGGCCCGGATGCCACCGGAGCTACCCAGGCTCGGCAGGACAGCAAATCTGACGTCCCGGTGTTGTTTGGCAAACAGATCGCCAAGTTGACGCATCATCTCCAAGCCGCTGCCGGTTCCGCCGATGGTGATGGTACCTTGAGCATAAACCGACAGCGGGGTAAAAAGCAGGATGCAGCAGATCAGGCGCAGCATATGAACTCCCCTTCTATTTACGAAAACGATTCAACCTATACAAAAATAACACGTTGTTAGCAACCCAATATGGTGCAATAGTATGTGCAATTTTGAGATTGGAGAAACGATTCATATGCGCGCCACCCTGCCTCTGCTTGCCATCACCATGGGGGACCCGGCCGGCATCGGGCCGGAGATCATCGTTACCGCTCTGACCGATCCATCCATTCGCACGCTCTGTGTTCCGTTCGTACTGGGGGACCGTCTTGCCATGCAGCGTGCCCTGCAGGTCTGCAACAGCCCCCTTGCCCTAACGTCCATCTCCTCCCCGTCGGAAGCGGAGCCGCTGACAGCAGGCGCCATCCCGCTGCTGGAACTTTCCCGTCTGCAGGCCGACGACATGCGCTATGGCGCGCCTTCTGAGCGGGCCGGCGATGCGGTCTACCGCTATATCCGCCGGGCCGCCGAGCTCTGCCTGACCGGTGAGGCTGCCGCCATGGCAACGGCGCCGATCAGCAAGGAGGCGATGCACCGGGCCGGGCATCACTATCCCGGCCATACCGAGCTTTTGGCCGAGTTGTGCCGGTGCGACGACTTTGTGATGATGCTGGCCGGCGATGTGCTGCGGGTAGCCCTGGTTACCATCCATGAGGCGCTGGCCGACGTACCGCAACTGGTCACCACGGCCAGGGTGTTGAAGACCCTGCGGGTGACCGCTGCCGGCGTGGCGCCGCTCTGCAGGAATGCCGCCCCGCGTATGGCCGTGTTGGCCCTGAATCCCCACTGCGGGGAAGGGGGAATGTTCGGCACCGAAGAGACTGATGCCATCATTCCGGCCATTGTTGCCGCCCGAGCCGAAGGACTGGATGTGCACGGGCCTTTCTCCGCCGACACCTTCTTCCACTTTGCGGTGCAGGAGCCGCCCCCCTACGATGCCGTGGTAGCCATGTACCATGACCAGGGGCTGATCCCACTGAAGATGCGGCACTTTGATGATGGTATCAATATCACCCTGGGACTGCCGATCATCCGAACCTCGGTGGATCACGGCACGGCCTACAATCTGGCCGGTTCAGGCACCGCCTCGGCGACCAGCATGCTGGCCGCCATCAGGACCGCTGCCTGCCTGGCAGGTGCCCGATGAAACTGCCACCCCTGATCCCCGGCAGGCTGATCAAACGTTACAAACGTTTTCTGGCCGATATTGCGCTGGAAGACGGCGCGGTGGTGACGGCCCACTGCCCCAATTCCGGCAGTATGCTGGGCTGCAACCTCCCCGGCAGCCCGGTCTTGCTTTCCAAGAGCCCGAATACGAACCGCAAGCTGGCCTATACCTGGGAACTGGTACGGATCGGCGGTTTCTGGATCGGCCTGAACACCATGCTGCCCAACCGCCTGGCTGAAGAGGCGATCCAGGATGGCACCATCACCGCATTACAGGGGTATACCCGGCTGCGCCGCGAGGTGCCGTACGGCAGTGAACGCAGCCGGATCGACATCCTCCTGGAGGGTGAGACAAGCCGCTGTTATGTAGAGGTCAAGAACGTGACCCTGGTGGAAAATGACCTGGCGCTGTTTCCCGACGCCGTTACCGAGCGGGGCCAGAAGCACCTGCGGGAGCTGATGGAGGTAGTGCGGCAGGGGGATCGGGCAGCCTTGTTGTTTACCGTGCAGCGGGGAGATGGCACTGCCGTGGCCCCGGCCGACCGGATCGATCCGGCCTACGGCAGGCTGCTGCGTGAGGCGTCGGCAAGCGGTGTGGAGCTGTTGGCCTACCGGGCCGCGGTCAAGCCGGAGGAAATCCGGCTGACCGAGCGGCTTCCGGTGTGCTTGGACTAACCTGCAAAATCCACTGCAACAATCGAAGAGCAGTTGGCCTTCATGAACGGCACCACCTCACCGGCATGGTAGGGATGCACCTGATAGGCCTGCAGGTCGTCCAATGAATCAAATCTGGTTATCAGGGCCACATCATAGGAGCGCTCGGAACGGATCACGTCAATACCGGCCTCAAGGTGGCGCAACTCGGCAATCTTCCCTTCCATCGACAACAGCTTGTCCCGCACGGCAGCGATCTTTTCCGGCGTTTGCTCGGCAAGTTTAAAAAACACGATATGGGTTACCATCTGTCCCCTCCTTTGCATGAGTGTGCCTCCAGATAGCCCGACTTCCGCTCTTCTGTCAACAACCCTTGCAGATTGGGGATTCAGTGGTACCCTTGAAGCAAACCACGCACGACGGCCAGCCCGTCGATCCCTTCGGAGGTGACCGCTATGCCAGAAACCACCTTGATCCCGGCCATTGAAAATCGTTTGGGAGCCCTGCTTGAGGTAACCCGGCGCCAGGACGCCCTCAAATCCGGCAAAAAGCCGGCCAAACCGGCTGTCACCATTTCGCGTGAGTTCGGATGCGAGGCCTACCCCATGGCAGAGCTGCTGCGTCAAAAACTGGAGGCCCGCACCAAGGCGTGCTGGTCGCTGATGGACAAGGCCCTGCTGGATGAGGTTACCAAGAATCATAATCTCGCCGAACAGGTGCTGAAAAACCTGGGTGACAAGAACCGCTTCCTGGATGACTTCCTGTCCACCTTTTCAAATCGCTGGAAGAGCGACCGCGATTACTACCGCCTGCTCTGCCGTCAGATCATTGCCCTGGCTGAACAGGGCAACGTCATCCTGGTGGGACGCGGTGCCCCGATCGTAACGGCCCGCATGAAGAACTGCTACCACTTCAGGATGTACGCCTCTCAACGATTCAAAGAGTTATCCATTGCCAAGCGCCTGGGGCTTGAGGCGGACGACGCACGGGCCCTGATCGAGCGTAAGCAGAAGGAACGCGACAAATTCATCAGGGACTTCCTGGACCGGGACCCCTACGACCTGAGCTGTTACCACCTGGCCTTTAATAATGACCGCAACGACGCAGAGAAGGCCGCTCAGACCATCTGTGACTATGTATTATAGCAGGGCTTTAAAAACGTTATGAGGAAGGCCGGATACAAGGCGTAGGTCGCGCAGCGGCTGAGACATACCAGATAATCAGGCGATGGAGCGAGCACCGCGCAACGCAGCAGCCGGCCTGCGGAATAGTTTTGCACAGCCCTGGCAGGTGCATGGCGCCTGGGTCGGACGGGGAAAAAGACCGGCACCACCGGTCTTTTCTTTTGCCGGTTTCCGTCCGGACGGGATTCTGCTATACCAAAACACAAGAGCCATTGATCGGAGGCACCTGTGAAGAAGTTGCTGCTGGGCGGCATCCTGCTGCTGGTGTTGTATTTCGGGTATATTGTGGTTACGTTGGCGCTGTTGCCACCGGTAAGCAGCCTGGCGGACAAGAAGACGAATCTGACCATCCAGGTACGCGACTGGCACGGTGACGAGCACCCGTTCCTGCTGGGTCCCAAAAACCGTCGCTGGACTCCCTCCGGCAGGATCCCGCCTGAGATGAAATGGGCCGTCATTGTTGCTGAGGACAGCAATTTTTATAAACATGAAGGGATTGACGTTAAGGCGATCAAACAGGCAATCAAGTACGATCTGGAAAAAAAGAGCATGGCTCGCGGCGCCTCAACCATTACCCAACAGGTGGCCAAAAACGTCTTTCTTTCACGGGAAAAATCATTGACCCGCAAGCTGAAAGAGGTCTACCTGGCCTGGCGGATGGAACAGGAACTGACCAAAGGCCGGATTCTCGAACTGTATCTGAACGTAGTTGAACTGGGTCCGATGGTATACGGCATCGGCCACGGGGCCCAGTATTATTTCGGCAAGCCAGCCTCTGCAATGACCCCGCGCGAATGCGCCTTTTTGGCCGCCATGCTGCCCGGACCACGGGTTGCCTATAATCCTTACCGGAATCTTGGCAAGGTATTACGGCGCTCGGATATGATTCTGCGTAAACTACGCAGCAACGGCGTGATCAGCACGGAAGAGCTGCAGACAGCCATGGCCAATACGCCGAATATTGCCGGGCTGCAACGCAAGGTTGACACCGCCATCCAGCAGCCGCCGGTCATGAAGCCGCTCTCTTCGGCAACCCTCCCGGCCGAACCGGTACCGGCCACCCCGGATGAGAACCGCGAAAAGACGGCGCCAACACCGGCAGTGGACGAAAAGACCGAACAGGCGCCAACACCGGCAGCAGGTGACCGGCCTTAGGGTACCATGGTGCAGCGCCACCAGATCCGTCATCATCGCACGCAACGGATCCTGCGGCGCTTACGCCGCTGGAGCGGAGAACGCCTACCCCGCACCTTTCCGGCCGGCTCCATTACATTTCTCCCTGATCCCGGAGCGTTTTTCGAGGCTTTCTTTGCCGCGCTGGCGATAGCCCGCCAGACCATCTGCCTTGAGTACTATATCGTCCGGGCCGATCAAACCGGCAACCGCCTTGCCGAAGCCCTGATCGCCGCCAGACAGCGCGGAGTCCAGATTTATCTGCTCTATGACTACATTGGCTGTCTCGACACTCCTGAGTCGTTTTTCCGCCGCCTGCGGCAGTATGGCATCCACTGTGTTCCCTTCAACCCTCCTTCCGTCAAGCGCTGGCCTTTCTGGTTCGATCGACGCGATCACCGCAAGCTCGCCATCATCGACGGGATGCTGGCCTTCCTCGGCGGCCGCAATATCGGTGATGAATATGCCGGGATCGCAGGGGGCAGACGCGACTTTCACGATGTCTGCTTCAGCCTGACCGGCCCCTCGTTGCAACACTTAAGCGAGATTTTTGCCGAAACCTGGTCGGCCGAACTCGGCACCTCTCCCGATCTGCCGGCACCGCAAGCGGAAACACCGGCACTGACCCTCTCCGGCGCCGGCATTACCCTGATCAGCGGCAGCCCCCATCACCGCCGCTCCTCGATCAGGTCGGCCTTCCGGGTCACCATGGCGGCGGCAACCATCGAGCTGCTGATCGCCAACCCCTACTTCATCCCGGGCCCCCGGATTCTTCGTTCATTACTGCGCGCCGCCCGTCGTGGCGTGCAGGTAAAACTACTGCTGCCGGCTGAAAGCGATGTGCCACTGGTCAGGTTGGTCAGCCGCAGCACGTATGAACAGCTACTCAAAGCCGGTATCGAGATCTATGAGATGCAACAACAGATTCTGCACGCCAAGCTGATGGTAGTTGACGGGTGCCGGACGGTGATCGGTTCCGCCAATCTGGACCAGCGCAGTTTCCACCGTAATTACGAAATCAACGCCATCGTCCAGAGCAAAAGTTTCGGCAAGCAGGTGCGGGATCACCTGCAGCAGGATCTGGCCCAGGCCCGCCGGATCACCCTTCCTGAGCATGACCAACGCGGCTTGGCCGTCCGTCTGGTTGAGCGCCTGCTGCGCCCTCTCTGCTGGTTTTTGTAAAGCGGCCATGCTGATCGACACCCATTGCCATCTTGACCAACCACCGCTGCTGGGACAACTCGGCAGCCTGCTGCACGAGGCACGCGCCGTTGGAATCTCACGCTGGCTGGTCCCTTCGCTTCATCCTGACGGCTGGGCGCAGTTGGCCGGCTTGGCGCACCGTTTCACGGATCTGCGACCGGCCTACGGCATCCATCCGCAATTTGCCGGCAACGTTACCGACAGTCACCTGCAACAGCTGAAACAGGTGGCACCGAACGGCGTTGCCATCGGTGAAATCGGCCTTGATACCACCTATGGAGAGCTGCAGCGACAGGAATGGCTTTTTCGGGAGCAGATCAGGATCGCCAGGCACCACGGCCTGCCCCTCCTGATCCACTGTCGCAGGGCCATTGGCAAAACACTCACCATCCTGCGCGAAGAAAAAGCTGATGCGGTAGGAGGCATCATGCATGCCTTTTCCGGTTCGCTGGAATCGGCACAGCAGTGCATCAAGCTCGGCTTTGTGCTTTCGATCTGCGGCAACATCACTCGCAGCAATGCGGTCAGGCTCAGACAGCTTGCCCATAGCCTGCCGCTGGAACACTTGGTGGTCGAAACCGACGCGCCGGACATGACACCTGAGCAGTACCGCGGACACTATAACCGTCCGGCCTGGTTGCTTGAAGTCGTTGCGGCGCTCGCCCGGATACGCGCTTGCCCCATTGCAACGGTTGTCACCGCAACCACTGCCACGGCACAGCGGGTTATCCCCAAACTGTGAATCGGCGCTTGTTCATCCAGTAACCCCATGCTAGGATGCAGCCAAAGGAGAGGGTTCCATGAGACAGTTTCTGCCTGCCATCATACTCGTACTGCTTACCCTGCCCGGCTGCAGCATGGTTACCGCCTGGAAGAGCATCCCACCGCCTGGCGGCTGTGACCAATGCCATTCGGTTGCGCTTGCTGCAAACTGGAAGGTTGCCTATCAGGCTGCAACCGTTGCGGATGAACGTGGTCAGCTGGCCTTCCAGACCCCCCAATACAACACACCGATTCGGAAGAACCAGCCTGCCTCCGCGCTGGAGGTCAGAAAGAATGAGGATGCGCGCTGCTTTGACTGTCACAACGCCCCAACGCCGGCCCACAAGGAGCGTTCAGGCCGCTACCACCACGGTCAGTAAAAAATCTATTGACAATAGCGTTTGTCTGAGTATAGTTCACTTTTGGTGATTACACTTGCCCTGCTTGATCAGGGTCAACTAACAAAGAGGTGATTGAACATGAAAAAGATGCTTTCTCTGTCCCTGGTACTCGCACTGGCTCTTGGCGTTGCTGCTGGCTGCAAGAAGCAAGAGCCCGCTCCTGCTCCTGCTGCTCCTGCTGAAGCTCCTAAGGCTCCCGAAGCTCAGAAGCCTATGTCTTCCGTAAAGGCTCCTGAAGCTGCTGCTCCTGCTGCTGCTCCTGCTGCTGAGCCCAAGAAAGAAGAGAAGAAGCACTAATTCTTCCCAGGGTTGAATGTAAAAGCCTGCGGAGCAATCCGCAGGCTTTTTTCGTTTGCAAGGAGTCATCCTATGCATGAGATGTCCATCACCCAGGAAATCGTTGCCATCTGCCTGCAACATGCCCAAGGCCGGCGCATTACTGCCGTCCATATCGAAATCGGCACCCTTTCCGGCATTGTGCCGGAAGCGGTAGATTTCTGTTTCTCTGCCTGCACCACGGACACGCTGGCCGAGCTAGCCACGCTTGCCATTCGCCAGATCGACGCGCGGGCGCGCTGCCTGGACTGCTCCACCGAACATCCCGTCTCACGTCTGTACGATCCCTGTCCGGCCTGCGGCAGCTATGCCGTTCAGGTCACCAAAGGGCAAGAGATGCGGGTGGTGGAAATCGAGGTTGAAGACTAAAAAGGGCTGATCCGCATACCGGACCAGCCCTTTTCAGTGCTATACACTCAGCTGCTCAGTGCTACGCAGCCGGCATTACTATCGTTCCTACTCGTTCCACCCTTCGGGATGCACCTCGCCAATCTGCTCCCAGTGCTCCGGTGAGCGCCAGAGGCTCGACAAGATCAGTTCACGAATATGCAGGAACTCCTTGGGCAGCTTGTCGTACATCTTCACAAACAGCTCTTCATGTGAAATGACCTCATTCTGCCAGACATCGCGATCAACCGACATCAGGTCATTGAACTTCTCGCGGGTCATATCCAGACCATCCCAATCCATATCTTCATAGCGCGGCATCCAGCCAAGCGGCGATTCCACTGCGGCGGTCTTGCCCTGCACCCGCTCGACAATCCACTTCAGCACCCGCATGTTGTCACCATAGCCCGGCCAGATAAACTTGCCGTTGGCATCCTTACGGAACCAGTTGACACTGAAGATACGGGGCGGACGGGCAATGCTGCGGCCGAACTGCAGCCAGTGCGAGAAGTAATCGGCCATGTGGTAACCACAGAACGGCAACATGGCAAACGGGTCGCGCCGCACGTTGCCGGTGGCGCCAACCGCCGCAGCCGTTGTTTCCGAGCCCAAGGTCGAGGCCAGATAGACACCGAAATTCCAGTTAAAGGCCTGGTAGACCAGCGGCACCGTGTCCTTGCGACGTCCACCGAAGATAAAGGCGCTCATCGGCACCCCTTTGGGATTTTCCCACTCCGGGTCGATACAGGGGCACTGCGAGGCAGGTGCGGTGAAACGGGCATTGGGGTGGGCGGCGGGACGGCCGCAGCCCGGGGTCCATTCGTTGCCCTGCCAGTCGGTCAATTTGGCCGGCACCTCGCCATCCATGCCTTCCCACCAGACATCCCCATCTTCTGTCAGGGCCACGTTGGTGAAGATCGAGTTTTTCTCGCAGGAGATCATGGCGTTGGGATTGGTCTTGTAGTTGGTGCCCGGAGCAACACCGAAATAGCCATATTCCGGGTTGATGGCATAGACCTGACCATCGGCGGCCGGCTTGATCCAGGCGATGTCATCGCCGATCGTGGTAACCTTCCAGCCCTTCTCCTGGAACGGCTTGGGCGGGATCAGCATGGCAAAGTTGGTTTTACCGCAGGCACTGGGGAAAGCGGCCCCCACATAGGTCTTTTCGCCGGTGGGAGACTCAACGCCCAGAATCAGCATATGCTCGGCCAACCAGCCCTCATCCTTGCCCTGCTTGGAAGCGATCCGCAGCGCCAGGCACTTCTTGCCCAGCAGGGCGTTGCCGCCGTAGCCGGAGCCAAAGGACCAGATGGCGCGCTCTTCCGGAAAGTGGACGATATATTTTTCCTTGTTACAGGGCCACGGCACGTCCTTCTGGCCCGGTTGCAGCGGCATGCCGACCGAGTGCAGGCAGGGCACGAATTCACCATCCCCCAGCACGTCAAGCACCTGCTTGCCCATGCGGGTCATGATCCGCATATTGACGACAACGTAGGGGGAGTCGGTGATCTCGATCCCGATCTTGGCAATGTTTGAGCCGAGCGGGCCCATGCTGAACGGGATCACATACATGGTGCGGCCCTTCATGCAGCCTTTGAACAGACCCTTGAGGGTTTCCTTCATTTCCTTGGGATCGACCCAGTTGTTGGTTGGGCCGGCATCCTCTTTAAAGCGTGAACAGATAAAGGTCCGGTCTTCAACCCGGGCCACGTCAATAGGATCAGAAAAGGCCAGATAGCTGTTGGGGCGTTTTTCCGGGTTTAACTTCCGGAAGGTCCCGCTTTCAACCATCTGGCCACAGAGCCGGTCATATTCTTCTTGTGATCCGTTACACCAGTACACACTGTCGGGTTCACACATTGCTGCAACTTCAGCAACCCAGGCCTTGAGTTGTTCGTTTTTTACGTCATAACTCATCTGCGTCTCCCCTTCTGAAATTGAATAAGTTCTATGCCAATCGGCGCATACAAGGATTTTTACTTTCGCTTATGTAGCATAAGAATGGCTAAAACAAAAGGGGCTAACAAAAGTTTAATTGATTTTAGTATTCAAGGGTATAGCCAACTGCTGCAGTGTGAAATGAGGAAGGGAATGCCTGTCTGAGGCGGGCAGCAGCCTCAAAGCCGGTGCAATGGCTGACGGCGAGCTTGCCTATCTGCCATTTCTCAAGCTCGCTGATGGTCTGCTCCAGCTGCTGCGGGTTACAGAAGCCGAGATGGGTACCGCCGAGCACCGCGACGATATCGTTGCGTCCGGTTTTTTCAACCACATGCCGCAAGGTGTTGATCAGGCCGGCATGACAGCATCCCAGCAGCACCACCAGCCCCTTGCTGGTCGTGATGACCAGCGACTGATCGTCCGGAAAAAGATCGTGCTGGCAGCCGCAGGTATCGCTGTACAGGCCGCTGTCCCCGGTCTCGAAGGGGGTAACACGAGGCACCTGTCCAGTCAAGCTGATGCCGGGAAGAATCTCGCGGTACTGTTCGGCAAGATCAAAGCGGGCACCCTGACCCTCAAGGTATTCCCGCGGGTACGGCATCCCCAGGGAAAGCGACTCACCGGTATCCTTGTACCGATAGCGCGGCTGAAACACCCCGGGATGCGCAAAGACCTGCTTGGGGCCACAACTCCTCAACAGCGGCAGGAGTCCGCCGGCATGATCATAGTGGCCGTGGGACAGGGCCACCTGCGACACCCGATGCAGGTTCTTGTTCATCCGCTGGGCGTTGTGCAGCAGGGTCAGGCCCTGGCCGGTGTCAAACAGCAACGAGCCGCTCTCCCACTCGACCAGGGCGCTGAAACCGTGCTCTCCCAGCGTGCCGGAAACAGGGCCAACGGAATTTTCACAGAGTATGGTGATTCGGTAACGCATCGGCCCCTCCACGCTCGTCACTACTTGCAGGCATCCCTAGGGAACCTGGGCACGCCCATCTTTTCAAGGATCGTAAAGAGCGGGCAGAACTGGGTGAAGCCGGACTGGAACAGGTTCAACCCCACAAAGCCGGTGAACCAGAGCCAGTTTTGGGTGTGAAAGTGGGCCAGCAACAGCGAGATAACGATAAAGGCCCCGGCAACAATCCGTACAATCCGTTCGATATACATAAATCTGTCTCCTTTTAGATACTCTCTTGCACAGGGTCATGCTGACCGATATGGTGACGTTCCTTCCAGCCCTGTACCAGATAGTAGAGGATCGGGATGGTCACCCGTGACAAGGTGGTCGAGGCGATCTCACCGCACATCATGGCAATGGCCAGCCCCTGGAAGATCGGGTCAAACACGATCACAAAACTGCCCACCACCACTGCCGCTGCCGTCAGCAGCATCGGGCGGAAACGAACCGCGCCGGCCTCGATGATCGCCTCATCAAGGGCCATCCCCTCCCGCCGCTTCATCTCCGCAAAATCGATCAGGATGATGGAGTTTCGCACGATGATGCCGGCCAGGGCGATAAAGCCGATCATGGAGGTGGCGGTAAAGAAGGCCCCGAACAGGGCATGGCCCGGCAGGATGCCGATCAACGTCAGCGGGATCGGCGCCATGATCACCAGCGGGGTCGTAAAATCCTTGAACCAGGCCACCACCAGGATATAGATCAGGATCATCACCGCGCCAAAGGCGATCCCCAGGTCGCGGAAGACCTCATAGGTGATGTGCCACTCACCGTCCCACTTCATGCCCATGCTTGCTTCAGACCAGGGCTGGCGGGAGGCCAGTATCTCGATCTTTGAGCCATCCGGCGTCGGCAGGTCGGCAATCTGTTTCTGCATCTTGAGGATCGCATAGACCGGTGCTTCGATCACCCCGGCCACATCACCGATCACATAAACCACATTCTTGAGGTTCTTGCGGTACAGGGTCTTGTTCTCGCTCCCCTCGACCGGTTTGACCAGCTGCGACAACGGGACATTCCCCTTGGGGCCGGGCAGGTAGAGGGAGGAGAGCGCTGCCAGCGAACTGCGCTGCGCCTCGGGCAACCGCAGATTGATCGTAACCGGTTCCTTTTCCCTGGGATCATGCAATAATCCCACATCCATGCCACCCAACGCCACCCGCAGCGACTTGGCCACATCCTCCACCGCAATGCCGGACAAGGCCGCCTTTTCGCGGTCAACCGCCAGGGTCAATTTGGCCTGATCAGCCTCGCGGTACCAGTCCACATCGACCACACCGTTGGTTTTGGCAAAGATTCCCTTGATCTTTTCGGCCATTGCGGCGCGGGCCGCATCGGTTGGCCCATAGACCTCAGCCACCAGGGTTGACAAGACCGGCGGTCCCGGCGGGATCTCCGCTACCTTGACCCGCGCGCCGTAGCGATCGGCCACCGCCTTGAGCAAGGGCCTGATCTTTTTGGCGATATCGTGGGATTGGGCCTTGCGGTCGGCCTTATGCATCAGGTTTACCTGGATATCCGCCAGGTTGGGACCTTTGCGCAGAAAGTAATGCCGCACCAGGCCGTTGAAGTTAAATGGCGCACTGGTGCCGACGTAACTCTGGAAATCGGTCACCTCCGGCACCTGGCGCAGGGCATCGCCCATCTCGCGGGTCATACGGGCGGTCTGCTCCAGCGGAGTTCCTTCCGGAGCATCGATGATCACCTGCAACTCGTTTTTGTTGTCAAACGGCAGCATCTTGACCGTCACGGCCTTGAAATAGACCAACGAGCAGGAGGCCAGCAGCAGTACCACCACCATCACCAGAAAACCGTTACGCAGTTTGACGTCGTGGATCAGACGCCCCATCCAGTGCCGGTAAAAGACGGTCAGTTTCGACTCTTCCAGTTCCTCTTCGCTTTCATGGTGCGCCCCCTTCATCAACCGGTAGGCAAAATACGGGGTGACAATAAAGGCAATGAACATCGAGAGCAGCATGGCCATGCTGGCCCCCACCGGGATCGGCCGCATGTAGGGCCCCATCAGGCCGCCCACAAACCCCATCGGCAGGATTGAGGCGATGACCGCAAAGGTCGCCAGTACGGTAGGGTTGCCGATCTCGTCCACCGCTCTGACCGCCGCTTCAAGCGGCTTCATCAAGGTGGTGGTAAAATAGCGATGCACGTTTTCAACCACCACGATGGCGTCATCCACCA
>Ga0302238_1000747_pt1 | contig 30939 bp, 23 predicted proteins | sample AAG_UR_Asn_MG_FD_193527 | JGI IMG/M metagenome (GOLD analysis project Ga0302238, IMG submission 193527) | Enriched activated sludge microbial communities from anaerobic digester in WTTP, New Holstein, Wisconsin, United States - AAG_UR_Asn | ecosystem: Engineered > Bioreactor > Anaerobic >... | reverse complement strand
CACGAAACCCCCATCTCACTCACGATGGGTCGCCAGAGCTCCTCTCTCAACCCGCTTCCCGCCAGCCAGAGAATCCAGGGCGCTTCACCAAGGCTGTTCAATTTGCCCTGGGCCTCAGCCCTGACAAGCCCCTCCGTTTGCCTCTCGAGCGCCTCCGATGTCTCATCAAGCAGGAGTAACGCCTCAACATCTTCTGGGTAGCGTCGCCTCACATCGGACAGAACATCCAACGCCTGAGAGTACTCTCCCGCCCGGAAGAGATCCCTGGCCCTCTCCATGGCGCCCGCATACTCGGCCTGCTGCAACGCCCCCTCCACTCTCGCTCTCAGCGCCCCTGCCTGAGCCGGCTGGCCCGGGAGACCAACCCAGCCTCTGAACCTCTCCATCAGCACCTCGGCTGGCGTCCCCCTTGCGATCTCGGCCTCCACCTCCGCCACCTCTGCCTCCCAGAAGGTGGCCATTCCATCCCGAAGCAGCTTCTCAAGATCACGCAACTCCGAAAAGGCCGGGTACTCCGCTTTCAGGCGTTCCAGCGGAGCCACGGCTTCTCTGAAAAAGCCTGCCTTGAGCCGGATTCGCACCTCGAAAGTGAGGCTCTCCTCATCGGGTGTCGAAGCGTTCAGCGCTGACCACTGCTCCAGCGCATGGGCGTCGTGACCGGCCAAGGTCAGACTCCGAGCGTATAGGCGGCGACATCGCTCGCTTCCAACGCACCCCTCGACGCTGAAGAGCGCCAGCGCCTCGTCCACCCAACCGGCTTGGTCTACCAGAAACTCGACGAAGGCCTCGACCACCTCCGGCGCTCCGCCCGAACGCATCAAAGCGGCCTTATAATGCGCAGCGGCACCGAAGTAGTCGTAGTCGGAGGCGAGCAACTCGGCTTGCTCCAGCAACTCCTCCGGGGAGAGACGCTGGGCCTCCTCGCCCTCGATTCCACCGATTCCCGGCAGGGCCCTTTCTATCAGTTCGGGCGCTATCTTGCCCTTCTTCATCTTCGCCATCTTCCCTTCCTCCTACACTATGTCGACGGGAGTATAATTCCTTCCCGACGCACTTGCCAGCTCAACCCGAGGGGCCTACAGTAGCCCGCAGGCCCTCTCCATGGCTGTGCCCTACCATTTGGGGGGCTCGTTCGGGGGCCGCCGGCTCATTGGGGAGGGTGGAATGACGGTTAGAACTATCACTGCTCATCGCAGATTTGAAATCGCTGGTGAGATGTATGTTCCCGGAGATAAGTCCATTGCCCATCGGGCCATGATTCTCGGTGCGCTTGCCCGAGGCCGCACCCTCATTAAGGGGGCCCCGCTAAGTGCCGATGTCAACAGCACATACTCTGCGTTGAAGGCCCTTGGTGTGCCGCTGGAGCGCAGCGGAACCAGCATCAGCGTCGATGGCACAGGCAAAGGACGCCTGCCAGCCCGTGACGCCGTCGTTGACTGCGGGGGAAGTGCTACGACAATGCGCCTCCTTCTGGGTGCCGTGGCCGCAAGGGGCCAACGGACAACCTTGGTGGGCGACCAGTACCTCTCCGTTCGGCCCATGCGCCGCGTAATGGCTCCCCTCTCAACAATGGGGGCCCTTTTCGAAGCCCGGGAGGGCGACTTCGCCCCCGTGGTGGTGACTCCGCCCGAACGCCTCTCCGCAGGCAAGTTCTTCATGGAAGTGGCCTCGGCTCAGGTGAAGACGGCCCTGCTCATCGCTGCTCTCTTTGCCGACGGCAGGAGCGAGATAAGGGGGGCCTTGGGCAGCAGGGACCACGCTGAGAGGATGATTCCACGCATGGGCGGCCGTGTAGTGGTGACCAAAGAGGCCATTGTGGTCGAGCCCGGGCTGCTGGACGGCATTGCCATTTCCGTTCCTGGCGACCCTTCAACCGCTGCCTTTTTCGCCGCTGCAGCAGCTCTGGGCAAGAACTCCAGCCTTACCATTAGAGACATGAGCACCAACCCCACCCGCATGGGGTTCTTCGAGGCCCTCTCGTGGATGGGGGCCGACGTTGCTCAGCAAGATGCCGCCGGCGACTCCTTTGAGCCTCACGGCGATGTCACGGTGCGCTGGTCGCCACTGAGGCCCATCGAGATCCACTCTGAGGCTGTACCTTTCCTGGTAGATGAGGTGCCGCTGGTCATCCTCCTGGCCACTCAGGCCGAGGGGCGCACGGCTCTCCACGGAGTAGGGGAGCTGCGCCTGAAGGAGACCGACCGCATCAGGTGCGCCGTTGCTGGCCTGCGAGCCATGGGGGCATCCATCCTCGTGGACGGAGACTCGGTATTCGTGGATGGCCCCACTCCACTATCGGGTGCTACTCTCGACCCATGCGGCGACCATCGTATGTCCATGATGTTTACTCTGGCAGCACATATAGCGCAAGGAACATCAACTATTATCGATGTGGATTGCGAGTCTAAGTCCTGTCCAGAGTTCTACCCAATGTTGCAGAAGGTGCTCTCCAGATGAACTCTCCTTTCCCACCGTCGGCGTCAAGGCATCAGAAAATGAGGTTTGGATTGTTGGGCCGAACCCTTGCGCACAGTGCAAGCCCTGCGATGTGGGGCGGATTCTTTGAGAGCGCCTCTATTTGTGCTCAATATGATGCCGTAGAAACCACTCTGCCTATGTTGGCCGAGACACTGAACGAGTGCTGGCTGGAAGGCTTTCTCGGGCTGAACGTCACGATTCCATACAAGGAGGCGATTCTGCCCCTTATATCTGACCTTTCGCCCGAGGCAAAGGAAATCGGGGCGGTCAACTGCGTGGCCTTTCGACAGGCGGAGGCGTCGTCGGCCCCACCTTCTCCCCTGCCCGCAACTGGCTACAACACCGACGCCATCGCCATCCGAGATGCCGTGGAGGAGCGTCGGTGTGTGCCCCACGCTGCCCTGGTGCTAGGTGCCGGGGGCGCTGCCAGAGCGGCGGTAAGGGCCTTGGAACTGCTGGGAACCAGGCGAATCACCGTAGCCACCAGGAGGCGGCCCGAGGATGCCGAATGGTTCGTCTCAAGGGGATGCCAACTGCACCCCTGGACCTCTCCGCTGAACCGGTGGGTTGGCGATGTGGTGGTGCAGGCAACTCCAATCGGCATGGGCTCCCTGGCCTCGGGCAAACTTCCTTCTTTGGCCTGGGCCGAAGGCATGGTGGCCATGGATCTTGCCTACTCTGCCTGTCTCACCCCTTTTCTGGCCACGGCCTCGACCTCGGGCGCCAGCACCGTGGACGGCCTGGAAATACTGGCCCGTCAGGCCGCTGCCTCCTGGCAACTCTGGACCGGCCTTCACGTAGCGTGGCCCTCACTTCTAACCCCTGAAATCATCTGATGACAACCCGTTCTGCAATGGCTGAAAGGTCCCGCTTCAGCAAGCCATCGATGGCAGCGGAAAACCGTAGTCCCACATTGCCCTATCGGCACGCAGGTCCAGAGGGGAGGGGGCCCTCGGTGCAGGTCAGCGTGGTCTCGCCACAGCCTGTGAGGGTGGCACTCCCCGATGGTCCAATGTTTGCCGAGCAGAGGCCAATGAAGCCGAAGTTGTTCCAGGAGTGGGCCACGAACCGCCGCACCTTGCCAAGTCGCTCTTGTGTTACCAGGGTGGGGCCTTTGCCTTTCAACTCAACGATGGTGAAGGACTCCAAGTCACCGCTCATCTTGCTTCCCCGCCAGATGGGAGGCAGATTCCCGTAGCCAAGCTCGTACACGTGGATTCTCAGAGGAGCCTCCTCTTTGGGGCGCCAGTTGACGACCAACTCGGGGCCCTCCTCGCCGTCCACGTTGGCAACCGCCACCTGCTCAACGCCGTCCAGCACGGCGACGGCCTGGCCGTCCACACAAAGCGCCCGCACTTTGGCTGCCCCAACCAACTGTCGGCCCCTGGGCAGGTCAATTCCTTCTCCGCGGCACGCCTCGGCCACCCCGTCGTCTACTCCGCTCTCCACAGGACCGCCATCAGCGTTCCCCGGACGCTCGGGTTGCATCTGCCCAGCCATGAGCCGAGCCCCCTGCGCCGTGCCGTAAGCCCACACCGGGATGGTGACCGCCGACAACAATGGCTGAGGCAAAGGCGGCAGAAGAAGGAGCATGATCGCCATTATAGATATCATGAGCACTCCTCCGAACTGGTTGTTGTTCCTTGTTCGTCATCCATTGGTGGGGCCGGGGCGAGCGCCCCATTGGGAAGGAAGGCGCAGCCAATGGCAGCGCAGGCGTACTTGCGTACGCCGAGCCCCCCGTTCCTGTAGCCCAAGCCAAGGCGGTGGGGTAGGTCAGCGAGCCCCTCGTTCCTGTAGCCCAAGCCAAGGCGGTGGGGTAGGTCAGCGAGCGCCCCGTAGGGAAGGAAGGCGTCGCCAATGGCAGCGCAGGCGTACTTGCGTACGCCGAGCACGGCCATGCGACGCCTGACGCACCATACGGGGATGATCGCTGACCTACACGATCTTGCCGGAGAGCACAAAGGCTATGATGAGGACGTAAATGACCAGCGACTCGATGAGCGCCAGACCGAGAATCATCGGAGCCATGAGCTTGCCCGATGCTGCCGGGTTCCTGGCAATTCCGTCCAGCGCCGCTGCTGCCGCTTTGCCCTGCGCAAGCGCCCCGCCAAAGGCCGCCAAGGCAATGCCGAATCCGGCAGCGAGAGCCAGATAGACTTTCACGGTGTGCTCGTTGTCAGCAGCGCCGGCTACCTGCTGCGCAAAAGCAGCCATGGGCAGAAGAACGCTAGTAACCACAAACAGAGAAAGACCCATAAATACTCTCTTCAACGTTGAGACCATCCGCACTCTCCTTTCAAGGCTAATGGTGACCTTCCTCGTGTTCAACGGCAAGGCCAATATAAACAATCGACAACAGCGAAAACACAAGCGTCTGAACTATGGCTACGATAAGGCCGAGAGCCATAATTGGTAGTGGAACCAATAGGATGCCAAAACCCATAAAAATGAACAAAACCTTATGATCACCCATGATGTTGCCCATGAGTCGCATTGCCAGGGAGGCCGGCCTGACCAGATGGCTAATCATCTCAATAACCAGCATGAGCAGCATGAGGGGAAGAGCATACCACTTAATAACTGGCCCAAGAAAGTGCTTGAAATAGGCCGGCCCGTGCGACTTCACACCGTAATAGTGTGTTGCCAGAAAGACCACCAGGCCCAGCGCAAGTGTGGTATTGAGCGAGTCCGTCGGCGGCACGAATCCCGGGATCATCCCCAGCAGATTGGAAGTCAGAATGAAGACGGCCAGGGTCCCGATGAGGGGGAAGTACCGAACAGAGTTTTCCCGTCCCATAACCCCTTCCATCAGAGAGAGCACCGCCTCGGAGATCATCTCAAGAATGCTGAGAGGGGTCAGCTTTGCATCGGGCACCATGGGAGTCTCCCGGTCCAGCCGTCGCTTCACCGCTATGCCCAGGCCCAACAGGATGAACGTGACCAGTGCGGCCATAAACATATGGGAGACTCTGTTGGGTACCTCGCCGGCGATGTAGGAGGGGTTGTGCTCGATGAGGCTGTGGACGTTCTGCACCAGACCAGGAAAAACCTGAACCAGGAGCGACCAGTGCTCGCCGCTCAAATGCTTCCATCTCGACTCGTCACCACCCAGGTGGCCTTCGTAGCTCGGTACGGCAAAGGAGAGGCCTATCAGCCCAACCGCCGCTATCGCCAGAACGATCTTCGATGCCTTGCTCATCTATTTCCGCTCCTTGCCTGACTGGAGCCCAAACGCAACGGACGCATACAATACAGCAACAACCAGCGTCGAGAAACCCAGAATCGCACCAAGGGGATCCAGGGCGCCGACGTTCAGCATAAGATAAACCGCTCCAAGGAGCACGGGGAACTTGAGCCCAAGTATCACGCCGATTGCCAGTCGGTTTCGCTGCTTGCCGTCAAACAGCGCCTTGACGATGTAGGCCAGCAGCGCCAGATCACCTGTAGCTACCAAACCGGCCACCAACACCGCCAGGGCCAGCTCCCACCCCGAGAGAACCAACGCCCCCACCGTCGCCGAAACGACCAGTAGGGCTTGAACCAGTAGGGTATTACGTATCATCGGAGCCACCTTCAACCTGCCGCTGAAGTCGCTTCAGAGTCCGAAAGAGGCTCAGAAACGCCGCAACGGAGCCCAACACAACCCCGCCAATAACACCCCAAGGCGCCCAACCCGTCTGGCCCTCCACCCAGGAACCCAGGAAGTAACCCACGGCCACCGCCAGCCCCATCTCCAAACCCACGGCAGAATAGGAGTAAGCCGACCTTATCTGCCGCCCGTATCCCTTCCACTTCTCCAAGTCACCCCCAGATTGCTCCGGCAAAAAGCCGGGCGCAAGATGCGAATACCCCAACGCCGTGGCAGGTCAAGTGCCCAAAAAGCCCCTCCGCCACGTGAACCGTTTCACACCCGCGGAAAGCTCTCGTGCCACTCATGCCAACCCCATCGGTTCACCTCTCGCCATACCGCAATCAGCCTGGTCCGTGGATGGAATCGAGCCATGTGCTGCGCCGCTTGACGATGAACCGGAAACGGGTCTTAATGCCATCGTCAGACCTGGGCACCTGTGCCATCCCGGCGCAGCCTGGCCCGTGGCTTCTGGAGGTTTCCTTTGAAAGAACTCCTCTCCACCGCAGAAAACGGCTTCAGAACCCTGCCCCTGCCGGCAAACCTCAAGGCCGAGGCGCTCTCAAATATTGAGCTGTGGCTCACAGACCAGCGATTTGCAGATTATGTCCCAGCCATCACCAGCATGATTGAGCGAGGAGACTTCAACCTCCTGGTGGACTCCTTCTATCGCATGATTCCCTTTGGAACAGGCGGCAGAAGGGGGGCCGTGGGCGTTGGCCCCAACAGGATGAACCCATACACCCTCGCTACCTCGGTCCAGGGCCACTGCCAGTTTCTCAAGCAGCGCCTTCCCAACACACCTTTGCAGGTTGTGGCCGCTTGCGACACAAGAGTGTTCAATGATCTGCGAAACCTATACCACAAGCCCTCCCTGGGTGCTCTGCTAGGCATCTCTTCCAGGGATTTGTGCAGGCTCGCAGCGGAAGTTTATGCCGCAAACGGGGTGGTGGTCTGGATGCTGGACCCCGCAGTGGACAGCTACCTCTCCACTCCTGAACTCTCGTTCCACATCTACGATCTCAAGACCAGCGGCGGCCTTAACATCAGCGCTTCTCACAATCCCCCCGACGATAATGGAAGCAAGTTCTACAATGGGGCCGGTGGTCAAGAGGTTCCACCCTTCGACGAAGAGTTGGTGAATGTTGTCTCCACGGTGGCCGATGCCCAGCGCATGCCCTTCCAAGAGGCGGTTGCGCAGGGGCTCATTCGATTCATCTCCGACCAGCAGCGCCAGCGCTATGTGGCAGAAAACCTCTCGCTCAGCATCCGAAAGGAGCTGCGCAGCGCCACAGTCGCCTTCTCTCCTCTCCACGGTGTGGGCATAACATCCGCCCTTCCCGTGCTGGAGCAGGCCGGATTCAAGGTGCTGCTCGACGCCAACCAGAGTGCCTTCGACGGTGCCTTCTCCAATGTCCCATTCCGAATCCCCAACCCCGAGGTGCCCTCAGCCATGGAGTCAGTTATCTCCGTGGCCAGGGCCGGCAACGCACAAATGGCACTGGCTACCGACCCCGACGCAGACCGGCTGGGCCTCGCCGTGCCCGACCGCACTGGCCAGTGGCACTGCCTCACAGGTAACCAGATAGGCCTGCTGTTGGCCTACTACATCCTCACCGAGCGTAAGGCAGCGGGCAGACTCTCACCGTCAAACTACATGGTCAAAACCGAGGTCACCACCTCGGCCCTGGAACGGCTGACCGAGGCATTCGACGTGCGCCTCATAGGGCACCTCCTGGTGGGCTTCAAGTATATCGGCGACGTCCTGGACCAGGTAGCCCGCACGGGCCGCTGGCACGACTTCGTGGCCGACCAGTCGGACTTTCTCATGGCCATGGAGGAGAGCCATGGGCTGCTCGTCTCCCCCCGAATCAGAGACAAGGATGCCGCCAACGGGGCATTGCTCCTGGCCGAATTGGCATCCCGGTGCATGGACCAGGGCACGACCCTTTGGGAACTGCTGCTGGAAATATACAAAGAGTACGGATACTTCGGAACGGCCTTGCGCTCAATGATCATGGAGGGGGCCGTGGGCCTCCAGAACATTCGCACCATCCAAGACAAGCTGCGAAACGACCCACCAAAGCGCATAGCCGGAATCCCCGTGGCGTCGGTCTTCGACAGGATGGACCCCCAGGGTCCCTTCGGGCCTATCAAGAGCCAGACCGACGAGGCAAGCCGGGATGTGCTTGTTTTCCACCTGGAGAATGGAGTCCGTCTCATCCTTCGACCCTCGGGCACTGAGCCGAAAAACAAGGTCTATGCCGAGTTCGCAGGCGCTCCGCTGGGGGTGAATGCTCTCAGCTCGGAGCTGGAGGGGGAAATGGCCAGGGTGCAGCAGCAGTTGACCCAACTCCTGGCCGACTTCGAGGTCGAGGCCCTTGCGCTGGCAGGAATCCACTTCCCGATTTGGGCAACACGATTCTCCGATTCTCTCTCTATCGACCGAAAGCGACACTTCATCGAGGTGCTCGAACCAGAGTGGCGCCTCCGCCTGAGCCAAGGCTCCTCCACAGTCTCCCATGAGACTGCCGAAGAACTGCTCACCAACCTTCAGAAGATCGGCCCCCTTCCTATGGTGCTGCCGGGCCTCCATGCCCTGGCGCAGCAGTGGCCCCAGCCGGCAGCGGGCCGCCTGCTCGAACTGATCCCGATCTTGACCAATGCAGCCCGCTGAGCAGCGCCCCCGGCCAATGGCTGAGCCTTCGACGCCGGGCCCGAGAGTGGGCGCCCAAATGGTGCTGCCCTGCGCAGCATCCGTCGATGCCGCCGTAGGTTGCCCCTCGCAACGGCGTCGGGTCGCCCCATGATGCCCGTGGAGAAGGGGCACCACTATGCAGCCACAAGGAGCATCTTGCTCCTGGCCCCTGTCGTTGCGCTCCTGGTCGCCTCGCCGTCCGTAGCTAAAGGGTGGCGACCCGAGCCCAGTCAGTTTCAGCATCTGGACAGCCCAGACTCCATCTACCGGATCCCCGCCGATGCCCAGCAGAAGATTAGGTCCATTTTGGCTCCATTCTGGCTCGACTCTTCCTTGGGCCCCTCTTCCAGGCTGACCGGGGTCACCATAGAACGCCACTGGATAGAACTCACCATATCCGACCCCGACTCTTCCGCATCGCTCTTCCTACTCCCTCCAGGCTCAAAAGCCCCAGCGGCAAGCACCACAGCCTCCTTCGTCATCGTCAGCTCAGGAGAATTGGAGGATGAGGCAGCTAAACGGCTGGCCAACGCCATTTCCGCCAACGACCACGGGACCTTCTGGCCAGAAGCGCCTCTGACCCTGGGGCCGAACCCCGAAGGCTCTGCCATCCTAAGCCCCAACACCTTCGTCACCGTCGGCTCCTCTCAGATGGCACCAGCGCACTACTCCCGAATAGTGGGAGACCTCATTGTCTCCACGCTGCTCCTGTTGTTGCTTCTATGCGCAGGTCCCATTCTGAAGCTGGCCCGGCGCCTCTCCTGGCAAGACTGGCTCGCCATGGGTGCGGTGTTGGCCGTGGCTCTCTTCTGGAGGCTGCTCTACGCCAGCCATGCGCCTGCCTGGGCTCCCACCCACTGGGATGGCCCCCCTGTGGTCCCCCCGACCCTGAGTCACTGGCTCTGGCACACCCTCTCCCGATTCACACCGGTTAATGCCCCGCTCCTGGCAAACATCTCCCTTGCCGCAGGGGTTCTGTCGGCCGGGGCAGCGTGGGCCGTGGCACGGCTGCTGGTGAGCAAGGCCCCGTGGGGCGCCCTCTTCGCAGGCCTTTTCGTTGCCACGTGGCCAGTGCACGTTCACATCTCAAACAGCCCGTCGGTCTTCATCTGGTTCCCGCTCACCTTGATGCTCTGGCTGCTCTTCTCACTCTCAGCAGCACGGTTGAGCAACACCAGGCTCCACCTGCTGGCGGCGGCATTTGCTGCCTGTGCCCTCTTCCTGCGACCCGAAGGAGCGCTGCTCATGCTGCCCCTGATTCTTGCGCCCCTGGCCTACGCAAACCGGGGTGCGTGGCGGCAAACCTGGTTCTGGTTCCCACTGCTCATGCTCCTGCTGGCAACGGTCGTAAGGATGGCTACCTTGCACAACCTCAACCTCGATGCCGACCCGTTTCTCCACTCTGACTTTGAACTGGGTGCCCTGACGAACCACCTCGGCACCTGGGTCTTCTCTTACTACCTCATGCCCTTCCCAATATTGGTGGTGTGGGCCGCAGCAGTGGCCTCCAGGCCTTGGAAAGGCGACTTCACATGGCTCTACTGGCCATTAGCTGCCTCTTTCATGCTGACCCTGGTCCTCTATTTTCGCACGCTGGGCCCCGATACACCCTGGGCCAGCCGCGCAAGCCTCGCAATGCTTCCTTCACTGGCCGGCCTTGCGGCCCTCGGTGCTGCCTCCTTGGCCAGAAGCGCGGGCCGATGGTCACCCTGGGTCATGGGCCTCCTGGCAGCAGCGCTGGCCGCTGCTCCTCTCTGGCACTGGGCGCTGGCAACGAAATTCGCTCTGCATGACTGGATAGTCGATTTTGTGCTATGATGCCCCCGCATCGCTCACAGTCGGGGGATGTACTGGGCCCCGGCAGCGCTAGCCCAACGGCCACTCAAACGCTGCCCCGGAGTTGAACGAGGATGTTGAACATGCGCCACTCGCCGCTTCCAGAGCGCCAACCCGGCACGCTCAAAGGTGTCGCTTCGTTTCTTATGGCCGCCTCGGCCTCCTGGCGGCTCACGGCCGCCGCTGCTATGCTCTTGGCCCTGGCCTCGTGTGGTAACGAAGAAGCAACTTACAACGCTCCAAGGGTCGAAGAAGCCCCTCAGCCCACAGCCCAGAAGGCCATGCCGAAGCCGCCACCGGAGCGCATGGCCCCCTCGGTACGAATCAGAGTCTACCCCGATATGGCCGTGCCGGGCCGAGATGTGGTCGTAAAGGTCGAGTTGGGCTCCGTCGTCTCCGGGGAACCCATCAATATCAGCTTCGAAGCCACCAGCGACCCCTGCAACGGGGAGATGGTCGCCCAAGGCCCACAACTCACCTACCATGTCCCCAAGAACTGCCGAGGCAGCAAAATCGAGATCGCCGTCGTCGTCACCGGAGAGTTCGGAGAGGTGCGCCGTATGGTCTCCCTGGACATCAAAGGCGTCACCTCCTCAGAAGCCGTTGTCCTGCGCAGCCCGCTGCCCTGGGATACCGTGGTCTCACCAGTGCCCACCCGCTGGGACCGCTCGCTCTACCAAAATCGCAAAGAGAAACTCCGCTTCAGCGCTAAACTCGCCGACGTTCCCCTCTTCGAGACCCCCTTCGTCGACCCCAACACCGTCGTCGAACTGGACCTGCCGCCCTCACCCGAGCGCATCCAGGTCCGAGCCATTACCTCCGGCGGAACCGAAGAGAACCTAACCCTCAGAATCACACACCGAGTTGCTCCAGAAACCCCGGCCGGGGCAACGCTCCTGCATGACTGCCAGACCACACCTGGCGGAGCTACGCCAGGCACCCCCCTCGATGAGGGCGGTGAAGTTACCCTCGGCACCGGGTTGCGCTTCTCCGCAAGCGACCAGTTTGGGCCCACACCCTCCCGGGAGCCCAGTGCCGATGCTCCGGCAGACCAGACCGCTGCGGCCACGGCGGTGTCAGAAGCATTCGATGGTCCGACAGCAACCTTCGTCACTGTGAACTATCACGTTGGAAAGAAGCAGCGGTACGGAAGAAAAGAGGCCCCTATGGGGGTGGAAATTGCTATTGATAAATACCATGACCCGTCGCAATATGAGTTCATTTATTTGTGGTTGCGGGGCGAGAAAGTTTCCGAAAATATACATCCGCTTTATGTCAGAGTTAAGGGAACCCTGGGAACTGTCAGACAATTCAAGGTGGCCAGGGCACGCAGAGCTTGGCACGACTTCCGATTCCCCATCAAGAGGGCCGTCAACGTCTCCAAAGGGGAGAGGGTGAAGTCCGTTTCAGTATTCGTTGACGCAACAAACGTCGTGCCACCCCTGGGACTGTTCGCCGTGGGAGGCATCTTCCTTGGCAACGCCTCCCACGCCAGCACCCACGAAAAAGACAAGCCTCGGAGCCTGCCTCCGTCGGGCGTTGAGCCCTTGGAAGAAGAGAATGGTCTCTGGCTTGATTAATATTGTTTGATAAGTGTTGAAGAGGAAATATAATGATTGTCAAAAACTCTGGCTGGTTTGGTCCGCGCATCCGAGTCACAGTGCCCCTGGCTCTTCTTGTTGCTTCGACGCTCTCTGGTCACGGCTGCGGAGCCGGCTCGCAAGGGGCCGGGCCTGACGGCGACGTAACCTGCGAACTGTGCCACCAGGATGATGGTCTCCAGGGCGATTCGCTAAGCGAAATCGACTCTATGGAAGCAGAACTCCTGTTTCCCGATGACTCGTCGGAACCTGATGGTGTCGGCGCAGGCGACTTGGCCGACGACGTGGGGCCGCAGGATGTGGGCAACGATGGGACTCCCCAGACGGATGTGGCAGTGGCAAGCCCGGCATGGCTCGAACTGGCCCAGTTGGTCTCGGATACCCTGGCCGGCTTTGGCATCCAGGTAGGTGCACTCGAACTGCGCACGGTGCTGGCGGAAAACCCCGACGCCTACTACATCATCGACCTTCGTGGGGAATCGCTCTGGAGCAGCGGCCACATCCCGGGGGCGGTGGCACACACCATGGCTGAACTCCCCGAACTGGCGGAGAGCGGTGCCCTGCCGCAGAAGAAGCCCATCCTGCTGGTGTGCCACGCAGGGCAGCAATCGGCCTGGGCAGCGGCTATGTTGTCATTCTTGGGGTACGATGCGGTGTCGCTGGAGTGGGGGATGCCGGCCTGGAACGATACCGTGGGCAATATGTGGGTGAGTGCATGTGCCAATGATCCTACGGCTGCGAAAAGCACACAACCAGTCACCCCCCCTGGATCCCACAACTCGCCCTTTCTTGGGGACCAACACGACTTGAACGCCCTGATGTTGGACCATGCCATGGGACTGGTCGCCTCGTTCAAGACCCTGACCTGGGCGGCAGTGGCCAGCAAACTCCAGGACTACACCATTCTCGCTTACGTCTCCGGCGTCGACTACAAAGAAGCACACCTTCCCGGCGCCATATGGCTGGACTCGGCCAAACCTGTGCGGTTCGAGGATCTCTACCCACAGCTGGATTCGTCGAAACCTGTGTTGGTCTACGACTGCACTGGCCAGAAATCGCCGGCCGTCGCCGGCGGACTCTCAATGCTTGGCTATGATGCCTGGTTCCTGAAGTTCGGAATCTCCTCGGTCTGGTGCAGCGACTTGGCTTGCGCTTGGTCCGAGAGCAAGGGGGGAACCAACGAAATAGCGTTAGATAAGTGAGCAATAAGATGAGAAACCCTATTGAAATGCATGTCGGTCTGCTTGTTTGCCTGCTTCTTGCCGCCGGTTGCGGGCAGGGTGGGGAAACCGAAGAGCATGACTCTGGGGCGGATAACACTGTCGTGGCCGATTCAATGGGCCGAATTGACGCCCGTTTGGACCAGCACTCGCCCGAGGATCTGCTCGATGAACCGGGCAGCGACGCCGCTGATTTGAGTGATGGTAATGCCCTTGCTGACCAGTTGGAGATTGCCGATGAGGTTGATGATGCCTCCGGTCCGGATGTGACAGTCACCGAAGTGTCCGACGTAGAAGCGACTGACATCGAAATAACTGACATCGAAATAACTGACCTCATGGACGATGAGTCTTCTCCAGACGACCTGGCCGACGATCTGCCCGGGGAGGTTGCACAGGAAGTAGTCGACGACGTGCAGAGTGATCTGGTGCCCGTGTGCGACTGCGGCTGCGGAGAAGAGTGCGTGGATGGAAGCTGCAACTTCACCGCTTGCGATGGTCGTCAGTGCGGTGATGACGGGTGTGGCGGAAGCTGCGGTTCGTGCCCCGAAGGGATGGTCTGTAACCAGGGTTGGTGCGAACTGGAGATCACGTGCGGAAACGGAACATGCGACCCCTTGGAGGATTGCCAGACGTGCCCCTGCGACTGTGGCCCCTGCTGCGGTAACGGCACCTGCCAGCCCCTGCTCAACGAGGATTGCCAGAGTTGTCCACAGGATTGTGGCCCTTGCTGCGGCGACGCCGTCTGCGAACCGACTCACGGTGAAGACTGCACAGTGTGCCCCCAGGACTGCGGCGATTGCTGCGGCAACGGAACCTGCCAGCCCCTGCTCAGCGAGGATTGCCAGAGCTGTCCCCAGGATTGCGGAGAGTGTTGCGGCGATGGTGCTTGCGAACCGAGTCACGGCGAAGACTGCGTAGTCTGCCCCCAGGACTGTGGTGCCTGCTGCGGTGACGGCCTCTGTGACGCCGGGAAGGGCGAGGGCTGCGACTCCTGCCCTGAGGACTGCGGTGCCTGCTGCGGCGACGGAGAGTGTCGCCCTGACCACGGAGAGCACTGTGCCAATTGCGAGCAGGACTGCGGAGAGTGCTGCGGCAATGCTGTCTGTGATGCCTTGTTTGGGGAGGATTGCATGGCCTGCCCCGACGATTGTGGTTCCTGCTGCGGTGACGGCACCTGTGACCCTCTCATGGACGAGGATTGTGCCTCCTGCCCCCAGGACTGCGGCGATTGCTGCGGAAACGGCGTCTGTGATGCCCTGCTTGGAGAGGATTGTGGCGCCTGCCCCGACGACTGCGGCCCATGCTGCCCCGAGGGCATGGCTCCCGTGAAGAGTTGGTGCATGGACATCTATGAGGCATCCCGGGTGGATGCGTCGTCAACGTGGGGAGGCTCCAATGGTTCCATGGCCATGAGCAAACCCGGAGTGATTCCCTGGTACCCTGTTGACTATGCCGTGGCTAATGCAGCATGCGCTGCTGCCGGAAAGCGACTCTGCACCGATGCCGAGGTGCTCTTCGCCTGCGAGGGCCAGGAGAAGATGCCCTACGTCTACGGTGCTGCTTACCAAGCCGATACCTGCAACGGAATCGACGCCTTCTGCAACTGCGACCACCCCAACTGCGCCGGCCTGACCCAGTGCCCCTATCCCCACTGCCGCCTATTCAGCCCTGAAGGCGCCATAAACATGGGCTGCGGTGCTGCCTTCCGCCACATGCCCACAGGCTCATTCCCTCAGTGCGTGAATGAGTACGGAATCTTCGACCTCAACGGCAACGTGTGGGAACTGGTGGACTCGGGCAACGGCGAGTCGTGGTTCCGGGGTGGCGCATACAACTGCGGCGATTCAGAGTACCTGCACCAGTGCCAGCTCAAGTTCCAGGCATCGAGCATCAGCGCCAAAGGGTTCCGCTGCTGCCTCACGCCGTGACCCCACGTCCCAAAGGCGTAACTCCCGACTTCCCCGATCCTTGAGCATCGCTGCAGCAAAAAGTTGAATTAGCGGCCCGCTCGTGCGTAGACTGCGCCCCAATTAATTCGGGAGGTCTTTCATGAAGAGAATCATAGCAGGAACTGTTTTGCTCGCCGCAGTCCTTATCGCCGGTGCCCTCTTTGGCCCCGGGTGCGAGCCCCCGGTCTCGGACGAAGCCACGGTCCGGGCCTTTGGTGTGCTGCTCAACACCGACGGCACCCCCGCTGCCGGAGTCACCGTGAGACTCCAAAAAACCGACGCCCTTGGCCTGGACCTCGACGTCTCCGTGGGCAGCATCGTCAATGCCGACGCTACGGCCTTCAAGCAGGTCACCACGGATGCCCAGGGCTACTACGAATTCGTCATGTCGGGTGCCGAAGCCAATGTTCAGAGTGGTAGCTTCGCCTCCTACTTCTTCGTCTATGCAGTCTCACCCACAGACCTATACAACCAACTGGCCGTGGCAACCGAGGCGTTCCATTTCTCCAATCAGAACCTCGATAAGGAGATGCCTGAGCTTCGGTTCTGGGACCTTGAACCCGCAGCTGTCACCACTAATGACCAGACCGTGAAGGTCACCTGGGCAGACACCCCCGTGGCCCCAAAGAACGGCCGCTACCTGGTCATCTTCGGCAACGGATCCTGGGCCCAAGAGGTTGATGGCAACAGCCTGGAGATTCCCCTCACGGCCCTGCAGCCATGCATCAATCCCGTGGTCGACTCGCCTGACAAATGCCAGCCACTCAAGACCCACGCTGTTCAGGTAATATCACTGGCCGAAGGAATCAGATACCGTACTGCGGCTCACCTCTTCGACGCCGAAAACCCCAAAGGAATTGGGGTCTGGTACCGCATGGACCAGGCTGGCGATGCCCGAAGCGCCGAGACATGCTCTGGTAAGGCCATCTTCGACGTCAACGACGGCGTCTTCTGGGGCCCCGAAGGTACCGCCAAACTGGTTGGCCAGGAGGGACTCTCCGCTGCCGACCTGCGCTGCTTGAGAGTCGACTTGGGCAATCTTCACCAACTCTCGGAGATCTGGATGCACAACGCTACCGTGCTGGCCGCTGAGAAGGCGATAGTGGAGGTGTCGGTGACCCCTGACGATCCCGCCGACCCGGCCGCAGTCTGGACAGTGGCCGGCCAATGGACGGGGGCAGAGCAGAGTATGTGGTATTCATACATACATGTTGAGACCGATGCCACGGCCCGGGGAATACGCTTCCAGTTCACCGACACCGAACAGTCTGAGCCCTTCTGGATCGAAATCGGAGAAATCTCAATCTATGGAACCATACTGGTGGATAGCTGATAGGCCCAACTCGAAGCGCAGCGCCGCTTCGGCAGTAGGGTGGTGAAACTCGTAGCCGCCCTCAAGAAGCAATCCCGGCCGCACCCGGGCACCGCCTAGAAGCAGATTCTCTCCCATCTCCCCAAGCAAGGCCTTCACCGCCGAGGCCGGTGTCGGAAACACCGCTGGCCTCGACAACACCCGGCCCAGCGTCGCCGCAAATTCGGCCTGTGTCACGGGGTTGGGCCCCACCACGTTGATCACACCACGACCCTTGGCCAAGGCCCACTCTATAGAGGAGAGCACGTCATCCAGCCCCACCCAACTCATATACTGCTGACCACTGCCCAGCCTTCCCCCTGCCCCAGCTCTGAACGGAGGCAGCATCTTTGCCAGCGCCCCGCCTCGGGCCGACAGGATAATCCCAAACCTCATCATGGCTACTCGCACGCCAAAGGCCTCAGCCCGCCTCGCTTCCTTCTCCCACACATCAACAACGTCGGCCAGAAACCCGCTTCCCTTCGGCGTCCCCTCATCCACCCACTGGCTCTCAAGTCTGCCGTAGTAACCAATAGCCGAGCCGCTCACAAGAACCCTGGGCCCGTTTGTGGATGCCCCGATTGCATCCACCAGCGCCCGCGTCCCCAACTCACGACTGGACAATATCTCGTGCTTGCGCTCCGGAGTCCATCGGGCGTCGGCTACCCCCGCACCGGCCAGGTGAACCACGGCGTCCACCCCCTCCAAACCACCATCCTCCACCCATCCGCTCCTGGGGTCCCAGCCGATATCCCCAGCAACAAGGCCCCTCAGAGGACCCGCCCCACCGCCCCCCGATTCCACAACGCCACCAGCCATAGAATCCCTGCTGCGCCGCACAAACCGCAATACTCTGTGACCAGCTCCGGCCAGATACGCCGCCAGCTGCGTCCCAACCAACCCCGACGACCCGGTAATGGCCACGGTCATCGGCCCGGTACCCAGGCGCTCGTGGGCGGGCACATCCCAGGCGGCCCTCTGATGACGGTAGTTGAACAGTCTCTCAATCGTCCTGGTCGAGTGGCTGCCCGCAAAGGCACGCCCAATGGCCCCACCCGGAAGCTCGTAGTCAAGGTCGTCTACCAGCAGTGCGCCCCCAGAGGCAGGCTCTATCCTGTGAAGATGCTTCCATCGCTTGAAGGGGCCTCGAACCTGCTCATCGAAGAACTGTACCCCCGGCACGAAGCCTCCGTGAAGCACCTCCCAATCCATCCAGGTGCCCGCCACCTTCACACGAAAGACCATGGTGGCGCCATTCTCCAGCCGCTCAATAGGCTTTACCACCTCCATCCTCTGCCAAGGAGGCGAATAACGCAGGAATGCCCCAGGACGCTCATGCCATGCGAACAAGGCCTCGGGTGTTACGGGAATAGTAGAACTCTTATGATAGGTAGCCATATCCGCCCCCAACATTCAGGTTGGAACAACAGCAACATCAACTCTAATAGCAAATGAGCACTTAGAACTGAACCACAAACGTAACAAAGCTGCTATTGAAAGCCGCCCGGTCCTTGGAAGGGCCGGCGGCCGGGGCGAGAAAATGATAGGGACTCTCAGTCACGAAACCAGTGCAAATAGCTCTCGACATCAACCTTTCTGGCGGTGTTTTCAGAACTCATGTACCTGATTTTGCCAAAGACGGGCCGCTCGGGGCCCCAAGCTCGGTCGTATCTGCCTAGTACCCAGAAGATGCCGCTGTAGGAGTTGGGATCCCTCCCGTCCAGCGCATACTTGTCGTTGAGCTCGATCATGTGCTCCAGAGCATCCTGCGGCGAGGCTGACCACTCAAGAATCTTCTTTCCCCACAACATCCGCAGATAGTTGTGGATAGTACCTGTGCGAACCAACTGTCTCTGTGCGGCATTCCACAGCGGGTCGTGGGTAGAAGCGCTCTCAAGCCTCGCCAACGGGTAGACCCAGCGGCGGGTGTCGTGTCGGTGCTCCTCCAACGTCGTCCTGGCCCACTGGGGCAGGGACTCATACTTGGTATAGGAGTCGTTGCTCCAGCACATGTTGAACCCAAGCTCACGCCAGGTAATGAGTTGATCCAGGAATGCCTCGGCCCCCTGGGACATGTTCCACCACCCCTCACGTCGACCCGTGGGCTTCTCCGCCAATTTCTCCAAACTCCATCCTTCGCTGTCCGCTAGCTGACGAAAGACCCTGTGAGCCGAAATGTGCCCAAAGTGAAGATAGGGCGATAACTCAGATGTTACGTTCTGCTCAGGGAAGTTGCGCTCTTCCGGGTATCGGCTCAACCGCCTGGCAAGGAACTGGTCCAGCCTGTAGTTGGCCTCGCCAGCGCCCCCCACCGTTTCTCCCAGCGCCTCCACGCTGCGGTTCAGATTCAGTGATGCCAACTCGCTCTGAAGTACATCAGACGCCTTGGCATAGGGCCACGGCTCCAGCCCCCCACCCACCAGCGCTTGGAGCGCCGACTCGTACCCCAGCGCGGGAAGGCCGGGCAGCAACAGAGCGGCCGGCAGCTGTTTCATTGGATCCGCAGAGGGGGCGTCAGCGAGGTGCTCCGGCAGGTTCTTGTGCAGGAAACGGCGGAATGAGTGGGCCAGGTCGAACTGCCGATCCGCCGACGCCATGGGAAGCAATCCATTGGAGTCTACCGCCTCGAAATGCACCCCGCACTGCGCCGCCCCAGCCTGCACCATTCTCGGAATCATGAAACATGGATACTCATCCGACACTACCGCACAGGCCCGGGACGCAAGCGCTGCCAGCAGCCCCTTACCCGCACCCGCTTCCGGTTCCACGTACCCAAGATAGCCGACTCCAGCCTCTTGGGCCTCCAACTGGTTTTCGGCCATGCCCTGAAGGATAAAGGTATGCAGGCGGGCGCTGGCCCACTGATATCCAATCCGCACCGCCTCAAAGACCAGCAGCGGCCGCTGGAACTCCACGCACAACTCCAGCGCCCGGTCCAGAGCGAAGTTGTCATGCAGTCGCCGGCTGGCCGTCATCCAATATAGCACGTAGGCTCCGGTGCGGCGCACCGGAGCTGGATTCAGCACCCTGACCCGTATCTCCGGCACTCTCATGATACACCTCTTACTGACAATAAACAATAAACTAAAATAAATATATATCTATTATTCGCCAAAGCTCGTGGTAATTGGTGCCAACGCCGTCCATGTCGGGGCTAGACTGAGGATTGGCCCTATTCCACGCCTCCATCCTGCGTCGGTATTCTGGCAGTAGCAGGGGCGATGACGGGGCGTCTCGCATGATGGCACTGAGCCCCTCTCCCTGGAACGCCTCGGGATTCTGTTCGTGGAAGAGGCGCAGTACGTCGCCGTAGCTGACCAGGCAAGGGTAGGGTAGGCGAGCCATAAGGGTGCGGCCGGCAACCTGCACGCTCAGGAGCACTTCCCATTGCTCATGGGGCTGAAGCATCCTCTTGGTGGATGGCCACTCTATGAGGTCGAATGCCCTCATGGTGAACTGCCCCTTGAGCGCCTGACCTTTCCCCTCTCGAATCAGCACCCCATCGCCGTCCCCCGACACGCTGAGCTGAAGGTCCAGCCGCTCACCGAACCTGTGCTGCGCCAGGAACTCTCGGGTGACGTCCTCCCCTCCTTGCCACTGCCGGCTGGCCACATTGGCTTCCAATTGCTGTTGAGGCGTGGGGCCTGCCTTGGAGCGCATGAAGTGGCGTTGGTTAAGGGGCTGGAAGAGGTAGCTGTCCAGCTTCTTCTCGAAGATCTCCAGACGCCATGCCTCGGCCGTACGGTGTAATAGCTCTACAGACCTTCGCAACGCCTCCGACTGGGCATCGGTGCGTTTGGCCGGAGCTGTGCCGTCCATGGACCACTCCATCAGGTCACGCCACACCAAAGCCAAGAAGCTCAGGGAGCGGTGGGGAGTGGCCAGAACAACCTTAGTGGCCTCTTCAAGCTGGACGATATCCAGGGCCCGCTGCTCCGCAGTCCCAAAGCGGGCCATGTAGTCCACAACAGGGTCTGCCCCCAAAGCGGCCCGCAATCGGGCAATCACGGCCTCCCTGCGAGGGGCTCTGTGACCACCAAGCTGAGCAGCATACCAGTCCAGCACCGCTTGCTGAAGCTGCTGTCCGCCGGCCACTTCGTGGCGGGCAGGCGAGGCAGCGTCCCCGGGCGTTGCGGCTTGCTCCGGCTGGGCCTGGGTTCGCTGGGCAGCGGGTCTCTCCTGAGCTGCGCTGCACCCCGCTGCTGCGCCCAGATGAAGGCCCACGGCCAAAGCAGCGGCCCTTCTGAGCAACTGCGCAGTGCCGCTGCTCTCCCACGCCTCCTTGAAGCAGTGGAGCCCCTTGCGCCGCTGAAGCCAGCAGCCGCCTGAGCAGGCCAGCCAGTAGTCACAACGCCGGCACTTCGATATGGGCTCCAGCTTTCTCAACTCCGAGAACCCCTCCTGCCAGATGCCCAGCAGTGGTCTAGTTCTGACGTTACCGGCGCTGGTGCTCCGGTCCGTGGTCGTGCACGGTACAACCTCGCCGTCCCAGAGCACCACGCACCCGCTCCGGCCGGCGCCACAATAGAATGGGCCGTCCCTCAAAAGGGGCTCCCACGTCCCGCAATACCCGATCTCGTCTGCCACGGTCACCGGGAAGTGGCGCCGCTTCTCCGCTACCAACTGAATCAGACCCCGCAACTGCGATGCCGAAAGCTCCAGCCCCTTCCTGGTTGCAGCACGACCTTCGGGTACAACGAGATGAATCCCCCAGGATGTGGCCCCGCTTGCCACCACCCGAGTGAAGGTCTCCGGAAGGTATGCGTAGTTCAGCGCCGTTACGGTGGTTCCGGCCGCAACCTCAACGCCCAGCTCTCGAAACCAGGCCATGGAGCGCATGGCCTCGTCGTAAGCCCCAGCGCGCCCCCGAAACTTGTCGTGGAACCGCTGCGGCCCGTCGAGGCTCACCGCCACAAAGCCCGGAGGCCACGATGCTATGGCACGTTTCTGCTCCACGCTGGGCTCAACTGCCGTGTTGAGGCTCCAGTTGACCCCGTGACGCCGCAGTCCATCAACAAGCTCGCAAAAGTCCCCGCGGCAGAGGGGCTCTCCGCCCGTAAGCAGCAACTCCCCAACCCCTATCTCCCCCACCTGCTCAATGAGATGCAGCGCTTCCCCCGTGGTCAGCTCCCCTTGTCCATCGGGAACTGCAAGGCAGTGAGGGCAGGCAAGGTCACAGCGGGCGGTGACCATCCACTGCACCAGCCTGGGGACAATGCTATACCCTCCCTGGCCCAGCAACTCGTCCTGCTCAATCCCATGAACTTTGCCGTGTCTTCCGAATCTGGAATAGGTGACCATATGACTTCCCCTCTGTCTATGCGCATGACATATAAGGCCGCAGGCTGGGAGGGATTCCCTGTTTCGACCCACCCGGCAGCAACCCATGGCGAGCAACTCCTGCCTCAGAAGAGCACCTTGTATGCAGCCTGGGGCTGGTCAAAGCCCTTAAGATGAAGCGACGTGGCCGGCTGGCAGGCAATCTTGCCGCTTATGGCCCGGAACATGGAGTCAGAGACCATGACCTCCCCGGGGCCGGCGTTTGAACAGAGTCTGCTTGCCCGATTGACGTAGGAGCCGATAACCGTGTAGTTCATGGTGCGGGAACTGCCCATGAGACCGGCTACTACAGGTCCGAAGTCGATGCCGATGCCTATGCCGATGGGCTGGCCGATAAGCTCCTCGGCCTCTATGTTGAACTCCCGCATGGCAAGCTGCATTCGAATCGCTGCCTGGACGGCGTTTACGGCGTCGTTGGGCGAAGCAATGGGCGCGCCCCAAATGGCCATGAGCGCGTCGCCGATGAACTTGTCCAGAGTACCGTCATAGTCAAACACTACCTCGGCCATACGCTCAAAGTAGCGGTTCAGCAAATCGACGATGACACCGGCCCGGTGACGGCCTGCCATGGGCGTGAATTGTCGGATATCCGAGAAGAGAATGGCGACGTCGCGCTCCTCGCCGCCCTTCTGAATCAGCAACTCTCCGGCCAGCACCTTCTGAACGAGGTTCGGAGAGAGAAAGCGCTGTAGCTTCTCTTTGTTTGCTGCCTCCTCCTTCATCTTGTCAGCGAAGAAGGAGTTCTCGATAGTAAGAGCTGCCTGGCTGGCGAAGCCGTAGACGATGTTGAGGTCACGTTCTGAGAAGGCACCGATTCTCCTCAGCGAGTCCACGTGGAGAATCCCAAGTACCTCCTGGTCGTGGCCCAGCATTGGTACTGCCATAGCCGACCTTATCCCTTGCAGCACGATGCTCTTGGAGCCGTCGAACCGGCTGTCCACAATGGCGTCGTTCGTCAGCAACGCACGCTTCTCCGCGGCGACTTGTGCCAGAATCGTGGAGCTTACCGCAATGCGCTGTGCCTCATCGATGCCCTGACGGTAGAGCTTCTTGGCCGGATAGAACGATTGCTGCCCTCTCTGGGTCAACAGAATCATCGCCCTGTCCGCCGCAGGCAAGAAGGTGAAGAGCATCCGTAGCACTCGGTCCAGCACTACGTCCAGGTTGAACTCCAGAGCCAGTTCACGATGGAGTTGGTACGCGAATCTCAGCTTCTCGTAGTCTCGGCGAAGTTGCTCATCGTCAACTATGGATTGCGCCGGCTGAAACTCCATGGCCTCGTGGGCATCAAGCACCGACTGCACCATGGGGGCTTCGCCGTCACCGGATATGTCCACGTCGACCTGGGCCGTCTGGTCCGCCTCGAACACCAGCCGGGTGGCACCAAGCATGATGCGGTCCCCGTCCTGAAGCAGCAGAGCCTGCTCAATTCGCTTGTTGTTCACGAAGGTGCCGTTTCGGCTCCCCGCATCCACAATCTCCCAACCCATAGCGGAACGCTGCACTACGCACTGTTGTTTCGAGACAAGGCGGTCTATTATCTGGATGTCTTGGTCCGGGTGGCGACCGATATGGTGCGTCCCCGTCAGCTCAACGGCCTCTCGAAGCCCTCGGGACGATTCGATTATCAGCCTCGCCATTGCAGACCGCCCAATGTCATGGAGAACCAACTCATCGCAATACCAGGAAGTAGACCGCCGTGCCCACCGCCGACGCACCTACCACCCCCGCCAGAACCCATACCCACGGGCTCAAGCCGCTCCTTGTGCCCGTCTTGATTGCAACCGATGAACTGCTCACCAAACCGCCGAATCCCGAGCTCTCGCGGGAGTCGTCAAGCCCGAATCGGGCCGAAGGGTTCGGGCTGGCCCGAGAACCCATGGGCGACAACTCCGTCTCCTGTTGAACCCCCTCATACTCCGACCAGATGTCCTCGAAGGGAGTCCTCCGGCTCCTGTAAGCTTCGATGTCCAGAGGTCCCGAGGCCAGGCCCGGACTCACCCCGGGCAGAGCACCCAGGCTGGAAAGGTTGATAATCTCCTCGTGCAGAATCTCCACTACCCGCTTGGGGTACATCGTGACTTCGGCATCGTCCAGAAGCATCCGAACCATCTTGGCAATGTCGAAACCAGTCACCTTCAAATTCCTGGAGAAGAGATACCCCGCCAGCGCATCGCCCAGGTCCCTGGCCGACTGGTACCGCTTACGACGGTCTCGCTCCAGCGCCAGCATCACGATGCCGTCCAACTCCCGGTCCACCCTGGCGTTGAACGCCGACGGAGGCGGGACCTGGCACTGGCGCACCAGTTCCACCGTCTCGAGGTCCGTCTTCCCGAGGAACAGGCGCCGGCCCGTGAGCAACTCATGAAGGATGATGCCAAGGCTGAAGATATCCGCCCGAGCATCTACTTCGTACCCCTCGCAGGCCTCGGGCGAGAGATAAGAAAACTTCCCCTTAACGACGCCGGGATCCGTGGCTTCAATGTGCGACTTGGCCTTTGCCAGTCCAAAGTCGGTTACCTTCACTTCGCCGGACTTGGAGAGCAGTATGTTGGGGGGCGAGAGGTCCCTGTGCACGATGCGCAGCGGCTTGTCTTGCTCGTCCTTGGCCTCGTGGGCGTGAGCGATGCCCTTGGAGACCTCCATGCAGATGTGCAGCGCATACTCCGGTGGGATACGGTAGTCTCGCTCTGATGCCAACTGAATCAGCTTGCGAAGGTTGGCCCCATCCACAAGCTCCATCACCAGGAAGTAGGTTCCCTGGGCCCGGCCCACATCAAACACCTGCGTGATGTTGGCGTGCGTCAACCTCATGGAGAGCCTGGCCTCGTCGATGAACATCTGAATGAACCGACGGTTCGTGGCCAGGTGAGGCCTTACCCTCTTTATCGCTACGGTTCGGTGGATTCCCTCGAGACTGGAAGCCTGCCCCACGAAGATCTCCGCCATTCCGCCCGCATCGATCTTCCGGACCACCTTGTAGCGCTGTTTCTCAGCCATGTAACCCCCAGACGCGTGACGGCCCATTATAGACCCTGCTACCGTATGCTCAAGAGGCATTTTTTTTTGATTTCCGAAGCTTTGGGCGACAAGGAGTAGTCTGGGGCAAGGAGAAGCAGGTTCGCCTCTCGGGGGTTAGCCCTAGGTCTTGAGGAGTTCCGCCTTACGACCGTTGATAAGCTTCGGTACGACCAGAATCTGCATCACGATGAGGAAGGCAAGGCCGGCCAGGAGGAACGCAACGAAGAGGCCGAACATGCCCCACTGGTGGTGAACAGGAACGTCCGCCAAGCTGAAGAAAGGCTTCAGGTACTCTTGCCTCACAAGGTCTCGCAGGATAACAAGCGGCGTCAAGGCGAGGAAGAGCAGCAGCGACGAAAGTATCGGGAAGAGCAAGCCGGGCTTGTTCCGCCCAACAAGAATCATCACCGTGCCAAGCATCGCCAGCACCACCCCCGACGCAAGAAGTATCGTCGGAAGGCCCCCACCCAGAACGTAGGCCCGAATTGACTCAGGCAGCGCTGCCAGCATCCATGCCGCTGCAGCAACCTCGAGACCCATGCCGAGGATGGCAACCTTCATGGCTACCTTGTGGCTGTGCTCGCCGGCATCCTTCAGGCCCCATCGCAGCAGCATGGTGCCTCGGAACATGATGGCAACACCGGCAACGGCGAAGCCAGGCACGAGCATGAGCAGCCAGCGGGGAAGGACCGTGGGATCCCCAAGGTTCAGGTTATGGCCCCCCGGGGACTTCTGGTACATCTCAAGCCACTTGTCCGGAGTCATGGAGAGGGTGATGTTGTTGACGTAGAAGAAGCCGACCAGCAGCAGCGCCAGGGCACCAAGGGCCGAGAGAATCAAGACTCTGGGCCGTCCGGGATCCTTGGTGAGTTTCTGGTAGTAGAAAATTCCGTACAGGGCGATTACTAGCGGTATTACCAGAATCCAGTGGAATCCCATGAGAATTGAAGACGAATAAAACATCTGCCCATACATAACCTGAACAAAAAGCAGTGGCGGAACGCCAAAAGTAATAAGATAAGACACACCGAGCGGAAGAATTGCCCCAAGATACTTTGCTAAACCAGCGTCATGCGGCTTCTTGGCTATTCGGAGCCAGATGTAGATGAAGATAGCTCCCACCGTGAGGTTCATTGCCAGGAAGTGAAGTGTAAGAGTAAAGTATGAGAGGATCTGCAACAGGATGGGGGGAAGCGGATACCCCAGCGGGTCTGGCGAGGGCATTGGAATGACGTTGGCCAGGAGGCCGGAGAAAGCTGTGCTGAGCGTGGTGGTAATCATCTTTGCACCTCCGCGGCTGCAACGGGAAGGGCCTGTGGAGCGCAGACCATGCCTTCCAACTCAGGAATTGGCTCTTTGCTGTTGGCAATCACCTCCATGGCCACTTGACACGGCTGAATGGGCTCGGTATTGGGCCGCAGTGAGAGCAAGTAGGCCACCAGGGCGACCTTGTCCACGGCATCGCCATGGAAAGGAGGCATCACCTTCATGTCCTGCATAGTAGGCAGCCACTTGTAGCCCGCATCGGGCGTCCAGGTGTTTGTTCGGTATACCACCGAGCGGTAGCCGTCCCGGGTATGGCAAGCGGAGCACTGGAGCCTGAAGATCTGCTCGCCGTGCTCCAGGGTGCCGGGCAGAGTGCCCTCGGCCCACTTGGCGCTGTCGATGTACGAGGTCTTGAGGTAGGCCTCGTCCTTGGCCTGGTCGGCCCAGAGCCCGTTGGAGTAAAGGATGCTGTGGAGGACGTATGGCTTACGCCCCATTTCACGGAAGAACTCGGCGCCCATGATTCCAAGCTGTGCCACAAGCAGCAGCGCTATTGCGGCCGTGGTCGTAACGGTCTTGGGCGCGGCAGCGAAGACGAGCGAGCCGATGATGAGCAGCGAGCCGGCGATGCCGCCAAGCAGCGCCATACGGGCTAGCGCAGAGAGCGTGCCTCCCACGGTACCCACGGTGCCACCCGAGAGAATGGTCACGGTGTTCGCAGGAAGAGTCGTGAAGTACCAATAAAGCAGCGGCGGAATAAGGAGCGCAGCAGGAACGACCCACTTGGCCGAGAAGGTCACTATCTTGGCCTTGAGGTCCTCGGCCTCGATGCGGGACGCCACCAGGAACCCCGCAAGGCCCGCCACAAGGAACATCACCAGCGTACGAACCAGAAGAGAGGGGAAGTAGCCAGGGTTGAAGAAGCCCGCAGCCACGTCCTTGTTCTCCAGCGTCCACTCACCGGGCGTCAGCATGAACGTAAGGATGCCGTTAATCACCACCAGAGAGCCCCAGGCGATGATGAAGTAGGCCCCGGCAAGAAATATCTGCATCCCCAACGAGTTCCGCTTGAAGCCGTAGAAGTAGAGATACAGTACCGTTAGCTCAGCAAGGAAGAAGACCCACTCTATGGCCCAGGCGAAGACGAACTGGTGAATAAGGAGGCTTGTGGCCTCGGCATTGGCCAGCTGAATCGAGAACCAGATTCCCACCCCCGTGGTGGCTCCAATCACCGTAGTGTAGACCAGGAAGAAAGTGGCGAACTTGTGCAGCCACTCCCGAATGCGGTCACCGTCGGGCTGCCTGCGAGCCCATATCTCGGCAACCACCAGAAAGGCCCCGCCGCCAACAGCGATGTGCGATATAAGCACATGGATGATGGCGATGATGGCAACAACGAGACCCGAACCAAGTCCCGCTACGTCCCAAACCGGATAGTTCATATTGTCCCCCTCAATAATCGGGTGGCGATGTTTATTCCAACTATGAGATCCAACCCCACACGGTCAGAACTACCAGCCCAAGCAGCAGTACAACGCCGATGAGCTCAACTTGCTTGCCGCGCTTGTCTGTTGGAACCGACTTGTCGAACCAGGGCACCAGTGCAAAGAGCACCGGAATCACCCCCATCAGCGCCATGGCCAGATACTCCAGGCTGCCTGGGAAGAGCTTCAAAGCCTGGTACTGGGCCATGAAATACCACTCAGGCTTAATGCCTAGAGGGGCAGCGGCAAATGGATCGGCTTGGGGTTCCAAGGTCCGGGGCCAGATGGCTGACAAAGCCACAAGCAGAGCAAATGCGGCCAACCAGACCGGTATCTCCGTGGCGAAGTAGTCCCAGAAGAACTTCTTGTACTTCTTCTTCTCCGGGGGGAGGGCAGCAAAGGAGTCAGGCTCGCTCATCCCCTGCACTTGGACAAAAAGCAAATGTATAGTGATAAGACCAATGACAAGAAGTGGTAGGACTACAACGTGAAGAACATAGAATCTACCTATTGTATCTACCGATACCGTGGGCCCCCCACGCAGCAGATCGGCCATCCAGGGCCCTATGACGGGGGCCTTCTCCATCTCGGTGATACCCACGTTGGTAGCAAAGAAGGAGAGGTCGTCGAAGGGGAGCAGATAGCCCGAAAAACCAAAGGCCATGGTCAATCCCAACAGGACCAGACCTACCAGCCAGGTTCCCTCACGGGGGCGCCTGTACGCCTTCATGAAGAAGGTCGAGAACATGTGCAGGAAGAGCACCAGAACCATGAGATTGGCCGACCAGTGGTGGATGCTGCGGACGAGATTCCCGAAGGGGACCTCCATCACTATTCGTTGCACCGAGGACCAGGGGTCGCCGGGCCTGTAATAGACCATCAGCAGGATGCCTGTCAGGATTTGGATCATGAAGAAGAAGAGGGCGATGCCCCCCATCATGTACCAGGCCGAGTGCTTGTGCTCCGGTACCTTCTTCTTTGCCAGGAATTCAACAATGGGCCAGACCGGGAAGCGGGAGAGCAGGGCCCGTGCTGCCTTGCCCGAGAACTTGTCGGCAGGCGGCAGAGAGTCCTGGGCCTCTTGGGGGATCGGATGCATGTGCTCTGACATTGATGCCTCCAAGTAATCAGACGTTTTCTGGTCGCATGACAAAGAGCTGACCGTCCTGCTCCACAACCTTATAAGGCGTCAACGGCTTGGGCGGGGGCCCGGAGACGTTCTTACCCTCGAGGTCGTAGATGCCGCCGTGGCAGTGGCAGATCAGCTGGTCACCGTCGAACTCCACGTTGCACCCGGCGTGGGTGCACTTGGATGAGAGGGCCCGCAACTGACCATCGGCCGTTCGCATGACGATGAGCCCGCCACCCACGAAGCCGGCATTCTTCCCTTGGCCCGGACGGGCCACGTCCGCTGCGGTCATGCCTTCGATTGGCGCCTTCCCATCCTTATCAAAAGGATCCTTCGGTGCTGCGGGGGCAAGATACTTGTAGACCGGGTAGACCAGCGCTCCAAGCCATGCCACGGAAAGCACTCCCAGGCCGCCAAGAAAACGACGCCTTCCAGTATCCTCAGGGACCTTGTTCTCCAACTCTTCCGTCATGATGTTCCCTCCCCTTTGACAGAATGGCCCGACGATAATCGGTAGGCACCACGCTTTGCAAACAAAACAAACGCAATCTCCCACCAGAGCCCGGTGAAGTGAATCTGGGCAGTATTGCAATCCCCCGCAGCGCAGCCTTTTGAGGTCCACAGATCGACGACCTTGATGCTTCAGACACGGGGCGAGTCTGGCGACGGGGAATCTCCCTTCCCACGGTCGGAACGGGGGACGATTTATGACTTGAGCTCACTGGCCAGTCGCTGTACAACTGACGAATCTGACTGGCATGGTTTGCTGATGAAGATTTTCGTTACGTCGGATCTGTTGTGGCGTTCCAGCACCAAGGGCGATCGGGCCGTTGTGGAGATGTCCCGCTGGCTGAAGCTGCAGGTTCAGGAAAACGACCTGCTCCTCCTGCTGGGCAATGCTGCCGAGACCACCGACGACTTTCGGGATGTGCTCTCCCTGTTCCACGCCCTGCCGTGTGCCAAAAGCGCTATCCTTGGAAACCGTGAGGCATGGAGCCGCACCGAGGCCTCTTCCTGGGACAAGCGAAACGCTATGGTCCACATCCTGAGGGGTATGGGGTTCTCTCACCTGGAAGACCAGCCGATGCAGTTTGGCTCTCTGGGTGTCTGCGGCGCCATGGGTTGGTACGACTATTCCCTAAGGGATGATATTGAGGTTCCCCTCTCGGCCTACCAGAACAAGATATTCCCGGGGCACGCCCTGCCAAGCTGGAACGACGCGCTCTATGCCAAGTGGGGACAGACCGACGAGACCGTGACTCAAAACCAAATAGACCTGCTGCGACAGCACCTGGACTCCCTCTCGGCCTGCAAGTACGTCATTGCCTGCCTGCACCACCTGCCCCACAAAGACCTTCTGCTGGGCCCCCGTTTCTTGATGCCCAAGCTGGTGCGCTATGCCAACGCCTTCCAAGGAAGCCAGCGATTCCACGACCTCTTCTCCCACTATCCCAACATAAGGTGGGCCTTCTGCGGCCACATCCAGAACGGAAAACGAATAACGGCCAGCCACATCCGCTACGCCAGCGTAGGCAGCACCGCCGAGAAGAAAGAGCTGCTCATTCTCGAGGGCGATAAGCTGACGGTAAGGTTCTTCGCCCCGTAGGCCATCACCTCGGCCCTCACCCTGTCCCTCCGGCCCTCACCCTGGCCCTTTCCCGGACCGGGAGAGGGGATTAGCCCTCTCTGCGTCCAAAAGGTCCGAATCGTCCGAGTCCAAAAGGTCCGAATCGTCCGAGTCCGAATAGTCCGAAAAGTCCGCGTCCGACCCCCCGCTACTAAAAGATTTCCTCCTACTCGACTTGAGAGCCATCCGCGCTGTCGCAGGTAGGCCCAGTGGCGTGGGAAGGCAGTGAGGGAGAAGAACGATACCCCAACAACCTATCACAAATGCGTTGTCGTCTTGGTACTGTTTAGTCCGTTGTGATTCAT
>Ga0302238_1000746_pt1 | contig 30994 bp, 28 predicted proteins | sample AAG_UR_Asn_MG_FD_193527 | JGI IMG/M metagenome (GOLD analysis project Ga0302238, IMG submission 193527) | Enriched activated sludge microbial communities from anaerobic digester in WTTP, New Holstein, Wisconsin, United States - AAG_UR_Asn | ecosystem: Engineered > Bioreactor > Anaerobic >... | reverse complement strand
TCCCACGGTAAAATGGGGCATGATCCCCGGGGGGGTGGCTTATCTGCGGATCATCCAGTTCACACCCCACACCGAGAATAAAATCCGCGAAGCCGTGGATTTCTTCAATTCCCGGAAGTACTCCCGTCTGATCGTGGACCTGCGCAGCAACCCCGGAGGACTGCTCGGATCGGTGGTGGACGCGGTGGACCTTTTCTTCGACGACGGCGAGATCGTCAGCACCCGCAGCAGGATTGCCAAGGAAAACGTGGTCTATACGGCCCGCCCGGGGGTCATCGTTCCGCCCACCCTTCCCATGGTGGTGCTCATCGACAACGGTTCGGCATCGGCATCGGAGATCTTCGCCGGGGTGATGAAAGATCGTTCCCGGGCCACCCTGTTCGGCACGAAGACCTACGGGAAGGGATCGGTCCAGCAGGTGCACCATCTCGCCCTGGGGGGGTTCCGCCTGACCATGTCCCGGTACTACACCCCCAGCGGTGTCACCATCGACAAGGTGGGGGTGTCTCCGGACAGGGAGGTGAAGGATCCGGACCTGACGGAGGCGGAGTTGGCGGCGTATTCGAAGATCATCTCGGAGCGGCGGATCGCGGACTTCGCGGCCGGAGCCCAGGACCCCGGCCCGAAGCGGATCGACGCCTTCATCGCCGATCTCGTGCGGGAAGAGCCTCTTCTGTCGGAGAGGATCCTCCGGCGCATGGTGCGCAACGAAATCAACCGGCATCTGACAAATCCGCCGGTGTACGATCTGGAAACCGATACGGTTTTACAGGAGGCGGTGCGGTTCCTGTCCGGGGGCGCGCAGTAGGCGACCTCCGGATCTCCGGACCTTGCCCGGGCGCTCAGCCTGGGGGACGCCTGGGTCTTGCCTGGGCCCTGCCTGGGTTCTGCCCGGACCTTGCCTGGGCGCTCAGCCCGGGGGATGCCCGGACCTTGCCCGGGCGCTCAGCCCGGGGGATGCCCGGACCTTGCCCGGGCTCTGCTTGGGTTCTGCCCGGGCGCTCAGCCCGGGGGACGCCTGGGTCTTGCCCGGGCCCTGCTTGGGTTCTGCCCGGACTTTGCCCGGGCGCTCAGCCTGGGGGACGCCTGGGTCTTGCCTGGGCCCTGCCTGTTTTCCCCTTGATACAAGTCCGCTTCGCGGGTATCTTTCCACCTGAAAAAACGGCAGCATCATCGACGGCTTCGCGGGACAGAGGCGGGCCTCGATGAGATTGCGCATCGGGGAGACGGGAAAGTGGAAACTCGATCAGTGTCGCCGGCGGTGAAGAGGATTCGCGTTGCGGGAATTCCGGTGGATGATCTCACGGACGAGAACTTCGAGACTGTTCTTCTTTCCCTTACACTGGATCGGGAACTTCATCAGATCGTCTTTCTATCCCTGTGGGATCTCATGCGGGCCCGCAGGGACAAAACCTACCGGTTGTGCGTGGAGAGGGCCTCACTGGTCATTCCCGTTTCCCGGAGCATCCTGTGGGGCGCCCGGTTTCTGCGGAAGACCGTTCCCACCCGCCGCATGCCCTTCGATTTCGTTATCCGGTTTCTGGGAGCTCTGGAAACCCGGGGCCGTTCCGTCTATCTTCTGGGCGCGGATCGAAAAAATCTGCAGAACGCGGAGCAGAATCTCCGGCAGACCTTTCCGGGGGTGAAGATGGTCGGGCGTTGCACCGGGTGGTACTCCAAAGCGATGGAGCGGGACATTCTGACGGCGATGAAGAAGGCGGCTCCGGATTTCGTGCTGGTCGGCCCCGGAATCCGGGGAAAAGACAAATGGATTTACCGGAAGAAAAAGGAGTTTTCCCGGGGCGTTTTCATCTACAGCTCCTCCGTGATGGACATCATTTCCGGAAGAAGGAAGAAAATTTCCCGGGAAACGTTCCTAAAGGGGCGGGAGTTCCTGCCCGATCTGGCCAGGCGGCCCTGGAGGGTCCTGCGCGGCCTGGTGTACCTGTACTTCGGGCTGCTCCTTCTGGTCTACCGTATACGCAAAGCATAGAAAAGTCAAAATCGTTTGCATTTTCCGCTGTCTCCCCCAATACTGGGGGTGAGACATACAACCGTATTCGGTGGGCGGTGATGTGGAAGATTCTGCTTGTTGACGACGAGCCCAAGGATCACGCTCTCCTCGCCATGGTTCTCCCGCCGGAGTATCGTCTTGTTTCCTGCTTCACCGGGCAGGAAGCCCTTTCGATGGTGGGAGAAGAAAAACCCGATCTGGTGCTGCTGGATATCCGCCTGCCGGACATGTCCGGAATCGAGGTGCTGAAAGCCCTGGGTTCCCAATCGCATCGGCCGATTTACTTCATGCTCACCGGGTACCCCGATACGGAACTGGTGGTGGACTCGATAAAGGCCGGCGCGGACGAGTACATCGTCAAGCCTTACCGATCCCGGGACCTTCTGCGGAAGATCCGGAAACATCTTCTGATTCGGGGCCTGCAGGGCGAAACAACCCGTCCCGTCCCGCCGGGGACCGCCGCCGGCGGCCTGGTGGGTGATTCCTCCGCCCTGCGGGAGATCCGGAGCCTGATCGCCACCTACGCCGCGTCGGATGAGACGGTGCTCATCACCGGTGAAAGCGGCACCGGCAAGGAGGTGGTCGCCCAGGCCCTGCATCGGGATTCCGCCCGTTCCCGGGGCCCCTTCAACGCGGTCAACTGCGGCGCCGTCCCCGAGACCCTCTTCGAATCGGAGATGTTCGGAAGCGACCGGGGCGCCTTCACCGGGGCGACCAACAGACCCGGTCTGTTCGAAAGCTCCGACGGAGGCACGTTGTTTCTCGACGAGATCGGCGAACTTTCCCCCTCTCAGCAGGTCAAGATCCTCCGGGTTCTGGAGGACAAGAGGGTCACGCCATTGGGATCGCACCGCGCCACACCGGTGGACGTCCGGGTCATAGCCGCGACGAACCGGGACCTGCGTCGAGCTCTGGAGACCCGGGAGTTCCGCAGCGATCTCTTTTACCGGATAAATGTTCTTCGGATTTCCATCCCGCCCCTGCGGGAACGGCGGGAGGACATTCCTTCCCTGTGCTTTCATTTTCTGCGGGAACTGAAGGGGCCCGGGGGAGGGGAGAGCTATCTCGCCCCGGCGAGTTTCCAAAAACTGCTGCGCCATTCCTGGCCGGGGAATGTCCGGGAGCTGAAAAACGTCATCAGCAGGGCGCGGGCCCTCTGTGAGGACGAGAAGATCGGACCGGAGTACATTCAGTTCGATTGAGGCTCATGGAATGACGCGGACATGCCGGGCGAGGATGACGGCGAAGCGGTTTCCCCCCTCGTCGGCATAGATGTCCACGATCTCACCGACGACGAGGACATGGTTGTTGAGTCCGATGAGATTTTCCCTTCCCGGGGAGGGACCCTTCCCGGGAAACCGCCGGGCGAAATCCGGGCCTTGCACATACACGTATACCCGGTGCAGCGAAACGGTGTCGAGGGAAGACCATTCTCCCCCGATCACTTCCAGCTCGGCGGTGAAGCTCCCGGGGTCGGGTTCCAGAATCGTGATGGCCGCCACGGAACCGTCGAATATCACCGAGCGGGAGACCTGGGAGACTTTGAAAGCCGGGTCTTTTACGAGGGTGCTGATGCGTTTGAGATCCAGGGAAAAATCCACCGCCTTGTCGAAAGAATCTCCCGGGCCGGGAAAAAGCGGGACGAGGGAAACGAGAAGGATCGAAAGAAAGAGGAGGATTTTTTTCATGGTATCGTTGAAGTATCCTGCATGGGGGGGTGAAAGTCAAGATCCTGGATGGATCAATAAAAGCATGAAGTGGGAAGAAGGTTTTGCCGATATGTTTGACAAACAAGGGGCAAAAGAATAATATGAGAGGCATGTTTCATCATAAAAGTGGCATACGGATGAAGGGGCGCCATGAGCAATAACGACATTGTACCCGGATTTGACGAGGAAAAAGACGAAAGTCTCAAAATTCGGCTTCAGAAGGTCGACTCAGCCGATGGTTGCCTGATACTCTTTCTGACGGGTTACATCGATACCTACAACTCGAATTTTTTTCAGAAGCGCGTAAACAGGGCGATCGAAGCCGGGTTTGTGCGCCTTATCTTTCATTGCAGCGGCCTCAACTATGTGTCCAGCACCGGAATCGGGTCTTTTACGGCGTTTCTGAAGGCAGTCAAGCCCCGGGGAGGAGATCTCGTCCTGCTGGAGATACAGCCCAAGGTCTACGAGGTTTTCCAGCTCCTGGGGTTTTCTCAGTTTTTCAATATCAAGGACAGCATGGACGAGGCGGTCGCCTTCTTCTCCACCGGCATCGCCAAAGCGCAGACGGAAATTTTCCCGAAAATATTCAAATGCCCCATCTGTTCGAAAAAACTCAAGGCCACGAAGCCCGGCCGTTTCCGATGCTCCGAGTGCAAGACCATCCTGGCCATCGATAACAACGGTCAGGTTTTCCTCGGATAAACCGGCAGCATATCGACGGGAGGATATCCGCCACAATCCGGTTCGCAGCCTCCGACCCAGCCCTGGCACAGAGAATTGGAGCCTTCGCGGCTGCCCGTTTTCCCCATGTGAGGATGCTTTTCTCCGACTCTCCGGCCGCCGCCGATCCGGGTGAGGTGATGGTTTTTCCCGCCCGGTTCCTGCCGGATTTTCTCGATCCCCCGACGGCGGCGCGGAAGGAAATCCTCATCGCCTACGGTTCGGTTTCCCACATGCCCGCCGCCTTCGCCTGCGGCTGCGCCGATTATCTCGCTGACCCCTGGCTTCCGGAGGAGCTTTTTTTCCGCGCGCTGCGCGCCCGGAGCGGGAACGGCATCGATTTTTCCGGAGGCAGAATCGACATCGTGCCCTTCGCCCTGGTGACGGAGAGGAAAAACCTTCCGCTGTCATTCCAGGAACATCTTCTGCTCCTGTATCTGGTCCGTCACGCGGGGACACCGGTGCCCCGGGACGCCCTTCTTCACGAGCTGGGGCTCCTTCGGACCGACTACGCGTCCCGGGCGGTGGATGTTCATGTCTCCTCCCTCCGGAAAAAGCTGCGCCTCTGCGGCATGGGCGCCGGAGGGGGAAACCCCATCCGGTCCGTCCGGGGGGTGGGGTACGCTCTGTCCGGAGATTTGTGAATAACTTGTTGATAATTTATCTCTTTATCGGACGTTGACTTATCCGGAGGCGATTTGTTTCGGCGGATCCCGGACGGCAATGGGCCGATGAGGGAGTGATGTTTTAAATTCTTTTATGAAAATGAATTAGAATGTCATTCCCGACCCGGCGGCCCGACGGCCCCCGGAGGGGGACGGAGAGAAGCAGTGGAAGGTCCTGTGGGAAACCTGTGGGAAATCGACGGAGTTCCCCGTTCCGCCCGTCCCTGTTGAAATAGTTATAACCTCATGCTACGATTGATTTTGTGAAAGATACCCTCCTGGTCCCCGTGCGGTATGTCTTTCGCGGGATTCTCTTTTTTGCGGTCATTGGAATCGTCGCCGCTTTCCACCGCCACGCCCTCTCGGCGGGGAGGGTCAAAATCCTGGAGTCCTTTTTTCTCACCGTGCTCGCCGACGGCCCCGGGATCGGGTTCTTTTCGCTGTTTTTCGCCCTTCTGGTTTCCCATTTCAGCATCATCCGGCGCCCCGGGCTGAAAACCCTGTCCCTGGTCCTTCTGCTGGCCACCGCCACCGTTTCGCTGTATTTCGGCCTTCACGGGCTCTCGGTCCTGCGGGGGGGGGCGCGGACGGGGGCAGCCCTCCCCGGTTCCCCGCCGCCGGCGGAACGGCTGCGGAAGACCGCCGAGGCGTATCTTTGGGTGGGAGACACGAAATCGACGCCGCTCCGCACGATCCTCCTCCTGGAGCCGGGGAAAGGGAGCGCCGGGTTCAAGCTGTACCCCGAGGGAGTCTATAACGCGGAGAAAGAAACACTGAGGATCCTGCAGACGGGGCGGGAGCTTTCCCTGTCTCCGGGAAACGGCGAAGAGACGCCGAAGTTTCTCGCTCCCTTATTCCGGGATGTGGCGTACGCCGCATCCATCGCCACGCCCGGGACGCTCTTTGACCCGAAATCCGGCATTTTCGTTCTCGCCTTCGTCTTTTTCGGGTTTTCGCTATGGACTTTGGCCCGGATATCCCGCTGGCCCCTGTTCAACATGTGGATCGTCTTCGGCGTCGCCTGGCTGACCCTGATGGGGGTCCGTTTCGTCGGCACCGTTCTCGCGCCGGAGTTGGCGCGGCTGGGACCTATCGCGGCTTTTCTGCCCGCTCTTTTCCCGGTGACCTTCGGACTCGTCCTTTTTCTGGGGGGACTCCTTCTCCCTCCGCTGAAGGCGTGGAAACGGGACCTGCGGTATGACTAGGAACGCGATCACGCCCCGAAAAACCCTGTTTGTCGTCTACCTCGGAGGGTTCCTCGTTCTGGCGCTTCAATCCTTCCTGAGCCTGCCGATCCTCAAAACCGGGGCGCCCCGATGGATCATCGGAAACACCCTCGTCCTTTTCACAGGAGCCTTCATACCTCTGCATACCGCCGCCCTTCTGTTCGGTTACTCGCTGTATTTCAAGACCGGCGAACTTTTTCAGGAATCCGGCCGGCATCAGGCCTTTCTCGCCACCGTGAAATCCGCATCCATCTCGTTCATCGTTCTGACCGCCTTCTACATGGCTCTTCTGGAAGGGATTCTCCCCGCAGGGGTCAGGATTCGGGACGAGGTGACGCGCAGGAACGCGGAGGCCTCCCATCTTCTTGCGCAGGCCCGAAGCGCGCTGGAAGAAAAACGATACACCGACGCCGTGGCCTTGCTGGAACGCTACAACCGGATACTTCCCGATGACCCGGAGGTGAAAAAGGACCGGGAAGCCGCCGTCGCCGGCTCGGCGGCCCAGACGGGCAGGACGGTCCGGGATGGGGACGTCCATCCGGATCTCCCGCCTCAGGGGATGGCCTTTCAGGATTTTCTTGCCCGGGCGGAAGAGCTGTTCGCCCGGGACGATTATATCGGCGCGGAGCACAATGCCGCCATGGCCCTGAAACTGGATGACCGGCACCCGGGGCCGAAGCGCATTCTCGCCGCCAGCCGGGAGAAGATTTCCCGCGCCAGTCCCGGCCGACGGGAACGGGAGAACATCGAGTTCTTTCGCCAGAAGCGGGTGGGGCACGATCTGCTGGAACGGGGGGATTATATCACCGCTTTTTACCACTTGCAGAAACTGCAGGCGGACCGGCCCGATGATCCGGAAGTCCTGCACTATCTGGAGGAGGCGTACCGGGGCACGCGCAAGATATCCTTTTTTCTCGACGAGGTGCCGTGGGAACCCCATGCCGGCGTCGACGAGACTCTCCTGTTTCTGAACCGGAGGGATGCGGAGGGCTGGGAGTTCATATCCATCCGTCGGTTTCTGCCCTCCTTCGGCGGGGAAACCCGATACGAAAAACCCGAACCGGACGTGGTCCTGCGGCACCAGGAGGGAGAGGGGAACATCCTGAGCAGGTTGGGAAGATTTTTTCGGTCCTCCGGATCCCCCTCATCCAGTCCGGGGACCCCCACAGGGCATTTCGCTCTGGACATCGAAGGGATCAAAATCTCGTCGGGGGGCGAAAAAATCTTCCACTTCAAGGCGCCGTATGGAAAATTCATCGAAGACAGTCTGGTTATGCGCTGCCTCGACCGGGGACGGAGGAATGCATCCTTTGAGCCGGCATATCTCCTCGGTGAGGCGCCCGATTCCTCCCCGTCTCTGATCCGTCTCGGCCCTTCGCCGGAAGATCTGTCGGTTCTTTCCGCCGGCCTCTCCCGGGCCCGATCCTTGAACGGCGCGGAACTCCTGACGGTTTCGAAGACCTTTTCCCGCCTGGGGTGGGACCCCTTTCCCGTTTTCCGGTTGTTTTTTGACCGGCTGCTCCTGCCTTTCTCGTTCCTCACCCTTTCTTTCACCGCCACCGCCTTCGGACTGCGGCTCCGGAGCCGCTACCTTGGAAGACCTCCGGCGGCGGCCTTTTTATTCCTGCCCATACTGCCCTTTCTCACGGGGCTGGTCTTCGAAGTCTACCGGTATGTCTGCTCCCCTTTCCCCGCGGCGGTCCTGGCGGTTTACGGCTTTCCTGCGGCGACGGCGGTTTTTTTCGTCCAGCAGGGGCTGCTTCTCCTTCTGTCTCTGATTCTGATGGCCCGGGAGGTTCGGGGGTGAAACAGCCGGGAAAGTTCCCTTGGAAAGGAAAGCTGACGGGCGGCTTGTTCGGGATTCTGGCCGGACCCTTCGGCATTTTCCTCGGCTTTCTCGTGGGGCATCTCATCGATCTCATCATGGAGTCCTCCACCATCCGGCGGGCCGTGGCGGCTTTTCTCGCGGACCCCGGCGATTCCGCCCTTTCCCGCTGGGAAAACGGGATGTATTCCTATTTCACTCTGGGGGCCGCCGCCTTCACCGCCAACGGAGGCGTGACAAGGCGGAGCAGAGAGAGTCTGTTCCGGATTCTGGGTGATATCTATCCCATCAGGGACGGGGACTATAAATATCTGCAGGAGATACTGGAATACATTGAAAGCCCCGAAGGGGAGATCCTCCTCCCCGCCCATGCGATGCTCGTCGGGGAAGCGGCGGGAGAAAACGGGAAGGAAGAGCTTTTTCGGGGGCTCATCGCTTTTGCCGCCGCCTCGGAGCCGCCGACGGGTGCGCCCCCGGGGGCGCGGTCCCCGGGGACGGAGGATTCACGGAAAAGAGGCGAAGCGGGAGCGGGGACGAAGGGGACGGAGGATTTGCGGAACCCCGCCCTGGAGTTTCTGCGGGGAATCGCCTGGCTCTGGGAGCTGGATGCCGACGTTCTGGCGGAGTTCAGAAGGAAACCCTCCTCCGGGGAGAGCGCCTGGGAGATACTGGGTTTGAAACCCGGCGCGCCCGTGGAGGAGGTCAAGCGGGTCTTTCGCATCCTTGCGGCGCAATTTCACCCCGATGGAGCCTCCGCCCTGTCGGATATCCAGAAAAAGGAAACCGAGGAGGCTTTCCGGCGAATACGCCTGGCCTATGACGAGTGCATGGCCGGTCTCACACGGTCAGCCGGGTGATGCGAGCCCCCAGGGATGCCAGCCTGTTGGTCAGGTTTTCATAGCCCCGTTCGATCTGGTAAACGTTGTGGATGGTGCTTTCCCCTTCAGCACAGAGGGCGGCTATCACCATCGCCATGCCGGCCCGCACATCCGGGGAGGTGAGAATGGATCCCCGTAGTCTGCAGGGTCCGCTGACCACCGCCCGGTGAGGGTCGCAGAGAACGATTTTCGCGCCCATTTCGATGAGTTTGTCGACGAAGAACATCCGGGATTCGAACATTTTCTCGTAAATCAGCACCGTCCCCTCGACCTGAGTCGCCACCACCACGGCGATGCTGGTGAGGTCGGCGGGAAAACCCGGCCAGGGCGAGTCGTCGATTTTCGGTATCAGACCTCCCAGATCGGGAATGACCCGAAGCTGCTGGCCGGCGGGGATGAGGATGGAGGAGCCGTCCTGCTCCCACCGGATGCCGAGTTTGGCGAAGGCGATCCTGGTCATCCGGAGGTTCCGCGGCTCCGCGTCCAGGATTTCCAACTCCCCCCGGGTTACGACCGCCAGTCCGATCAGGGAACCGATTTCCATATAATCGCTGCCTATCCGGTATTCGGTTCCAGAAAGTCTGCCCACTCCCTCAATGAAGAGAATGTTGGACCCGATGCCGCGGATCTTCGCCCCCATTGAGTTGAGCATCCTGCAGAGGTCCTGAACATGGGGTTCCGAAGCGGCGTTCTCGATGACCGTCTCGCCTTCAGCCAGGACCGCCGCCATGATGGCGTTTTCCGTGGCCGTAACAGAGGCTTCGTCGAGAAACAGTTCCCGCCCCGAAAGCCGGGTTGCGGAAAACCGGAATACCGTGTCGATTTCGACCTGAGCGCCCAACTCCGTCAAGGCCAGGAAATGCGTATCCATCCGCCGGCGGCCTATGACATCTCCTCCGGGAGGCGGGAGAACGGCCTTCCCTGTCCGGGCCAGGAGAGGTCCGGCAAAGAGGAGGGAAGCCCGGATTTTTTTCGCCAGCTCCGCCGGAATCTCACTCTGAATATCCGTCGCCCTGATTTCGTACGAGTTGGGTGACAGCTTTCTTACCGTCGCGCCCAGGGCGGAGATGATTTTCAGCATCACCCCGACATCCTCGATATCCGGGATATTCGAGAGGATCACCGGCTCATCCGTCAGGAGCGCCGCGCTGATACAGGGGAGGGCGGCATTCTTGTTTCCGCTGGCCTGGATTTTGCCCCGGATCGGGTAATTTCCTTCGATTCTGTATTTGTACATGAAAAACTCCTGGGACTCCTCGATTCAGTCGGGGAGGAAGTAGAACATCTTTCCGCTGAAAGGGTTTGGATTCATTCCCAGTCGGGCGGTAAAAAACAGGTATTCGCCGTCCACGGCCACTCGGAAGGTGAAAAGAAAACTTTCCGGCCCCCCCGGCCCCAGCGGAAAAGGGTTTTCCAGGACATCGGGGAACACGACCTCGGTGACATTTTTTTTCAACATCTCCATGGAGAAAGAAGGTCCTTCTCCCGGGTCGAGAACTCCGTGAACCGGGGAAAATTTGAAAATTTCATCCAGAGCTGCGGCGGCATCTTTTTTTCTGGCCGTCTCGGCGTCTCTGACCGCAAGAGTGAAATCGAGAAAACGCTTCCAGTTCCGCAGAAGCAGCAGGTCCCCGGCGGTATCGAAGAATTTGCGCAGGTTCCGCACGATATTCGTACTGCGGTGCTTCCGGAAGTTCGAACCATCCCATCTGAACCAGGTTATATAGGTTTCGTATCCGGTGGAATCCTCGAACACATCTTCGAAGAGGAGGAGATCCGGGATCCCGTTGCCGTCGATATCCCGGATATACGCTTTGACGTCAGCTTTTTCCCGGAAAGAAAAAACCGAATGTTTTCCGGGAGAGGGGAAAAAAACCCAGAGGTGTTCCTTCCCGTCGATGGCGGGAAAGAGAAGGGTCAGTCCATAGGGAAGGCCGTGGGTGGTGGGGAAAAGGAACTCGGCGAACTCCGAGCAGACCCGGCGCGACCCCCCGTCAATGGATTTCGCATGGATGATCCCCTCGGATTTCCGGAGAAAGACCTCCACGGAAAAGGAGATATCCTCCCCCTCGGGATCGAAGAGCCGACGAAAATCCGAGAGCTGACCGAACGCGGCTTTATCCGGCCCATCGGCGCCCACGGCCAGGAGAAGGATGTCGTCCGTATCGTCGGCATCGATGTCGTGGAGGAAAAAAAGGGGCCCTTTTTTACCGGTAACGGGAACCTTTCCCTGGGGCAGACGGGCTATCGCGACCTTCACGGCGTCCATGGGCGGGAGGGGAAAGCCTCGAACCGGGGTTTGCCGTTTATCCGACTGAACGTCTTTTATAGCCTCTTTTTGGGGAACTGCGGGGGGCGGAGTCCTGCCGGAAGGGCCATTGCCCGGGGACGGAGGATTTCGGCTGCTGCCACCACCGGGGGACGGAGGATTCGGGGCGGGATGAACACCGCCGGCCCCCGGCGATTCCCGGGCGGCCTGAGTTACAGCCCACCCCCCGGGGCGAACGAGGAGAAAAAGGAGAAAAAAAAGAAAAGCAGGTCGGCACATCCGCATTTCCCGTTGCGCATCATACACTATTACCGTCGATAAATCCATGACCGCTCATGTCCGACATCCCCGGCGGCTGAATCCGTTTCTCCATTTCGCGGGAAAGGACATAGATATTTTCTCCGGAAAAAGGATATAAATAGGGAACGAGTCATTTTTCCTGAAAAAGGACCAGAAGATGAAGGTTATGAAATTCGGCGGCGGCTCCGTAAAAGACGCGAAAGGCATTGCCCATGTGGTCTCGATAATAAAAGATGAACTGAGGGACGGAGGAAAGGTCGCCGCCGATGGCGGAGATGGGGACGGAGGAATCTTCGTCGTGGTCTCCGCGATGAAGGGGATAACAGATGATCTCATAAAGGCCGCAAAGGATGCCGAAGCCGGAGGGGAGACTTATCGGAGCATTGTCGCAGGGGTACGGGAACGTCAGATACGAACGGTGGATGGGCTTTTTCCGGAAAATCAGCGGAGCGCCGTAGCACGGACTCTTCTTGCGCTCTGTGGCGAAGCGGAGGAAATCCTTCATGGCATCGAGCTTGTCAAGGAATGCACTCCCCGCAGCATGGACCTGGTCATGAGTTTTGGTGAAAGGCTCAACTGCCTTCTGATAGCGGCGTATATGCGCAGTATCGGGATGAAGGCCGATTGCTTCGACGCCCGGGATTTCATCATCACCGACGACCGCTATGGCAACGCCGCCGTGGATTTCAAAAAAAGCTACATGAAAACGAAAAGAAAGCTCGGTTCTTGCAAGGGGGTTGGAATTGTTACGGGCTTCATTGCCTCGACTCCCGATGGGGTAACGACAACCCTCGGCAGAAACGGGTCCGATTTTACCGCATCGATCATCGCCGCCGGGCTCCGTGCGGATTCGATTGAGATATGGAAAGATGTTGACGGGATCCTCAGCGCCGATCCGGCTTCGGTTAAGGATGCCTTTGTTATTGATGAGGTGAGTTATGAAGAAGCGATGGAAATGAGCTTCTTCGGGGCGGAGGTCATTCACCCCTTCACGATGATCCCGGCAATCGATGCCGACATTCCTATTTGGATTAAAAACACCAGGAATCCTTCCGCCAGGGGGACCCTCGTCGCAAAGGATATCAAGCGACATTCCCTCCCCATCACAAATATCGCGTCCATCAAAAACGTGGCGCTGATCAACGTGGAAGGGAACGGCATGATCGGCATTCCGGGAATCGCATGCAAGGTTTTTTCCGCCCTCGCGAAGGTGAATGTAAACATCATCATGATATCCCAGGCATCTTCGGAACACAGTATTTGCATTGTCTGCCGTAACGAACAAGCCGATGCCGCCCTTGCCGGTCTGCGTACCGAATTGAAACGGGAGATCGAAAAGAAGCTGATCGAAAGATTTGAGCTTAAACGATCCTTGGAAATCGTGGCGGTGATCGGTGAGAATATGCGGGGCACTCCCGGAATTTCCGGCAGACTGTTCAGCGCATTGGGGGAGAAGAAGATCAACGTTCTTGCTATAGCCCAAGGGTCCTCGGAACGGAACATTTCTTTCGTCATCGACGGGAAAGAACGGCAAGAGGCGCTAAATACGGTGCATCAGGCTTTTTTCGGCAACCCCGAACGTCATAAGTAGTGGACAAGGTGGGAATATGGGGGGGGGGACGGGGAAGCTTGGGGACGGAGGAAGAATTCCGAGGAAGAATTCCCGGGACCAGAGCACGGATAACCAGGGGGCAGGATTGAGGATTGGGGACGGAGGATGAGATTAGAGGTGGACGAAAAACAGAGAAATGATAAGGAAGGACATGGAAGGGACGGAGGTTGAGGAATGGGTATGAGATTCTCCAGCACACGCAATCCGGGGACGGAGGTTTCGTTCCGTGAAGCGATCTTCGCAGGGCTGGCGCCCGACGGGGGCCTATATCTGCCCACCAGTGTTCCGGATCTGACGAAACTCTTAGCCGAACTGGATTCAAACGCATCTACAGCAGATATCGGTGAAGTGGTCACTTCGGCCCTACTCGCTCCTGAACTGTCGGCTGAGGCTGCGCAACGGGTTGCCCGCCGGGCTTTCACTTTCGATCCTGTGCTGGTGACTTTGACCGACGATATCAAGGTCCTGGAACTTTTTCACGGACCCACCTGCGCTTTCAAGGATTTTGGAGCTTCGTTCCTGGCGGCGATCATGGAAGAATTCCTGACACGCGAGGCTTCCCGGGCTGTAATCCTTACCGCGACATCCGGAGACACTGGAAGCGCCGTTGCTCACGCCTTTCACAAGCGGGAGAATCTCGAAGTTGTCATTCTCTACCCTTCCGGCCGCGTGAGTCCCCTGCAGGAGAAACAGCTCACCACACTGGGCGACAACATTACCGCTCTGGAAGTGATGGGGTCCTTCGACGACTGTCAAAGGATGGTGAAAGCGGCTTTTATCGATCGGCCTCTCAACAAGAGATTGGGCCTGACCAGTGCAAACTCGATCAATCTCGGGCGGTTGATACCACAGGCGTTTTATTATATTTTTGCAGCGGTTCGGCTGCCCGCCGATGTCCGGAGGAAAGGTCCGGTTTTCTGTGTCCCCAGCGGGAATTTCGGCAATCTGACCGCGGGAGTGATGGCTCGCCAGTGGGGGTTACCGATCCATCGGTTTATCGCGGCGACGAACATCAACAAAGTGGTGCCGGAGTACCTCGATGGAGGAGTATATTCTCCTCGGGCTTCGATTCATACGGTTTCCAATGCCATGGATGTGGGTGATCCCAGCAATTTTGAGAGACTAAATGCCATTTTTAAAGGAAACCGGGAAAATATGCGCAGCCTGATAGAAGGCATTTTCGTTACCGATGAAGAAACCCGGGATACCATCGGCAAAGTGTACGAGGAAAGGAAGATTTTTCTGGATCCCCACACCGCTTTGGGAGTACGGGCTGCCATGCGATATCTTGCTGCGAAGATGGAAAATGTACCCGTGGTGACTCTCGCCACCGCCCATCCCGGTAAATTCCTCGAGGTTGTGGAGGAAGTCACGGGTATTCGCCCCCCCCTTCCGGAGAGGCTCCAAGAGTCTTTAAGGCTCCCTAAATCCTCCGTCCCCTTAAAAAACAACCCGGACGATCTAAAGAAGTTTTTGTTGCAACAATTCGGTTAGATCTCCCATTGTGGCAGTGTAGTGCCGTGATTGGGGCGTTTCGAAAATAATTATTTCTTGTGCCTCTCATGAGCGGTTATGAAGACGAGATGGCCGGCTCGATAGAGTGACTGTCGGGGCTGCGTTGTACCGATGGGTTGTTCTTGAGGTCCTGGGATTTGCAGTAAAGGTCCGGATTCTTTTCGATGCTGTCAGGATTACTGATGGCGAGGTTCGAATAATTCCGGCTCCAACAGATAGAGAAGCAGGCTCGGTTTTTCGACCAGGTGGAAGCGCTTGGCTCGAATATAGGTTATGCCGCTGAAGGCATAGTCCCAGGGTCGTTTTACGATTCCGGCCTGCACCGGGTTTTCTGCAATATAACGGAACGAGTGAAGGAAATCATGATAATTTTCCACGATCTTGCTTTTAAATCGATCATACCAGACGTGCCCGGCATAGCCATGGCGCTTGTTGAACCTGACGGCGAAGACCGACAGGATCCACTGCATGATTCGGGAAAGGTTTTCCCCTTTACCCGGTGCGATCATAAAATGAAAATGATTGCTCATGACGCAAAAGTTGATCAAACGAAAGCTGAATTTTTTCTTTGCCCGGGCCACCACTTTTAAAAAATCGGCCTTTAATTCTTCAGAATAAAAAATGAACTCTTTCCTGTTTGCCCGCGCCACGACGTGATAGACGCCGTTGTCCCGAAGAACTCGAGGTTTTCTCATACCCAATATCACGGTGAAAGAAGTGCTGGTGATTGACTTTATTTGGGGACGATTTGGGGACGGAGGAATTTTCTGAAGGGACTCTCTGGGAGTTTGGATTTTACCCCAGCATCCACCCCGAGGTGTTATAAAAGTTCGTGACGGAAGTTCCCGGCGGTGCCACTGCGTCACAGAAAGCCAGATCTTCGGGGTTCAGCTTCATTTCGATCGCCCGCAGTGCAAGTTCCAGCTGTGAGAGGGTGCGGGGCCCCGTGATCGGCGCAGTCACTCCAGGCCTGTCTTTGACCCATGCCAGGGCGAATTCCGCCGGGTTCCAGCCATGACTTTCCGCATAGGCGGCAATTTTTGAAGCGGCCAGTCTCCCTGAAGGAGAAATCCTGTCCTTCCAGATCGATTTTCCTCTGTCCCCCCGGCTTCCTTGGGGAAAAGGCCCGTCTACGGGGTATTTCCCGGATAGAAGTCCGCCGGCAATGGGAGACCAGGGAATCACAGCCAGCCCATAGGCCTCCGCGAGGGGTAGAATTTCGTTCTCAACCCTTCTTTCAAGCAGATTGTATGGCGGCTGTTCGGAAGCGTAACGGTGCAGCCCCAGTTTTTCGCTGATGGCCAGGCCTTCCATCAGTTTCCAGGCGGGAAAGGTGGTTGTACCGAAATAAAGGATCTTGCCTTGCCGTACCAGGTCATCCAGGGCTCGGAGAGTCTCGTCTTGAGGGACGGAGAAGCTTGGTCGATGCGCCTGGTACAAGTCAATCCGATCGGTTCCGAGACGGCGCAACGAGTTTTCACATTCCTTGATGATATGGAAGCGCGAAACTCCACGATCGTTGGGGTCGTCACTCATGGGGTTGTAGAACTTCGTGGCGAGAAAGATTTTTTCCCGACATCTCATCTCTTTCAGGCCTGTGCCGACAATTTTTTCGCTGGTGCCCATATTGTAAATATTGGCGGTATCAATGAAGTTTATACCCGCTTCGATCGCACGCCTCATAATGGCGAGGGATTCTTCCCTGTCCGTCGGGTCGCCGAAATTCATTGTTCCCAGAACCAATGGGGAAACCATGACTCCAGTGCGTCCAAATTGTCGATACTGCATTGAAAACTCCTTATCGTTCCACGTATTCCCGTAAATACTGGATTTTTTTCCCTTCCGTTGTGCGGAAAGGGTTTTTGCTGTTTTTTAAAAAGGCTCGATAAACTTTGCATGCCGTGTAATAACTGTCGGGGCCGCGGAAGGTGGACGACAGGTCGCAGCGGTAGACCTCCAGAAGCAAGGGAAAGAGATCCGATTTCATGATTCCTTCGACCCGATAAACCGGAAGGAGTTTGAGAGCTCCCGGGAGCATGTGGTTTTTAACCAGATACAGGACATCCCTGATCAGGGACGGAGGAAACTCGAGACGCCGGAGAAACTTCTCCGCTATTCCAGTTCCGATTTCCGCGTGTTTGTCAAACCTCCGTCCCTCCGCGGCTTCTGCGAGAGGTTTCCCCGTGTCGTGAAGAAGGAGCGCCAGGGAAACGGGAATATTCATGTTTTTGCGGTACCGAAAAGTCTCCATGGTATGATCCCACGCATCTCCTTCGGGGTGGTACTCCTTTGAATGAGAGACATCCCGCATCCGATCCAACTCCGGCCAATGGGCGGCAATGAAGCCGGATTCCATCAAAAGCTTCAATCCCGCCTGGGGGGTTTTTCCGGTTATGACTTGTAATAGAATATCTCTCTGTTTTTCTGCGGGAAGGGCGCCGTCTTGCCAAATTGGTGGTGGAGATTCCAGTCGGTATGGATAACGGGATATCATGACCGCGGCAGAAGGAATCCAGGATGTCCTACAGGCATCCTCAGAGGGACGGAGGACTGAAAGGCGCAGCGAAGGATAAATCGCCTGGGGGTCTTGAAAACTGTCGCGCACCGGATCATATAGAAGATGAAGGGGATCGAAGGGCTGACGGGTTTCCTTCGAGTTGTTTGAATCCATACATCGAAAGTAGGCGGTAGGTTCTCCCTCCCGGGACAAAGCCGCGTCTATGCCTTCGATTCCGGGGTATCTGAGATCGGGAAACAGTTTTGCCAGTTGAATGAGGTCTGCGGATACAAAAAAGTACAGGGACGGAGGACCACCGGTCCGGGGGTCGGCAATCCGGAAATATCGGTCCAGCGCTGAGAAAGTTGCGAACCGCGGCGGCACGGACTCCTGGATCAGGACATCGAGGGCGCTCACGCCAGACCCGTCTCTTTTCGGACCCTGTGGATTTCCCGGTCGAAAGCCTTTCGGGTCTCCTGTATGATTGCATCTTCGTCGGGAGGTCGGTGAGTTTCCCGGTAATCGGGGATGATCTTCGCACCCCTGGAATGATCTTTCAGGCGGGAGTCTCGAATCATGACAAAGCACTTTTCCAGCATCACCGAGTACTCTTGGACCACTTCATGCAGGGATTCATCATGAGGGATCCGCCGTCTGAGGTCGTGCCCGGAGGCCAGGATGGCTTTGAGCTCAGCCAAACGAATGAAAAAATCGTAGATTTCGATGGATCGAAGCCTGTCTTTTTCCAGAAGAAAATTTTTTCCCATGCCCGGGATATCGCCCGGAAGGTAAATGCTTTTTGAAACCTTGACGCCTTCCAGAGCGGCGGCCGCTTTCTTCATACCCTCCAGGGTCTCGGGCCCGAAAGGGTCGGAATCGAAAACCGTATCCGGGACTCGGTTGCGGGTGGCGAACTTCACTTCGTTTCGGCGAACGGCATAGAGGTTGTCGCTCAATACCCAAGCGGGAATCAACCTGTTGAAGGCGGGAGATACTCCGACTTGTGGCTCGTCGGGCTGGAGGATGAGGGAAAAAGGGAACTCCAACTTCTGTGGCAGGGTGGTGACGCCGGTCGCAATAATGGTGTAGGGTGATGATGAATAATCGGCGGGATATTTGATGTTGCAGCCCAACCCGAAGAACATGCCCTCCCCGGGCCATATCTCGCCGTCCGGCGATCGGGAACTGTGGTTCGAACCCACATTTGCCCCAGACGAGACGTTGCCTCTTCCTCTGGGCCAGAAGGCAGCTATAAGGAGGGATTGATGATGAGCCGCCACGAACGGACCGACAAAACAGGCCGTCACTTCTCCTTCCTCGATGACGCTGTTCGGGCCGATATAGCTTTCGTTAACTTTCGCCTGTTTTCCCACCCGAGCGGTTTCGGCGATGAATGATCGGGAAACTATGGCTTGGGAGTCCAGATGAGAGCCGGGCCGGAGGATCGCGCCGTCGAGGATGCACCCGGCGCCGATAAATACCGGAGATTTTTCGTTTCCGATGATTGAACAGTCCGCGATTCTCGCCGCGCCTTCCACAAGGACGTCGGGTCCGATAAACGAGTCCTTGATCGACAAAGCCCCTCTGATGCGGCTTTTTTTGCCCAAATAGCCCATGGGAAGGGTCACTGTCCCGGTATAGACGGCGAGGAATCTCTCCAGTTCCCGACGATAGTCGCCGGCATCGGTGGAACGAGCGGATTTTTCGGAAACAAAAGAATCCAGGTCGACGTACAGAGGAACCGCCCTGCCGCCGGTTTCGATACCGGCGTTTATCCACACGCCGTTGCCAAAAGGAGTTCCTCTGCTAAAAGGAGTTCCTCCGTCCCCACGCGGTCTGTTGTTGGAGAGATTCTTTCCCGAAAGCCACGACCCGCAGACTGCGCTTCTCTGGTCGATTATGTAGTGGGAAACCAGTTCACATCGATGAATCAATGCACCGTCCCCGACAACAACATCGAGAAGAGTGCTGTTGTAGAGTCCTGACGGTATTTCGCTATCCGGATGTGTGCCGGCATCATCCGCGAATCGTCCAAGACGACATAGGCCGAGGAAATGACAGCCAACGATGCGCTGTGTCAGGAAATCCTCGACCACCCGGATATTGGACCAGTCTTGAGCATAATTGTTTTGGGACACGAGCAGGCCGATTTCCGTATTTGTGAGGGGACGGAGCTTTTTTTCACCGAAGACGAAATCCTCGGGGTTTTTCAATCCCCGGCAAATTGCGAGAAAAGGTGATTCGTCGAAAATCCGGTTGAGATGCGCCATCGCGACAACCATAATAGCCGAATCCTGCCTTGTTTGCTACCTGAAAGATTCCTCCGTCCCCCAGGTGGGTCCCCCAGGCGAGTTCCCCAGGCGCGGGATACGGGGGAATGGAAGATGCCGGCTTTCGCCAGTTCCTCTTGCCGGGATGCGCCAACCGGAGAATGAATCTCACCGGAGGATGGTCGTGATAGGGGGACGGAGGATGGCGGCCCTGCGATTTCCCCTTGCTAATCCCCCCCTTTGCCCCTAAGATGGTGGAACGCAAATTCCAGGAGAAGGATTCTTATGACGGAAAAGCATCTTGCGGGAAAAACGGCTTGGGTAACCGGTTCGAGCCGGGGAATCGGCAGGGAAATCGCTGCCCATCTGGCTCGCTGCGGCGCAAATGTCGTGGTCCACGGGTCCTCCATGGGGTCCCCGAAAGCCTTCCATGAAGGGGAGTCTTTGGCGGCAGTGGCGGAGGCCATTGCGAAGGATGCGGGGTCCAAGACGATGTATGTCGTGGGGGATCTCACCAAGTCCGAGGTGGTAAAGAAGCTGGCCGATGATATTCGGGCAAAATTCGGCAAGATCGATATTCTGGTCAACAATGCGGGAGGAGATATCGGGGTCAAGGGTGTTACCGCCCATATGGCAGGCAAGCCCGAGGGCAACAACCCGGTTTTCATATCCGAAGAGGACATGCGGATAATTCTGGAGCGCAATCTGATGACCTGCATTTTCGCCTGCCGGGAGGTTGCGCCGGAAATGATTGCCCGCAAAGAGGGTTGGATTGTCAACATCGGCAGTATTTCCGGTCTGGTGGGCCTTCCGGAGGCTTCCATCTATGCCACCGCGAAGGCCGCGGTCCATGAGTACACCCGCTGCCTGGCGGTAATGCTCCGTCCCCATGGGGTGTACGCCAATGTTCTGGCCCCGGGAGACACGGTGACCGAACGGTTCAAGGCGAGCAGGCCTCTGGAGACCGAGAGAATGATGACTTCGGGGTCGCTGGAGCGATACGGTTGGCCCATCGAGATGGCTCGGGTGGTGGAGTTCCTCGTTTCCCCTGCCTCTTCCTACATAACGGGGCAGGTCATCCGTGCGGATGGAGGAAAACAGACCTGGCCGTCTTGACGGCGCGACTGTCTCGACAGCTATCCGTATTACGGTCGGTCATGGGGTAAACTGGAGGGGGCATGGCGGTGAAAATCACCTTTCTCGGAGCGGGCAGCACGGTGTTCGCGAAAAATCTGATCGGTGATGTTCTGCTCTCCCCTGTCCTGAAAAACGCCCACATCGCCCTGTACGACATCGATCCCCGTCGGCTTGAGGACAGTCGCCGGGCGGCGGAGAACCTGAACCGGGCTCTCGCTGCGGGTGCGGCGCGGGTCTGCGCCTATGCGGGAGTGGAAAACCGCCGGCAGGCCCTCGCCGCCTCCGATTTCGTGGTCAACACCATTCAGGTGGGAGGTTACAGACCCGCCACGGTCATCGATTTCGACATTCCAAAAAAATACGGACTCCGGCAGACCATTGGCGACACCCTCGGCATCGGCGGGATATTCCGGGCCCTTCGGACGATCCCGGTAATCCTGGAAATTGCCCGGGAGATGGAGGAGGTCTGCCCCGGGGCCTGGCTGCTCAATTACGCCAATCCCATGGCCATGGTGACGGGGGCCCTTCTGCGGGGCTCCGCCGTCAAGACCGTAGGCCTCTGCCACTCGGTGCAGTCCTGTGTGCCGAAAATCCTGGGGGATCTGGGTCTTGCGGGAGAGGTGAAAAACCCGGTCTGGAAGATCGCGGGAATCAATCACATGGCCTGGCTCCTGGAGCTGAGGGACGGAGGATCGGTATTGGAGCTGAGGGACGGAGGATCAGGGGACGGAGGATCGGTATTGACGGACGGAGGACGGGATTTGTACCCGGAAGTCCGCCGCCGGGCGGCGGAAAAAAACGCCCGAGCCCGTCTGCCCGGGGCGGCGAAACATGACGACATGGTGCGCTATGAGATCATGAGGCACTTCGGCTACTATGTCACCGAATCCTCGGAGCACAACGCGGAGTACTCGCCCTACTGGATAAAAGCCGCCTTCCCCGGCCTGATCGAAGAGTTCGGAATTCCCCTGGACGAGTATCCCCGGCGGTGCGAGGCCCAGATCGCGGAATGGGAGAGGGTGCGGGAGGATATCCTCCAGGGGACGGAGCTGACCCATCGGCGGACCCGGGAGTACGGCGCGGGAATCATGGAAGCTGTGGCGGGCGGCGAGCCGATGAGGATCCATGGGAATGTGCTGAATCGGGGTTTTATCCCGAACCTTCCCGCTGAAGCGGTGGTGGAGGTCCCCTGTCTGGTGGACTCCCTGGGAGTCCAGGGGGTCTACTCGGGGCCACTGCCGCCGCAGTGTGCCGCTCTGAACATGACCAATGTGAACGTGCAGCTTCTGGGGACGGAGGCCGCCTTGTCCCGCAGGAGAGAACTGGTCTACCAGGCTGCCTTCCTGGATCCGCACACCGCCGCGGAGCTTCCTCTGGATTCGATCAGGGCCTTGTGCGAGGACCTGTTCGCCGCCCACGGACCCGGGTTCTCCGGAATGTATGGGAATTCTTGACAACCCGGGAAGTATATAGGTAAAGTGTCCCATGTCTTCCGATTGAATCTGCCGACTTGAAAAGGAGAAATTTCATGAAAAAATTTTCCGTTGCGGCGGTTGCCCTCCTGGCGCTGTCCATTCTTGTCATGGGGGGCTGCGAGAAAAAAGCTGAAAAAGCCGCCGCGCCCGCCCAAAAGACAAAAATCGTCATCGCCAGTGATTGCACCTGGCCTCCCATGGAATTCATCAACGAGGCCAAGGAAATAGTCGGTTTCGATGTGGATTTCATCAGAGCCGTGGCAGAAGCCGAGGGTTTCGAGGTTGAAATCCGCAACACCGCCTGGGACGGGATTTTTGCAGGCCTGGAGAACAACCAGTATGATGCCATCATCTCCTCCGTCACCATCACCGATGAGCGGAAAAAGACGATGGACTTCTCCGATCCCTACTTCCAGGTCAATCAGGCCGTGGTCGTCGCCATGACGGATCAGGCCACCGCCAGGCTGGCGGATCTGAAGGGCAAGGCCGTGGGGGCGCAGATCGGCACCACCGGGGCCATGGAAGTCGAGAAGGATGCTTCCCTGAAACTGAAGAATTACGACGAGGTGGGACTGGCTTTCGAAGACCTCATCAACGGCCGCATCGCCGCCGTGGTCTGTGATACTCCCACCGCCGCCCAGTATGCGCTGCAGAACGAAGGTTACAAAAACAAGCTTCGGGTGGCCCAGGAAATCGTCACCGACGAGTTCTACGGCATTCCGGTGAAGAAAAATCGGACGGAGGTCCTCGACCTCATCAATCGGGGGATCAAAAAGGTGAAGGACTCGCCGAAGTACGGCGAACTCATGAAAAAGTGGATCCCCTAACCCCGTGTCGGACTTCAAACATCACAAAATCGAAGTAACCGACGGTACGCTCATTCCAGGCCGGGACGATCATTCGCTTTTCTCGGCCTGGAAGATCTCTTTTTTGGGCGCGCTGGCGCTTCTGGTGGCCCTGCCTCTGCTGTCTCCCGACCCATACCTGCAGATCATCAAATTCATGCCCGACGGCATCCTCGTCACTTTTCAGGTGACGACCCTTTCGATCCTGATAGCCGTGGTCATCGGCCTGCTGGCGGGGATCGGGCAGATATCCCGGGTGCCCGTCATCAACAGGCTGGCCACGGTCTATGTCCAGGTCATCCGGGGAATTCCCCTTCTGGTTCAACTTTTTTACATTTACTTCGCCCTGGGAAAGTTCCTGAAGCTCCAGGGACTCATCGCGGCGGTAATTGCCATGTCCTTCTGCTATGGGGCCTATATGGGGGAGATCTTCCGGGCGGGCATCCAGGCGGTGCCCAAGGGGCAGATGGAAGCGGCCCTTGCCCTGGGCATGAGCCGGGGTCAGGCCTTGTGGTTCGTCATTCTGCCCCAGACTATCCGGATCATTCTTCCTCCCATAGGAAACGAGTTCATCGCGCTGCTGAAGGACTCCTCCCTGGTGTCGATACTGGCCATTTCGGACCTCCTGCGTAGAGGCCGGGAATACGCCGCGGCCTCGTTCCGCTACTTCGAAAGTTACACCATGGTCGCCCTGGTTTACCTGGTCCTGACCTTGTTTCTGTCCCGCCTGGTGGGCATCATGGAGGAGAGGTTGCATCGCGATGGAAAATAGACTCCGCGTCCGGATCGAAGGGGCCAGCAAAAATTTCGGTCCCGTCAGAGCCCTCCACAATGTGGATCTGGGGGTGAGGGTCGGCGAGGTGGTGCTGATCATCGGCCCTTCCGGCAGCGGGAAAAGCACCCTGCTGCGCTCGGTCAACCGTCTGGAGCGCCTCACCAGCGGAACCATCCATATCGATGAGGACTGCGTCACCGACGCGAAGTCGGACATCCGCCGGATCCGGGAGGAGGCGGGAATGGTTTTCCAGAACTTCAACCTCTTTGCGCACCTCACCGCCCTGCAGAACATCAGTCTGGCGCCCCGGCGGGTCAAAAAAATCTCTTCCGGCGAAGCGGACCGGAAAAGCCGGGAGCTGCTGGCGCGGGTGGGCCTTTCCGACAAGGCCGACTCCTATCCCAGTCAGCTCTCCGGAGGGCAGCAGCAGAGGGTCGCCATCGCCCGGGCCCTGGCCATGGAACCCAAGGTCATGCTCTTCGACGAGCCCACCTCTGCCCTGGACCCGGAAATGATCAAGGAGGTCCTGGACGTCATGCTGGGGCTGGCCAGGGAAGGCATGACGATGATGGTGGTGTCCCACGAGATGGGTTTCGCCCGTGCGGCGGCGGACACGGTCATTTTCATGGACCAGGGGGAGATCATCGAGAAAGGCACTCCCCGGGAGCTTTTCGACTCTCCCCGGGAGGAGAGGACCAAGAGGTTCCTCAAACACATACTCTGACCGGAGGTCCCCATGACCCGACAGGAACGGAGTTGGGTTCTTTACGACTGGGCGAATTCCGCTTATTCCATCATCATCACCACGGCGATTTTTCCGATTTTTTTCAAGAGCGTCGCTGCTGCGGGTGTGGAGGGCTACCTTTCCACCGCCTGGTGGGGCTACGCCAACGGGCTTTACACCCTCATCCTTGCAGTTCTGGCCCCCATTCTGGGAACCATCGCGGATTATCAGGCCAAAAAAATGAAATTCTTCCTGGCATTTTTTCTGCTGGGGGTAATAGCCACCCTGGGCCTGTACCTGGTGGCCCAGGGGGAATGGGTCAAGGCGCTTCTGATCTACATGGGGTCTGCCCTGGGCTTCTCCGGAGCGAACATCTTCTACGACGCCTTCCTGGTGGATGTCACCACCGAGGATCGGATGGACTGGATTTCCACCAGCGGTTACGGTTGGGGCTACATAGGCAGCACCATCCCCTTCGTTCTCTGCCTGGTCCTCATCACCGCCCATGAGAGCTTGGGCTTCCAGTCCTCCGTCCCCGCAGTGAGGATTTCTTTCCTCGTCACCGGACTCTGGTGGCTTTTTTTCACCATTCCGTTTCTGAGGAATGTCCGGCAGGTCCACTTCCTCGAGTCCTCTGCGTCACCGGTGCGGGACAGCTTTCGCCGCCTGGGTGAAACCCTCCGAGGAATCCGGCAATACCGGAACCTGGCGATCTTTCTCGGAGCCTATTTCTTCTACATCGACGGCGTGGACACCATCATCAAGATGGCCACTCCCATCGCCATCGATGTGGGGATCGGCGAGTCGGTGCTTCTCATTGTTCTGATGGTCATCCAGATCGTCGCCTTCCCTTTCGCCCTGCTGTACGGGCGCCTTGCCCGGAGGTTTTCCGCCAAGGCAATGCTTTTTACGGGTATCGGGGTCTACGTCGTCATCACCCTGCTGGCCTTTTTTCTGCCCTTCCTGGGATCTCAGGAGGCAAAGACGGCCCTCTTCTGGGTCCTGTCCATGCTGGTGGCCACCTCTCAGGGAGGGATCCAGGCCCTGAGCCGGTCCATGTACGGAAAGCTCGTTCCAAAGGAAAGGTCCGCGGAGTTCTTCGGGTTTTACAACATTTTCGGGAAGTTCGCCGCCATTATGGGCCCCTTCCTGGTGGCTTTTTTCGGCGGGGTGATGCGGAACACCGCTTTCGGAATCCTCAGTATCAACCTGCTCTTCGTGACAGGCGGGGTTCTCCTGTTTTTTGTCCGCCCGAAGGAGAATTGAGCGTGCCGAAGGAAATAACCCATTGGTGGCTCGCCGGCGAGGTCCTGGGAACCCTCCGGTCCTCCGTCCCCCTCCAGGGGGACGGAGGACGGTCCATGAGGGACGGAGGTTCGGCGGCAGGCCCGTCCATGGCTGGCGGGGACGGAGGATGGCGAGCTCTGGTGGAGATGCTGGAGAAAAACCGAAATCTCTTCCTTCTGGGGGCGGTGGGACCGGATTTCCTTTTTTACTACCTCTTCGGCCCGGAGCATCGAAGATTTCTCGCCGCCGCCGGGGTTCTTCACGGCTCGGACGGAAGCGACACCTTGGCGGTCCTGGCACGGACGGCCAGAAAATGGGGGACGGAGCTTCCTCCGGGGGTTCTGGCTTTTCTCTTCGGCTACGCCTGTCATGTGGCGGCGGACGCGGTTTTTCATCCCCCGGTGCTGTATTTCGCGGGAAAGGGGACGGAGGATGCCCGGTACGACCACCATCTTTTCGAATCGGTGCTGGATCTGTATGTATTGAAAAAGGTTCGGGAATCCTCCGTCCCTTCTGTCGCGCTCGGAACGACCGGACGGGAATCTTCCGGACGGAAATCCTCCGTCCCCCGGCGGCTTCGTGACCTGACCGCCGGGATGGAGATGGACCGCGGGGATTTCCTTGATCTTCTGGGCGTGGTGAGTTTCGGCGGCGGGGACTACCCTCGAGGGGCCCTGGCTGCCTGCCTGCGCCGATTCGAGTTTGTTCAGGCGGCCTTCTGGAACCCCCTGGGACGGCTGGCGGCACGGTTTCTGGCGGCGGCATTCCCGAATCTGCGCCACTTCGAAGCGTCCTTCTACCAGAAAAGGTTCCATCGGATGACCGCGGCCTTCGACCGCCCCGTGGCGTACCGGCATCCGGTGACCGGGGAGGAGAGGCAGGACACCATAGGCGATCTACGGGACCGGATGGTGGCCCAATGCGTCGGGTACGCCGAATTTTTCGTTCCGGGGACGGAGGATGGGGACAACATGCGGGAGCCGTCGGGGACGGAGCCCGGTGAGCCCGGTGAGCCCGGTGAGCCCGGTGAGAAGCTGCGCCGTCTCCGGGGGCCGAACCTGGAAACGGGGATCCCCGGAGACAAGGCGGAGATTATCCGTTATACTGACCCTGACGGGGTCGGCGGGTTTTTCCGCCGATTCCGCCCCTAGGATCTGAATCGAGGATTTTTCATGGAAAGTGTAGCCATCCTGTGGGATATTGAAAACGTGACTCCCAGCTCGAATTCTCAGTTCGTCGATGGACTCATGGAGTTTGCCGAAGAGCTGGGGAAGACCACCGTCTGCCGGGTCTACGGCGATTGGACCAAGCCCCATCTGGGGAGATTCTCCCGGCTCCTGTCGGAGAAGGGGTTCGAGCTCATTCACATCCCGGTGTCCCGGAAGAACAGCGCGGACATTTCACTGATCACCAATGCGGTGGAACTCATCTATCAGTACCAGCACATCTCCAAGATCGTGCTGATCACCGGAGACGCGGATTTTCGCCCCCTTTTGTACACCCTGCGCCGCAATGGAAAGGGTATCCACATCATATGCAATTCCAGCAACGCCAGCGAGGAACTCCTGTCTCTGGCGGATTCTTTCAAGGATTACCGGGAAATCATCCCCGGTGAGGCTGCGGAGGCCGCTGAAGAAGCCAAGGAAGCGAGCCGCGCGAGACGGGGAAAGCCCCGCCCTCCGCAGAACGGAAAGCCGGAACGGACCAAGGCCAAGCCCGTCGCAGATGTGGAATCGGCCCATCGTCTGCTTCTGGAGGCGATCCAGGAGATGGAAAAGAACAAGAAGAAGCCGGGGATGGGCGCGGTCAAGGTGAAGCTGAAAATCCTGAATCCCTCCTTCGACGAGAGAAATTACGGCTTCAATTCATGGATCGATTTCGTCTATTCCGCCCGGGACAAGAACATCGTGAAGCTGGAGGAAGAGGACCAGGCGATCTATCTGAGGTCCGCCGTGGACAAGACGTCGGACCCGGAAAAGACTCCCCTCACCAAAGCCTTTGAAACTCTTTGCGAGGTCCTGGACGATCTGACCAGGGAAAAGGGCAAGGACTTTCATTCCCTGGCTTCGGTGAACACCCGTCTGTCGGACAGATCGGTGGACTACGGGGCCCTGGGCTACAAAAGACTGAAGGATTTCATCCTCTCCGCGGAGAAGCGGGATTACGTGGACGTCAAATTCGAAAACGCGGGATACTACATCAGGCGACGGGGCCCGGCGGGAAAAACCGGAGGGTGACCACTTTCTCGATCTGCCGGGGCGGTGTATCGATTTCTTTGGACAATCACGAACCGAATCTCTTCCGACGGGAAAGTCGTCACTGACGAGGTTGCCCGGGGCGCCGGTTCCGGAAGAAGGCGCCGCCCGAAGGCAGCGGGACGCCGGGAAAGAGGGTCCGCCGGTCAGGGTTCGGGTTTAGGGCCTCGGGGGGTTTCTACCGGGCCAGGCGATGCAGGGTGTTGGAAAGCACCAGGGCGCCCCGGACCAGGTCTTCCGGGTCGACGTACTCCGCCGGGTTGTGGCTGATTCCCTTTCGGCAGGGGATGAAGATCATGCCCACCGGTATGGTTTCGCCTCCGGATTTCCGGATGCCCGCCAGAACCGCCGAATCGTGGAAGGCGCCGCTGGGCATTTCCACATGGCTCACCTCCAGGTCACGGCAGGAGGCTTCGATGGCGCTTCGGATGCCCCTGTCGAGGTTCTCCACCGGCCTCTGCCGGAGAATCTCGCTTATCTTGACCCCCACATTGTAGCGTCGTGCCTTGGTCTGAATGATCTCCGTGATTTCCGCTATGTATTCCCCCAGAAAAGCCTCATTGTCGCTCCGGATGTCCACCGAGAAGGTGCCATAGGGACTCACCTTGGTCAGCGAGTTCGCCCTCAGCGGGGAGTCCGCCCTGTTGAAGTCGCCGTCGTCGTTTACCAGCCCGACGGTCTGCACCAGATCCATCCCCCTTTCCAGCGCGTGGATGCAGGCTTCGTGCATCGTCACCTGCATATAGGCCATCGCCAGGTTCGCGTCCCGCCGGTATTTTATGCCCATCGGGGTCCCCCCGGAATGATTGGCTTCTCCGATCACCTCGATCCGGAGACGGACGGTTCCGCGGATGCTGCTCACCACACCGATGGAAATTCCGTCGGTCTCCAGACGCTTTGCCTGTTCGATATGGAGTTCCACGTGGGAGGATATTTTTTCCTTCTTCTCCGGGTCCAGGCTTGGGCGCCTCTGGGCAATGAAATCCGGATCGAAACCCTGGCGTCTGATCGCCTCTTCCAGGGTCCGGCCGCGGAAACGCCGGCTCAATATGGCGGGGTCGCAGAGACCGAATGCGGCCTGGCTTCCCGTGCAGAGGGCCTTGAAGGTCGCCGACTCCTCCCCCCGCCAGACAACCAGGGCCAGCCGCCGCCGCAGCTTTTCCCACATGGGTTTCATCTGAATGATCGCGGCCAGACCGCAGACGATTCCGGCGGCGCCGTCGTAATTCCCTCCCACGGGCACTGTATCCAGGTGGGAGCCGGTAAGAACCACCTCCGCGTCGGCTCCGGGGTTGGTCAGAAAAAGGTTGCCCACCCCGTCCCAGAAAGAGGTCATCCCCACGGCTTCGGCGGCCTTCCGGATGATGCCGCAGTTTCCTCATCGGACCAGGCGGGCCTGCTGATGCCGTCTTCCGGCCTTGGACCCAGTGCGCCGAATTTCCCCAGTCCCCGAAAGAGCTGGAGGATGCGTTCCCTGGCTTTGGTGTCCATGCAGGTCATTTTTCCTCCTCGGGCGGGGGGAAGATGGTTCCATTATCGGCGGGAACGGCGCATGAGAAAAGCCTGACCTCCTTCTCCTTGACAACGGTCGGGAATAGCAGCATAGTCAGGGGTGTAAAAACCAGAACAAGGAGATGGCATGAGCAATATCGTATATGTGGAAGCCAGGGAAATTCTCGACTCCCGGGGCAACCCCACGGTGGAGGTCGAGGTCGAACTGGAAGATGGAAGCGTCGGAAGAGCCGCTGTTCCGTCCGGCGCGTCCACCGGGGAGCATGAAGCGGTGGAACTCCGGGACGGGGATAAAAACCGCTACCTGGGCAGGGGAGTCCTGAAGGCGGTGGGCAACGTCAATGAGATAATCGGACCGGAGCTGGAAGGTCTGGATGCCCTGAATCAGACGGACATCGACCGGACCATGATCGAGCTTGACGGCACGGAAAACAAGGGCAAGCTGGGGGCCAACGCGATTCTCGGCGTATCCATGGCCACCGCCCGGGCGGCGGCGGATTTCCTGGGGCTTCCCCTCTTCAAATACCTGGGGGGGATACATACCACCCTTCTGCCGGTCCCGATGGCGAACATCATCAACGGGGGCAAGCACGCGGACAACAAGATCGATTTTCAGGAGTTCATGGTGATGCCCGTGGGGGCTGAAAGCGTCCGAGAGGCCATCCGCATGACCACCGAGGTTTTCCATAACCTCAAAGGGCTTCTGAAAAAGGCGGGCCACAACACCGCCGTGGGGGACGAGGGCGGGTTCGCCCCGAATCTGGACAACGAAGAGGCCCTGGACTTCATCATGAAGGCCATCGAGGCTTCGGGTTACAAACCCGGGGACGAAATGATGATCGCCCTGGACTGCGCTTCCAGTGAACTCTTCGACGAAGGCGGCAAGAAGGGCTACAAGTTCTGGAAGTCGAACCCGAACAAAATTTTCAGCGCCGATGAGATGATCGAAATCTTCAAAAGATGGGTGGCCAAGTACCCCATCATCTCCATCGAAGACCCGCTGGACCAGAACGACTGGGATGGTTACGCGAAGATCACCCGGGAATTGGGCGGAAAGGTCCAGATCGTCGGCGATGACTTCTTCGTCACCAACCCGAAGCGGCTGGCGGAGGGGATCTCCCGGGGATGCGCCAACTCCATCCTGATAAAGGTCAACCAGATCGGGACCATCACCGAGACCTATGAGGCCATCGAAATGGCCAAGAAAGCGGGCTACACCGCAGTCATATCCCACCGCTCGGGAGAAACCGAGGACGATTTCATCGCGGACCTGGTGGTGGCTTATGAAACCGGACAGATCAAGACCGGGTCCATGAGCAGGACCGATCGGGTATGCAAGTACAATCAGCTCATGCGCATCGAGGACATGCTGGACACCGTTGCCGAATACCCGGGCAGGGGGGCTTTCTACTCCATTCGCGGCAAATGAATCGAGTCGCCCCGGCCCCTGCGCCGGGGGACAAAAAAACCGTCCCGTCGGGACG
>Ga0302238_1000745_pt1 | contig 31012 bp, 44 predicted proteins | sample AAG_UR_Asn_MG_FD_193527 | JGI IMG/M metagenome (GOLD analysis project Ga0302238, IMG submission 193527) | Enriched activated sludge microbial communities from anaerobic digester in WTTP, New Holstein, Wisconsin, United States - AAG_UR_Asn | ecosystem: Engineered > Bioreactor > Anaerobic >... | reverse complement strand
ACTTGCAAATACCATCTAAAGCGCAACTCTCTGGTTGCTGATATTGGGGAACCTGGCATAATTAGCTTAGTTAACCTTAGTTACCCTTAGATGCCTAGATAGTTACCCTTAGAGGTTAACTGTACAGCCTCTTGAATAAAAAGTTACGGCGTGGTGAAGTATGTTTATTATGTCATGGAAAAGAATATTTAAATTGGCCAATAAGGCTAAAGCGCCGATTATTATTACTAATGAAGATGGCAAAAAACCGCAAGTTATTCTGCCATTTGACATGTATGAAGATTTATTAACTGAAAATGAGTTCGTTTGGCAAGGAGTTGAGAAGTTTAATAATGCCAGGGATAGTGATAATATTATAGACTCAAATGATGTGTTTGATATATCAAAAACTGATTTTGATAATAAGAACAATGAAATGAATAAGATCGAGACATATCATCAATATAAAAAACAAAAAGATAAGGATTATGGATACGTGTCGTATGATGATTTAGAATCTGAAATTGAAAATAAAAAAAGTTCAAAGTCAAAAATGGTTGAACCTGATGCCACTGCGGAAGCGGCATTTGAACCCATGATCAATGATGCTGAACATACTATAGCTATTAAAACCATTGATGAACCATGGCCCTCGCCAGAACAAGAATCGAAGGATCAAATCAATTTAGAAAGTGAAGCCAAAAAAAGTTTCTCTAAATCTAGCGAAGAAATGACAATGGAAGATAAATTTTATTTTGAACCACTTGAAGATGAAATTCGGGATAGATAATCTCTTGCGTTATTTTTTAGAAAATGTTATAGTCTTTTTTGCTTATTTAAACCTTAATTATTTTATAAGCGCAGATATCCGGTTTTCGGAGGCTCGGGCACTTTAAGTCAGAGCTAAGCGCAATTATCCTTACCATTATGGCGGAATCTTTTGAACGCAATAAGCCTCACGTTAACGTTGGCACCATTGGACACGTTGACCATGGCAAAACCACGCTCACGGCCGCAATTTTAAAAGTGTTGGCCGCTAATGGCTTTAAAGCCGATGAAAAGCGTGTAGACGCATTAGACAAAGCACCGGAGGCAAAGACTCGCGGTATTACAATTGCAACGGCTCACGTTGAATACGAAACCGAAAATCGTCACTATGCGCATGTGGATTGTCCCGGACATGCTGACTATATTAAGAACATGATTACAGGAGCTGCTCAGATGGATGGAGCTATTTTGGTTGTAGCGGCAACAGATGGCCCCATGCCACAAACTCGTGAACATATTCTTTTAGCTCGTCAGGTTGGAGTGCCAGCAATTTGTGTCTTTTTAAATAAAGTTGATATGGTTGACGATCCGGAACTTGTGGATTTAGTTGAAGAAGAAGTTCGTGAATTACTTAAAAAGTATGAATTTGATGGTGATAATGCTCCGGTTATTAGAGGTTCGGCTTTGAAAGCTTTGGAAAATCCAACCGATGCTGAAGCCGCAAAACCAGTTTTGGATTTGATGAAATCTTTGGATACTTATATACCAGAACCTGTTCGTGAAGTGGATAAAGATTTCTTAATGCCTATTGAAGATGTGTTTTCCATTGAAGGACGTGGTACTGTTGTTACAGGGCGCGTGGAACGTGGAATGATTAAAATTAATGACGAAGTTGAAATGGTTGGTTTGGGAGAAACACGTAAAACTGTTGTTACGGGTATCGAAATGTTTAATAAATCTCTTCAAGAGGGTCGTGCTGGTGATAATGCTGGATTGCTTCTTCGCGGTATTCGTAAAGAAGAAGTTGAACGTGGCATGGTTTTGGCTAAACCCGGAACAATCACTCCTCATACGGAATTCGAAGCTCAGATTTATGCGCTTACGAAAGATGAAGGTGGACGTCATAAACCTTTTGTCACAGGTTATAAACCGCAATTTTATATTCGTACCACAGATGTTACCGGTGAAGTAACTTTGGATGAGGGTGTTGCAATGGTTCAACCTGGCGATGAAGTTAAAATTAAAGTTAAACTCATTTCACCTGTTGCTATGGAAGAACAAATGCGATTTGCTATTCGAGAAGGTGGAAGAACGGTTGGAGCTGGTGTGGTTACAAAGATTATTAAATAATTTTTTACAAATTTATAAATTAAATTAGATGTCCTTTTCGACGTTTGTGAAATCTTAAATCGATTTGCAAATTGTCGGAGGGACGGGAACAATCATGGCACAAGCAGCAACTTCTAATAAGGTAGCCAAGGAAGTCGGAACACGAATTCGTATTAAGATTCGCGCTTACGATCATAAAATTATCGATCAAGCTACCCATACCATTATCGAGACTGCCTTGCGAACAGGAGCGCAGGTGATTGGTCCCGTCCCTTTGCCGACAGAAAAACGCAAATGGACAGTTAATCGTTCCACGTTTGTGCATAAAAATGCGCGTGAGCAATTTGAAATGCGTATTCATAAGCGAATAGTGGATATAATTGAAGCTAGCGCAAAAACAATTGATGCTTTAACATCATTGAATTTGCCATCTGGTGTGGATGTGGAAATAAAAATGTCATAAAAAACGCACCCTCAATTAAATTCCCAAGGAGTAAGTTGTTTGCCAAGTTATTCATGCAATATGAAATAAAAGGCGGATATGCGATGCGATCGTAATATTCATAAACATAACCTCCCTGTTGCGAATCAATAATTGAGTGAATAAAATTAATCTATTTCAAGATTATTGTTAAAGTTAAAAATATTCCTCTGAAACTTAATAAATCGCACAGAGGTCAGAAACAAGTTGTTGTAAACTTCCTTCGTGGAAATGTCATCTTTAGATTAAGATATACGACAAATTGTTTCTGGCTTTTATGTTATAACAACATTTGATGTCCTATGCTTGTTTGGACCAATCAAATGTGCCAGAACGTCAATCATAAGACGAAAATAATATGAAATTTATACTCGCAAAAAAGTTAGAAATGTCGCAAGTATACGCCGAAAACGGACGAGTAATTCCAGTTACTCTTGTTTTAGCTGGGCCGTGTATTGTTACACAAGTAAAAGATAATAACAAAGACGGATATCAAGCGATACAATTGGGTTTTATAAACGCTAAACGTTTAAATAAACCACTTGAGGGGCATCTTAAAGAATTACCAAAATTAAAATTTTTGGCTGAATTTCGAATTGATGAGCCCACGGAATTGAAGCGTGGAGATGTAATAGAATCATCGGTTTTTGAAGTTGGCGAGATTATTAATGTTACAGGCACATCCAAAGGTAAAGGTTTTCAGGGAGTTGTAAAGAGACATGGTTTTGGCGGATCTCCGGCTTCACACGGACATAAAGATCAATTAAGAATGCCGGGTTCTATTGGAGTTGGCGGTGTGCAAAAAGTTTTCAAAGGCAAGCGAATGGCTGGGCATATGGGTGATGAACAAGTTACCGTGAAAAATTTACAAATCGTTGAAGTGAGAGACGGAGGAATTTTGGCTATTAAAGGAGCGGTTCCGGGCGCTAGAAATTCTATAATTAAAATCAAAACAGCGTAATATGCCTCAAGTTAAAATATATAATGTTAATGGTGAAGTTGTTTCTCAGGTTGAGTTACCGGAGAAGCATTTTGGCATAAAAGTAAAACCAAATTTGGTGCATGAAATAGTGATTGCTCAAGAAGCTAATGCTAGAAATTCGGTGGCTAATACAAAAACCAGAGGTGAAGTATCCGGAGGAGGTAAAAAACCTTGGAAACAAAAAGGTACTGGACGCGCAAGACATGGTTCGACAAGATCGCCAATTTGGAAAGGTGGAGGTGTGACGTTTGGACCGCGTGGGAATCGTAATTTTTCAGTAAAAATCAATCGTAAGGCAAAAAAACTGGCTTTATTCATGTTGCTTTCAGATCGTTTACAAAATGAAAATTTATTTTTGGTAGATGCTTTTCCAGTGGAAAAGCCAAAAACAGCTGAAGCGGCAAAGTGGTTTAAAAAATTACCTATTAGCAGACGAGTAATGATCGTGTTGGCAAAATCAGATCCAATATTACTTAGAATGACGCGTAATTTGCCAAATGTTAAATTGACCACGGTAAATGCTTTACATGTCGCGGAATTGGTTAATTATTCGACGATAATTTTTGAAGCTGAAGCTGTAGACGTTTTTGAATCTTTATATAAATAACCTATGGGATTATTTAATCGAAAAACATCCAATCAAGCAAAAAAAGTTACGGATGAAACAAAAAAATCGAAAAAGTCAGTAAAAACTGATAATACTTCGATTACTGATGAAATTATCACTCCGGAATCACAGCAAAAAACAACAGTAAAAAAAGAGAATAAGGTTTTGCCAATTAAAGCAATGAAGGGTCAGGCAGGCAATTCATATAAATTATTGCTTTCACCAAAAATAAGCGAGAAAGTAGCAGATTTAGCATCGCGTAATGTGTACGTTTTTAATGTGCCGGTGAAAGCTGAAAAAATTGCAATCGCAAAATCAGTTGAACAGCTTTATGGTGTAAAAGTTGAAAAAGTTAACACAACTCGCGGACAAGGCAAGCTGATTTATCGTGGTTATAAAAAAGGTCGTCGCAGTCAATGGAAGAAAGCTTTCGTGTCTGTTAAAAAAGGTCAAACAATAGATCTTTATGAAGGAGTATAAAAAATATGCCGATCAAGAAATATAAACCCACATCTAGCGGTCGCCGAATTTCTTCGGTGCAAACTTTTGATGATATAACAAGCACAATACCAGAAAAATCTTTGTTGAAACCGTTGAAAAAACAAGCAGGTCGTAGTTTGGGTAAAATTACGGTTCGCCATCGCGGGGGAGGTCATAAAAGGATGTATCGTACCATTGATTATTTAAGAGATAAATTGGATATTGCAGCTCTTGTAAAAACTATTGAATATGATCCGAATCGCGGAGCGCGTATTGCCTTGCTCGCATATGCAGATGGTGAGAAAAGATATATAATCGCTCCGGATGCTTTGAAAGTTGGAGATAAAATAGTTTCTACAATTAAAGGAGATGTTGAAATTCAAATTGGAAATCGTTTGCCGTTGGAAAGGATTCCTTTGGGCGCATTTGTGCATGCGGTTGAATTACAACCTTTGACAGGGGCTAAAATTGCTAGAGGAGCTGGAGTTTCGGTTCAATTGATGGCTCTTGAAAATAAATATGCTACTTTAAAAATGCCTTCCGGAGAAATACGCAATGTGAATAAAAAATGCATGGCCACAATTGGCACGGTTTCTAATCAAGATTATAGATTAGTGCGTTGGGGCAAAGCGGGAAGAACTAGGCATCGTGGAATTAAGCCAACGGTACGTGGAAAAGTTATGAATCCAGTGGATCATCCACATGGCGGAGGTGAAGGAAGAAGTCCGATTGGCATGAAACATCCCAAAACTCCTTGGGGTAAGCCAGCTCTTGGAGTAAAAACAAGACGTAAGAATGTTGCTGTGGATGCTTTAATTTTAAAGAGACGTCGTAATAAAAAGAAGAAATAATTTATGTCTAGAAGTTTAAAAAAAGGGCCTTTTACATGTCCCAAGTTGTTGCAAAAAGTAGCCAAATTGCAAGTGGGAGATAAAACCGTGGTAAAAACATGGTCTAGAGCATCCACTATAACGCCGGAAATGGTTGGATTTACATTTGGAGTCCATAACGGAAAAAGCCATATCCCTGTATATGTTCAAGAAAATATGGTTGGCCATAAACTTGGAGAATTTTCGCCAACTCGTAAATTTGTAAGGCATGGTGGAAAAATGCAAAAAAGCCTTGAACAAGGCAAGAAAGCTTAATCAATTATAAATATATGGAAGTAATCGCCAAACTTAATAGTTTACGAATGTCACCAAGAAAAGTACGACTTGTGGCTGGTTTGATTAGACGTATGCGCGTAAATGACGCGGAGACGCAATTGCAATTTTTAAATAAAGCTGCTTCGGAGCCGGTATTAAAATTGTTAAGATCCGCAAAAGCTAACGCGGAACATAATTTCAAATTAGATGCAGAATCGTTATGGGTTTCTCATATTACTGTGAATGATGGAAAAACTTTGAAACGTTGGAGACCTAGAGCTTATGGAAGAGCTGGAGCTATACGTAAAAGGACTAGCCATATAACTTTAAAGCTTTCAGATGGACCGATTCCTATAAAGAAAAAGAAAAAAGTTTATACGCCAAGAAAATCTAAAAAAACTATGCCAATAACAAAATCGGCGCAAGAATCTGTAAATCAAGATACTTCAAGCAAATAATATCCTATGGGACATAAAGTAAATCCAAAAGCGTTTCGTATCGGAACAACAACAACATGGCCATCAAAATGGTTTGCTCGAAAAAATGTTTATCGTGCACAAATCGAACAAGATCATGAGATTCGCGCTTTCTTTAGAAAAAATCTTAAAGATGCGGGTTTGGCTCATATCTTGATTGATAGATCTCGAGGCGCGTTAACGATAACTTTGACAACGGCTAGGCCTGGTGTTGTTATTGGTCATCAAGGCACGGGCATTGAAGATCTTAAGAAAAAATTCATGAAAGAATTTTATCGAGGAAAAAAAGTTCAATTGCAACTGAATGTTCAAGAAACCCCCAAAGCGGGTTTGGAAGCTTCTGTGGTTTGTGGACAAGTGATTGCGGACTTGGAAAAACGTATGCCTTTTCGAAGAGTGTTGAAACAAACCATAGAAAGAACTAAGAAAGCGGGTGCTTTGGGAGTAAAAATTGCCGTATCGGGACGTTTGAACGGAGCTGAAATTGCTAGAAGAGAGTGGTTATCTTGGGGTAAAATTCCTTTGTCTAATTTGCGCGCTGATATTGATTATTTTAATGATTTTGCTAAAACTCAAATGGGAGCCATTGGTGTTAAAGTTTGGATTTATCGTGGAGATGTATTTGCTAAAGACAGATTGCAAAAATATCAACCGAACATGCCAAGGAATTCAAATTTTCGCGGTGAGCGTTTTGAGCGCAAACAAGAAGCTCCGACAAATTAAAGATAATATATTATGTTAATTCCACGAAAAGTAAAATATAGAAAAAGTCATAAAGGACGAGGTAGAAATATACGCAAAGCTACTGATAAGATTGGTTTGGCTTTTGGTCCTTTTGGCTTAAAAGCGACTACTGCCACTTGGTTAACTTCAAGACAAATTGAAGCTTGTAGACGTGTTTTGACCAGATATACGCGTCGAGGAGGTAAGATTTGGATTAGAGTGTTTCCGGATAAACCCATAACTAAAAAAGGTAATGAAGTTCGTATGGGAGGAGGAAAAGGAGCAGTTGATCATTATGTGGCTGTTGTAAGAGCGGGAACTATTTTATTTGAAATGGATGGAATTCCAGAGGACAAAGCTAAGCAAGCATTAAAAGACGCATCTTATAAATTGCCATGTAAAACGTCTTATCTTACTAAAGAATTTTAAATATGAAAGCCAAGGATATAAAACAATTAAGCAAAGGAGAGTTAATGGCTCAAATTGCAATGTTAAGGGGTAAAATAAGGGACTTGCGTTTTACTATAACCACTAGACAACATGCAAAAGTGCGCGATTTGTTGCACGCACGCAAAGATTTGGCTAGAATGCTTACTATTCATAAACAAATGGAAATATCAGAATCGGATAAAAATAATAAATTAGAGTCGTAATATGGAGCAAATAACAGTAAATAAAAAGACTTCCGTAAAGCGTAAGCTTATCGGCATAGTTACTTCGGATAAAATGATCAAAACTATTACGGTTCGAGTTGATCGCGCCGTGAGACATCCAAAATACGGAAAGATTTATACAATTTCAAAAAAATATAAAGCTCATGATGAACATGGGAAGGCTAAGATGGGAGATACGGTAGAAATAGTTGAAATTAGACCTTTGGCAAAAGATAAAAAATGGCTTTATTCAAAAACAATAAAGCAGGCAATTCAATAATAAATCAGTTTTATGATTCAACATCGTACAATGCTACAAGTGGCGGATAATTCTGGAGCTAAAAAGCTTCAGTGTATTCGTGTGCTTGGCGGTTATAAGAAACGCACTGCGCGCGTTGGTGATTTGATTACCTGCGTTGTAAAAGAAGCCGCGCCACGTGGAGCTGTGAAAAAATCAGATATTGTGCACGCAGTTATAGTTAGAACACGAAAAGAAACACGTCGTTTGGACGGTACGTATATCAGATTTGATGATAATGCGGCGGTTATTGTTGATAAGAAAAATAAAGAGCCTAAAGGAACTCGTATTTTTGGTCCGGTTGCTCGCGAGTTGCGCGGACAAGGATATATGAAAATAATTTCTTTGGCGCCTGAAGTTTTATAATAATATGTCGAAGCTTTTAATCAAAAAAGGAGACTTGGTTAGCGTTATCGCTGGTAAAGATAAGGGTAAAAACGGTAAAGTTTTGCAAGCTTTTCCAGCTATTAATAGGGTTGTTGTTGAAGGAGTAAATAAATGCAAACGCCATTTACGACCCAGAAAAAGTGGAGAACATGGACAAGTGGTGGAATTTTTTATGCCGATACACGCATCTAATATAATGCTTCAGGATTCGACTGGCAAAAAAATTAGACACAATAAACGGTCTCAAGAATAAAGTTATGAAGTTAATAGAACGCTATAAAAAAGAAATTGCACCAGCTCTTAAAAAAGAGCTTGGAGATTCTAATATTAACGCCGTGCCAACGGTGAAGAAAATTTCGGTTTCTATTGGAATTCCCACTTCGCAAAAAGATTCAAAGTTTTTGGAAACTGTGGATCAAGTACTTAATCGTATTACGGGGCAGAAACCGGTTGAAGCTAAAGCTAAAAAATCAATATCTGGTTTTAAAATACGCGAAGGCATGGTGGTCGGAAAATTTGTTACTTTAAGAGGTGAAAAAATGTGGTCATTTTTAGATAAGCTTTTAAATATTACTTTTCCACGTGTAACCGATTTTCGAGGAATCTCTACTAAAGTTGTTGATAAGACTGGTAATCTGGCTGTTGGTTTTAAAGAATATTTACCATTTCCAGAAATTAGTCCTGATGAAGTTGAAAGAGTTTGCGGTTTACAGGTTACGGTAACTACTGACGCAAAAACTAAAGAAAGAGGTTTAGCGTTATTTAAAGCATTAGGCTTTCCATTTCAAAAATAATATATGGCAACAGAGAATCAAATCGCCAAATCACGGCGTACTCCTAAATACTTGACACGAAAACAAAACAGATGCTGGCGTTGCGGACGCAAGCGCGGTTATATTAGAGATTTTGGATTGTGTCGCATTTGTTTTAGAGAATTAGCTTTAAAAGGGGAGTTACCCGGAGTTAAAAAATCAAGCTGGTAAAAAATGTATGATAACAGATCCTATTTCCGACTTTTTGACCCGTTTGCGCAATGCGCAAATGGCTGGTCATGAATCCATAAAAGCGCCTTCAAGCAAGGTTAAAGTTGCGATTGCAAAAATATTGCAACAAGAAGGTTTTGTTTCCGATGTAAAAGTAGAAGCTAACGGCCCCAAGGCTATTTTGAGTATGGGTTTGATTTACGATGGAAGAAAATCAAAAATTCGTTCAATTAAACGCATTTCCACACCGGGTAGAAGGGTTTACCGTAAATATAATGAATTGCCTCGCGTGCTTTCAGATATGGGTATAGCTATTGTTTCGACTTCGGCTGGAATAATGACAAACAAAGAAGCAAGAAAACGTCATTTAGGCGGAGAAATTATTTGCGAAGTTTATTAAAAATATGTCTCGTATCGGTAAAATGCCAATAATCATTCCAGCGGGTGTTGAAGCAAACATCACTGCTGAAGAAATAACTGTAAAAGGCCCAAAAGGAACTTTGATTGTTTCAATTCCTAAAGGAGTAAAATTACAAAAAAATGCGGAAACGAACTCCATACAGGTTGATGTAAATGATCGTGAAGATGGTAAACAGCGCGCGCTTTGGGGTTTGATTAGACAATTGGTTTCTAATGCGGTTACGGGTGTTCAAAACGCTTATTCGAAATCGATGGAATTTATAGGAGTTGGTTTTAAAGTAGAAGTATCGGGCAATGTAGTTAAAATGGAAGTTGGTTTTTCTCATCCGGTTGATTTTCAACTACCGGAAGGTATAACCGCAACAGTGGAAAAAAATGTGCTAACAATAACCGGCATTGATAAACAATTGGTGGGTGAAATTGCGGCACAGATCAGAAAAATAAGGCCACCAGAACCATATAAAGGCAGAGGTATCAAATATACGAATGAAGTTATCAGGCGCAAAGCCGGTAAAACAGCATCAAAATAAGATAAGATTATGAATACAATGAAAGCAAAAATGGAACAACGTAATCGCAGAATCAAGCGTGTTCGTTCCAAAATAATCGGTACTAGCGAGCGTCCTCGTTTGGCTGTTTTTCGATCGCTGAAATATATTAGCGCGCAACTAATTGATGATTCATTTGGAAAAACGTTGATTCAAGTGACAGATAGAAATTTGAACTTGGATAAAGCAACAAAAACAGAACGCGCTTTTCAAATTGGCAAATTGATTGCTGAAAAAGCTAAAGCCATGAATATTACTAGCGTTGTTTTTGACCGTCGAGATAAACGTTATCATGGACGTGTTAAAGCTGTAGCGGAGGGAGCGCGTGAAGGAGGCCTTGTATTTTAAATTTATTAAATTATGACTCAAGACGAAGTGCAAAAAGACGATTTGCGAGATCAATCGCAGAACGCAGAAACATTAAGTGTGAACAAAGATGCCAAATCAAATGATGAAGCTTCGAGTAAAAGTGGCCGTGAATTTAAAAAACGAAGCGATAAACAAGGTAGCCGTTCGGGAGGACGAGGTCGAGGAGGCAAACGTTCACATAAAGATAAAACCGAAGTGCCGGTAGAATCGGATTATGAAGAAAAGAATATAGAAGTTTCGCGTGTTACCCGTGTTACAAAAGGTGGTAAGCGTATGCGTTTTAGAGTATTGGCCGTAATAGGCAATCATAAAGGACGCGTTGGTTTTGGAGTTGCTAAAGGTTTGGATGTGGCTGCGGCTATGTCGAAGGCGACGACAAAAGCTCGTAAATCGTTGATAACTGTGCCTATTATACATGAAACGATTCCGCATCCAGTTTGGATAAAACATGGAGCAGCGCAGTTGGTTATGAAACCAGCACCTAAAGGAACAGGTGTTAAAGCTGGTGGTCCTGTGCGTTCTGTATTGGAATTGGCCGGAGTTCCAAATGTAACGGCAAAAATTTTAGGAACAACCAATAAGATCAGCAATGTAAAAGCTGTGTTTGATGCTTTGACTTTATTGAGTATAAAAAATTTACCAACTAACAAAGATCAAGAATCGTCAGAAGCAACAGCAAAAGAAGAAGCGCAAAAAAATTATAAATAGTAAATATGATTAGAAAACATTCTTTAAAACCATCTAGGGGAGCCAGAGCTACGGTTAAACGAATCGGAAGAGGAAATGCTTCGGGTCGTGGAACGACAGCCGGAAAAGGTCAAAAAGGTCAGAGGTCGCGTTCTGGCGGACGCAATAAATTGAAGCTTAAAGGTTTGAGAGCCATGTTTTTAGCATTTCCAAAAAATCGTGGATTTCAATCTATAAAACCAAAAGTTCAAACAGTTACAACTGAGAAATTGGCTAAAGCATTTACACCTAATCAAGTTGTGGATTTGAAAGCTTTAAAATTAAAAAATCTTGTTGTTAAATCTTGCAAAGCTGTAAAAATAGTGGCCGGCGGAGAATTAAAAATAGTGCTTCATTTAAAAGGAATTAAAACGACGGCTTCTGCAAAAGAAATAATTGAAAAAGCAGGAGGTAGTATTTCTGTTAAATAAGCGTTTAAATTATTTAAGTTTATCAAATTGAATTAGATTAAAAAATAAATGAAATGTATTTACTGGAAGTATTGATGTAAGCGTGTTAATGTTTATTGTATAAAATTTTATGTGGGATAAATTATTGAAATCTTGGAAAGTAAAAGAAGTGCGCAATGGATTATTATTTGTTTTGGCAATGATGGTGTTGTTTCGCATAACGGCGCATATACCGCTTCCTGGCGTGGACTTGATAGCTTTAAGACAATTTTTTGAAAGAAATGAAGTTTTGGGAATGTTAAGTTTATTTTCGGGAGGAACGATTAGCAATTTTTCTGTCGTGGCCTTGGGTATAGCTCCTTATATTACTTCGAGTATTATTTTTCAATTGCTAGCAATGATTGTTCCGCAGATTGAAGCAATTCAAAAAGAAGGCGAATCGGGTCAAAAAAGAATTCAAAAATGGACAAGATGGCTTACGGTGCCATTGGCAATATTACAATCTTTTGCTTTGATATCATTGCTTAAACGATCGCAGTGGCAAATATTAACAAATACTTCAATTTTTCATTTGGTGGCGCTTATAGCCACTGTTACCGCGGGTACTATATTTTTGATGTGGATTGGAGAAATGATTTCAGAGAAAAAAGTTGGTAATGGAATTTCGCTTATGATTTTTGCTGGTATTTTGGCCAGCTTGCCTCAATCAGCGTCGCAATTTTTGGTTTCATATGATTCATCGCAATGGATTTATGTTTTGATGTATATTGCGATAGCCGGTTTAACTATTGTTGGCGTTGTATTTGTAAATGAAGCTGAAAGAAAAATTCCTATTCAATATGCGAGACAGGTAAGAGGTGTTGGAGCTCTTTCGGGAGGTGTATCATCTCACTTGCCTTTAAAGTTGATTATGGCTGGAGTTATCCCAATTATCTTTGCGATTTCTTTAATGTTATTTCCTTCTTTGATTGCTCAATTTTTTGTGAGCGCGCAAACTGAATGGATAGCGAATGCGGCTAGATGGGTTTTAGCCACGATGCAAATACAATGGATATATGGATTATTATATTTTGGTTTGGTTTTTGCTTTTACATATTTTTATACTTCAGTCATTTTCCATCCGGATCGCATAGCTGAAAATTTACAAAAACAAGGAGGTTTTATTCCTGGGATCCGTCCAGGAAAACCAACCTCGGAATATTTGCAAGTTGTTATTAATCGTTTAACTTTGTTTGGTGCCTTGTTTTTGGGAGTGATTGCTGTTTTGCCAATTTTAATGAGAGGAACTGGCGGATCGGCAACTTTGGCCATAGGAGGCACTTCGTTACTCATTGTTGTATCAGTGGTTATTGAATCGGTGAAACAAATAGAAGCACAAGTTACGATGAGAGAATACGATGCTTATTAAAATTATTTGTTTACAATATTTTAGTTTGAACAATAAATCAGTTATTGATAAATCAATAACTGATTTTGTTTTGAATAAATAATTTATGATAAAATAATTTGGCTTAATATGAAAATGCTTGAAAAAAATATAAAGCCCAAATGGCATATTTCATATGGTATTATTTATATACATATGTTTGTGTTGGTTTTTATAGCGCATATTTTTTTAAAGCAGAAAATGTATATTTTTCCGGAATTAGTTTTTTGGATTGAAACAGTTTTAGTTACGATGTTACTTATGCTTATGATTATATCGATGTTTCGTAAGACAGCGTCAACAGTTTGGTGGGAAGTGATGCTAATATTAATAGCCTTTGCGGGTGTTTGGATATATTTTTTATCATTTTTACCATTAAGTTTGGCGATAATTTTGGCTTCAATTTTAACAATTTTGGCTTTTGTTTGGCAGATGACCTATTCAATGAACTTGTTTTATGTTGTTGGTTGTTCGGGAATCGGTTTATTAACAATTTGGTATTTTACACCAAGTATTATTATTTTTTTAACATTGGGAGTTTTGCTTTATGATTATTTTAGAATGAGAGAAATAAAAATGGCAACGTTGTACTATGATGCAAGAAGATTGGGATTAATTCCTGGTTTTTTATTACCAGTTGATTTTTTGGGATGGATTAATTCTCGAGCACGAGTTTGGAATCCTGGTTTGGGTAAAATAGCGAGTATATTACCATTTATGATGAGCGCTTCAATCTCGTTTCAATTATTATTGAATTATAGCGAAATGACCTTTTTGTTTTTTTGTATTCTTGTTATGCTATTTGGGCTCGCTTATGGACTTACTAAGAATTATGAGTTACGAAGCAATGTATTTTTAGGAACAGCGATTTTAGTTTTTATCATTATATCTTTGGTCGATAAAATATGAAACGTAAGAAATTACAAGCTATAATATTCGGACCTCAAGGTTCAGGAAAAGGAACTCAAGGTTTGCTTTTGGCGGAGCGTTTTAACTTACCATTGGTAGGCGCTGGAGATTTGTTTAGAACGGAAATAGTTGCGCAAACAACTTTAGGTAATTTGGTGAATAGTTATGTGGCGCAAGGTTTGTTAGCACCAGATGATTTGGTTAATGCAGTTATGGCCAAACAGTTGAAAAAAATTGATTTAACTAAAGGATTTATCTTGGATGGTTATCCAAGAAATGTTGAACAAGCATCTCAATTAGATCGTTTAATAAAAATTAATTTGGCTATACAAATTAAAATTCCTGATGATGAGGTGATTAAAAGATTGAGTATGCGTAAACAATGTCCCAAATGTAAAACTGTGTATCATAGTAAATATGCGCCACCGGCTATTAAAGATAAATGCTCTTTGTGTGGGGAATATTTGGTACAAAGAGCTGATGATACTACTGCAATTATCAAGCAGAGATTAAAGGCTTATCATTTATTAACAGCTCCTTTGGCTGGTTACTATAGAGAACGAGGTGTTTTATTGCCAATTAACGGTGAACAGCCGATTCCTTATGTTTTTGAGGATATTTTGAAAAAGATTGCCAAATTGGGATTTTCGCAATAAGCTGTATTTAGTAATTATCAAGATAAAGTTTATTAAAGTTAAATTTTTTTCAAGATTCATTTAATTTGTTCTTTATAAACTTTATTACTTAATTTTGATATGTGATTGTGATTGTTTTATTTTAAGTATGATTAAAATTAAAAGCGTTGAAGATATAAAGAAGATGAAATCCGGTGGTATTATTTTGTCGAGAATCTTGTCGTTGTTAGCAAAAAAATGTGTAGCTGGAGCCAATACTGAGGATTTGGATAAATTAGCTCAAGAAGAAATGACCAAAGCAGGAGGTTCGCCTTCGTTTTTGCATTATCAAATCCATAGTTCGGATCCTCCTTATCCTTCGGCGATTTGCATTTCAATTAACGATGAAGTGGTGCATGCGCCAGCAATTCCGAATAGAGTGATAAAAGATGGCGATGTTGTGAAGATAGATATAGGGCTTTGGTATGAAAATATGGCAACCGATATGGCGTGCACAATTTTAGTTGGCAATACGTCGGAGATGGCGCGGGAATTATCTATAGAAACAAGGAGATCTTTAGAAATAGCGCTTCAAACTGTTAAAGATGGATCTTGGGTTCATGATATCGGAAAGGCTATTCAAGGTTATTTGGAGCCTAAAGGATTTGGTATTATTCGCGATTTGGTAGGGCACGGAGTGGGATATGAAATACATGAGGATCCTCAGATTCCACATTTTCATGATAGGCGACAGCCACCAATAAAACTTAAAACTGGTATGTGTATAGCCATAGAACCAATGATTTCATTGGGTGATTGGCGAGTTAAACAAAAAGATGATGGTTGGACTATTGTAACAATGGATGGATCTTTGACGGCTCATTGGGAAGTTACTATTGCTGTTACCAAAGATGGTTATGAGTTAATTACGCCTTGGCCAGAAATAAAACAATAGATAATAAAATTTGAAATTATTTTGTGGCATTATAACAAGATTATTATATTGGACGTTTAATGCTCGATGTGCGATCATGGGTTTATGAGAGTTTTAGGAATAGACTACGGAGAGAGTAAGATTGGAATTGCTTTGGGAGATACAACAACACGGATAGCTAGTCCGTGGATGATTTTGAATAATTCTGGACATGGAAATGTGATTAAACAAATTAAACTTATAGTGGAGAATGAGGGGGTAGATCGGGTTGTTGTTGGTATTCCGTATGATACGCGAGATTTATCACGAGAATCAAAGCAAGCTGAAGCTGTGAGAGTATTTATTTCGGATTTGCGTTCGTTTAATATAGCTGTTGATGAGGTTGATGAAATTATGTCAACTGCAGAGGCTAGGCATTCATTAAAAGTAATGGATTCTAAAATTCAAGATGATGCGATAGCGGCTACAATTCTTTTGCAGGGATATCTTGATAAAACAAGAAATCATTCAATTATAAAATAATTTGAATTGTTGAAGATGAGCTACATACGTGATCAAGTCATGGTGTTAAAAAAAATGCCGATGAGAGAATTGGATCGACAATATTTTTTGTATGGATTGGAACATGGTTTTATGGTTGCAGTTGCTAGAGGAGCTATGAAAACGCAAGCTAAACAAACTGCGTTACTAGAACCTTTTGCTTTTGCGGATGTTATGATTGCTAAAGGTAAAGCGTATGATCATTTGGCAGTAGCAATTCGAAGTAAGGGAAATAAGCGATTTGCAACTATTGGCGCTTACGCAATTGCGGGGGCTTTTTCAGATCTTTGCTTGAAACTATTAAAGCCCGGAGTTGCGGATGAGAGGATTTTTAGACTTTGGGAGGAATTTTGTTTGGTTTTGGCTCAATTTAAGGACGAAATTTCATCGATAAGGGCTCAACTATTGTTTTCAACAGCTAGCTTGCGTTTATTGGATTTATTGGGTTATGGATCTTATTTTAAGGCTTGTGCGCATTGTGGGCAGATTAGTGGTCCAACGGAGATTTTTTATGCTCCGGATAGAAATGGGCTTATATGCTCGGATTGTCGCCAGATTGTTCGTGAAACTTTAATTAAGGTTCCTGCGTATGCTATGAATTTGATACAATTTTTACGTTCAGCCTCGTTTAATGATGTTATGAGAATAACAGCGCAAGTTGATCTTTTAGAGACGGTGATTGTAATGACTCGCGAAATTTGTAAACATGCCCCATTGGACAGGGAGCCACATGGATTTACTTCTATTGGTAAAATTTTATCTTTATGAAGATTTTTTTAATCGGTCCGGGTGGAGTTGGTAAAACAGCAGCGGGTAGAATAGTCGCAGAAAAATTAGGTTTAAAGTTTGTTGATTTAGATACTAAATTTTCTGAAATGGTTGGCAATATCACGGATTTTATAAATACTTATGGTTATGAGAGTTATTGTTATGATAACTCAAAGTTGTTTTTTAAATTATTAGCTGATTTAGAAAATGAAAATGTGATTTTTGTATTATCTTCCGGTTTTTTAGTTCATGAAGGATTCGATTGTTTGACGGCAAAACATATTGAATCGGTTAAGAATGAAGGTATTAGTGTTTTATTTCTGCCATCAGAAAATCTTGATGAATCTATGGAAATTGTAGTAAAGCGACAGATGAGTCGAGGATTTGATTTAAATGAAAACAAGGAGAGAAAAAAGTTTGTAGCACGTTTTAATAAGTATCGGGAAATGGGGGACGTGAAGGTTTGTTCAAAAGGGACGCCTCAAGAAGTTGCTGAAGCAATATCGAAAGCGATAGTTACAAATCTGTCATTATAAGCATGTATAACTTATGTTTATTGCATTCTTCTAATCATAGAAGAACTTGCAAATACAAAGAGCGCAAAAATGGATATGTTTTTAGATATTGACAAATATCAAAATTGTTGATAAGCCATATTAAATTTCAAAAAAATATAAATAATAATCCTTTTATTATTCCTAAAACAAAAAATTAAATTTTGCTTCCTTGACTAGTTAGTCTAGTTTTTTACCATCAGGAGGTATAAAAAGATTTAAAGCCGTATCAGAGAATCAAGGTAAAACAAAATCCAAACATTTCAACCAGTAAGTGGAGGAGACAATGAACGAAGAAAAACGTCGCGATCTTTTACAACAAATTACTACTTGGGCAGAAAAATACAATTTAGGTGATGAGGATTGGGTAGAAGAAAATTTTGAATTCAATGACGACGGTTCAGTTATTTGTAATACTGATTTGGAGTTGAATTCAATGACAGAACCGGACTTCCCTGAAAGTATTAAATATGTGCTAGGGAGTCTCTACCTCGATGGCCTCACTTCGGCAGAAGGCCTTGAACTGCCAGATGAAATTGAATGCCTCTCCCTCGATGGCCTTACTTCAGCTGAAGGTCTCGATTTAACTAACTTGGATGCTTCAACTTATGTCCATCTTTACAAAATGCCATACGAAGAAAAACAAAAACTTTTGAAAAAATATCCTAATTTAAGAGCTGGAATAGGTTTTTATTAGTATGTATCTCACACTATCCGTTGATAACAAATTAAACTAAATCCTCCAAAGCGCTTTTTGGAGGCTTTTTTATAAATTAGCGTATGTACATGTTTAGATATATTTTGCACTCTTCTAGCAATAGAAGAACATGTAAATACAAAGGGTACCATATATGGTGGGCGCGTACATACATTTGACGGAAGTTGGTTTTTGGGTAAAAATGGCTTTATAATCGCAAAAATATGACAGAATGGATACCAATTAAGCCAATAAAACAGGGATTGGAAATAAATAATCCTAACGAGATTCAGGTTGATGCTCCATATTTTTCATCAGAAAATGAGGCTAACGCTTTAGAACGGCTTAGTTTAATAGGAAAAGAGATTTCAACTTTAGAAGAAGAGGTTGTTATTATGAGTAAAGCGATTGCATTGAATGGTGAAAAAGATAAAAAGGAAGAGATGGCAATGCTTGATACATTAAAAAAACTGACTGGGTTTTCTAAAGATTTCAAAACTACACCTGTTTCACATGAACAGATCTTAGGCCTTGTTCCTGTTTTAGCAGACATGATTAAGCGTTTGCGGTATCTTAAGATTGAAGAGCAAAATTTGGTTGCACAATTGCAACCATTAAAACGTGAAGCATATTACGCTACGATCGAAACTCGAACGAAAATTCAAACCGGGAAGATTTATTTACCAGAATGGATTGTGGAATTGGTGGAGCCGGTTAGTATTGAAAAAGCAAAGGAGATTATGAGATTCAACGTGATAGGTCCTGATGAAATTGCACAAAAATTTAAAACACACATAGATGATTTAGAAGTTCCTCCAATTCCGTTTACTTTAGCTGATTTAAAGCGTGCCAGGGAACGTGGTGGTAGGCTCCTTCTACGTATAGACAAAGTTAAGAATGCTGAAGGAGGTTATGATGATTTAACCTTAGAATACATGAGTCGACTTCAGCAATTACAAGATGGTCGTTATAATCAGCATAGATTTGATTATGAGCTAATGGTTTATAGACCACGATCAAGGAATCCTGTATCTAGATCTTTTTTGATAAGCGAGGAAGAATTTGATGAGCCTCTTCGTCAAGCGTTGAATTTTGATACACCACGGACAGGTTGGGTGATAATTGAACAATCGATAAAAAATGATGAAGCTTCATTGTTGGATTCTACGATAGAACTTCGTAATAGAGTTGCGTCGTGGGCTGATGATAAAGAGCTGGCAGATTGTTCTGACGAAAGGCTTGAGGAAATTGCATTTTTGAAAGAAATAAATCCTAAGAAAATGAAGGAATCACTAATCAATTTAAAGATTAATCAAAAATATCGTCGTACGCCAGTTGAATTTTTTTATGACCAAGCGGTTTTTGGTAATTATAACTTTGATAAGTTTTTTGAAGAGTCAGGGAAAGTTCGATATGATGTAGATGAATTTATAACATCAGAGCAGACACTTGCCATTGATTCCAATGGCTATTTTATGGAAATTGCTTTGTATTTTAATCAAACTGATCCTAAACACAATGAATGTAAAGTGTTTTTAAACCGTAAACTACGTGGTAAGTTTTCGGTAGTAAAAAGTTAAACGATTTTTAGTTAATGATTTATGCAAATAATGATTAGTGAGTTTTCATCTAAAGTTGGTGAACAAGTTACAATTAAAGGTTGGGCGTATAATGTGCGTTCGAGTGGGAAGATCGCTTTTTTACAGATTCGTGATGGCTCTGGATTTGTGCAAGCGGTAGCAGTGCAATCGGCATTGGATGAAGAGAGTTGGAGAATTGCATCCGAAGCAACGTTAGAATCTTCGTTTGTTGTGACAGGTGAGGTTACCAAACATCCTAAACAAGAGGGTATTTATGAGTTGCAAATAAGCAAGCTTGAATTGATACAAAAATCTGAAGAATATCCAATTGGAAAAAAAGAACATGGGCCTGATTTTTTATTAGATCATCGTCATCTTTGGTTGCGAGCTCCTTCGCAATGGGCAATTCAACGAGTGCGTGATGAGATTATTAGCGCGACTTATGATTGGTTTCATCAAAATAATTTTATAAAATTTGATTCTCCGATTTTAACACCGAATGCTTGCGAAGGAACAACGGAGTTATTTGAAATTGATTATTTTGATGAGCGTAAAGCGTATCTTTCTCAATCTGGTCAATTATACCTTGAAGCTGCGATTGCATCGTTTGGTAGGGTTTATGATTTTGGGCCAGTATTTCGAGCAGAAAAATCTAAAACAAGACGTCATCTTACCGAATTTTGGATGATGGATGCGGAAATGGCTTTTGTTGAACATGAGGAAAATTTAAAAATACAAGAAGAGTTAATATCTTATATTGTAAAAAGAGTACTTGAAAATCGCGCTACGGAATTGAAGATTCTTGAGCGAGATATTGAACCACTGAAAAAAATTCAAACTCCATTTATTAGAATGACGCATGCTGAAGCGATTGATATTTTACGCGAGCATGGCTCGGATATAGGAGATATGGATGATTTGGGAGCTGATGATGAAACTACTTTAACTAAGATGTATGAAAAACCTATTTTTATCGAGAAATATCCTACTGTTGTTAAGGCTTTTTATATGAAAAGAGATCCAAAAGATTCATCACGTGTTTTAAATGCGGATTTGTTGGCGCCTGAAGGTTATGGCGAGATAATCGGCGGATCTCAGCGCGAGGATGATTATGAAGAATTATTAAAGAGAATTCGTGAACACAATTTGCCGGAAGATGCGTTTAAGTGGTATTTGGATTTGCGTAAATATGGATCGGTTCCGCATAGTGGATTTGGTTATGGATTAGAGCGATTAGTGGCATGGATTTGCGGTCTGCATCATGTGCGTGAAACAATTCCATTTCCAAGATTGATAAATAGGTTGGGGCCATAAGAATTGTAAACAGATTAAAAAATTGGAATTATTTAGCTGTTTTTTATGGATTTATAAAATACTTGTTGTTTATTTATTTAAGGGAAAAATATAAAAATAAAAAGCTCACACGGTGATAGTGTGAGTGAATGACGCGTTTTGTTTTGCGAGAGAATGAGATTTATGATAGGCTTTCGGCCTCTTTTCGCCTATTATAAGCTTTGATGCCAAGTTTTTTGCGGAACCTACGTATTGAGGAGGGATGAGCGCCGACCAGCTCTGCGATTACGGTATCGGCCATTTTCCCGAGAAACGGCTTGACATGTTTTCTCCAGTCAAGATCAGCTTCGTAAGTGTAGGTTAAGCCGAGTTTTTTGAATGCCTGTTTGAGACCTCCGAAATGCGCGACAGCAGAATTGTAAATAGAGGCATGTTTGGTTTGGAAAGTGTCAAGTGGAACGTCCACAAGATTTTTTATTTGATCTAACGTTTGTACTGGGCAAAAGAACGCTAATTCAAAAGATGATTCGTTTGTCGAGCAATAAAGACGTGGACAAAATCTGTGATTGCATTTAGGGCATCTTGTTGTGAAATCATGCGGATCATCTCTGAATCCTTTCATGATTTCATAATCTGTAAGTACATGATAGCAATTTGGACAAGTAGCCCTAGGACTGAATTTATAACCACGATATGCTTCGACGAGATTACGATGTCGTTGGAGTTGCGCTATGTTAACAGCTTGAGATTGAGCATGAGTGAGACGCACTTGTTGTTGTAAACAATGCCCTAGAGTTAATGAAATTTTCACGATATGCTCCTTTATTGGGGGGTTAATTACCCTGTTATGACGGCATAATGCCTAGGCAATAAATAGCAAGAAAAATAATTTTTGTCAATAGCGAATAAGTGTAAACATAAAATTGACAAAAAAGTTTAAAATTGATTAACTTGTAACGCTCTTTGACAGATGGTTACGATTTGGTCAACACAAAAAGGAAAAACGATGCCAAGGCTAATTTTTCGTGCTAATTATCAAACAATCAAAAGACAAATTAAGGCCAAGGAGGGTAAAGATATTTTTTGTCGAGCTGAAGCAAGATCAAATTTGATACCTCGACCCATCATGAAGTGTTTTAATGCGGAACAACAAAAGTTTGAATTTATACTTCCAGAACAGGATTGGGTACAAAATGCGGCTCATTATATTGCTATTATGAAGCCTCGACCTCAAATGATGGGTTTGATTAAAGATTTTAGAAAGGTATCTTATCATTATGCCAAAATTCAGGTCGGGGCATATGGATGGTATAATGATCCGGTTTATGAACTAGTGTATCATTGTTTAATGGAAAGATTGGAAAAGGCTAGATTGCATATTGAGGATCCAAAATCCGAATTGAGACAACTTGAAGACAGGGCTTTTCGTAAGAAGTGGCCACTTAAGGTTTTTCTTAAGCGCAGAGCTACTTTAGAAAAAGAAATATCAGATAGGCATACGCAATTGAATTTGAACTTGCTTATGGAATTGATGCGTAAAATGCAAAACCTTGAACAAAAAAAAGAGGGTTTGCAAAAGGAAATGAGACGTTTTTGGCTGAAAGCCAAAAAGAGGCGTGTTGCGAAAAAGTTTTTTCCAAAGCAAAATCAAGAATTGCAAGAAAAAATAAATAACATTCAAAATCAGAGCATGAAAGTGCGTGCGTTGCTATGGACTGAATGGTTAGACAGACAAAGTTTGCAGATTATGCATGAAATAGAAAAAGATATAGTTAGAATGGCTATAGAGGGTAAGGTTTTACGCGACGAACTGCCTAAAGGCAGGAGCGCCATTAAATCACAGACTAAACTTTGGCGATCAGAAATGGTTGTGATTATTGCGGATTTGGATGAAAATTTAAACCCTTGCAAGATTTTTGCTGTCGTAACTCCAAGCGAATATAATAAGAAACGACGTCGGCGTATACGCGGTGAAAAAGAAATTTACCGCAATAGACGTATTGGTTTGCAAGGACGTCGGTTCTGTTAAGGCTAAACCTCTCGAAAGAGAGGGTTTTTAATATATTCTACCGAGACTACTAATCATCGTCATCAATTACTATAAATTCATTAAAGATGGATTGGCTTTATAAGAACTTAATTATATAAATTGTTTGACGAGGAAGGTTTTTATTATTTTATTTTGGAAAGCTTTGAAGTGGACGGTGATTGCACGAATAGTGTAAACTAAAATCATATGAATGATCATGAAAATAGTAAAATGATGTTTGTATTAATAATTTTAATAGTAATGTTTCTTTTTGGTTTTTTAACTTACACATTTTTTTTTAAAGTTGATAATAAAATGAATGAAACTCCGGTTTATGATCCTGAAGCCGGTTTGGGCATGCCCGGAGCTATTTGTGGAGGAGAGTTGCGTCTGCCTTGTATGCCTGGAAACACATGTCAAATAATTAATATTGAATTAAATGAGGGTGTTTGTGTTCATATAACAGATAACCCTGGCTTGATTCAGCCACCGGAAAGAAGCGATATTTAGGATTAAATTGTATAAGCGTATTTGAAGATAAAAATCTTGCCAAAGCAAGGTTTTTTATGTAATCTGATTTTTATATGCAAAGAATCATGAATGTCGAAACTTCGCAAAAAATCGGCGAAGAAGTGGTTATAAAAGGATGGATTAATGCGCGTCGAGATATGGGGAAGATAATTTTTTTGGATATGCGAGATAGAACTGGAATTGTGCAGGTTGTTTTGATACCGAATGAATTATCTGATCAAGGCAAAGAAGTTATGGAGAGTTTACGCGCAGAGGATTGTTTGTCGATTACGGGTATTGTTAATAAACGTGGAGAGAAACAAATTAACCCAAATATGGCAACCGGAGAAGTTGAAGTGTTAGCTAAAGATATAGAGCTTTATAATCATGCGGAAACGCCACCATTTGAAGTTGACAGCAATACTTCGAGAGTTAGCGAGGAATTGAGATTGAAATATAGATATTTGGATTTGCGTACAGAAAGAATGAATAAAAATCTTAAAATTAGAGCGCAAGTGATTTCTAGTTTTCGTCATTATCTTGATGCGCAAGGTTTTATGGAGATTGAAACACCAACATTGGTTAAAGGCACTCCCGAAGGAGCCAGAGAATTTTTAGTGCCTTCGCGTCAACACTCGGGTAAATTTTATGTTTTACCACAATCACCTCAACAATTTAAACAATTATTAATGGTGGCCGGAGTTGAAAAATATTATCAAATTGCTAGATGTTACAGAGATGAGGACGCGCGCGGTGATAGACAGCCGGAATTTACCCAACTTGATTTGGAAATGTCTTTTGTGGAACGTGAAGATATATTAAATGTTTTGGAAAACATGATGATTCAAATGGTAAAAGAAGTTGTGCCAGATAAAAAAATATCATCCATACCTTTTCAGAGGATTACATACGCAGAAGCTATGGAAAAATATGGGACTGATAAACCGGATTTACGTGAAGATAAAAATGATCCAAATGAATTGGCTTTTGTTTGGATAATTGATTTTCCAATGTTTGAATTGAATAATCAGGGTAAAATGACAACCGCGCATCATCCATTTTGTATGATAAATCCGGAAGATGAGGATTTATTAGAATCAGAACCGCTTAAAGTACGAGCTGATACATGGGATTTGGTTTTGAATGGTTATGAATTGTCGTCAGGATCGATTCGTATACATAAACCGGAAATTCAGGCTAAGATTTTTAAAGTTTTAGGTTTGTCTGATCAAGAAGTGCAGGCTAAATTTGGTCACATGCTCGAAGCTTTTAAATTTGGAGCGCCCCCACATGGCGGTTCGGCTCCGGGCATAGATCGTTTGGTTATGATTTTATGCAATGAACCATCTATTAGAGAGGTGATAGCTTTTCCGAAAACTGGCGATGCGAGAGATCTTTTAATGGGCGCGCCATCCGAATTACCAGTTGAACAGATTATAGAAGCAAATATTAATGTTATTAATAAATAATAAAATAAGTTTTATCAAAATTAGGAGTTTAAACTAAATCAAGAAAAATTTAATTTGTTCTTAATAAAATAAAATTTGGACTAGACGAACTTTAATTTTATTTAAATAAAAACAAGCAGAGTTTATGTATGAGAAAATTTTAAAGCCAATTTTGTTTTTGTTTGATCCTGAAAAGATGCATCATTTTTTTAATAGAATCGGTAGATTATTAGGGAGTAATAAATTGACGCGTTGGATTGTAAGAATTGTATGTAAACCAGTTCATGATTCGATATTGGCGACAGAAATTGCGGGAATACAGTTGATCCATCCACTTGGTGTGGGGGCAGGGTTTGATAAAGAAGGGAATATAATAAATATTTTGGGTGAGGTTGGTTTTTCATATGTTGAAGCCGGAACAATTACGGGTCAAATGAGTTCTGGAAATCCAAAACCGAGATTATGGCGCTTACCTGAAGATGGAGCTTTGGTTGTGAATTACGGTTTAGTTAGTAGTGGCGCGGATTCGGTACGTAAAAGATTTGCTAATGAGTCAGAAAAGTGGACAATACCAGTTGGAATTTCGGTAGCTAAATCAAATATACCTGATTTGTCGGGCGTAGCTGGGTTGGAAGACTTGTTATCAGCTTTTCAAAAACTGCAACTATATGGTGATTATGTGACGGTTAATGTTTCTTGTCCGAATGTTGGAGATAGTTGTCAATATTGTCAAGATGCGGATTTATATCGTGAGCTGTTGCGAAGATTACATGAATTAAATCCTTTTAAGCCTGTGTTTTTTAAGCTCGGACCAGAATTAACAGAACAAAGAATGTTGGAAATTTTGCATGATACGGAACAATATACTTGGGCTAGAGGATTTATTATGTGTAATTTGATGCATGGCAGAGAAGGATTAACTTCGCCAAGATTACAAAATGATTTAAAAGGTGGTGTTTCGGGGCCTGGCTTAAAAATTAAAGCAAATGAAGCTTTGGCGTTTATGGCAAAAAAAGGGAGACCGCGTTTTGAATTTATTGGAGTTGGAGGAATTAATACTGCTGAGGATGTGTATCAAAAAATAAAATTAGGAGCTTCGGCTGTTCAAGTTGTAACAGGTTTGATTTATCATGGTCCATTTTGGCCGAATAAAATAATGAAAGAATTAGCGATAAAATTGAAGCAAGACGGATATACAAATATTAGGCAAGCAATTGGGGTTGATTTATCTACTAGTCGCTAACTATTAATTATAAGTTACTGGTTAGGAATAGCTAGTATTGATGAAATAGAAAAGCCCTCAGTATTTGAGAGCGAGAAAATTGCTAGCATTTAGGTTGATATCCTCCCATAAGCATTTGTTTACGCTCTTCGGGAGTGGCAATTTTTTCGTAAAAAAGATGCAAAGTTTTATAAACTGATGCGTCATTTTTATCCATAATGGCAAAAAAATGTTCTAATACTTCGGTCTGAATGATGGTTGACCAACCAACATTTTGAGCATTAAGTCGTAAAAGATGCCAGACTTTTTCATCACTTAGTAGAGTCATGGAAACCTCCCATGTTGGGTTATAATTAAACAAAGTTTGTCAAAAATGTCAAGAACTAGCCAAAAAAAGGCTTTCCTTGTATTATTGCGTTTATGGGTTATACAGTGAATATTGAACATTTTGAAGGTCCTTTGGATCTTCTTCTTCAGCTTGTGGAACAAAATGAGCTGGAGATATCTAATATTTCACTGGCCGGGATTGCTGATCAATTTATCAAATACATGGAGGAACAAACAGTTCCGCCCGAAGAGATGGCGGATTTTTTGGTTGTGGCTTCTAAGTTGGTTTATTTAAAATCAAAATTGTTAATGCCGGATTTTGAGGATCAGGAAATGGAGGAAGGATTAGATTTGAAATCGCAATTAAGACAATATCAGATGTTTGTGGAAGCGGCGCGGGCTTTAAATGATATATGGAATACTTCGCATCGTTCTTATCCAAGAAAAATGATAATCATGAAACAAAGACAAATAGCATTTTCTCCGCCAAAAGGCGTGAACGTTACAGTGATGTTGGAAATTATGCGTCGAGTTATTTCACGTATTGAACCTATTATTAGATTGCCAAAAGTGGCCGTGGAAAGAACGGTTTCTATTCAGGAAAAAATAAAAGATTTATATGGACGAATTAGCAAGCATGCGAAAATATCGTTTAAACAATTCATTCAAGGGGCTAAGCACAAACAAGAAGCCATTGTAGGATTTTTGGCATTATTAGAATTAATCAAACAAAGGTTTATTCAAGTTGAACAACAATCGGTTTTTAATGATATTAACATCAGTATTCATCCTAACGCGCCAGAACGAGACCCTTTGGCTGAATATACGGATATTTAATAAAAATATAATCTATATATGCAATTAGAAAAAATAATTGAAGCAATATTGTTTGCTTGTGGGAAACCTCTTAGTGAACGTAAACTTGCCGAATTGACTGGTAAAAGTGTGGAAGACGTGGAGATGGCTTTGAATTCCTTACAAGAAAATTTATCCGGAAGAGGTATTATTTTACAGCGTTATGAAAAAGAAGTGAGTTTGGTTTCGGATCCTGAAGTTGCGGAATTTGTATCCAAAGTAGTAAAAGATGAAGAGCAAGGAGAATTGACTCGCGCGGCTTTGGAGGCTTTAACCATATTGGCTTACAGAGGGCCTATGACCAGACCAGAATTGGAGCAAATACGTGGAGTGCAATCTTCCATGATATTGAGAAATTTGATGATTCGTGGATTGGTGGAGCAAAAAGAAGATATGCGTTTGGGGCAAGCGACTTATGCTGTAACTTTTGAATTCTTAAATCATTTGGGTTTAAAATCAATAGAAGATTTGCCAGAATATCAGGAATTGAGGGGTCATGCGGCAATATCAGATATGCTAGAGCAACTGAAAGAACCGAATGAAACGAAACAGGAAAAAGAATTGGAAGATGGGAGGATTAACGTGTGATCAGAGATGATTGTAAAATTTTAATAGGAATATTTACTAAAAGAATTATTATAAAAAATATTATTTTATGTTGGGAAGTTTGTTTGCTTTATTAGCCTCGTTATCCATGACGCCAATTTTAGAGAATTCGATACATCCCGCTTGGATGTATGGTTTGAACACTCCAATTGAACCGAGATTGGCGCAAATTAATCAACAAAAAAATGATTCAATGATTGTGTTACCTCCTAAAAAAAAGGATTTTAAAGACTTGGGAATTGTGCATACCGGAAAAAGTGTATTCGTGGCTGATGTTAAGAGTTCCGGAGTTTTATTTTCATATAAACCGCATGATGTTCATTCTATTGCTAGTTTGACAAAATTAATGACAGCTTTGATCGTTTTGGAAAGTGATTCTGGTCTTGAAGGAGAGTTGGTTTTTTTAAATGAAGATTTTCCGCGCGAAAGTAAAGCTACTTTTAAAATAGGCGATGTAATAACGCGTAAAGATTTGTTTAAAGCATTGCTTGTAGGATCTATTAATGAAGCTGCAAATATTTTAGCGCGAGGCACGGGTTTATCTAGAGCGGAATTTGTGGAAAAAATGAATGCTAAGGCCGTTGAATTGAATTTGAATTCATTGCAATTTGCTGACCCTTCGGGTTTGGATTATGGGAATAAAGGCAATGCCGCAGACGTGGCAGCATTGTTAACTACGGCTATTCGTAAACCTGAAATTAGAGAAGTGATGCAAGAGACTTCGTTAACTGTAAGAACCAAACAAGGAAAAGATTATGTAATTGAACCTACGAACTTATTAATATATTCTTACCTAAATAAATCGCCTTATAAAATTATTGGGGCTAAAACTGGTTCTTTGCCGATCACTGGTTATAATCTGGCTCAAGTTACTAGGAATGAGTATGGTGATGAAGTTGTTGTGGTTTTATTAGGAAGCGATAATCATTTTGCGCGTTACAGAGATGTTAAAGCGATAACGACTTGGGCTTTTGACGCGTATGATTGGCGATAAAATTATAGGAGTGGATTTAAGATGCTTGCCACAAAATGGATTAGCGGGCGCTGGGGTGGCACATGCTTCGAGAGCGCTTTGTGAAGAATTGGCATTGAAAGTTAAATTGAGATTTTACATACCAAAAGAAGTTGATTGGCAAGTGGGCGATATAGTTAGGTTAAAAGATGCAACAGGTGGATCTTTGCGAAGGACGCTTAAGGAAAATCCTTGTGATTTGTTGTTTGTGCCCGGAGGATCGATAGCGCCGGCTTTAAATATACCAGCGGTTCCTTGGGTGCATGATTTAATTATTTTTGAACATCCGGAATGGTTTAATCAACCTTGGTGGCAAAGACTAATTACTACTTATCTTTTTAAAAAAGGATTAAAACGAGCACCAGTTATTTTTGCGGTTTCAGAATATACAAAGTCGCAAATTGTTAAGTTATTAAAAATTGATCCACAAAAGATTATAGTAACTTATGAAGGAGGAGATTCTTTGATAAATAAAATTAAAATAACTAATTATCAAGATTCAATATCCGATAAGTTGCTAATAAATTCATCTAAAATAGATAATAATCAAATTTTGATTACCAATAATTTGTCAATTAGTAAAATTAAAGTGGAAGCGAAAGAGTTTTGCCGGCAAGAACTGAATTTAGGAAGAGGGTTTATTTTATGTTTGGGGACTATAGAACCTAGAAAAAATTTTGCTCTGATTATCAGAGCATGGAAACGAGCTTTGCAAAAATCATCTCAAGTTCCGAATTTGGTAATGGCTGGAGTAAATGGCTGGAAGTTTGATGATGTGGAAAAAGAAATTAAAAATTTGACAGCAACAGAAAGTCAGTTTTTTTATCGTTATAGAAATGTTACGGATGAGCAAAAGAGAATATTGCTATTGGGGGCTGATATGGTAGCCGTACCATCTTTGGATGAAGGTTTTGGTTTGGTGGCTCTTGAGGCAATGCAAGCTGGTACGCCTGTAGCTGTTAGCAATAGGGGAGCGTTGCCTGAAGTGGTTGGCGAAGCGGGAATGATTATTGATGCGCTTGATGAAGATGCTTGGGCAACTGCGTTTTTAACTTGCATGAAAGATAAAAGCGCTTGTGCTTTGCGTTCAGAATTGGGTTTGCAACGCGCTCAACAATTTAGCTGGAAGAAAACTGCGGAAATAGTTATTAAACTGTTAGCTATTAATTATTAATTGCTAGATGTAAATTTTTGACCAACGATGATTTTTTGTTTTTCGTGGCGTGATAATTTTTTGATTGTTGCTTCTCGTTTTTTAGCTGATGACTCCGTATGATTGCTTTCTGTCCAAATAATTTTTACGGGGAGACGAGAGCGCGTGTATTTGGAAGCTTTACCAGCCAAATGTGCTTTAAGACGTTGATTAAGATTTGTTGTAATACCAGTATATAAAGAACTATCGGCACAAAGTAAGATATAGACAAGCCAATTTTTCATAGAATTATTATAGCAAATACGGACTTGCCAAAAAATACATAATTGGTTATCATCCTCAAAGTGTCATAAATTCAATATTTATTGAAAGTAATTAATGTTGAATATTTGAAAAATATGGCGGGGTAGCTCAGTTGGTTAGAGCGTGGGACTCATAAGCCCGAGGTCGTGGGTTCGATCCCCACCCCCGCTACCATAAAAATCCCTTTCGGGATTTTTTGAATTACAGATTTTATGATTTTTACGATTATTTATCATGGATAGCTTTAATTGAAAGATTATAGATTATAAATGAAAAATAATCGTTGAAGAGATGGAATATTGCTTAATATTGAGCTTTTTTGTAAGTTTTAATTGATGTTTTTACTCTGTACAGTTAACCTTCAAGGGTGACTCTTTTTAACTGACTATCGCGATTTCTAAGGTATTGATTAAATCTTTCATATGGAGTCATCCCATGCATGTTCTTGCCAAGATGAATCCGTTTTTT
>Ga0302238_1000744_pt1 | contig 31053 bp, 21 predicted proteins | sample AAG_UR_Asn_MG_FD_193527 | JGI IMG/M metagenome (GOLD analysis project Ga0302238, IMG submission 193527) | Enriched activated sludge microbial communities from anaerobic digester in WTTP, New Holstein, Wisconsin, United States - AAG_UR_Asn | ecosystem: Engineered > Bioreactor > Anaerobic >... | reverse complement strand
CCTGAGCCGCTTCGAGAAGACCATGAGCCGCGCGAAGACGGTGCGGGCGGTCTTCGGCAAGCGAAGCTACCTGGTCGCCGACGTGGGCGGGCCACGCTTCTTCAGCAGCGAGCGACCGGCGGAGCCGGACGGGACCGATACCGGAACCACCTGGATTACTGACGGCAAAACACTTTACGTGGATATGCGTGGCGGAGGACACTCTGCCAGCAGTCGTCCCTTTGTCGACTCTCGCAAGGCGCCTTCGTGGTGGCTGGAAGGCTACCATCTGCCGTTCTATCTCCTGGTGATGCCGGGAGCGATCCGGGAGCGCTTCGAGATTGTGAAGTGCGAAGCAGAGGAGAGGAATGGCGAGCCCATGTACGTCCTTCATTGCAGGGCTCGCAAGGATGTGGTCCGCGCCAAGCTCCAGGCCTGGAAGGAGGCGGGCGGCTACATCAAGGCCCGCAAGCAATGGGGCCGGGAGCCGCAGCCTTACGAGGATATGTACGTATGGTTCTTCTTCTCCAGGGAGAACGGCCTGCTCCGCGGGATGGGAGGCGAGGCGGGGCGTGGCGACGTCATGTTCATGGACCTCAAACTGGACGCCGCATTGAGGCCCGAACAGTTCGTGTACAAACTCCCCGATGGGAGGGGGCAGCCAAGGGATGTCTTGGAAGAGGAGAAGCTCTTCGGCCTGTGCGACTCTTTTTTCAAGCTGTTCCTGGATGGGAAAGGCGAGGAAGCGTACCGGAATCTCACGTCCGCAACATTCAGGCAAGGCAAGTCCCTGGAACAGGTGAAGGCTATCGTAGCCGAAAGGTTCAACGAGGTCCGTTACCTGGACTGGTGGAATTCTTGGATCGAGCAGAGAACTGCTGAGGTTTCCCTCAGCATCAAGTACTGGAAGGGCCGCGATTGGGACATAAGGATCACCCTGGTGAAGGATGAGGATAGATGGCTCATCAACGAGATACGACTGTGATGAAGGTCACCATCCTCGGCCTGGGGCTCTTCGGCGGCGGGGCCGGCGCGGCGCGGTACTTCGCGGAGCGCGGGCACCAGGTTTCGGTCACCGACCTCCGCACCGAGCAGCAGCTCGAGCCGGCGGTGAAGGCGCTGGCCGGGCTGCCCATCCGCTACCACCTCGGCTCGCACCCCGAGGAGCTCTTCCGCGAGGCGGACCTGGTGGTGGTGAACCCCGGCGTCAAGCCCGGCTCCCCGCATCTTGCTGCCGCCCGGGCCGCCGGAGTGAAGCTCACCACCGAGATCAACCTGGTCTTCGAACTGGCCAAGGCGCCCATCGCCGGAGTGACGGGCTCCAACGGCAAGAGCACCACCGCGGCGATGCTGGCGGCCATCATGCAGCGCGCCGGCCGGCAGATGCTCCTCGGCGGCAACCTCGGCGGCTCGCTCCTCGGCGAGGTCGAGAAGTTCCCGGCCGACGGCCTCATCGTCATGGAGCTGTCGAGCTTCCAGCTCCAACGCCTGGCCTGGACCGAACGTTCGCCGCACCTGGCGATCGTCACCAACGTCACCCCGAACCACCTCGACTGGCACCCGAACTTCGCGGACTACGCGCAGGCCAAGGAGCAGATCGCCCGCTTCCAGTCCCAGGACGACTTCCTGGTCACCAACGCCGACTGCCCGGTCGCCTCGAAGTGGTCCGAGTGGTCGAAGGCCCGAGTCGCGCGGTTCTCGGTGCTCTCCAGGCCGCCGGCGCCGGCCGCGTGGCTCGAGGGCGGCAAGCTTGTGCTCGACCTCGGCGCGGGTCCTGAGGAGATCATGCCCGCCGCGGAGCTGCCGCTCCCCGGCAGGCACAACCAGGCCAATGCGCTGGCTGCGGCGCTGGCGGCGGGGTTCTTAACCGCAGAGGGCGCCGGCGGGCTTTGGGCTTTAGGCTTTGGGCTTTCGGAACAGCCTCGGCTCCCAAAGCCCAAGGCCCAAGGCCCAAAGCCAGCCTCTGCATTGAGTGCAGCCATACGCGAGTTCAAGGGCCTTCCCCACCGCCTGGAACTCGTTGCTGAGAAGAACGGCGTCCGCTTCTACAACGACTCCATCGCCACCACGCCGGAGTCGGCGATTGCGGCGCTGGAGAGCTTCGACTGTCCGGTGGCGCTCGTGGCCGGCGGCTCGGACAAGGGCGTGGACTACGCCGCCTTCGGGCGGGTCGCGGCGCGGCGGGCCGACTTCGTCGCGCTCACCGGGCCGACCGGTCCCAAGATCCGCGCGGCCATCGAGGCCGCCGGCGGCGGCCGGACGCGGCTGGTCGACGCCGCTAGCTTCGACGCTGCCTGCCGCCTGGCCTTCGCCGCCGCCCGGCCCGGCTGGGCGGTCTTGATGTCCCCGGCCTCGGCCAGCTTCGACGAGTTCCCCAACTTCGAGCGCCGCGGCGAGCGCTTCCGGGAGCTGACAAAAGGCTGACTGCGGATGTGAACGCAGTCCTTGGAGGGTCCGTTCATATGGAACATGAAAACTCGCCGAAACCACCGCACAGGCTGGGAGTCTAAAGGCACCGGAATTCCCCAAACATCGCCCGGCTCCAGGCGTCTACCGGGCAGAAAACGGGAGAGTACGATGGCCGGACTCTTGAAACTGGACGACTATAAGACAGCCACCCGGGCCGCCGAACCCTGCGATCTGACCGAAGTGGTGGGCCGCTTCCAGACCCCGCTGCTGCGCTATGTCGGCGGCATCCTCAACCGCGACGAGGACGCCCAGGACGTGGTCCAGGAGGTCTTCCTGTGCTACTGCCGCTTCTCCCAGCGGGGCGACGCGGAAGCCGTGCGCAACCTGTCAAGCTGGCTCTTCTCCGTGGCCCACAACCTGTCCCAGGACGTGCTCCGGAAGCGCCAGCGCGAGAAGAAGGCCCAGACCGAGCTGGCCGCCGCCCCGGCGCCGGCGGAGGCCGACGAGGGCCAGGCGGTCGACACCATCATCCGCCAGGCGGCCTCGGAGCGGGCGCTGGCCGAGCTCCGGAAGCTCCCCGAGGAGTACCGCCAGGTGCTGCTCCTCAAGATCGTCCAGGACATGACCCTGCGCGAGATCGCCAAGGTCACCGGGCTGTCCTTCGGCAACGCCGCCTACCGGCTCAACCAGGGCTTGAAGGAGCTGGCCCGGCGGCTCAAAGAGGCTGGTGTGCTGTGAGATCGAGGCGTGGTGGCGTTTCTCACGCCAAGCCGCCAAGGCGCCAAGAACAACAACCCGGGCTCTTGCTTTGCGGCTTCGCGGCTTTGCGTGATGCAAGCCAAGGGCTCCTTCGTGATTCGGAGTTCGACATTCGTCATTCTGCGGTTCGCCGTGGTCTTGCGTCGTAGGAGATAGTCCCATGCACTGCGAAAAGGCCGAAATGCTCCTCGCCCAGATGATCTACGGCGAGTTGGACAGCGCGGGTCCGGAGGGGTCGGAACTGGCCGTTCACCTGGCCGGCTGCCGGGCCTGCGCCGAGCTCCTGAACGACATGCGCGTGGCCGCCGGGCTCGTGCGCGAGGGCCTGACCGCCGGAACGGCGCCGGTGCTCAGCGCCGAGCGCCAGGCCGTGCTGCTCAACAAGGCAGCGGAGATCAATGCCCGGCGGCCGCCGTTGGCCAGGCGCCATCCCGGGGCGCTGGGTGGCAAGGGGCGGATAGTCGGCTTGGCCGCAGCCTCGGCGGCCGCGGTGCTGCTGGCCGGGGTGCTGATCACCGAGACCTTCCTGTGCACGGCCAATGCCCCGCCGGCTTGTCATGACGAAGCCATCGTCTGTTTTGAGCCCGTCAAGGCGCCGATGGCGTACGACGAGATGAAGCGGAGGGATATTTACGCCGCGGACAGCACTGGCGAGGGACCCGTCTTTGGCGTGAGGGCAAGCCCCGCCCCCACCCCTGCACCCACGGAGCCGGCGCCTCCGAAACTGGCGTATGAGGACGACGGTCGGCGCGGCGGCAAGGAGACGCAGGATCCGGCATTTGGCTGGCGGGACACGGGCAGCCGGACTTACTCGCTGCCCGCCACCAAGAGTCCGGCCGACGCGCGCGGCCGGCTCCAGACGGCTGGTTCCGCCACGTCCGGTTCCGTCCAGTCCCAGACCAAGGCCCCGGTCGCCGGCCCGGCTCCCAGGCACGAGCCGGCCAAGCCGCTGGCCGGCAACGGGTATGACTACGAGAGTTCCACGAAGCTGGTGGCCGAACTGAGGAAGTCCGAGCAGGAGCTGAGGGAGCGGGTCCAGCGCGAGAAGGCGCGCCCGGGCAAGGATAAGGATGAGGAGGCCTTCGAGAGGCCGGCTCCGATCGTGGTCGCCGAGCGGATGAAGGAGGCCGGGCGCCTCGAGACCCACAACGACATAGACAGGAAGGAGGCCGCCCGCAACAGCGATGACGCCATCTCGGACATCCCGCTGGGCGCGTCCGGCACCGTCGGCTCGATCGGCGTGGGCGGCGGCGCCATGGCGGGGCGTGCGCTGACCGACGAGGACAAGAAGAAGGCCGAGAAGCTCCGGGAGCGCGAAAGGATCGCGAACCAGAAGAATGAAGCCATGAGGGACTGGGTTACGGGCGCCGAGGCATCCCGTCCGACGTCGCCCGCCGGCGCCAGGCCGAACGACGATCAGGGGCGGCCCAGGCAGTCCACTGGCAAGCAGTCCATCGAGGACGCCTCGATACCATACTCCAAGCCGACGGAGTATCAGGCCGCGTTGGAGCGCGAGTGCAAGCGCCTGACCGAGGACCTTGCCAACGCCGAGTACGCCCTGAAGGACGCCGTATCCCATGGCTATCGGCTCTCGCCGGTCAACATCCCGGACGTGCGTACCAAGGTGGTCGACGTCCGCAGTACTGGCAACGTGGCTCTCGGCGCCGGCTCCGACTCGGGCATCAAGGAAGGCACCGTCTTCCTGATTTACCGCAAGGATGAGTACATCGGGAAGATTCGGGTCACTACGGTGTGGAACGACTTCGCCGGTGGCCAGATCATCGAACAGAGGAAGCCGTTCATGCCCGACGACAGCGCCATGTCGTCCCGGGGCGACAGGACGGCATCGGCCAGCCCAACGGATGCGCGCGCCGAACTGGGGCCGCTGTTCTCCACCTCCCCCCACGCCCAGGCCGCCCAGAGCCTGGTCACCGGTCTCAACAGGGAGGACTCGGCCAAGCAGAAGCCCCCGACGGCCGGGGAGGAGGTCGTCGCCGCCAAGCCCTTCATCGTCCTGACCCCCGAGCAGGCCCAGGCGCTCTACGGGCCGGCTCAGCAGGGGCAGCCCGGCACCCAGGGCCGCCCGGTGACGCCGCCGCCCCCGCCGCCGCCCAAGGGCGACTCGGAGGAGGGCGAGGCGACGCTGGCCCCCGCGGCGGTCTTCAAGGCCGTGCCGGTCAACCCCTTCGTCATGACCAAGGACGACCGCTTCTCGACCTTCGGCCTGGACGTGGACACCGCGTCCTACTCCATCTCCCGCCGCTACATCCGCGGAGGCTACCTGCCCCCGGTCGGCGCGGTGCGCATGGAGGAGTTCGTCAACGCCTTCGACTACAACTACCCCTGCCGGACGAGCGGCACATTTTCGGTGATCGCCGACGCCGCACCGGCGCCGTTCGGCCAGGACCTGACCCTGCTCAAGGTCGGGATCCGCGGCAAGGTAGTCGGCCGCGAGGGGCGCAAGCCCGCCAACCTCGTCTTCGTGGTCGACGCCTCCGGCTCCATGGACCAGCCCGACCGCATGCCGCTGGTCAAGTACGCGCTCGGCGAGCTGGTCGGCCAGCTCGGCGCCGGCGACCGGGTCACGCTCGTGGCCTACGGCACCAAGGCGCGGCTGGTGCTCGAGGGCGCGCCGGCCTCCGAGAAGAAGGCCATCCTGGACGCCATCGACCGCGTCCAGTGCGAGGGGTCCACCAACCTCTCCGAGGGGCTGTCCGTCGGCTACCGGATGGCGGCCCAGAGCTTCGTGCCCGGCGGGGTCAACCGGGTGATCCTCTGCTCCGACGGGGCGGCCAACATCGGCGTCACCGCCGGCGAGAGCATCCTCGACCAGGTCAGGACCTTCCGCGACAAGGGCGTGACCTGCACCTGCGTGGGCTTCGGCGCCGGCACCTACAACGACGTCCTGCTCGAGAAGCTGGCCGACAGCGGCGACGGCAGCTACGTATTCGTCGACTCCCGGCGCGAGGCCCGGCGGGTCTTCGTCGAGGAGCTCTCGGCCACCCTCCAGACCATCGCCAAGGACGCCAAGATCCAGGTGGAGTTCGACCCCCGGCGAGTGCGGCGCTACCGCCTGGTGGGTTACGAGAACCGGGACATAGCCGACGAGAAGTTCCGCGACGACACCGTCGACGCCGGCGAGGTGGGCTCCGGCCAGTCGGCCACCGCGCTCTACGAGCTGGAGCTCCAGGGGCCGGCCGACGCCGACCTGGGCACGGTCTACGTCCGCTACAAGAACGTCGACACCGGGCGGGTCGAGGAGATCTCCCAGCGGCTGGAGGCCCGCTCGCTGCGGCCGCGCACTCCGGAGAGCGACCCGCGCTACTACCTCGCGGCCTGCGCGGCGGAGTTCGCCGAACTGCTGCGCGACAGCGAGCACGCCGCCGGCGGCTCCTTCGACGCCCTGCGCGAGACCCTGGAGCGGGCCGCCGCCCAGCCGGCGCTGCGCTACGACCCCCGGGTGGTGGAGCTGCTGGAGTTGGTGCGGAAGGCCAAGGGCCTGCCGCGGGCACCGTGACAGCTGGAGCAGGTGGGGAGTAGAACAGGTGAGCAGGAGGCCTTGGAACGGGGATGCTGCGGTTGACTTCGCTATCGGTATCGCCATCGGGATCGATTCCGATAGCGATAGCGATCCCGATGCCGGCCCCCGAGGATAGCCCGTTAGGAGAACCGCCATGAGACTCTTCGCGCTGGTTGGCATCGTGTCCCTCCTGGCCCTGGCCCCGGCGGCGCTCGGCGGCGAGGAGCCGCTCACCGCCAGCGACCTGGCCGTCAAGGGGGCCATCGACGGCGAGAACATCAGCTTCACGCTGAGCTTCAGCGTCGAGCCCAAGCGCAGCGACCGGGAGCTGCCGCTGGTGACCGGCGACATGGTCCTGGAGAGCCTGGCCGCGCCCGGCGACCTCAAGCAGGTCCGCTACGACCCCCAGACCGGCACGTACTTCATGAAGTTCCCGAAGAGCGGCCCGCAGAAGGTGGCGGTGACCTTCGCCGCCCGCCCGCACCTGGTCGAGGGCGGCCCGTGGCGCGAGGTGATCTTCGCCATCCCCTCCTCCCGGGTACGCGACCTGGAGGTGGCCTGCGACCGCGGCGACCTGGAGGTCCTGTTTCCTGGCGCCATGCGCCTGGACCGCCAGGTCCGGGACGACAAGCTGACCGTCAAGGCCGTGCTCGGGCCCGGCCGGCCCTTCGCGGTGCGCTGGAAGCCGCAGGTCCGCGAGCTCGACGCCGCCCTGGTCCTGGCCAGCGAGGCCAACACCATCGCGGTGGCCCGGGCCGGGGCGCTGGGGCTGGACACGCTCTTCGCCTTCGACATCGCCCAGGGCAAGCTCCGGGAGCTTTCCTTCTCGGTGCCCCCGGCGCTCTCCGTCACGCAGGTGCGCGGGCCGGACATCCGCGACTGGCGCGTGACCGACGGCCCACCGGCGGTCGGCGGGGCCCCGGGCGCCAAGACCCTCAGCGTGGTCCTGGCCCGTCCCCAGACCAAGCAGTACGGGCTGCAGATCCAGGCGGAGGCCGCCCTGGCCGAGTTCCCCGCGGAGATCGACCTGCCGGTGATCGAGCCGGCCGGCTGCATCCGCTCCAACGGCCACGTCGCCGTGGGCACGGACAGCGCCATCCACCTGTTGGTCAAGAAGGCCGGCGGGCTCTCCCAGAAGAACGCCGCGGAGTTCCCGCGGATCATCCTGGACCAGGAGCACCCCCGGCCGCTGCCGGCCTCCAACGCCTTCTTCTACACCTACGCGGCCACCCCCTACCAGATGCGCCTGGGCCTGGCCGACATCGTCCCGGCCTACGACGCCGAGCAGCGGCTGGTCGTGACGGTGCGCGATGACGACCTGATCGTCGATGCCGAGCTCGACATGGACGTGCGCGACGCCGCCATCCGGCGGCTGAGCATCGAGGTGCCCGCCGGCTTCCTGGTGGCTGCGGTCAAGGGCAGCCAGGTGGAGGAGCACCGGGTCATCGAGGCCAAGGGCGGCGGCGCCCAGCAGGTCGAGATCCACTTCCGCGAGCCGGTGCTGGGCCGGGCGCTGATCACCATGCGCCTGGAGCTGGGCCGGAGCCCGCTGGGCGCGTCCGTGCGCGTGGGCGGCCTGGCCGTGGCCGGGGCCAAGAGCCAGCGCGGCGCGGTGGTGGTCGCTGGCGAGAAGGGCGTGCAGCTCGACGCCCCCAAGCCCGAGGGCCTGCGCGAGGTGCACGTGTCCTCGGTGCCCATGAACGCGCCGGGCGCCCAGTTCGCCTATCGCTTCCGCGACCAGGGCTGGGGCCTGGGCCTGCTGGCCCGCGAGAAGACCGCCGGGGTCCGGGCCGAGGCCTTCCACCTCGTCTCCATCGGCGAGGGCGTGGCCTACGGCAGCGTGGTGGTCAACTACTTCATCTCCGGCGCGCCGGTGGACGAGCTCTGGTTCAGGATTCCCGACGGCCTCCAGAACGTGGAGTTCGTCGGCGGCGACGTGCTCCGCTGGCTCCGGGAGGGCGGGCTGGTCAAGGTCAAGCTGCAGCGCAAGGTAATCGGCGACTACAACCTGGGCCTGACCCACAGCCAGCGCTACGAGGACGGCGGCGAGATCCTGGTCGGAGGCGTCGAGTGCGCCAAGGTGGAGACCCAGACCGGGTTCATCTGCGTGGCCAGCCACCTCAACCTGAAGCTGGAGACCCGGGGGACCCCGGACGCCAACCTGCTGGAGATTGACCGCAGCGAGGTTCCCGCCAACTACCGGCTGCTGGTCAACGCCCCGGTGCTCAAGACCTACAAGTACGTAAACCCCCCGCACAACCTGAAGCTCGGCCTCTCCTCCCACGCCCGGGCGCAGCTCCTGCCGGCCGTCGTGGAAGTCATGGCCATGAACACCGAGCTGGCGGTGGTCAAGGGCGGCGGGACCGACTCGGTCACCCGCGTGCGCTACGAGGTGAAGAACTCCTCCAGCCAGTTCCTGACGCTGGAGATGCCCAAGGGTGCCGCGGTCTGGTCGACCAGCATCGTCGAGCGCGGCGGCCGCGAACGCACCCGGGTCAACTCCTCGTTCGACCGGGACACCGGGCTGCTCAAGATCCCGCTCCTGCGCCGGCGCAACCCCAACGACCCGGTGACCGTGGAGCTGGAGTACGGCCAGACCCTGGGCGGCCTGGGTTGGAACGGGCGGATCGAGCTGGCCGCGCCAAGGAGCGCGGTGCGCTCGACCTACGCGCAGTGGACCCTGAAGGCCCCCAAGGACTGGGCGGTGCTCGAGCGCCCTGACGGCGCCCAGATCATGGTTCCGGAGGAGCGCCGCGAGCGGCCGGGCCGGCTGGCCCTGGTGCTCTCGAACGTGGCCTCGAGCTGGGCCCGGGGCGCCGGCGAGGTCCTCGGCTCGGCCGTCGGCCTGGTGGTCGGACTGGTGCTGGTCATGGCCTGCGGCCTGGCGCTGGCCCTGCGCCGGCGGCTGGTTCCGGCGGTGCTGGTGGGTTCGGCGCTGCTGGCGGCCCTGGTCATCGGCGTGGCGGCGGCGGGCAGCCCGGAGTTCGGCGGAGGCCTGGCCGGGCGCGAGGATCTCTCCTCGCTGACCTTCAGCCAGGCGCTCTCCCTGGACGAGGCCGCGCCCCTGGCCGTCTCGGCCGCGCTGGTGCCGGCCTGGCGCCAGGACGTCGGCTTCGCGCTGCTCTTCGTGGTTCCGGCGCTGTCGCTGGCCGCCCTGATCCTGGCCCTGCGTCTCCGGGGCGGCGACCCGTCCAGGCGCTGGTTGCCGGCGGGGCTGGCCGCGCTGGGCCTCACCGGGCTTCTGGCCTTCTCGGCCGCGCTGCCGGGCATGCCGCTGGTGCTCGGGCATTTCCTGACCTGGGGGCTGCCGGCCACCGCCGCGGTCTGCTGGCTGGTGCGGGCCATCGGCCGCCGCACGGGCCTGAGCGCCGGGCGGATCCCGGCCGCTGCCGGACTGCTGCTCCTCGCCGGGGCGCTGCTGGCCGCCGGCTGCCAGGGAGGCGCCAAGGTGCCGCCCAAGGCCGACGAGATCGTTCTGGAGAGGGTGGAGTGCACCCTGGCCGCCGAGAAGGACAGCATGGTGGCCGAGCTCAGACTGAACATCGATGCTCCGCGGGAGATGGCCATCCCCCTGGCCGACCAGTCGGCCATCCTGCTGACCCCCGAGAAGCTCTCCGACTCCATGGAGATCAAGAGCGAGGCCGGGCGCTACGTGCTGCGCGTCAAGCGCTCCGGCAGGCACAGCGCGGTCGTCAAACTGCTCATGCCGCTGGCCAAGGCCGGCGACGACGGGCTGCGCCAGTTCGGCATGCCCCTGCCCCCGGCGCTGGTCAACCGGGTGGTCCTGACCGTGCCCGAGCCGGGTATGGACATCGCCTCGCCCACGGCCGTGAAGCTCAACCGCGAAGAGACGCTCAAGGAAACCGTGGCCCGCGTCGTGGTCGGCCCCCGCGACCCGGTCTCCTTCGTGTGGAAGCCGCGGACCCGCCAGACCAAGCTGGAGAAGACCGAGTTCTACTCCGAGGTCACCAGCCTCTTCCGCTTCGACGCGGGACTGGCCGAGGGTCGCCACCAGCTGCGCTTCCAGATCGCCCAGGGCGAACTGGGCGTCATCCGCCTGCGCATCCCCGCCGGCTCGACTGTCACGGTGGTCGACGGCCGGGACCTGGGGGCCTGGCGCTTCGACCCGGCCAAGAGCGAACTGGAGGCCCGTCTGGCCAAGCCGGCCAGCGGCGAGTACGAGCTCACCGTGGTCACCCAGGCCGCGAGCGAGTCGCTGCCGGCCGACGTGAACGTGGCCTCCATCGACGTGGTCGGCGCCGTGCGCCAGCGCGGGACCATCGGCCTGGCGGCCAGCCCGGCGGTCTTCCTGACCCTCGGCGAGCATCCCCACGCCATGAGTCCGGCGGACTTCCTGCGCGAGGCCGGGGCCATCCTGGCTAAGGCGCCCGGCCTGGCCGGCGCCGAGGTGCGGCACGCCTTCCGCAGCGTCGCTCCCGGCACGGCCTTCAAGGTCACGGTCAGCGAGGTCAAACCCGAACTGCGGGTCAGCGAGATGGCCAGCTTCTTCGTCGGCGACGAACGGCTGGTCTATGACACCGGCGCGGGCGGCGGCCTGGTACTCACGGTGGCCAAGGCCGGGGTCTTCTCGGCGCGGCTCGTGCTCCCTGAGGGCTACGATATCGACGCCCTGGCCGCCCCGGAGGTCAGCCACTGGGACGACACCGTCGAGAAAGGCGTCCGGACGGTCCAGATCCACTTCAAGCAGAAGCTGCTCGGCTCGGTGGCCCTGAAGCTGGCGCTGAGCCGGTCGGTCTCCGAACTGCCCGAGAGGATCGCCCTGCCCCGGGTCGGGGTGGTTGGCGAGCTCAAACACACCGGCCAGGTGGCGGTGTCGGCGGCGCGGGGCATCCGGCTGTCGGAGACCGAGCGCAAGGGCGCCAGTTCCGTCAACCCGCTGGAGCTCGGCCGGCGCGAGCCGGGCGTGCTCGTCTACAACCTGCTCAAGCCGGACTGGGAGCTGGTCCTCCGTCCGGAGGTGGTCGAGCCCCGGGTCAACGTCGACTTCCTGCACGTCGCCCGGGTCACCGAGGGCCTGGTGCGCCACACCCACTACCTGCGCTACCGGCTGCACAACGCCGGGGTCAAGGTCTTCGACGTGGAAGTTCCCAAGGAGGCCATCGGCCTGCTGGTGTCCGGCTCGGAGATCGCCAACTCGCGCGAGATCAGCCCCGGGCGCTGGCGCGTGGAGCTCGACAAGAAGAAGTTCGACCAGCCCTACCTGCTCACCGTGCGCTACGAGACCCGCTTCGACCGCACCGCCGGCGAGTTCAAGCTCGCCGCGGCCAGCGCGGCCGGAGTGGATCTCCAGAGGGGCCACATCGTGGTCTTCGCCACCGACCGGACGGAGCTGGCCCCCCTGGCGGTCGGCGACAACCTCCAGGCGGCCGAAGCCCGGAGCATCTCCAGCGCCTTCGGCGCCGGGGACCTGTCCGGGGCCGCATTCTGCTACGCCACGGCGGTGCCGGCCTACAACCTGGCCATGCGCGCCAGGCGGCACGAGGCCGCGCCGGTGCTCGAGGCCGAGGTTCTGGAGACGGCCATCGCCACGGTGGTCAGCGAGCGCGGCGAGAACATCAACCACGTCCGGATGCTGCTAAAGGTCGGCGGCAAGAGGAACCTCGAGACCCGCCTGCCGGCCGGTGCGCGCATCTGGTCTCTGACCGTCAACGGCCGCTCCACCGCCCCGTCCGAGAAGGCCGACGCTCCCGCCGCCGCGGCGGGCGCGGCCCCGGACAAGGCCCCGGCCGCCGGCAAGGTGGTGCTCATTCCGCTGCCCCAGACCCCCACGGGGGAGCTCACCGCCGACGTGGAGTTCGTGTACGTGGCTTCGACCGGCCGGGAGTCCACGGCCGGCCGGCAGGAGTTCCTGGGCCCGCGCTTCGACCTCCCGCTCAAGCAGGTCAGCTGGCAGTTCTTCCTGCCGGAAGGCTGCAAGTACGGCGGCTTCGGCGGCACCCTGGCGCTCAACGAGGAGATCATGCAGCAGGGCCTCCTGCAGCGCTACAACGTCGGGCGGTACGAGCAGGACGTGCAGCAGGCCAAGAAGGCCCAGGAGGCCAAGGTGGACTTCTACCAGGACCAGGGCAAGGCCCTGGCCGAGAGCGGCAAGCAGTACGAGGCCCGCTACGCCTACGGAAACGCCCTCAACTACTCGTTCAATGACGCGGCCCGAAACGAGGACGCGCGGGTGCAGCTCAACAACCTCATCCGCGGACAGGCCCTGGTCGGGCTGGTCGGGCGCCGCGGCTACCTGCGCCCGGCCGCCGGGCAAGCCGGCGAGGCGGTCCAGCGCGCCCAGCCGGTGGAGGACCTGGGCGACAACTTCAGCCAGGCCGACGCCGAGCGGCTGCGCAACTCGCTGAGCAAGGCCGACAGCGAGAACCTGGAGTGGATCACCAAGAGCGTGATCGAGGCCCAGGAGGCCGCCGCCGGCTCGGGGGTCCAGATCGCCGTGAGCATGCCGCTGCGCGGCCGCGTCCTGGAGTTCGACCGGCCGGTGCAGGTCAAGCCCAACAGCGAGATGGCCGTGTCCTTCGAGGCCAGCAAGACCATGCCGTCCAGGGCCAAGCGCGACTGGGCCTGGGGCGCGGGCCTCTTCGCCGCGATCCTGGCGCTGGTGGCGGCCTGGCCGCCGATCGCCCGGAAGTGGGCCGCTCTGGCCAGCGAGCCCAAGCCGGCTGAGGTGGTCGCCGCCGCCGTCCCCGGTGCGGATGCCGCCCCGGCCGCAGGTCTGGAGGGGCCGAGCGGCGAAGGCCCGGCGGCGGGGTGACACCCAACGACCGGCTTTAGGCTCTAGGCTTTCGGCTATCGGCTTTCGGAACAACGACCGTTCCGATAGCCGAATGCCGAAGGCCGAATGCCGGATGTCGTTCGCCTTTCAGCGCTTGACGGGTCACCTCCGCCGGTTAGGCTTGAATCCGCATCTGCGGGCCCTCGTCGGGGGCCGGGAACCCGTAAACCATCGAGAGGGAGGAGTGTCGCCGTGCGCGTGATCATCCAGCCCAACGCCCAGAAGGTCGGGGAGTGGACCGCGGCCTACATCACCAAGTACATCAACAAGCTCCAGCCGACCGAGCAGAAGCCTTTCGTGCTCGGCCTGCCCACCGGCGGTTCGCCGATCCCCACCTACAAGGAGTTCATCCGCCTGAACAAGGCCGGCAAGGTCTCCTTCAAGAACGTGGTCACCTTCAACATGGACGAGTACGTGGGCCTGCCCCGGGAGCACCCCGAGAGCTACTGGTCCTTCATGCACTCCAACCTCTTCAACCACGTGGACATCCGGAAGGAGAACGTCAACATCCTCAACGGCAACGCCAAGGACCTGGAGGTCGAGTGCGCCGCCTACGAGGATAAGATCAAGAAATACGGCGGAATCCGCCTGTTCCTGGGCGGCATCGGGCCGGACGGGCACATCGCCTTCAACGAGCCGGGCAGCTCGCTGTCCAGCCGCACCCGGGTCAAGACCCTGACCACCGACACGAAGATCGCCAACTCGCGCTTCTTCGACAACGATCCGGCCAAGGTCCCGTCGACGGCGCTGACCGTCGGCGTGGGCACGGTGATGGACGCCCACCGCGTGGTGATCCTGGTCACCGGCCACAACAAGGCCCGGGCGCTGCACGAGGTCGTTGAGAACGGCGTCAACCACATGTGGACGGTCTCGGCCCTGCAGCTCCATCCGCACGGCATCATCGTCTGCGACGATGCCGCCACCGTTGAGCTGAAGGTCGGCACGGTCAACTACTTCAAGGACATCGAGAAGGACAACCTCAACCCGGCGAGCCAGCTGCAGTAGCGCACCGGGCGCAGAGCGCCACGAAAAAGCTCCGGGCGCCGGCAGGCGCCCGGAGCTTTCTTTTGTGGCTGGATCCGTCTAACGGCCGGGTATGGTTATGAGCATGCCCTCTTTGAGCTCGGCGGTCTCCTTGAGGCCGTTGGCGTCGGCTATGAGCTTCCAGAGGCGGCCGTCCTCGTAGTAGGTCTCGGCGATGGAGTAGAGGGTCTCGCCCTTGGCGACGGTGTGCCAAGACTTCTCCACGGGCGGCGGCTTGCTGACGGAGTAGACCGGCTTGGCCGTATCCCCTCCGGCCGGCTTGGAGCGGGTCTTGGCCGGCGGCGGCGGAGGTCTGACGGTTGCTCCGTTGCCGGGCAGCCCGGCCTCCGGCTGGGCTGCCGGGTCTGCCGGGCCCGAGACCTTGTCGCGGATCTCCTCGCCCTTGTCGCGCAGGCCCTTCTGCATGTCGGACCCGCGGGTGTAGATGAGGTAGACCACCACCGCGGCCGCGGCCACGATGAGCAGGAGGATCAGGAGCGCCTTGAGGACGCCCCCGCGTCGGTGATCAGGTCTGGGTGACATGGCATAGATCATATCGGTTCCGCCCGGCTCCGGCTTGAGGTGACCGGGCGGCCGGCTCACTTCCCGTCCGCCGGTTTCTCCGGCGCGGCTTTCCCGGGAGTCGCCGGGTCGGCCGGCGGCGCCTTGGCCCGGGTGGTGTCGAAGTAGTTCCGGACGTACTCGCGCAGCTCGCGGGGGATCTTGCCGCTTTCGACCGCCTCGCTGGCCGCCTTGGCGGCGGCCTCGTGGGCCGCCTGGTATTCGGCCTTCTTGTCGTCGTCCTTCAGAGTGGGCGAGCCTTTGGTCCACATGTGTCCGATGATCTGCCCCTGGCTGTCGACCTTGCCGGGTGTCTTGGTGGTCTGGAACTTCACGTCGTGCTCGTTCTCCGGCGGATTGCCGCCCTGGCCCTGGCCCGGGCCTCCCGAGCCCAGCCCCTGGCCCCCGCCGTTGCCGCCAGCCATACCCGCCCCGCCGCCGGGCAGGCCCATGACGCCGCCGCCGCCGCCCCCTCCCTGGCACTGGCACTGGGGCAGGCCCTCGCAGCCGCAGCGCGGTGAGCCGCAGTTCAGGCAGTACATCTTCCGGCAGAACGCGCAGCGCTGGGCGTTCTTGAGCATGTCTTTGAGCTGCTTGATCATCTCCTCGGTGGCCTGAACGCGCTCGCCCTCGGCGTCCAGCTCCTGGCCGTCATCGACGCCGTCGGCGCCGAGCTCCTTGAGCAGTTCGGCCAGCTCCTTCAGGTCCTCCATGGCCTCGGCCAGCTGCTCCAGAGCCTGCTCCCGGTCGCCCTCGCCCAGCTCCGCGGCGGCCTTGGCCAGCTCGTCGGAGAGTTCCTTCCAGTCCCCGTCCATCTTGGCCAGGCGCTCGAGATCGCGCTTGAGCTCTCCGGCCTCCTTGTCGGTGAGCTTGCCGTCCTTGAGCTTCTCGGCGAGCTTCCCGAGCTCCTCTGCCGCCTTCTTGAAGTCCCCGCGGGCCATGGCCGCGGCGGTCTGCTCGGCCGGGCCCTTGGGCAGGTCGGCCTTGTCGCCGAGCTTCTCGAGCTGCTCCATCTGGCGGACCAGCTTCTCCATGCCGGCCAGCCGCTGTTCGGCGAGCTTGGCCTCGTCCAGCAGTTTGTTGAGCTGGGCGATGGCCTGCTCCCGGTCGGCGGCCTCCTTCATTTCGTTGACCAGCTTGCTCATGTCGTCCTTGAGCTTCTCGCTGGGCAGGTCCTCGGGGCGCTGCGGCTCGCCGGGCTTACGCTCCAGCGCGGCGATGCGGTTCTCCATGAGCTCGGCGATCTGGCGGATCTCCTCCTTGTTGAGGGAGCTGGGGCTGGTCCCGCCGCCGCCGGACGGCGTGTGCTGAGGGACGAAGGCCAGGGCCAGGCCCAGGGCGATGAGCGCCGGCGGCAGGAAGAGCGCAGGCCTGGGCAGGCGCAGCGGGAAGTCCCGCCGGACATCGAGCGCCGAGGCATGGCTCCAGGCGTCAGCGAAGAGCGCCGGGCTCATCGGGCCGCCGCCGGCCGCCGCTTCCAGGGCCACGGCGCTGGACAGCCGCGCGCGCAGGCCCAGCCGCTCGTCGGCGGCCAGGGCCGCGGATATGGCTCCGTGCCGCGAGCGCAGGAACGCGGCCAGGCCGGCGGCGGCCGGGATCAGGGCCAGGCCGAGCATCGCCCAGAGTGCCCAGGCGGGCATGTGCAGGAAGGCGAGCGGACCTTTTCCGGAGGCAGTCGCGGGGTCGAGCAGGAGGCGTTGGACCAGGACCAGCAGGACCATGGTTGCCAGCGCGCCGAGCATTGCCGCGCAGCAGGCCCTGAGCGCGTCGTTGATGCGGAGCCGCCGCGCGGCGGCCGCGAGCACGGCCGGGAGATGCGTGACGGCGCTCGTTTGGTCGGACATGCCCGGTCCTCCCCGGCGGGGGCGGATGGCCGCCCGCCTCGCCGGCACATGATATTGGACGTGCCCGGCGGACGCAAGGTTCGGGGAATTCTCAGTCCGTCATGTTGGCCTTGGCTCCGAAGTTCCAGCGCAGCCAAAGCGTCTTGTGGGCTCCGGCGTCGTAGACCGCGTGCAGCCGGCGCTCGGCCAGCACCCGGCCGGAGCCCTCCTGGGAGACGGTCCGGCCCAGGACGTAGACGTGGAAGAACCGCGAGGTGAACTTCACTTCGGCGCCCCAGCAGTCGCCGGGCCCGGTCGCATCGGTGGTCCCGGAAGCCTGGCCGGCGTAGGCCCCGCCGGAGAACTGCACCCTGTAAAGGCCGCTGTTCCCGGTCTTCCGGGTGGGCACGTCGCCATCGGTGGCGTAGATGCTCGGCTCGGTGCCGTTCAGGCTGTTCAGGACGTTGTTGAACTCGGTCTCGCTGAGCCGGTCGGCGGTGATGGGCAGGGTCAGCGCGCCGGCCGGACCCACCGCATACAAGGCGTCCTCCAACTCGCCGCGCCCCCCGAAGGGGCGTCTCCCCGTCAGGTGGGTGGCCAGCGCGGCGGCGTGACCGGCAGCCAGGTTGGGAACCTGGGACAGGATCGCCGCGAGCACCTCGATGCGTGCCGTGTTGACGTTCACGCGGCTGTTCGCCAGGCTGATGCTGCCGGCGGCCAGCGGGTCCGGAGCGGTGACTCGCGGATAGACGGTAAGGAACTTCTCAGCATCGTTCCATTCCGCGGCCGGCACCACCGGGACAAGCGGCAGGCGCAGCTCGCCAGGCGCCCTGCGGGGGTGATGATCCCCCGCGATCACCGCGACTGCGCCTGCGGACAGGCCCATAGCGGCAAGCATGGACTGGGTTCCGGCGCCGTCCAGCAGATTGGCGATGCTGGCCGGGTTGCAGTGCAGCTTCCCGTCCAGATCGGCGACGGCCACGTAGTACTTGGCCCGGAAGCCCTTCTGGCTCTTGAGCTTGTCCCCGGGTGTCAGCTCGAACTCCCTGGCGACCATGGCGCCGTTCGTGAAGGAGGTTCCGTAGTGGTCGACCCAGGACGGGGGACACAGGTCCGGTCCGGCCGCGTTGAAGAAGTGGCTGTGCCAGTCGGGCAGGTGTCCCGGATCGGCTGCGTAGAGCCCGGCGGAGATCTCCACCCGGTAGATCGCCGCAGCCAGTCCCGCCCGGCAGGCGGCCTCGGCCTGGCCGCCGCGCAGGGTGTTGGCCGCCGCCTGGCCCTCAACCTGCGTGGTGATCAGGAAGGCGGTGGCCATCAGGGCCAGCACCGCGGCGATGACCAGCGAGAGGATCAGCGCCGATCCGCGCCGGAGGTTGGCGGTTGGAGGTTGGCGGTTGGAGGTTGGTCTCCGCGACCTGCGGAAGTCTCTGCCCGCAACCCGCAACCCACAACCCACAAACATCTTCAGTTCTCCTCCGCGCCGGGCCGGACGGTCATCGTGAAGCGCCGGTAGGTTGCCGGCGACGATGTGTTCCCGTCGGGGTCGGCCATCTGGAGGGTCACCTCGACGTACTTGGGCAGCGCGCCGGAGAAGGCCGGGAACGAGAAGGCGACGTGCTCCACCTTCTCGGCCAGGGCCACTCGTTCCGGCCAGACGGCCGGGGCGGCCGGGGCCGCGCCGCCCAGCGTGTCGGAGGCCTCCCGGTAGAGGGTGCCCCCCAGCACGAAGAAGCTCACTGTGCAGTGGTCGGCGCGCCCGCTGTTCTCGGTCGCGGCCAGGAAGGTCAGCTTGCGGAAGGACGAGCCGTCCAGGTCCGCCGGCTGCCAGTACCTGTCCAGGGTCTCGCCTCCCGGGTAGAGTCCCTGGAGGTCGCGGCCGATCCGGGTCAGCGCCCCGTTGGCGTCCTGGGCCATGAAGAGCAGCTTCTCGCTCCGCGACTTGTACTTGTTGGCCTTGACGAAGATGACTGTGCAGATGCCGAAGAGGATGGTGGCCACGCCGATGGCCACCATGATCTCGACGAGGGTGAATCCGCGGGAGCCGAGTCCGGCCGGCGGGGGCCGCCTTCCCGAAGGAGTCAACGGACGGCTCACGGACCCCTCGCCTCCACCCTGGTCTGCAGGTAGAGCAGGGTGCGCTCGCGCCGGACATCGGGATCAGGGGCGCGGCCCCAGTTGACGGGCAGCTCCGCCGGTCCCCGGTAGACCCAGACGTCGAGGCTGTAGGCGCCTGCCGCCGGACTGAACGTGTGCATCCGCCAGGCCCAGCCGACCGGAGGGGAGACGCGCGGATCGCGTCGCTCGTAGCACGCCGGGAAGTAGGCGTCTGCAGGCTTGATCTCTATCCCGGCGGCGGCGGCCTCCGCCGGCGTCCAGCAGGGGATGCCCCCATGCAGGGCCCGTGCCGTCTCGGCCGCGTAGGCCGCGTCGGCCAGGGCCGTGCGGGACAGCTCCTCGGCCAGCAGGCGGTCCCGGGCCGCGTTGGCACTGCGGCCGGCGGTCACGATGACCCCAATCGCCCCGGCTGCTGCCAGGGCCAGCACGAAAGTCGCGACCAGCAGCTCGGCCAGGGCGAAGCCGCGGCGGCCGTCGGCGGGTGCCGCGATCACCGCGAGCCCCCCGAGACCGAGACCCGGCCGCTCGCCACTTTGGCTTCGATGGTGCGCTTGTCGCTCGCCTGGTCCCGGTCGCGGATCACCACGACCAGGCCGGAGCACGAACCGTCCGGCTGGAAGCTCACGTACGGCGCGCTCAGGCTCTCGCGCAGCACCCTCTCCGGCAACTGGCGCGTTTCGTAGACCATATCGGGAGATGCGCAGGCCCCGCCCCCGGAGTAGATGCGGATCCGACCGGCGTCGGGGGAGTCCACGCCGTAGGCCGCGCTCTGGGCTATGGCCAGGCTGCGGGCCAGACGCAGGCTCTCAGCCACCGTTGCCGCACCGACGCGCAGGCGCCCCTGGCGGCGCATCGGCTCGATGGTCGGGACGACCATGGCGGCGAGGATCATGAGGACCCCCAGGGCCACGACCAGCTCGACCATCGAGAAACCGCGGCTTACGCGCTGCAACCCGCCTCCCTCCGTCGGAGCCATCTTCGGGCTGGTGGCAGCACCGGATGGCCCCGATGATTGAAACCGCCGGCGGTCCCGGCCGGTCAAGAGGGCTTTGCGGGTTTGGCTGGCCTGAGTTCGACGAGCCCGTGGCGCTCCAGGAAGCGGAAGAAGCGGACCGGCTCGAAGGACGAGCCCACGTCCGGCTTGCCTGAGTCGAGCGTGCCCAGCCGGCAGGCCTCGGCCAGCGTGCGTCTGCCGTCGCATCGGAAGAGAACGTTGGCCAGCCAGGTGCTCCAGCGCGGGCTGTAGAACCCCTCGCGCTTGGCCATGGGCACGGAGTCCAGGGTGATGGTCCCGGGCACCAGGCGCGTCGGGATGACTCTGCCGGCCTCTTCCCACCAGGCCGGCCTGGCCGGCGCCTGGGGGAGTGGTCGTCCTTCCTCGGTCTCGGAAGCCAGTCTTTCGGCCAAGCGGACGAGGTGTCCCTGCTCCAGGCGCGTCTGTTTCTTGATCTGGCTGATCATCGGGCGGAGCGCCGCGCGGAACTCGCGGCGCTCGGCGTGGGCTGCGAACTTCTGGGCGCTGCGCACCCTCTCGGCAGCCACATCCTGGCAGTGCTCCAGCGCCTCGACGGCGGCGCCGAGAACCCGGCCGCGTTCGGCGGGAGCGGCGCGGCGCAAGTCGCCGGCCAGGGCTCCGCCCAGCCTGGCCAGTTCGGCCCGGCCGTCGGCCGCGGTCTCCTCGGCCAGCCACTCGGCCTCCTCGGAGCCGGCGGCGGCCAGGTAGTACGCGTAGCTGGCGGCCAGCACCGCCACCCGGGCGGTTGCCTCGGGGTCGATCTTGTCGATGGTGTCGGCGGTTGTGTGCCAGAAGCGGTCCTTGCCCCCGAGGTAGACCACCGGAATGCCGATCAGCGGATCGCTGATGGTGCTGTCGCAGGGGGTGAAGGCGGCCGTCGTCCAGGCGAAGAACGGGTCGCGCCAGCGCAGGTATCCGCGGCACAGGCGCAGGATCAGAGTGTCGGCCACCGACGGGTTGGATGGCGGGGTCAGCGAGACAGGCAGTCCCATGTCAACCTTGCGCTGGTCGCCGCCCACGCAGTCCAGGTTCATGCCGGCCAGCGTCCTGCCCGCCAGCTGGGGGTTCATGACCGCGTAGGCCATCGAGCCGTAGCACTCGCTCATGAACAGGAAGCGGATCGACCGCCTGGGCTGAGGCAGCAGCCCCCGAGAGACCAGCCCGGAGAGGATCCTGGCGGCCTCCAGCATCACCGCGCAGCCGGAGGCGCTGTCGTCGGCCCCGATCTCGAACTGGTGGCCCAGGATCAGTATCTCCTCGCGAGACTGTCCGCGCAGGAGCCCGGTCGCCGCGGGAAGGACGCCCTCGTAGATGCGGCTGTCCACCGAGGCCCTGGCCTGCACCGGTCCGGCGGCCAGGAGCGACGCCAATTCCTCGCCCTGGCGGGGGGTGAGCATGAAGCCCCACATGGGCGTGTCCTGGGCCGTGAAGGCCCAGCCGCCGGAGTCATCAGCCCAGCCGTTGACCCAGAAGCGGTTCTCGGGCAGCGGCTGGTTCCGGGGCATGAAACTGGAGATCACCCCGGCGGCCTTCTGTTCGGCCAGGAAGGTCTTAACGTTGCGGGGGTTGAGAGTGGTGAACACGATCTTGCCGGCGAGTTCCCCGCCCTTGATCGGGCGGCGGCCGCCGCGCTCGGCCAGCATGAACTCGGGGCCGGTAGCCCCATTGGCCTTGCCGTTGTTGAACTCCAGGGGCCCGATCACGGCGGCCTTGACGCCTTCGGGCGGCGTTGGGGCCGACCACATGACGGTGCAGTTGGGGTCTTGGCTGCGTTTGCACAGGACTCGACTGACGGAGCCGTCGGGTTTGAGCAGCTCCAGCACGGCCTCCCGGCAGTCCCAGGCCATGGGCATGGTCCAGTCGCCCATGCGGGTCGTGCCGTCGGCCGGCTGTTCCAGCACCCGACTGTCCAGGCCGGACCCGGACAGCCTGTGCTCCACCCAGCGGGCGCTCTCCATGAACTTGGGGTACGTGAAGTGGCGGTCCATACCCTGGATGGCCTCGATGCTGGCTACCAGTTCGGAGGTGGAGACTTCGGCGTCGATCAGGCGGGTGAGTTCGTCAAGGTGCACTTGGGCCTCCTGGTTGTCCGCGGCGGGGAATGGCGCATCCGAGCATCTCTGATGCGCACCTGATTCTAGGGTGGAGCGAAGGGGCGTCAAGCACAAGGGATGCGCCCGGTCCGGATAACTGACGGGCGCTGCGCGGACGCGCGGGTTGGCCCTACCCGTCGATTCCGGCGCGGCCGTGGCCGATGATCGGCCAGCGCGTCAGGCAGTCCTCTTCGGCGGCCTGGCCGATGTTGTGGATCACCAACGGCAGGCCGGAGCGGCCAGGGCGGTCCGAGATGACGCCGCAGTGTTTCAAACCGCCGGGCAGGTCCCAGAAGACCACGTCGCCCGGCCGCCAGCCGGCCGCGTCGGCGCCGGTCGTGCCGGTCGGCAGCCAGCGACCCTGGCGCCGGAGGAAAGTCATCAGGTTGGGCACGCGGCGGTGGTCGATGTTGGCGTCCGGCCCGCCCGCGCCCCAGAGTTGCGGGTACGCTGCGAAGTGCGCGCCCATGTCCTCGTGGACCTGCTTCTGAAGATCGATCCCGGCGCCGCGGAAGGCGCGGACCACGAGATCGGTGCAGACCCCGCCGCTCGGCACATCGCCGCCGGGATAGGGGATCCGGTGGTAGCCGGGCTGGTATGGAGTCCGCCGTTCGACCTCGCGCCGGGCGGCGGCAACGATCCGTGAGGCAGCTCCCTGGGCCCGGTGCGTCGGGACGGCTGGCGTTGCAGGCGGCGCTGGCGCGGCAGTCGGTGCTGGGCGCGGCGGGGCCGGTTCCGGGAGCGTTGTTGACGGCTCGCGGCCGCAGCCGCAGGCCGCCGCCGCAAGGATCAGCAGTGCCCTCGTCGTCAAAAGTAGCCCCTCCCCAGGTCTGTCTGGGGAGGGGCCGGTGTTCCTTTCGGCAATTCCCGGGAAGGTGGCTACTTCTTCTTTCCTCCGACCACCTCGGCCACCGCCTCCTCGAAGACCGCCAGGCCCTCGGCCATGGCCTCCTTGGTGGTGATGAGCGGGGGTGCGATCTTGACGGTCCCGCCGCCGACGCCGACGGGCGCGAACATCAGCAGGCCCTTCTCCATGCAGCGCTCGATGATGCTGAAGGCCGCCTCCGGGTCGGGCTCCAGTTCGGTGCCCGGCTTGACCATGTGCACGCCGGCGACCAGCCCGCGGCCCTGGACCGCGGCGATGTTCTTCGGGTACTTCTCGCGGATCTTGTTGAGCCCGCCGATGAACTGCTCGCCGATCTTGGCGCAGTTGTCGACCAGCTTCTCCTTGAGGATCAGGTCGATGCTGGCTAGCGCGGCGGCGCAGCACAGCGGGTTGCCGGTATGCGTGCTGGTCATGGAGTTGGGAGGGAACTGGTCCATGAGCTCGGACTTGCCGATCACCGCGGACAGCGGCAGCGAGCTCGAGATGCCCTTGCCCAGGGAGAAGATGTCCGGGGCCACGCCGTAGTACTCGAAGCCCCAGAGCGTGCCGCAGCGGCCGAAGCCGGCCTGGACCTCGTCGAAGGCCAGGACGATCTTGTTCTTGGTGCACCAGTCGCGCAGCTTCTTGGCGAATTCCTTGGGCAGGAAGGCCGCCGAGCCGCCCTGGTAAGTCTCGGGGAAGACCAGGCAGATGTTCTCGGCCGTGGCGCCCTTGGCCTCGAGGGCCTTCAGGAACCCCTCGAAGGTCTGGTCCTTGGTGCGGATGTTCGAGGGGAAGTCGACCTGGGCGAAGCCCTTGTCGACGGTCGGGCCGACCCATTCCTTGAGCACCGGGGTCCCGCCGGCCAGCTGCGATCCCATGGTCCGTCCGTGGAAGTCGCCGTTGAAGGTCACCACTACGGTCTTCTTGGGGCTGACCTTCTGGCCGTAGGCGCGCGAGATCTTGATGATGCACTCCACGCCCTCGGAGCCGGTGGTCAGGATGAAGGCCTTGTCCAGGCCCTTGGGCGCGAGCTCAACGAGCTTGGCGGCGAGCTTGGCGCGGTACTCGCTCGGGAAGCAGTAGTTGTGCAGCAGAGGCTTGTCGAGGGCGCCCTTGACCGCCTGGATGATCTCCTTGCGGCTGTGGCCGGCGGAAGCCACCAGGACGCCGCAGGACCAGTCGAGCCACGTGTTGCCCCACTTGTCGTGGACCTGAAGCCCCTCGGCGCGGTCCCAAAGCACCGGCGGCTGGCCGGTCATGGACAGTGGCTCGGCCTTGCGCAGGGCCTCGAGGATCGGGATGGACTCCGGAGCGGGAATGTCCGTCGCTATCTTGCGGAACTTGGTGTCTACGCGCTCGGTTTTCTTGGGCTTGACGGCGAACTGCTTGGCCATGGAGAACCTCCTGGTTTCTGAGTCTCTGGGCCGCGACATCCGGGGTCGACGAGGCCCTGCGGGTGCGTCCTCTGCCGAAGAAGGTTAATCCCGGAAACCGGTATGTCAAGAGAACCGGGATTGACACGGTCCCTGCCAGGGAATAGAAAGGCGCCCGGCTGTTCGCCGAAATGGCTGTCTGGCGGCGGCCGCCTCGGGCTACATGAACAGGGGAAAGGGAGGCCTTGGCGGGAAGGAAGGATCCGGGCGGAGCCAGCGACGCCGAGCTTGCCAGAAGCGCCCTTTCCGGGAACCGCGGGGCGTTCGGCGAGCTCGTCGAGCGGCATGCGCGCCAGGTTGTGGCTCTGGCCTACGCCATGATCGGCGACCGCGAGAAGGCCCGGGACCTGGCCCAGGAGTCGTTCCTGGCCGCCTTCCAGTCGCTGGGCAGTTTGCGGGAGCCAGGCAGGTTCGGAGCCTGGCTGGCGGGCATCGCCCGCAGGCAGTGCATCTACGCGATCCGGCGGGAGCGCCGGGCGGCCAGGGCGCTGGAGGTGCGCCGCGACGCTCCGGTGGTGGTGCTGCCGGACCCGGAGGGAAGCGCCGCGCGATCCGACGAGGAGGCCAGGCTCCTGGCCGCGCTGGGCAGGCTGGGGCGGCGGTACCGCGAGGTGCTGGTGCTGCGTCACCTGGAGGGGCGCAGCTACGGGGATATCGCTGAGGCGCTTGGCCTGAGCGCCGCGGCGGTGGAGAAACGGCTGACCAGGGCGCGGGTCATGCTGCGCAAGGTCTTGGAGGTCGGGAAGTCATGAGCGGCTGCGATCACCGGCTGGGGGCATTGCTCGACGGAGAACTTGGCGCCCAGGAGCGCCGGGCGGCCGAGGAGCATCTGGCCGCGTGTCCCGCCTGCTGCGAGGAGTTCGGGCGCATGCGCTCCGGAGCCGACGCGCTGCGGCGAGCGCTCGGCGGGCTGCTGCTGCATGTCGACCTCCCCACCATGGTCATGGCCACGCTGCCCGAGAAGCGCCGCTCCGCGGTCATGGTGCGGACACAGGGCGTGCGCCGCCGGCTGGCTCTGGCGGGTTTCGCGGTTGCCGCCGCCTTCATGGCTGCCAGCTTCTTCACCACCGGTCCGGACTATGTGCTGAGAATGCTCAACGACTCGCAGCGCACGGCCCTGATCCTCGACTGGGCGATGGCCTTGGCCGCCGGCTCGATGCTCATCTGGCCGGAGAAGATCGCCTGGATCGAGGCGCGGATGCTCGCCCCCTTCCGCGGATCCGGCGCGGATGCCTCGCCCCGGGAGCGCGCCCTGGTGCAGGGCGTGGGGCTCCTCTTCCTGAGCGTATCGACGGCCGTGCATTTCCTGTTGCTGAAGATCATGGTCCTCTGACGCTCGAGGGCCGGGCGGCTCGGCCTCTCCGGCTGCGCCTGAATTCCTGCATGCTCAAAAAGTATAGTGGCGTCACAACCAGGCTCCTCTCCCTGGTCCAGGCGCGCGATGCCCTAAGCCACTCTGTCGAGAAGTCAACCAGGCTGTATGAAATCAGCTTTTGAGGCGATATTGAGCGTGTTTTACGGAATGTCCATGGATTGGTAGTTGCACAAGTGCAAAACACAAGATGTTGGGTGTGCGATTGTATCCCCTTACAATTCCTGGGGGAACGGACGGATTTTCCATGGTTTTTTCGTTGACTTCAGCTTATCTATCGCTAGATTCCGCGCGATAGCAGTAAGTAGTGCAAGGTAGCAGAGAGGGCCGGAAGATGTTCTTCGGGAAGTTCGAGCACCGACTGAACAGCAAGAACCAGGCGACCATTCCGGCCTCCTTCCGGGCTGCCATTGACGAGAGCAAAGAGGGCAAGGGCTTCTTTCTGTTCGTCGCCGAGAGCCGTTGCCTTTACCTCTTCACGCCGCGGGGCATGGAAGAAGTCGTGGAGCGGGCGCGCTCCAAGTGGGGCGGGAGCGACCAGGACTTCCTGCACCTCTTCTACTCCAAGATCGTCCAGGTCGAGTGCGACGGGCAGGGGCGAATCGTCCTGCCGGCGCACATGAAGGCGGCAGTGGGCATCGGGCAGGAAGTGGTCTTCGTAGGCGCCCATCGCCGTGTGGAACTCTGGGATCCGGAGAAGTGGCAGGAGTACGAGAGTCAGCACGGCGCCGAGTACCAGAGCAAGCTCGGCGCGGTCGTCAAGGACGTCTTCGGACTTTGACCCCGATGGGGATGGCATTCTGGGCAGCTAGGAGGTGCATGGTGAGGTCGCCGGTTCGCAAGTCGGGGGGGGCAGGTTCATTGGCTGCGGTCAAGAGGTTTCTCAGGAACTCGGGTGGAGATCCGGCGCGGATCTCGGCCGAACTCGCCGACCTGATTCGCCGTCTCGAGCGGGTCAAGGCCCTCACCGGGCGGCGCATTGCGTTGAGCCCCGCGGTGACGGCGCTGCTGGAGAAGGCCCGTCGGGCGGAGGTCGTGGAGGGGCGGCTGCATCCCGCCAGAGCGTGAGACACGGGGCGAACCGCCCCGGCATCTCCCGGTCATGGTCGGGGAGGTGCTGGGGCTGTTGGCCCCCAAGAATGGAGAGTTGGCAGTTGACTGCACGTTGGGTCTGGGCGGACACGCTGAAGCCGTTCTGCGGCACCCCGGATTCCACGGCAGGCTCATCGGCCTTGATCGCGATGCCGACGCCTTGGAACTGGCCCGCAGCCGCCTGGCGGAGTTCGGCCCGCGCTTCACGGCGCGTCAGGCCTGCTTCAGCCGGCTCGGAGAGGTGCTCGCGGAGGTCGGCTGGGGCCGGCCGGCGGTCATCCTCTTCGACTTCGGAGTCAGCTCCCTGCAGTTCGATGAGCCGGGGCGCGGGTTCAGTTTCCGCGCCGACGCCCCGCTGGACATGCGCATGGACCGCAGTGCGGGCCCGACGGCAGCCGATCTGGTCAACGGGCTCGATGCCGAGTCGCTGGCCGACATCCTGTGGCGTTACGGCGAGGAGCACCGCAGCCGCCGGATCGCCCGCGCTGTGGTTGAGGCGCGTGATGGCGGTCCGATCGGAACCACTGGGCAGCTGGCTGAGATCGTACGACGTGCGTGCGGTCGTGGCTCAGGTCGGATCGACCCGGCCACCCGCACCTTTCAGGCCTTGAGGATAGCCGTGAACGACGAACTGGGCGAGATCGAGAAGGGGCTGGAGGCGGCCGCGACGGCGGCCACTCCCGGCGCGCGGCTGGCGGCCATCAGCTTCCACTCGCTGGAGGACCGGATCGTCAAGCGCTTCCTGCGTCGGCTGGCGGTCGGAGGCTGTGCGGAAATCATGACCCGCCGCCCGCTGCAGGCTCTTGAGGCCGAGGTGTCCGGCAACCCGCGGGCGCGGAGCGCCAAGCTGCGCGGGGCTCGCCTGATCACGGCCGGAGCGGAGGCCTGAACATGCTGGCCGCGCGCTACCTGGCCCTGGTGCTGGTCCTGGTCGCCATGGGGCTGACCACGGTCTGGTGGAAGAGCCGGACCCTGGCCATGGGTTACGAGGCCGCCCGGCTGGAGCGCCAGGTGGCCAAGGCCGTCGAGGAACAGAGAGTCGAGGAACTGCGTCTTGCCCGTCTGACCGCGCCTGAGCGGGTGGCGGAGAAGGTCAAGGAGATGGACCTGAAGCTGGAGAGCAGGGCTGAGAAGATCATCTCGGGTGGCCGGCGGCCCGTTGCGGGGTCGATGTTGGCCAGTGCCGGGAAAGGCGCCCTCAAGAGCGGCGCCAGATAACACGGAGTCTGCGGCCGGGCGGAAGATCCCCCCCTTCCGACCCGAGCCGGCAGGGGGTGCCGGCCTCTTGTGAGGCCGGCCCCTTTTGCCGGCGGAAAGAAAGGGGGCATACGGGTGACCCCGAGCCGGGCTGAGCGCCGTCGCCACAACTGGGTACTCTTCGGCCTGGCCGCCGTCCTGGTGGCTCTTGGTGGACGGCTCTACTACATCCAGATTCTCTGCCACGACCGCTATCTGGCGACCGCCGAAAGCCAGACGCGCACGGAATTCGCGCTGCCCGCTCCCCGCGGGTCGATAGTCGACAGCCGCGGCCGGACGCTGGCCATGTCCGTTCCCGCCTACCTGGTGGGGGCGAGCATTCCGGAGCTGCCGCAGGACCGCGAGAAGACCGCCGACGCGCTTGCCCCCCTGCTGCACATGGATCGCGGCGAACTCCTGGAGAAGCTCCAGAAGCAGAGGCAGTTCGTCTTCCTCAAGCGCAAGGTTCCGGTGGGGGTGGCCAGGGAGATCGAGCGCGTCCAGCAGGCCGAGCGGGCCCGCAAGGGCCCGGGAGCGCTGACCGGGATAGTCCTGCTTCCGGACAGCACCCGCAGCTACGTAAACGACGACTTGGCCTGCCACGTTCTGGGGCACATCAACATCGACGACCGCGGCGCGGAGGGGGCCGAGCGGGCCTTTGATCGTCAGCTGCAGGGTCTGGCCGGCAAGGTGGTTTCGCTGCGCGACGGGCGTTCGCAGGGCATCGCTCCCGGTGAGGTCGTGCAGGAACCGGTGCCGGGCAACACCCTGCGGCTGACCATCGACCTCGACATTCAGCGGGCGCTGGAGGACCAGCTGGAATCCCTGGCCGCCGAGTACACCCCGGCGGGGGCCTTCGGCGTGGTCCTCGATCCGGACACCGGTCGGGTGCTGGCCATGGCCAGCTGGCCGAAGTACAACCCCAACCGGCCGGGAGCCTGCGAAGCTTCCGCGCGCCTCAATCGCAACGTGTGCACCGTGCTCGAGCCGGGCTCCACTTTCAAGCCGTTTGTGATGGCGGCCCTTCTGGAGGAGAGCGCGGCGCGGACGACCGACATCTTCAACTGCGAAGGCGGGTCCTGGCACACCGGCGGGCGGGTGATCACCGATGCCCACCCCTATGGCGCGCTGTCGCTCGCCGACGTCGTGGTCAAGAGCAGCAATATCGGCATCGCCAAGGCCGGCGAACGGCTCGGTCCCGAGCGCATGTGGCGCTACTGCCACGCCTTCGGCTTCGGCCGGCCGACCGGGTTGGGCCTGCCCGGGGAGTGCGAGGGTCTGCTCCGTCCCGTCTCGCGCTGGCAGCGCGAGTCGCTGCACTCCATCGCCTTCGGGCATGAGATCTCGGTGACCCCCATACAACTGGCCGCGGCCTATGCCGCCCTGGCCAACGGTGGCAGGCTCTACGCCCCACAGTACGTCCGGAGCATCGAGAACTCCCGCGGCGAGACCGTCCGCGACTATCCGCCAAGGCTGCTCGGCCAGGTCGTCTCGCCGCGCACCAGCGCCGCTGTCCGGGAGGTCCTCACTCAGGTCGTCGAGCGCGGCACGGCCAAGCGCGCCGACATCGACGAGTATGACGTGGCTGGCAAGACAGGCACCGCCCGCAAGCTGGTCGACGGGCATTACTCCAGCGCCAAGCACTTCTCCTCGTTCGTGGGCATGGCTCCGGCCGACCGGCCGAAGATGGTGGCGCTGATCACGGTGGACGAGCCCCGCAACGCCTACTACGGCGGGACGGTGGCCGCGCCGGCCGTCGCCGGCATCCTGCGCGAGGGCCTGGCCTGCATGGGTGTGGAGCCGCGACCCAAGTCGGCCGTGGCCAAGGACCCGCGGGGGCGGTGAGCACATGCGCCTGAGCGCCATCGTCGCCTCGGTTCCCGGCGCCAGGATGCTCCAGGGGGCCGACGTCGAGATCGCCGACCTGGCCTACGACTCCCGGCAGGTCCGGCCGGGAGCCCTCTTCCTGGCCCTGCCCGGCGAGAAGACCGACGGCGCCGGGCACGTGCCGGCGGCGGCCAGGGCCGGGGCGGCAGCCGTGCTCTCCGAGAAATCCGACCCGCTCTCCGGCCTGCCCCAGGTGGTCGTGCCCGACGCCCGGGCGGCCTTGGCTGCGGCGGCCCGCGCCTTCTTCGGCGACCCGGCCGCGGGCATGAAGCTCGTGGCGATCACCGGGACCAACGGCAAGACCACCACCGCCTACCTGGTGCGCTACATCCTGCGCCAGGCCGGCGAACGGTGCGGCATGACCGGCACGGTGGAGTACGACCTGGGCGCCGGCGCGGTGCCCGCGAGCATGACCACGCCGGAGAGCCTGGACCTCTACCGCTTCTACGCCGAGATGCGCCGGGCCGGCTGCGGCTTCGCGGTCAGCGAGGTATCCAGCCACGCGCTGGCCAAGCGCCGGACCGCGGGACTGCGCTTCGCCGCGGCCGTCTTCTCGAATCTGACCCAGGACCACCTCGACTTCCACGGCACCATGGAGAACTACTTCCAGGCCAAGGCGCTGCTCTTCTCCGGCCTGGAGGCCTCGGCCGTGGCGCTGCTCAACGCCGACGATCCGCACTCCGCGCGCCTGGCGGGAATGACCCGCGCCCGGGTCGTAACCTACGGCCTGTCCGAGTCCGCGGAGGTGCGCGCCAAGGTGCTCAGCCTCTCGACGGTCGGCACGGTCTTCAGGCTGCGGCGCGGCGGCTTCGAGGCCGAGGTGCACCTGCCGTTGCTGGGCGCCCACAACGTCCACAACGCCCTGGCTGCGGCTGCCGCCGCCGCCGAACTCGGCCTGGGCATGGACCGGATCGTGGAGGGGTTGGCCACCTTCGAGGGAGTCCCGGGCCGGCTGGAGTCCGTGGACTGCGGTCAGGACTTCCGGGTGCTGGTGGACTACGCCCATACCGACGACGCACTGCGCTCGGTCCTCAACGCCGTTCGCGAACTCTATCCCCGCCGGATCATCACCGTC
>Ga0302238_1000738_pt1 | contig 31220 bp, 24 predicted proteins | sample AAG_UR_Asn_MG_FD_193527 | JGI IMG/M metagenome (GOLD analysis project Ga0302238, IMG submission 193527) | Enriched activated sludge microbial communities from anaerobic digester in WTTP, New Holstein, Wisconsin, United States - AAG_UR_Asn | ecosystem: Engineered > Bioreactor > Anaerobic >... | reverse complement strand
TTTCTGGCCGATCTGGAGTCGGCCCCCTTTCCGGATCAGCCGATTGTGCCGTTTATGAAGACGGTGCATGACCGGGTTGCGGTTGAGATCGCCCGCGGCTGTACCCGTGGCTGCCGCTTCTGCCAGGCCGGTTATATCTACCGCCCGATGCGTGAGCGTTCAACAACCCGGGTGCAGGAACTGATCCGGACCGCGCTCCAGGCCAGCGGCTATGACGAGATTTCGCTTCTATCGCTTTCCACCGGCGATTATAGCTGCATCGGCACGTTGTTGCAGACCCTGATGCAGACCTATGCTGCCAGCCGGGTGGCAGTATCGCTGCCGTCACTGCGGGTCGGCACGCTGACCCGTGAGCTGATCGATGAAATCCGCAAGGTGCGCAAGACCGGTTTTACCCTGGCGCCGGAGGCGGGCAGCGAGCGGATGCGTCGGGTGATCAACAAAGGGATTGCCGAGCAGGATTTGTTGGAAGGCGCCTATAACATCTATGCGGCCGGCTGGCGGCTGATCAAGTTGTACTTCATGATGGGGTTGCCGACCGAGAACTGGGCTGATCTGCGGGCCATCCCCGAGCTGGCACGGCAGGTCAAGCAGCAGGCCCGGCGCAGTGGCGGACATGGCGAGGTCAATGTAGCGGTCAGTACCTTCGTGCCCAAGCCCCATACCCCCTTTCAGTGGCATCGCCAGTTGAGCATTGAGGAAACCCGTGAACGGCAGCGCTTTTTGAAGGATGAGCTGCGCAGGCGCAAGCTTAACTTCAAGTATCAGGATGCCGAGCTCTCGTTTATGGAAGGGGTGATTGCCCGCGGTGACCGGCGGCTTGCCGCAGTGATCGAGCGTGCCGTGGAATTGGGGGCGCAGTTTGATGGCTGGAGCGAACACTTTTCGCTGACGCGCTGGCAGCAGGCCTTTGAAGAGTCCGGCCTCGACCCGGATTGGTACCTGCGTGAGCGTACTCAGGATGAGTTGCTGCCGTGGGCCCACCTGGACAGCGGCATTGCGGCTGGTTTTTTGCGTGATGAGTATGAACGGGCCATGCGTGAGGCCGGCACGGCTGATTGCCGCTTCGGCGACTGTGCTGCCTGTGGTGTTTGTGACTTTAAACAGGTTGCCAACCGGCTCAGCGAGGAGGTCCCTGCTGCTGCGGAGGTGGCTGACGCTTCGGCCGATGCGGCGGTAGCCGTGCAGCGGCGCCTGCGTATCCGTTTCAGCAAGACCGGGGTGCTGCGGTATCTCAGTCACCTGGAACTGATCAACCTCTTTACCCGGGCTGTCCTGCGGGCCGGCGTGCCGATTCTGTACAGCAACGGTTTTCACCCGCATCCCCGCTTTTCCTTTGCAACCGCAACCTCCGTGGGGGTTGAATCCCATGCCGAATATCTTGATCTGTTTGTTGGAGATATGTCGGCTGCAGAGGTGCAGCAGCGTTTGAACCGGGTCGTGCCGGCCGGTATGGCGATCCTTGAGGCGGCAGAGGTTGATCTGAAGACGCCTGCACTGGCCACCCTGATCGAGGCAACCCGCTACCGCGTAACCCTTCCGGGCTATCGGCCCGAGCTGCTGCAGCAACAATGTGTGCAATTTATGGCACATGATAGTTGGGTGCTGACCCGGGAGAAAAAGGGGCAGCAGCAACAGATTGATTTGCGCCAGGAAACGCGTGCCTTGTCCGCATCCGGTCCGGTCCTTGAGATGGTGGTGGGACGCGGCAAGGCTGTGGAGTTTGCTGCCGCTGTGACCGGCTTGGGGCCGGAACAACTGAAAAACGCCAAACTTGAGAAGACAGATGTTGTTTTTGTGGCATACTAAACAGATATGATGATTTGAATTTATTGTTAGGGGTACTGTTATGGCTTCAGAGCTGGTCATCAATGTAACGGCCCATGAGACCCGGATTGCCCTGATTGAAAAGGGCACGATTGCCGAATTGTATATCGAACGCACCCGTGAGAAAGGGATCGTCGGCAATATTTACAAGGGGCGGGTTGTGCGGGTGCTGCCCGGCATGCAGGCGGCGTTCGTGGACATCGGCCTGGAAAAGGCCGCTTTTTTGTATGTGGCGGATGTGTTCGATGCCATTGAAGAGTACGAAAATCTGTTGGATGACGGTAAAAAAGTAGATCATGAAGATGAGGGTGAACATCAGGAGTATAAGGTGCTGCACCCCATCGAGGACCTGCTGCAGGAAGGCCAGGAACTGCTGGTGCAGGTTTCCAAGGAGCCGATCGGCACCAAAGGGGCGCGGATAACTTCGCACATCTCCCTGCCGGGCAGGCATGTCGTCTATATGCCGACCGTGGATCATGTGGGAATCTCGCGCAGGATTGAGGACGAGGAAGAGCGTGAGCGCCTGCGGGAGATCGTTGACCGCGTGCGCCAGCCCGGCTGCGGTTTCATCGTCAGGACCGCCTCTGAAGGTAAGTCTGAAGAGGACCTCAGGGCAGATATGCACTATCTGGCCAAGATCTGGGCCGAGATTGTCAAAAAGAAGGAGAAGGCTGCGGCTCCCTGCCTGATTCATGCTGATCTTGACGTGGTCCAGAAGGTGGTGCGGGACATCGTTACCGATGATGTCAACCGGATTGTGGTTGACTCAAAGGCCGACCATGACCGGATTGTGCAGTTTATCTCGACGTTTATGCCCAAGATGCGTTCCTCCATCGATCTATATGACGAGGAAGAGCCGATCTTTGACCATTACGGTCTGGAGGTGGAGATCAGCCGGGCCCTGGGACGCAAGGTCTGGCTCAAGTCGGGCGGCTACATCATCATCGAGCAGACCGAGGCACTCACTGCCATTGATGTCAATACAGGGCGTTATGTTGGCAAACATAACCTTGAAGACACCATCCTCAAGACCAACCTGGAGGCGGTCAAGGAGATCGCTTATCAACTGCGGCTGCGCAATATCGGCGGGATCATCATTATTGATTTCATTGATATGGAGAAAGAGGTTAACCGCGAGAAGGTCTATGCCGCGCTCGAGGAGGCGCTGAAGGGCGACAAGTCCAAGACCAACATCCTCAAAATCTCAGAGTTGGGCCTGGTTGAGATGACGCGCAAGCGGGTCAGGGAGAGCATCGGCAGGATGATGTGCGAGCCCTGTCCCTACTGTGAGGGGCGCGGCTATGTCAGGTCAAAGACCACGATCTGTCATGAGATATTCCGTGAGCTGCGGCGAGAGATGCTGGACATCCGTGGTACCAAGGTTTTGCTGACCGTGCATCCCCAGGTTGCCGACCTGCTGTATGATGAGGAACGGCGCGGTTTGGAGGAGCTGGAAAGGAAGTTCAAGAAGCGGGTTACGGTACGGGCCAAACCCGGCTTCCACCAGGAACAGTTTGAGGTGGTGATCAGCTAGCGCCCCTGTTCCGCCTGGTGTGTATGCACTAAAAAAGCGATCCCGCTGCCGGGATCGCTTTTTTAGTGGTGGTGACCTTTTGTGAATCTAGGCTGCTTTACGCAGGCCCGCATCAAGCTGCAGGGTCATATTCATCATGGCCTCACGCATCAAGTCGGATACGGACTTACGGGTGCAGCGCACCAGGGTTTCAAGTTGCTCGCGCTCTTCGTCGCTTACGCGCATTGAAATAACATTGTAGCGGGGGTTCTCTCTCATTCTGCCCATGATCTTATTCTCCTTTGTTGTGTATGAGTGCATGTGGTTGTTGTCAGCGATGTATGTACTGCCTATTATGCTAGCAGTGTGCCAAAACAGAGTTAATGGATAAAAGTGTAATAATCTAAATGTGTTGAGATTTAAGTCCAAAATTATCTTTTGGTGGGAGCGGCTAAAAGTGTGCCAAAATTGGCGCACTTTGGACAAAAGTATACGTTATTCTAAAACAGTTGACGGAAGGTGCTGTAAACAGCTGTTAGCGGGAAAGTCCTGGGGCGCGTTGCACTGAAATTTCATATTTTTCAAGCAGGCGGTAGAAGCTTCTGCGTGGAATGTCCGCCAGGCGGGCAGCCTTTGAGACGTTGCCATGTGCCTCGTCAAGGTAGCGCAGCACCAGGTTGCGCTCAAGGTGACCCACATGGCTCTCCCGCTCGGCCTTGAAGGACATCTTGTGGGGTTTGGGCAGCAGTCCGGCGCGCTGGTTAAAGATCTCCGTGAAGATCGACGGCAGGTTTTCCAGGCGGACCACGCCATCCAACGAGAGTACTGCCGCGCGCTCAATAATGTTCTGCATCTCACGGATATTGCCGGGCCAGTGGTAATGCCGCATGGCGGTAATGGCGCGCTCCTCGATGCCGGTCAAGGGCTTGTTCAGCTTTTTGCGGGCCTTTTCCAAGAAGTGGCGGGCCAGGATGGCAACGGATTCCGGGCGCTGACGCAGCGGCAAGAGGTCGATGGAAAAGACATTCAGGCGGTAGTACAGGTCTTCGCGGAACCAGCCTTCTCTGACCCCCTGTTCAAGATCCTTGTTGGTAGCTGCGATCAGCCGGACATTTACCTTCTTGACCGCAGTGCCGCCAACCGGGCGGACCTCGCCCTGATCCAGCAGCCGCAGCAGTTCTGCCTGCAGTTTCGGGGTGATGTCGCCAATTTCGTCCAGAAAGATCGTACCGCCGTCGGCAGCCTCGAACAGGCCTTTGCGATCCGCAATGGCGCCGGTGAAGGCGCCCTTTTTGTGGCCGAACAGTTCGCTTTCAAGCAGTGAGTCGCTTAAGGTTGTGCAGTTGACCGTAACCAAGGGTTTGTCGGCCCTGGTGCTCAGGCGGTGGATGGCCCTGGCGGTCAGCTCCTTGCCGGTACCGGTCTCGCCTCTGATCAGCACGGTGGTGGGGGTCGGGCCAACCTGTCGAATCAACTCGACCACCGCCAGATTCTCGCGGTCGTCACCGATGATCATCTCTTCGCCCAGCTGCTTGTCAAGTTCCCGCGACATCAGTTCGTACTTTTGCAATAACAGTCCGCGGTCTTCCTCCATTTTGCGCAGGTTATACGGCAGGCACATGCCGATATCGGCAAGCCCCTGAAACACAGCCACGGCATGTTCGCGGCAGGTGGCGTAACCGCAGGCCCGGCAGTTCAACTCGTCCCCTTGGCTGAACTTAGCGGTTGCATTCAGGATTTTCCGCACGTCCTCCGGTTTCGGGCTTGGTAATTTAAGTGCCTTGTCTTTAAAACTTTGCACAAGCTGTGCTGGCGGCGGTGCCGTGCGATAATGGGCGGCAGTGCGATACGGAATACTGTTCTTGCTGTAGTTGATAATCAGGTTGCGTTTGTAGACATGCGTCAATTCGCGGTTTTTGCCCGGTCCGTCAACGCAGCCGCCATCACAGAAACGCACGTCGACATACCGTGGGGTGATTCTGCCTGCGGCCAGGTCGCGCACAATCTCAAGGGTGTGGCTTTCACCTTCAGCCGTAACCGTCTCGGTGTCGAGGAAATCGGTCGGGATCTCCAGCGCCCGCAAGGGGCCATCGGTCAAGGTAAACATGCGACCATGCTCGGGGTTGATGCCATCAAAGGCGGCCTCGGAAAGTCTTCCCGGATCAATGCCGCGACGCCGGAAAAAAAGCTCTATCTCGGCATAGGTCAGCACCAGGTCAACATCGCTGGCCACCTCTGGGGACTGAATCTCAAATTTTGCGGCAATGCAGGTGCTTAGGTAAACCACCTTTACCTGGGGACCGAGGGTCTGTTTGATAAAACGACCCATGGCCACCATGGGGGAGACAACCGGCATCAGGTTTGGTACCAGTCTGGGGAAATGGCGTTCGATCAGGTCAACCACAGCCGGGCAATGGCTTGAGATCAGCGGCCGGTCAGTGGTGGCGATTGTCTCCGCATACAGGGGAGCGATCATGCGGGCGCCGTAGGCACCCTCGTGGACCTCATGAAAGCCGAGGCTTTTCAGGCCTGCAACCAGTTGCCCCGGGGTAAAGCGGTGAAAAAAAGCCGGAAATGAGCAGCCAAGCACCGCCACCACCGGGTCGCCGGAGGCGAGCAGCTCTTGCGTCATCACGATCCGATCCACAACCGCCTTGGCCTTCTGGGGGCAGTTCAGGCAGTTGCCGCAACCGATGCAGCGTTCGTAAATGATTTCGGCGTAGCCGCCATCAACCTTGATCGCCTTGACCGGACAGGAGCGTACACAGGAATAGCAGGTACGACAGCGTTCTTTGTAGGTTATGATCGGGTACATGGCTGCTCCCAGGCGTGAATTTTTCGTAGTATACAACAATGCATATTATTTGTGTGCAAAAAATGGCACAATTGTGTGTGCGGCAGTCAAACCGGTGTCGGCCGGCGTTCTTAGGGAGTGATTGAATCGCCGGTAGATCCGGGCTGAGCGCTTCAGGGGGCGGCTAACCATGCGACTGAGGCCTGGCCGGACAGCACGGCACATAACCTGCGTCCTGAAAGCGGAGTCTCTTGAACAGGTTTTGACAAAATCACGGCAGTGTGCTATGCAGACAGCCTGCTCAAACCTCAGCCTGTTCGGTTTATGGGCGGAGATGATAGCCGGGCCCTGCGCAACGGCAGGCCGTGAACCCCGCCAGGTCCGGAAGGAAGCAACGGCAGCGGCTGGCGCTGTGTGCCGCAGGTAAGCCCGGCTATCATCTCCGCCCATAACATTTGGAGTGTATCTCCGGATTCAGGAAGCCAACCAAGTGTCCTACGAAGTTCTTGCCCGAAAATATCGCCCCCAGAGTTTTGCCGGCCTGACCGGCCAGGAACATGTCAGCCGCACCCTGCAGAACGCCATTGATACGGGGCGGGTTGCCCATGCCTTTCTGTTTACCGGTGCGCGTGGCGTGGGCAAGACCAGTTCAGCCCGCATCCTGGCCAAGGCGCTGAACTGTGAGCACGGTCCGGCTGCAGAACCGTGTAATGCCTGCCCGATCTGCAAGGAGATCACCGACGGCAGCTCCACCGATGTCTTTGAGATCGACGGCGCCTCCAATACCGGGGTGGACGACATCCGCGAGCTGCGGGACAACAGCCGCTACCTCCCCTCCCATAGCCGCTACAAGATCTACATCATCGACGAAGTGCACATGCTGTCGACCAACGCCTTCAACGCTCTGTTGAAGACGCTGGAGGAACCGCCGCCCCATGTCAAGTTCATCTTTGCCACCACCGAGCCGCATAAACTGCCGATCACCATCCTTTCGCGCTGCCAGCGCTTCGACTTTAAGCGGGTTCCGCTGATCAAGATTGTGGCGCGCCTGCGTGAGATAGCCGATCAGGAGGGGATCGTCATCAGCGATGCTGCCCTGGCCCTGGTTGCCCGCAAGGGCGACGGCAGTATGCGGGATTCGATCACCTGTTTTGATCAGGTGCTGGCCTTCTGCGGCAACACCGTGGCGGACGGGGATGTGGCTACCCTGGTGGGTGTGGTTGACCGCCGGCTGCTCTCGGACATCTCTGCCGCGGTCTTTGCGGCAGACACGCAGCAGACCCTGGAGGGTGTCCGGCGGGTTGATGCCTTTGGCTACAATATCCGTCAGTTTACCCAAGAGCTGATCGGGCATTTCCGCAATCTGCTGATCATCCGCTCGGTGCCGAAACCGGGCGAAATCCTGGATCTGGCCGAGGCTGAGCTGGAAGAACTGCGCCAACAGGCGGCGGAGCAGAGTGCCACCGATATCCAGCGCCGTCTGGCCCTGCTGGTCAAGGCTGAAAATGAGATGGCCCATGCCAGTTTTCCCCGCCTGTTGCTCGAAATGGCGCTCTTAAAGATGGCAACGCTGCAACCGGTCATGCCGATCCAGCAGTTGCTTGAACGGATCAAGCACCTGGAGACCGGGGTGGCCCAGACCACGCCGGATCTGTGGGCGTCAGCCAAGCAGACGGCAAGCAGGCCGACACCTGTTGCGCAGCATGGCGCTCAACCGACTCAGGCGGCCCAGGCGTCGTCGCGTCCTGCCACGGCAACAACCATACAGGGGGCTGGCGGTGGCTGGGAGCGTTTCGTGGCCTTTTGCCTGGAGCAAAAACCGGCCATTGGGGCCCTGTTGGAACATGGTTCTCCCCTGGCCTACGCCCCGGACAAGATCGAGATCGGTTTTCCCGAAGGTTCCTACTTCCTGACCAGCATGCAGGATAGCGATAACAAGCAGGCGGTTGAAGGTCTGGCTGCCGCGTTCATGCATCAGCCAACAGCCATCAGGATCACCGCCATTCCTGCAGCAAGTGAGTCAGAAGGAACAGCCCCTTGTTCGCTGGCAGAAAAAAAAAAGCTTGAGGCTGAGCAGCACCGCAACGCCATTCGACAGGAAGTAACTGACCACCCGGTGGTGCAGGAGGCCCTGCGACTGCTTGAGGGGGAGATCGTTGAGATCAAGGAGCTGTGACTGTGGCAACCGCAGCGGCGGCCGATAAAAGTGACCATTTATTAACAACACGGAGGTAGCACCAGCATGTCAAAAGGTTTGGCAGGTATCATGAAACAGGCCCAGATGATCCAGCAGAAGATGGCGAAGCTGCAGGATGAGGCCAGTAACAAGACCGCTGAGGCAACGGCGGGCGGCGGTGCCGTAACGGTTGTGGTGAGCGGCAAGAACGAGATCAAGTCCCTGACCATCAAGCCTGAGGCGGTCGATCCAAACGATGTTGAAATGTTGCAGGATCTGATCATTGCAGCGGTCAACGAAGCACTGAAGAACGTCCATGCCGAGCTGTCGTCCGAGATGTCGAAGATCACCGGCGGCATGAACATCCCCGGTCTGTTTTAGTACGGCTGCTTTTACTCCTGCTGTAATTGAAACAGTAGATTTCCCGAGAAAACGCGCAGGCGTCGGACTCCGCACGCCTGCTTGTTTTTAACCGCACTATAACGATAAAAAATTGTTTTATCTGGCTTTTGTTCTATGCTACAACATGCCCCATCATTAACACGGCTCGTGGGAGAACTGAAGAAACTCCCCGGTGTTGGAGAACGCACCGCACTGCGGCTGGCATTCCATCTGCTGAAATCGCCACATCAGCTTGGCTCCCTTGCAGAGGCTCTGTTGCAGGTTCAGGAACGGGTCAAGGCCTGTTCGGTCTGCTTTTCCCTTGCGGAGCAGGACCCCTGTCCGATCTGCACGGGGGGGCGGGATACCAGTCTGATCTGTGTGGTGGAGACCTCCCAGGACCTGCTGGCCTTGGAGCGGAGCAACGCCTACCACGGCAGCTACCATGTGCTGCAGGGGGCCATCTCGCCGCTGCATGGGGTCAACCCCGATGATCTGCGGATCAGGGAGTTGCTGGAGCGCATTGAACGGGGCGGGGTTGCCGAGGTGGTCATCGCCACCAACTTTACGGTTGAGGGTGAAACCACCGCACTGTACCTGGCTCGGCAGCTGAAACCGCTGGGGATCAAGGTTACCCGACTGGCCCATGGCATTCCGTTGGGCAGCGATATTGAATTTGTGGACCCGGCCACGGTGCAATGGGCCATGAAGGGGCGCAGCGAACTGTAACGTATCCGGTGTATTCGGAAATCTAACAGCATTACAAAAAAACAGGAGGAGCAGTATGAGCAAGAAGATGGTGACCATTGACGGCAATACCGCCGCCGCTCATGTGGCCCATGCCACCAACGAAGTTATCGCAATTTATCCGATCACGCCGTCCTCGGTGATGGGTGAGATCTCCGATGCCAAGAGTGCCGTGGGCGAGCAGAACATCTGGGGTAACGTTCCGTCCGTGGTTGAGATGCAGTCCGAAGGCGGCGCCGCCGGAGCGGTGCATGGCGCGCTGCAGGCTGGCGCCTTGACCACCACCTTCACTGCTTCCCAGGGCCTGTTGCTGATGATCCCCAACATGTACAAGATCGCCGGTGAGCTGACCTCCACCGTCTTCCACGTCTCGGCCCGCGCCATCGCCGCCCAGGCCCTGTCGATCTTTGGCGATCACTCCGACGTGATGTCCTGCCGTTCCACCGGTTGGGCCTTCCTCTGCTCCAACAACGTGCAGGAGGTGATGGACTTTGCCCTGATTGCCCAGTCCTCCACCCTGCGTAGCCGCGTGCCGTTTTTGCACTACTTTGACGGTTTCCGGACCTCCCATGAGATTCAGAAGGTGGTTGAACTTTCCTTTGATGAGATGCGTGCCATGATCGACGACAAGTTGGTTGCCGAGCACAAGGCCCGCGGTCTCAACCCGGATAAGCCGGTCATGCGTGGTACCGCCCAGAACCCTGACGTGTATTTCCAGGGCCGCGAGACGGTCAACTCCTACTACCCGGTCTGCGAGAAGATTGTACAGGAGGAGATGGACAAGTTTGGCAAGTTGACCGGCCGCAAATACAAGCTGGTTGACTATGTTGGCGCCAAGGATGCCGAGCGCGTGGTGGTGGTGATGGGTTCCGGTGCCGATGTGGTGCAGGACACCGTTGAGAATCTGGCCAAGAAGGGTGAGAAGGTCGGCGTTATCAAAATTCGCCTGTATCGTCCCTTCCCGCTGGATGCCTTCATCAAGGCCTTGCCCAAGACTGTCAAGAAGATTGCCGTACTGGACCGCACCAAGGAGCCGGGCTCCCTGGGCGAGCCGATCTACCTGGATGTCCGCACCGCTATCGGTGAGGCAATGGCTTCCGGCAAGCTGAAGATGAAGGGTTATCCAGTGATCGTGGGCGGCCGTTACGGTCTGGGCTCCAAGGAGTTCAATCCGGGCATGGCCAAGGCGGTACTGGACAACTTGAAGGCAGCCAAGCCCAAGAACAAGTTTGTGGTTGGTATTGAGGAAGACGTTACCAATAGCAGCCTCAAGGTGGATTACTCCTTCACCAACCCGATGCCTGGTACCTATGAGGCGATGTTCTTCGGCCTTGGTTCCGATGGTACGGTGGGTGCCAACAAGAACTCCATCAAGATCATCGGTGAAGAAACCAACAACAATGCCCAGGCCTACTTCGTGTATGACTCCAAGAAGGCCGGCTCCATGACCACCTCCCACCTGCGTTTCGGCAAGAAGCCGATCCGGGCGCCGTACCTGGTGCAGGAGGCCGACTTCGTGGCCTGCCACAACTTCTCCTTCCTGGAGAAGTACGACATGCTGGCCAAGGCCAAGACCGGCGCTACCTTCCTCTTGAACGCACCCTTTGGGCCGGATGAGGTCTGGGACACCATGCCCAAAGAGGTACAGCAGCAGATCATTGACAAGAAGATGAAGTTCTACGTGATCGACGGTGTCAAGCTGGGCAACGAGATCGGCCTCGGACCCCGCATCAACGTGATCATGCAGACCGCCTTCTTCAAGATCTCCAGCATCATCCCGCTCAAAGACGCCGTGGCCTCCATCAAGGACGCCATCAAGAAGTCCTACGGCAAGGCCGGTGAGAAAGTTCTGGAGATGAACTACAAGGCCGTTGATGCCGGCCTGAACAACTTCTACGAAGTGAAGGTGCCGTCCAAGGCCTCCAGCAAGCTGAAGATGGCTGCCGCCGTTTCCAGCAAGGCCCCCAAGTTCGTCAAGGATGTCACCGGCGTGATCGTGGCAGGCCTGGGTGATAATCTGCCGGTTTCCAAGATGCCGGCTGACGGTACCTTCCCCACCGCCACCTCGCAGTACGAGAAGCGCAATATCGCTACTGAAATTCCGGTCTGGGACGAGAAGCTCTGTATCCAGTGCGGTATCTGTTCCTTTGTCTGTCCTCACGCCGCCGTACGGATGAAGGCCTACGACGCCAAGGAGCTGAAGGGTGCTCCCAAGACCTTCAAGTCGGCTGATTGCAAGATTAAGGGCCAGGAAGGCAAGAAGCTGACTGTGCAGGTGGCACCGGAAGACTGTACCGGGTGCGGCGCCTGTGCCTGGAACTGCCCGGCCAAGGACAAGACCAATGCCAACCACAAGGCACTGGACATGACCTTCCAGCCGCCGCTGCGTGCCTCCGAGGCCGAGAACTTCGACTTCTTCCTGAAGCTGACCGATGTGGATGCAAGCCAGCTCAAGCTGGATACCCTCAACAACAACCAGCTGGTCCGCCCGCTCTTCGAGTTCTCCGGCGCCTGTGCCGGCTGCGGCGAGACTCCTTACCTGAAGCTGCTCTCCCAGCTGTTCGGCGATCGGATGATCATTGCCAACGCCACCGGCTGCTCCTCGATCTACGGCGGCAACCTGCCGACCACCCCGTGGGCCCAGCGGGCTGACGGCCGCGGTCCGGCCTGGTCCAACTCGCTGTTCGAGGACAACGCCGAGTTCGGCTACGGCATGCGTCTGACCGTGGACCAGTTTGCCAAGTCGGCTGGCGAGTACCTGGAGAGCCTGGCAGCCAACAAGGCCTTTGCCGCCAATGCCAAGCTGTTCAAGGAACTGCTCACGGCCGACCAGTCCAGCCAGGCCGGTATCGAAGCGCAGCGTGGCCGGGTGGAGAAGCTCAAGGCTGCCCTGAAAGGCAGCAAGGATGCCACGGCCAAACTGCTCTTACCGGTTGCCGACTACCTGGTCAAGAAATCGGTCTGGTGTATCGGTGGTGACGGCTGGGCCTACGACATCGGTTTCGGTGGTTTGGACCACGTCATTGCAAGCGGCAAGAACATCAACCTGTTCGTGCTCGATACCGAAGTCTACTCCAACACCGGCGGCCAAGCCTCCAAGTCCACCCCGCTGGGCGCCGTGGCCCAGTTTGCCGCAGGCGGCAAGCCGGTTTCCAAGAAGGACCTGGGCATGATCGCCATGTCCTACGGTTCGGTCTACGTGGCGCAAGTCTCGCTGGCCAACCCGTCCCAGTGCATCAAGGCCATGCTGGAGGCCGAGGCCTATGACGGCCCCTCCATCATCATCGCCTACTCGCACTGTATTGCCCACGGCATCAACATGACTTCCGGCGTTGATGCCCAGAAGAAGGCCGTACAATCAGGCTACTGGCCGTTGTACCGCTACAATCCTGCCCTGGCAGCCGAGTGCAAGAACCCGCTGCAACTGGACAGCAAGGCCCCGACCATCAGCTTCGACGAGTACACCAGCAACGAAAACCGTTACCGGATGCTCAAGAAGGCCAACCCCAAGGCGGCTGAGGCGCTGATGAAGAAGGCCGGTGAATGGGCCAAGGCCCACTTCTCCTACTACCAGAAGCTGGCGGCGCTTAGCTTTGAGGATCAGTGCGAGAAGAAGTAGTCTCACTCTGCAAGTAGTGCTACACTACAGCCCCGCGGGTAACCGCGGGGTTTTTTTGTGGAAAACGTTGAACAGCAAAGGTGAGAGAGCAGTATGAAGTCCATCTACAGCAAAAATACGACGATATGGGGAGTTCTTCTCCTTTGCCTTGTGTTGCTTGGCGCAATCTCGCTGATCTCTCAACGGCATTTTTCTGTAATTGAACGTGACGAAGTTATTGAGGATGTGCTGCAGGCCCAGAGCCTTCTGAAGACGGAGCTTGACCAGCTCCTCACAACTGCTGATGACTATGCTGCCTGGGATGATACCTATCGATTTGTCAGGGATCATAATCAAGCATATCTTGTTCACAGCCTCGGAAATACCTATTTTGCCAAAGTACGGCTTAATCTCCTCTGCATTGTTTCTCTTGATGGTGAAGTTATTTACAGCCGGTTTGAGACAGCACATCTTGGCCATCGCAAAGAGTTGCCCGGCGCTATCCGACGCTATCTCTCGCCCGAAGGAGTGCTTGTCGGCAGTGTTAGCAAGGACAAGGAACTAAGCGGCATTATCGAGCTGCCTGAAGGTCTTATGTTGATAGCTGCGACTCCGATTCTGACGACTGAATCGCAGGGTCCTTCAAGAGGAACCTTGATCCTTGGCCGTTTATTGACCGTAGCTGAGGTTGAGAAAATTGGCAAAAAGGCAGGTTTTCGGCTGGGACTGACAAGGACAAGTTGCGCGGAAACGTTCAAGCGATCGGACACCCTGCGGGCTTTATTGATCGATGCAGGTGGAATCAGAATTTCTGAGCTTGATAGCGCCACTGTTCAAGGAGAACTGCCGCTTACAGACATCTCAGGCCGTCAGGTTGGCTGCCTACTGCTTGCGAAATCGCGTCAGGCATATCAGGCTGCTCGAACTATAATCCTGGCCATCGATATTCTAATAATCGGCGTATGTGGCGTTGTTGCCTACCTTTTCTGGAGGCTGAGCAAAAAACTCACCGTAGTAAGTCTCAACGAACATCTGCTTGATGTGCAGCTCAGAGTATTTGTTGAAATGGCAGTGGATGCTATCTTCAGGCTTGACAGACATCATCACGTTCTCAACGCCAACCAAAGGGCAACGGAGATATCTGGTTATAGTCTGGAAGAACTAAAGGGAGTGTCTTTTGAAAGCTTGTTTGATCAGGCGAGTTTGCAGCAGCGCCCCTTAAATGAAGACCTGTTGAATGCTGGCGGAACAGATACGCTGCGATTGTCACTGCTGCACCGTTCAGGCACCTCCGTGCCGGTGGTGGTCCGTATTAAATATTTACCCGATGGTATGTGTCAGTGCGTTATGCAGGACCTTACTGAACAAATGCACTGGGAAAATACGCTCCACCGGCATGAGGAGCTGCTAAACGGTATTATCAACGGTACAAGTGATATTGTGTACGCCAAAGACAAAGAAGGGTGTTACCTGCTTATGAATGCCGCCGGCGTCCAGTTTGCGGGAAAGGCTCTTGAAGATGTCCTGGGACAGAAGGATGAAGATATCTTCCCTCGTTGTGTAGCAGAGGTGCTAGCGTGCTCGGATAGCAGGATTTCCAGCGCATCGGATATCGTGTCAACTGAGGATATTCTACCGCTTGCAGATGGATCTTCAGCAACATTTCTGGCAACACGGGGTGCCCTAACAGACAAAAAAGGACAGGTAATTGGTCTCTTTGCAATCTTGCACGATATTACTATCAGAACAATGCTCGAAAAGGAGCTGCTTGAACAACATAAAAAACTGGGGCAGATGTCTGTAAAGATCTCGCTTGCTGAAGAGCAGGAACGGGTGCGAATAGCAGAAGAGCTGCATGATCAGGTTGGACCTACCCTGCTGCTCAGTAAAATGAAGCTGGAAATGCTGCAAAACCATTTAACCAAAGATATGTTGCGAGACGAGGCTGAGGCTATTGGAGCCTTGATTGCTCAGGCCTTTAAAGACATACGTTCATTAACGCTGCAACTCAGACCGCCCATCCTCGCCAATGCTGGGCTGGAGGCTGCCATCAAATGGCTTGCAGAAGAATTTCATCACAAATATGGCATCACGATTGAGTTGCATGATGATAAACAGCCGAAACCAATCAAATATGAAAAAAGGTCAATCTTGTTTCAAGTTGTGCGCGAACTGTTGCTGAATGTGGTGAAGCATGCCCAGGTTGAGACAGTGGCGGTAACCGTGAGGAGGTCTGGGGGGGCAGTACAGTTGCTGGTAGAAGACTCTGGCGTTGGTTTCATGAGTTCGTCAGATGCGACTGCCCGCAGCTCATCTGGAGGGTTTGGGCTTTTTAATATTTCTCAGAAATTGTCGCATATACACGGCACCTTGAGTATTGAATCTGTACCTGGCCACGGCACCAGGGCGCTGGTGACTGCTCCGCTGGATAGTGAACCATAGGAGATAGCGAATGACTATCAGAGTGATTATTGTTGACGACCACTTGATCTTTAGAGAGGGGTTGGGGAGCCTGCTGAAGAATGAATCCGACATCTCGGTAGTCGGTGAAGCAGGAACCGGGATAGAAGCGCTTGCACTGGCCAAGCGCATACCGTGCGACGTGGCCCTGATGGATATTTCAATGCCTGAAATGAACGGAATTGAGGCGACACGCCAGCTTAAGGCGTTATACCCGGATATGCAGGTACTGATTCTTTCAATGGAGTCAGACCGGCGGTTCATTGTGGAGGTGCTTGAGTCCGGGGCAAGTGGGTACGTGCAAAAGGACGCAGCCTTTGGAGAGTTGGCAACGGCGATAAGAACCGTAGTTGTCGGAGATACCTATCTGGGGCCGCGTATAACAGAAATGATTATTAAAGACTACTTGCAGCGGATTCCAAGTGGACTGCCGCTCACTAGTGACTGCCTTACGCTACGTGAACGAGAATTACTTCAGATGATTGCAGATGGGAAAAATTCAAAGGAGATTGCGTCTTCTTTCGACATAAGTATCAAGACTGTTGAAGTTCATCGACATAGTATCATGAAAAAGCTTGATCTTTACAGTGTTGCCGAATTAACGAAATATGCCATTCGGGAGGGATTGACCTCTTTGCGATAAGCTCTCTTTCTTTCTGGTGTGGTTGCTCTATGGTTCGGCAGTCCGTCATCCACACGTTTTGCACTCCTTCACAGCTCCTCCCGGGGCATCCTTGGCTGCCACCCTAAAGATTTTCGAAGTTCTCCGGTAAAACTCTCTTATATACCGTGACGGTGCTCGGCGCGTACATTCAGGCTGTGGTGAAAACAGTTGCATGAGGTGCTGTCGGAAGTGGGAGTTCTCTTGCCCAGAGATAGACAGTTAAAGGCTTTCAACGCAGCCGGCAAAACAGTCTTTCAATAAATTGGCGGACTGTATCCGTACAATCGTAATCATGAACACGTGTGCCACAGGACAGTTGAGCGCCGACAGACAAGTCGGCACGCAGAAAGTGCAGGTGATACATATGTGGCGTCTTGCGATCGCGCCTAGCACCATCATCTTGGCTCTCGTTACGTTCAGCTCAGCATCACTCTATGCGGATGACACAAAGCCCAAACACAAGGCCGGTCAGTACCGAAAAATAAATCGCCAGCAATTTGAAAGCGCGACCCAAACCTGTCGAGCTGATAAATTTTTCAGCCAGCAAAAGGATGATGGCGAACAACTGTTCACTAATTGCGAAGGAAAGGTGCTCAGGGGTAGGCTTGACAGTCGTGGCTATGGAACGCTACAAGACGATGAAGGGAATGAGGTTGTTATTCAACCTGCCCAATAACAGGACATACCGTTTGTAGAGAGATTTTGTAAGGAGAGCTGCTACCTATGAGGATGGCATCTGATAATAAAGGCTTTTCTCTGGTTGAACTCTTGGTTGCCATTACCTTGTTAACCGTTGGTATTCTGGCTATGGTACAGATGCAGATTGTGGCCATCAGGAGCAACTCTGTTGCCAACAAGCTGAGTGTTGCAACGGGCCTGGCCCAAGAGGTCATGGACGACATTCAATCTTGGGACATCAACAGCCCACCGGTGGAAAACGCTTTTGCTCCTCCGGCACCCTCCTATTCGGTCACCGCCGCGTATGATCGTCTAAGCTTTAACAATGCGGCTAAGAGTGTGGTGGTACCGAGTGCGGGCACCTATACAGCCAGCTACACCATCACCCTGATACAGCCAGATCTGACCACAGTGCTCATTGCCGTTACCGTTACCGGTGGCGGGAGAACGGTTAGTCTTACCAGCTTGAAGAGGGTAGTCTGATGATGCGTGACTGCAGGCATACCAGCCAGGGGTTTACGCTTGTGGAGGTCCTGATTGTTGTTGCCATTATGGGGGTAGTGATGGGAGCAGTGTACTCGCTGTTCCTGACCAATCAGCGCACCTCCTATACTCAGGATGAAACCGTAGAGGTGCAGCAGAATCTGCGCATAGCCCTGGATACTTTTACTCGCGATGCACGGATGGCCGGCATGTTGGTCGATTATGGCAACAGTCTCTACCCGATTCAGGCTGTAGCCGACAATACCGGCCCCAACAGCTCTGATGGAGTCACCTTTAATATGGTCTCAGCCGTTGGGGCCTATGCACGTATTGATGCAGACATCACCCCAGCCGGAACCACAGCCACATTTGCGGTGGCACCAGCCACCACCATGGATACGACGGTGACCGCAAGCTCCCGGGTGATCAGTTCAGGCGATGGCGATGTGCTGCAGGTGGGCGATCAGGTCCGTATTGTCCGCTTATTTCAGAATACCCAGCCAACCGGGACCGATGCCATTTTCGTTGTAACGACGGTGCAACGTCAGGTCGGGCTGAAAAAGATTGCGTCGAACCCGCCCACACCGCCTACCACCGCACCAACGGTGACACTCAAGGACAGTGCTGGCGCAAGTATGTCCGGTATTGAGTTTAAGCGGGGAGATGTTATTGCCCGGGTAAACGGAAATGATGCCACAGCGCCTTTGCCGAACACCATACAGTACGCCGTTGTTAGCTATGCAGCTGCTCCAGCTACTGCCACAACCGATCCTAACTGCCCGCAAAATCAGCGATGTCTGGCACGCCGGCTGAATGCAGAGGTGGATGGATCGGGTAATCCTGTCTGGCAGATTGTTGCCCAGAACATAACCAATTTCCAACTTCAGTACCTGTTGGATGACAACACGGTTGTTGATGTACCAACGGATCTGTCTGTAGCGAAGGGGGTCTTGGTAAACCTCTCTGGCGAAACGGCAAAGACGCGGCTTTTGTCAGACAATGTTCCCAAGACGCGTCAATTGACCGCAGTGGTCAAGTTGCGGAACAGGAGATAGTGCCATGAAACGTTCCGGCAACAAGTCGTTATATCTGGTAGTCAGTCGTCCTGGTGCGGGGCTGCGTAATGAGCGCGGCGTTGTCTTTATTATTGTACTCATCATGCTGCTGCTCTTCAGCATCCTGGGGGCTACACTACTCAATAATACTACTTCGGAGCTGCGGATAAGCGGTAATTACCGCAATCAACAGCAGGCATTCTTTGCTGCAGACGGAGGGCTTGAGCAAGGGCAAATCAGCGATGCCATTTACAGTGTCATTCCAAATGTCCAAGACTCATGGAGTGGTGTTATTTCATATAATTCTGCTGGTAGTATGTCGATTACCAAAAATGCAGTGGTCCCAGCCGGAACTGTTAATGCTGTACAGGTAACTGTAGAAAACATTAGCAGTGGACCGCCACCGCGCGGTTCCGGGTTTGATGATACGTTTGTGGCCAACAACTATGATCTTGAAGTAACCGGGTATGGCCCAAACGATACGGAGATAAATGTAAATTCTGCCGTTTCTAGGATTCAAGCGAAAAGCGCATATTACTGACCAGCCTTAAGGGTAATGAAAGGGAATAGTCATGAGGGTTCATGCCAACAAGCTTGTTGTTTTAGCTGGCAGTTTTCTGTGTATCCTGAGTTGGTGGCTTCTTCCAGCAAAGGCCGCTGAAAAGTCGGCTCCACTCAGCGATAAAACAGATATAGTAAGCTATAAGTCTTCAGAAGTCTATGAAGGCCAATACCTGCCAAGCCGGCTCTTCTACCGTGATAAAAATTCACCATACTGGCGTCGTCTCAAATCATTTGACGATTATCGCACAAAAGTCATCTGCAAATCCGCGCGGACCGCTCTGGATACAAATGGTACGTGGGAAGGCCATTTGAACCCGGACGGTTCATGTAATAGCGTCACCTCGGAACCAGCCATTTTTGCAATTGGAAATCGTATTAATTACGAAAAGTTGCAGGAGAAATAACCTGAACCAGATGAATATTCCCAGGAGAGCTGCCATGCATCGCTATCTCATTACCAGTATTCTTGTGTTTGTAGCACTGTTCTGGTCAACACTGCTCTATGCCCTGCCTGATCGTTATCCTGGCGACACGTCAATATATGGCGGGACCGCAACCGCAACTAGTCCAAACGTGCTCATTATTGTGGATACTTCCGGCAGTATGCAAGATTTGGTGGCTGGTTCAGCAGAAGAAACGTACAATCCGGCAAAAACCTATCCAGAGCTTGAAGTCTGCAAAATTAAAGTTTCTGGTGGGTGGTGGGGCAGCTATTACACAACTACAACGTGTAGTGCAAATGCAGTTTATTATGACTCTGATGATACCAAACTGCTTAATTCTGTTGATTCAGTGACAACAGCATGTGGTTCAGCAAACCCACAAAATTTGCTGAAAACAGCGGGTACCTATAAGGGTAAAGCACTGAATAGTAATGGCAGTTGCAATACTAACAATAATGGTACCTATAATCTTGGCAATTATATGAACTGGCTTAATGGCCCTGGGCAAGATAGAAAAAAGATTGATATAGCAAAGGACGTCGTAAAAAATATAATTCAAACGACCAGTGGCGTAAATTTTGGGTTGATGCGATATAGGAGTGACGATGAGGGAGGTCAATTTATTAAAGCATCTGTCTCAGGTAAAGACTATGTCACAACCATAAAAAACATGGATGAAGACTTTACTACTAGTTTGAAAAACAGAGATGCCTTGCTAGAAACAATTGATACATTACCTGCTGATGGTGCAACACCATTGGCAGAAACATTATATGAGGCTTATCGATATTTTAATGGCGGTGCTTCAGCATTTAGTAACACAATTGGCCTTACCAATGGCTTGTATACATCGCCGATAGCATCTGAATGCCAGAAAAGTTATGTCATATTTGTAACTGATGGTGCTTCTACAGCAGACGATAATAGTGTTTTAAAATCATTTTGCACAAATGGAGATTGTGACGGTGACAGTAAAGAGCCTGTCACTTACACCTATCGGTGGAATACGTATACTAGCTATGAACATTCTTTAGATGATGTAGCTAAATATCTATATGATACAAAAAAAGTTATAACATACACTATTGGCTTTGATTTGTCGTCTGATACAACGGCTGTAGAGTTGTTAAAGCGAGCAGCAGACAGTAGCCATGGCCATGGCGCTGCTTACTTGGCTGGAAATCAGGCTGAGCTCACAAAATCAATCACCCAGATTGTGTCAAATATTTTGGTTCAGGATAGTTCGTTTGTGGCACCGGTTGTGCCGGTTAGCCCAGAGAACCGAACCGCCAGTGCCACGCGGGTCTACATCGGTCTTTTTAAACCAATGAATGGCATGCCGTGGCAGGGCAATCTGAAAAAATATGGGCTTGATTCAAATAACTACCTGACCGATAGGAACGGAGACTATGCAAACTACGTTGACTTGATCAACAACACTACAAAAAAAACAGGGGCTGATGGTTTAGATGATAGAACGGGTACTAGCAATGTTATTAACGGTGCTTTTTTGTCTACATCATCGTCATTTTGGGGAACTACCCAGGACGGCGGGAAAGTTGCTCTCGGGGGGGTTGGCGAAAAATTACTCACCAGGTCAAATGCAAGAAATATTTACACTAACAAAGATACAACACAAGCAGACCTTACCCTTGGCGCGAATCCGTTTAATACAACAAATATAACTAAAGACGATCTGGACCTTACAAGTGACTCAGATAGGGATAAGTTGGTTAACTTTATCATCGGTTTTGACGCTTATGATGATAATAGTAATAGCAATACAACTGAAAAGAGAGAGTGGATTATGGGTGATGTACTTCACTCTAAGCCATTAGTGGTTAATTACAATAAGTATACGTTTGATACAACTAATGAAGCCAATTGTGATGTTAACAAAACCATGATTTTTGTCGGTACAAATGATGGTATGCTTCATGCGTTTAAAGACTGTGATGGTAGTGAAGCATGGGCCTTTATTCCAAAAGATCTTTTAAAGTATCTACAGTATGTTCATAGTGATAAACACGCTTATTTGGTTGACTCATCAGCTTTTAGTTATGTTTATGACCAAAATAAAAATGGAGTTATTGAATCAGGAGACCAGGTTTTGTTGTTGATTGGGATGCGAAGAGGCGGAGGCACCGAAGCTGTTCCAACAAAAGGTTATTATTACGTACTTGATGTTACTGATCCAGCTGTTCCGAAATTTTTATGGAGTATCAATAATAGCCAAACATCCTTTAGTGAATTGGCTGAGGCTTGGAGTGATCCCAAAATAGTCAAAGTGAAAACTGGTAGTTCTACGTACAAGGTTGCCGCAGTTTTTGGTGGTGGTTATGACAACCCCAATGAGGATTTGCGCTATGGGGCAACCCAGAGCTTTCCTGCTGTAGATAGCACAACCGGAAGCGTGCCTGTTGCTGCCTCGACAGGTGCTGGGGCAATCACCAGTGCCGGGGCTAGCGCTCAGACTTCTCCTAAGGGGCGTGGTATCTTTATGCTTGATATGGCAACAGGAAACAAAATCTGGTCCTATACTTGGGGTAGCACAAATACAGCTACAACAAATACGGCCATGACCTTTTCTGTTGCCTCTGAAGTGGCAGCTTTAGATACAAATGCAAGAGGATACATTGATCGACTTTATGCTGTTGATACTGGTGGCAGTCTCTGGCGTTTTGATGTCGGTACAAGTAACATCTCCACGTGGTCAGGTCGTAAAGTTTTTAGCTCAAATCCTGGCTTGGGCGGTACCACAGATGTTGGAAGAAAAGCATTTTACAAGCCTGCTGTGACGCTTGAGAGTGGCTACGATATGGTTTTTTTCGGTACTGGTGATAGGGAACATCCGTTGAATTCGACGCTTATTGACAGGATTTATGCCATTAAAGTAAAAGATAGTGATACAACCGTAAAGACCGAGAATGATTTGGTAGATGTGACAACAAACCAATTGCAGGCAACTTATGCTTCAACGTCTCTCGCAAAAGCTGCCATTACTTCTGTCTTAAGTCAGCTGAAGGCCAATAGCGGCTGGTTTATTAGATTTAATGAAGCTGCAGGTGAAAAAGTATTGTCATCTCCCATAGTGTTTAATAAGGTTCTTTATGTAACTACATTTACTCCACTTAGCAGTAGCTCAACCGTAGATGCTTGCACAAATTCAGCTAATTTGGGATTAAGTAATTTATATGCACTTAATTATCTTACTGGCGAGGCTGTTCTTAATTATAATTACGGAAGCTCCAGTAATGACTCTATAGTTACTAATAATACTCGAGCCACAAGCAATGGTGTCGTATTGCAACGTATTGATAGAAAGCAAACAATTAGCGCTGGTATTGCTTCCAGCCCTGTTGTCGTTATTTCAAATACGGGGAAGGTCAATTTAATGGTTGGCGGCAGTGGAGATGTGAAGCCGGGTAACGTAACCAAGGGCGGGGTGGTGCGTACCCTGTTCTGGCGCCAGAAGTAAGCCGATGAGGACCCGGATATGGTCGCATGAGGGTGGTTTCTCCCTGGTAGAGCTTCTCGTTGTTATCGCCATGATCACGGTTATGATGGCGTTGGCAGTACCTCCGTATCTATCCTGGCAAGCCAATGCCCAGTATCGTCAGGCAGCAAACGCTATTGTAGCTGCATTACGATCAGCGCGTTCAACCGCCATTGCAACAAACCGGCAGGTCCAACTTGAGATATCCGGCAACTTGTATCGGACGGCTACCGGAAATCGGGCCATCGCGAGTACGGTCTGGACAGCTGGCGCTTGGATCAATGTGCCGACTGGTGTAGGATTGAATAGTGCAAATAGCCGCAGTATTCTCAATCCCAATGGTACGATACTGTTTGCAAACAGTGCCGTAGATCCGGTCTTTACCTCTAATGGCACAGAACTGACGATCTTTGTGCAGGACGCTGCGGTGGATCCTGCTGTCGATAAATTTGGAATCAATCTGCGCCAGACCGGCAAGGTTACACTGAGGACCATTAACTGAGCTGGCGTGACGAAGAACCTTTGCACCTTTCTAACCGTTCTGGTTAGTGCTACACTACAGCCCCGCGGGAAACCGCGGGGTTTTTTGTGGGGGATGGTATGGGGCATCGGTGCGGCATAAGCAGCATGCTCTGCGGTGTGCTTATTGCAGCCGCGCTGTGTCCTGTCTTGCCGTGCCGTGCTGATCAGCCTGCGCCGGACGAGGTTTACCACACGCCGTTGGCCGGAGAAGCATTTTCCGACACTCTGCTGGGCCAGAAGGTGGAGCTGGCGCAACGGGATCGGGCCAATACCCTGGCCATTACCCTGGGGACGACCCTGTATGCCCCAACCCTGGGCAGTACGGATGCCCTGCCGATTGCGGCCCTGTACTGGCGCAGGGACACGCAACAGTACCGCTCGCGGCTGGTTTTCAGTGTGTTTGACAATGAATGGGATGGCGCCCTGAAGACCGGCACAAACCTTGAGTTGTTGGCCCATCTGGAAAACTTTACCAGCCCGTTTCCACAGCGAGAGATCGTTAACGGCAGCTCAGTCGCCTCAACCTCGGCCATCTGGGGCACTGCTGCTGCCGGGCTGGGGCTGGGCTACCGCCAGCCAATGGCGCCGTTTCAGAGTGATAATGACCTGCGCCTGCAGCTGTACTATGCGGTCGGTTATCTCTACAATAAGCGGACCGCCGACACCGGTGTCGACGTGCATCTGCCGCCGGACAGCTGGCAGAACGGTGTCAGGCTGCGCTGCCGTTATGACGGCATCCGTCGCAATATCATGGAGCTGCCCCATAGCGGCTATGCCGTGGGGGCTGACCTGGAGTGGACCTATCGTTCACACTGGGGTGACTCAAACTATGGGCCGTACCATTTTTCAAAGCAGGGCACCCAGAGCTACACCAAGGTGTCGGGATATGGTGTGGCAGCCCTGCCGTTGCCGGGCTTGTCGGAGCGCAATCGCCTGCTTGGCAGCGTGTATGGCGGCTTTTCACCCAACAAGAACCTTGATCGCTATTCCGGTTTCCGTATCGGTGGCGGTCCGTTTCCGAACGAGAGCGACGATCTCTGGCGTACTCCCTATCCCGGGGCGTTGTTCAATCAGTTTACGGTTGCCGACTACGTGGTCGGCAACATTGAGTACCGCAGGGAACTGCTGTTCTTTCTCTATCTGCACCTGCGGGGCACCCTGGCCTGGATCAACCGGGACTATCAGCGCTCTGAGCGCTTCCGTTTTGAGCAGGACCGTGGAGAGGCCTTTTCGCTGGGGCTTACCAGCGGCATGCCCTGGGACAGTAGCCTCTATCTGGAGTTTTCACGGGATTTCGGTATTCTGCGTAACGGCGCCTCGGGCAGCGGTTTGATGCTGCTCTGGTCAAAGACGTTTTGATGAAAGGATGTTACCCAAACCATGCACGATCATGTTGCACGAGCTATGGCGGCCAAAGGCAAGATTCGAGCCGTGGCCTGCGTTACCACTAAACTTGCAAATGATATCAGCTTTCTGCAGGGGGCCTCTCCGGCGGTCACCCTGGCCCTGGGCAGGGCGTTGTCCGGGGTGGCCCTGATGGGCAGCATTCTTAAGCAGGGGCAGCGTCTGGCCATTAAGTTTGAGGGTAACGGCCCGCTGCAGAAGCTGATTGCCGAAGCTGACTGGGATGGCGCCTTGCGCGCCACGGTGGCGGCGCCGGAGGCCATGGCCGACAGCATCCCGGCCTTGCTGGGACGGGCCGGATTTTTGACGGTAACCAAGGACCTTGGGCTGAAAGAACCGTACAGCGGCATGGTGCAGCTGACCAGCAGTGAGATCGGTGCGGATCTGGCCTACTATCTGACCGATTCCGAGCAGATCCCCTCGGCAGTCGGCTTGGGTGGCAGTCTGGCTGAGGATGGCCAACTGGCGGTCAGCGGCGGATTTTTGATCCAATCGTTGCCCCCCTCCGATGAGGCTGCAGTGGAACAAATCATGGCAACCATCGCCACCCTGCCGCCGCTCAGCACCCTGCTGAAGGAAGGCAAAAGCCCGCAGGAATTGCTGGAACTGTTGTTGGCCGGGGTGGACCACCACCCGCTGGAAACCACCGAGCTGTTTTTCCGTTGCGGCTGTTCACGGGAAAAGGTTGAGCGTGCGCTCTTATCATTGGGGAAAAAGGAGCTGGAGCGGCTGATTGCCGAACAGGGCGAGGCCCAGGTCTGCTGTGAATTCTGCAGGCAGCAGTACCGCTTTGAAAGGAACGAGCTTGAAACGCTCAGTACATCATATTAAGTCGATGAAGCCGTCCGGGGCTGGGACAGCAGGTGGCAAGAAGGGGACGACGCAGACAGATAGACCGCTGCGCCAAGCACCATCCGAGCAGGGCCGGTCGCGCAGCGCGGTTCCGGAACTTTTGGCCCCCTGTGGCTCGCTGGAGGCGTTCTTTGCGGCCATGGAGTCCGGCGCTGATGCGGTCTATGCTGGGCTGCGGGAGTTTTCCGCCCGGGCCCGGGCCAAGAACTTTACCCTGGGCCAGATGGCCAGGATGCTGGCCTATGCCCACCAGCGCAGGCGCAAGATCTATATCACGCTCAACACCTTGGTAAAGGAGCAGGAACTGCCCCAACTGGTGGAAACCCTGGCCGAGCTGGCCCGTCTGCGGGTGGATGGGGTGATTGTGCAGGATATGGCGGTGGCCCGATTGGTGCGTCACTTTTTCCCCACCATTCCACTGCACGCCTCCACCCAGATGACCATTCACAACCTGGCGGGCGTGCAGTTACTGGGGGAACTTGGATTTGAGCGGGCCGTGCTGGCCCGTGAGCTGCAGTTGACCGATATTGCCGCCATTGCCGCCCAAAGCAGCCTTGAACTGGAGATCTTTGTGCATGGCGCGCTCTGTTTCTGCGTCTCCGGCCAGTGTCACTTCTCTTCGCTTCTGGGGGGGCACAGCGGTAACCGGGGGCGTTGCGCCCAGCCCTGCCGCCGGCTCTACAGTCACCGCGGCAAGGAGGGCTACTTTTTCTCGCCCAACGATCTCTCGGCCATCGAGCTGGTACCGGAGCTGGTGGCAGCGGGTGTTTCGTCGCTCAAGATCGAAGGGCGCATGAAGTCGGCCGACTATGTGGCCAAGGTGGTCAAGGCCTACCGTCTGGTGCTGGACAGTGACGAGGCCGGCCGCAAGACTGCGCTGGCCACAGCAAAGGAGCTGCTCAAGGACTCCTTTGGCCGTACCCCCACCAGGGGATTTCTGGCCTCGGCCCAGCCGGCAGATATCGCCAATCCCTGGCTGCGGGGCGGTACAGGGCGCTTTACCGGCGAGGTCAAGCAGGTGCGCGGCAACAGCGTGCTGTTTGAAACCAGAGATCCCCTGCAGATTGGTGATCGTCTGCGCCTGCAGCCCAGAAGTGATCAGGCGGGCCAGGCCTGGACCCTGCGGGAGCTGTTCGTGCAGCGGAAAAAGGTGCATGAGTGCAAGTCCGGCGCGCTGGTTGAGGTGGCCTGTCCCTTTGAGGCCCGGCCCGGTGATGCCTTGTTTAAGGTGGGGGCTGCCGATGCCTTCGGTATGAGCGACGAGGCTGCCAACCGCAAGCTGCTGGCAGCGGGCCAGGACAAACTCAACGTTGACCTGCTGGTGTGCTGTAGTCAAGCTGCAGATGGCTGGAACCTTGCCATTACTGCCGGTCTGGGGAGTGCCCGTTTTGAATACCAGTTCCCGCTTGGTGAATTGGAACCTGCCAGAAACAGCGATATGGAAGGCGTGTTGCGCGCCCGCTTCAGCGAGACCGGCGATACCCCTTTTACACTAGGCACCCTGCTTGCGCCGGCCATGCCCGCGCTGTTTATTCCGCCGGCCCGCCTGAAGGAGATTCGGCGCGAGTTGTACCGCCTGCTTGAACAGGAAGGGATTGCCCTGGAGCGCAAGCAGCTGGCCGGGGCCAAAACAGCTGCTCTGGCGTCCTTGCAACAAGCGCCTGCAGCTGACAGGGCAAGCTCCGAAGAGCTGCTGATCCGCGTGGATGGTCCGGCAGAGGTACGCTGGGCCCTGTCACAAGGGGCTGAACAGGTGCTGGTACCATTGCAGCGTGCTGCGATTCATGAACTGCCTCGCTACCTGAACCGTTTGAAAGGCGATGCGGAGCGCATTGTTTGGCAGCTGCCGTTTATGCTGTTTGACCAGGAACTGACGTTTATTGGCGATGCTGTTGCTGCGCTGCATCAGGCCGGGTTCCGCGGCTTTGAGGTGACAAATCCCGGACAGTTCAAGCTGCTGCAGCCGTTCAAGGACCTGCGTCTCAGCGCCGGATACCGGCTCTTTACCCTGAACAGTCAGGCCCTGGCAATCTGGCAGGGCCTGGGGGTACGGCGTGCAACCCTGTACCTTGAGGATGATCGGGATAACCTGGCTGCCTTGCTGCAAACTGGTCAGCGCTTGACCGTGACGGTGTATGGTCCGGTGGAGGTCATGGCCACCAGGGTTAGGATCAAAGAGGTTACGGGTGGAGCCCCGTTGCAATCGGACCGTGGTGAGCAGTATCGCCTCAGGGGCAGGGACGGCCTGACCGAGATCAGCGCCGTAACGCCGTTTTCATTGTTGGGACGCCTGACCGAGCTGCGAAAGATGGGATGCCGTTCCTTTTTGCTCGACCTTTCTGAAACTGCACCGACTGAGCGGGGCGAGATTCTGGCAGCATTTCAGGCAGACCGAACCCTGCCGAACACGACCCTTTTCAACTATGAACGGGGCTTGGCATGATGCGCGTTATGAGGGGCTGGGGACTTTTGTGCCTGCTGATCCTGCTTTTATGCGGCAGAGACGTGGCTGCTGCCGAGATCGTGCGCGGCATGGTCAAGACCGTCTATGACGGTGATACCCTGGTGTTGGTGGGCTCCGGTGTTGGCAGGCTGAAGGTCCGTCTCTACGGCATTGATGCGCCGGAAACACGCAAACCGGATGCGCCGGGCCAACCCTACAGCAGTCAATCAAAGCGGGTGCTGATGTACAAGGTCTTGGGCAGGGAGATCACAGCCGAGCTGATGGATCGTGATCAGTATGGCCGGGCCGTGGCAGTGGTACGGTTAGGGGGCCGCGACATCAATGCCGAGATGCTGGCCGAGGGGCAGGCCTGGGCTTACCGGCGCTACCTAAACGGCGAGTATGCGGTCAGCTACCCCCGGCTGGAAGAGCAGGCCCGCCGTCAGCACCGCGGTCTGTGGCGGGACGCCAATCCCCAGCCTCCTTGGGAGTTCAAGCACCCCGGCTCCGGCCGCAAACGGCGTTAATGGCGCATCTGCTGGGAGAGTGACAGGGCCCGCTTGACTCGGGACACGACCCGCAGTGGTTGGACCGGTTTGGGGATAAAGTCGAAGAAGCCCGCTTCCAGCGCCTTTTGTTCCTCATCGGTGGAGGCGCGGCCGGTCAGCATGATAACCGGTATCGGCGCGGTAATCGGGTTGGCCTTGATGGCTCGCAACAGGCTATGGCCATCCATGCGGGGAATCTGGGCGTCGGTGATCACCAGCTGTGGTCGATGGGTCAGGGTCATTTTCAAGGCTTCCAGACCGTCATGGGCCAAAAGCACATGGAATCCCTCCTTGACCAGGGCCGATTGCACCACCGTGGCCACCGTGGGGGAGTCCTCAACCACTAAAATGGTATCCCCGGCATCGGGATTCAGCGGGGCATGCAGGTAGTGGCGGGCTATGGCCTCCAGGATCTCCTTGCGGGTGGCGATTACCGGCACGATCTGCAGGCCGGTGATGCGGGAAATCATCTCGCTGGTCTCGCTGTCGAACGGATCGGTAATGGCCACGGCCAGCATGGCGTCACGCTGTTTGAGCGGAAACACCAGACGCTTCATGACAAATTCGGTGGGCAGCAGGTTGAGTAGTTCCGGCGGGTAGCTGCGGCTGCAGAAATCCTGGATGGTTTTGAAGCCGAACTGGTGGCCAAGGGCATCCACCAGTTCATGCTCGGTGATGACGCCCATCTCCTCCAATACCTGGCCCAGGCGCTTGTTTTCTGCTTTTTGGCGTTCAAGCGCCCGCTCCAGGGTCCTTTCGCTGATCAGTTTTGCCTGGACCAGGATGTCGCCCAGATGCTTTTTCTGCCCGACATCGGCAAACGGGCTGTGCTGTCGCACCAGCGCCTCCATCAGCTCCGCTTCGGAGACAACTCCCATCTCTTCCAGGACCTGGCCCAGGCGCTTACCGGTGCCCTGTTGACGTTCCAGGGCCTTTTCCAGTGTTTTTCTGCTAATCAGTTCGGTTTCAACCAGTATGTCGCCAAGTTGTTTGGCCATGGCACCTCCCGGTGTCTGAGCGAGCAGAGCCGGCTATTTGGGAACCTTTTCCCAGTCTTCCAGAAACTTCTTGATGCCGGCATCGGTCAGGGGGTGCTTGGACAACTGCACCATGACACTGTACGGGATCGTGGCAACGTCGGCGCCGATCAGGGCTGAGTTCAGGACATGGATCGGGTTGCGGATGCTGGCAACGATGATCTCGGAGGTGTAGCCGTAGTTGTCGAAGATGGTGCGGATTTCTTCGATAATGCCCATGCCATCCTGGGAGATGTCATCCAGGCGGCCCACAAAGGGAGAAACGTAGGTTGCGCCGGCCTTGGCGGCCAAAAGCGCCTGCATCGGGGTGAAGATCAGGGTGACGTTGGTCTTGATCCCCTTGGCGGAGAGTTGCTTGGTGGCCTTCAGGCCTTCCGGTGTCATCGGCAGTTTGATGACGATATTCTTGTGGATCTTGGCCAGGTCCTTGGCCTCTTTGACCATCCCTTCCGCATCAAGTGCAATGACCTCGGCGGAGATGGGGCCATCGACAATGGCGGTGATCTCCTTGATGACATCCTTGAATTTGCGGCCGGATTTGGCGATCAGCGAGGGGTTGGTGGTGACGCCGTCAACCAGGCCAAGGGCATGTGCCTCGCGAATTTCGGTTACATCGGCTGTGTCGATAAAAAACTTCATGGAGAACCTCCGGTTCAGGATTGGGGTGTATGATCGAGCTGTTCGCGAAACTTTTCCAGGCAGCCCATCGAGCAGAAGTAGTGACGTTGCCCGTCCAGCGTACCGACAATGGCATCCTCTTTGGCAAGATAGACCTTGCATATGGGGTCCTGCACGGTCTCCTCGCTGGGGTCGCGCTGGGGAGCATTGCCAGTGCCTTTGGGCGCGGCAAGACCTTTCAGGATGCGAAAACCGATATACAACAGTAAAAGCCAGATAACCAGGCGAATCATGGGTACATTACTCCAGAGCGGTGACCTGCTCGTTGGAAGTGAGGCTGGTCAACAGTTCGCTGACCGTGCGGCTGCTGCCCGGCGGGCACAGCTCGCCGGCAATGTCTGCCAGAGGGGCCAGTACAAAGCGGCGTTGCAGCATGCGGGGGTGCGGCAGGGTCAGGGTTGCCGACTGTAGTTCCAGCGTGCCGTAGAGTAGCAGGTCGAGGTCCATCCGCCTCGATTGTGGTTCTGGTGCAGGGGTGCGGCCAAAACAGTCCTGTTCGATCCGTTGCAGGTGGCTGAACAGTTCCGTTGCCGGCAGGGTAGTGGCAAGCCTGGTCACCCCGTTGTAAAACGCCGGGGTTCCGCTAGGCATGTTGACCGGCGATGTTTCATAAAAGCGCGATAAGCCGGTTACCCGTGATCCGGGCAGCTTGCCCAGTTCGGCAACGGCCCGCAGCAGATTCAGTTCCCGGTCTCCGAGATTTGTGCCTAAAGCGATGTAAGCATCGGTTTCCACGGCGCAATTAAATCACACTTGCGCTGGGGCGTCAATAAACAGGACAAAAAAAGCCCCCGTCACCAGGAGGGGCGGCAACGAGGGCGATGAAACCCCAGTGGGGTCTCGCAATCTTTTGCGTA